>Ga0080004_1111997_pt1 | contig 19320 bp, 16 predicted proteins | sample WasSprMetagenome_FD_69207 | JGI IMG/M metagenome (GOLD analysis project Ga0080004, IMG submission 69207) | Sulfidic aquatic microbial communities from Washburn Spring, Yellowstone National Park, USA - WS (SPADES assembly) (version 2) | ecosystem: Environmental > Aquatic > Thermal springs > Hot...
GAGGCTCTCCTATACTTAGCTGCATTTTCTTTTATGATTGCAATCTTTTGCTTGCGAGTATATAATCCTTTAGGTATAGAGGCAAGCATCTTCTTACACCTCCTTTTAGAAGGGTTTGTAATGGAATAAAGTGTAAGGGGTGCTTGCCTCTTTTTGCAAGCTGATTTTTTGAAGAAACAAACCTGTTTCGAATTAATTATTTTTGACGAAAGGCGACTCCTTGACTTACATTAAATCTTTTAAGAAAATAAAGAAAATGAAGGAAATAAAAGTTGAAGTTCCATTATCCGATGAGGATATTGAGAACCTGAGGAGCGGGGATAGGGTCCTCATTTCCGGCGTCGTCTATACCCTGCGGGATTCGGCAAATAAGAGGCTTCTCCAACTCTATAAAGAAGGAAAAGATTTTCCCTTCCCAACGAGAAATTCCGTCATTTATTACGCCGCTCCCACACCTCCCAAGCCCGGGCACCCCTTGGGCTCCCTTGGACCAACTACAGCGAGCAGGATGGATGTCTATGTCCCATTTTTGCTTGAGAAGGGGGTAAGGGGGATGATTGGGAAGGGGAAAAGGAGCGGGAAAGTGAGGGAATTGATAAGAGAATATAGGGCTATTTACTTCTTAGCGGTTGGCGGGGCGGGAGCTTTCCTCTCCCAATTCGTGAAAGAGGCAAAGCCGATAGCCTTTATAGATTTGGGACCAGAGGCTATTTTTGAGATTCATCTGAAGGATTTCCCTGCCCTCGTCGCCATTGATAGTTATGGCGAAAGCATTTGGGAAAAAGAAAAGAGGTGAGCAAGGTGGCAAAAGGAAAATATATCCCGAATAGGAGCTTTCAACCCGCTGAGGACCCGGAGTGCCCAAACTGCGGCGAGATAATGGCTTGGAAGATAATTGAGGATGGAGTGGAGTATTGCGAGAACTGCTATCCCGACGAGCCTTGCGGAGAACCACCTTGGGGCGAACAGGATATTGAGGATATAATAGATTTGAGCGATTTCTTCGGCGAAGATATCTGGATTGAAGAATCTCTGGATGAAGAGGAAGGAGATTTTCTCGGTGGCAACGGTAAAAATTAGTTGATTAAAACCGCAGGGAGGTGATTTTGAAATGAGAGAATTAGGGAAATTGATTTTATTTTTGTTGATCGCTTCTTTAATTTTGGGGCAGGAAGTGGATTACGGTCCAAAACATATCTCCCCCACGCTTGAGGTGATAACTCCCCATATCAAATGGCTTAAGCCCTATGCTAATGGTCCCCTCAATGTCCTTTTCATAACCCACAGAGGGGCGATGAGGGAAATCTCCGAATTGGCGGAGAGAATGGACATAAATTACACGGTCATATCCATTGCCCGCCCCGATACATTCTACGAGAGAGACCCTGCCAATCCCTCCACCCTCTCCCCAGAGTCCATAACAGCGGATGGAGAAAGGAAGTTAGAGGGGAATTACGATATCATCGTTTTGGGGAACATAAATTGGACCTGCCTACCCCTATCCTGGCGCTACCTCATATTGAAGAAGGTAAAGGAGGGAACGACCCTTTTGGGAATCGTGAGGGGAAGCGATGAATACCTTTCAAGGGCTTTGGAGAAGAAAATAGATGTGGATTTTCCCTTCCTTTTTCCCTTCAAGGGGCTTCCCTACTTTGAGAAGAACGAGAGCAAGGATGCCTTTCTAAAAGCCACTCTTGAGGCTTACCAGTTCGGAGAGGGGAAGATATTTCTACTCAAAGGATACAATGTTCCCTATAGAATGCAGATGCTCACCCCTCCACCAGTGGGAAATCCCTTGGAGGTCAGCTATATTGAATACGATTATTATCTCGCCTACATCTGTCAGCTCCTCAGCATTGCTAAGCCACCCTCTATTATCGTAAAGGGTAAAGATTACATAGAAATAGACAGGGATAAATTCTCCGATATCGCTTTCTCTCTGGAAAGCAAGGAAAGAGCGAAGGTTTCCTGCAAATTTGAGCTGAGGGGCAAGTATAATGGCTTGAGCCATTCTCAAACAAAGGAGATATCGCTTTCGCCGGGCGATAACCAAGTCAGCTTTAAATTTGAGAAACTGCCAGCGGGCGAATATTTCGCCGATATATGGGTCTTGAAAGAGGGGAAAGTTTTGAGCTTCGGCTCCTCGTTTGTAAAAATCAATTCCCCCATCATCATAAAAAGCATAGACACAAAGAAATCCTTCGGAAGGGAGGAAATCGTCTCGGGTAAAATCACACTGGAGAGCGATTCGCCCAATTGGAAAGGTTTTCGCCTCCTCTTGTATCAAAAGGACGGCTTTGGGAGGATAACGAGCATAAAGGATATAGACCTCTCCTCTTTCCCGGCAAAATCGCCTCTGGAAGTTGCTTTCTCCCTTCCCAAAAGCAAGCCCCTAACCGTTCTTCAAACTCTCTGGGCGGTTCTTTTCAGGGGAAGAGAGGCTTTAGACTGTAAAAGTAAGCCATTCTTCGTCTCCAATCTCTATCCGAAGGACGATATAAGGTTCATCCTTTGGGTCGGCGGTTTCGGCACATATCTCACCCCTCACTTCTACGCCGCTCTTTACAAAGCGGGATTTGACACTCAATACACGGGCTTCAATGAAGCCTTGCTACTTGCAAATATCTATCATCTCCCCTATGCAACGAGATTCATTGATAGGAAGACGGATTGGTATCCCCATCCCGATGTCCCAAATAGAACGAAGGACGACCATATAAGGCTTCCTTGCCTCAACGACCCATCTTATCTCAATGAGGTTAGAGAAAGCCTCACGAGGACAGCCGAGCATTTGAAGGACTTTGCAACGAGGGAATTCTCTATGGGAGATGAATGCCATTTCGTTGGAGGGAGCTATGAGCTCTGCTTCTGCCCCTATTGTGTCTCAGGATTCGCCAAATTCTTGGAGAGGGAATATGGAAGTGTTGAGAACCTAAATAAAGAGTATGAATGGGATTACAAATCCTTTTCCGAGGTGAAGCCTGTAACCTTGGAGGAAGTTAGAAGAAATCCGAAGCTCGCTCCCCTATGGGTTGATTACAGAAGATATATGGAGGATGTCTGGGCGGGAATCTATCGCTTCAGCAGGGAGGTGATAGAGAAAGTAGTTCCCAATGCGAAAGTTGGCTATGAGGGAAGCGATATGGCAATAAACAGCTATATAGCAGCTGATTTTTACAAGCTTATGCAGGCAATGAATCTCAACAACACCTATGATGCTCCCTTTATCCCCTATGCGGTTTCAGATTTCAGCCAGCCGGGAACCCTCTTGGGCTTAGGATGGTATGGAGGATATAATCCCTGCAGAAGCGAGATTTATAATAGATACATCGCCTGGCGCCATTTTTTCAGGGGTGCGAATTCTTTCTGGGTTTGGCATGGAGAACCGGGCGAGGAAGGAGGGGTGGTAGCGCCAGACCTTTCCTTCTACGATTACTTCAAGGCAAATGTGGAGGAAATCAAGGAGTTGAAGAAGGGAATAGGGAAGCTCTTGATGAACGCCAGGCGAATCGGCGATGTCGCCATCCTCTATTCTGCAAGCAGCGTTCATCTCTCCACACTGACGGAGGGTTTTCCTCCAATGGAACAGGTCCTCAATAGCCTCGTTTCCCTCCTTGAGGATTTGAGGTGCCCATTCAGAATCATTTCCTATAAGCAACTTGAGGAAGGGATTCTAAGGAAGGAGAAGTTTCGCTTCCTCATCCTCCCCTATGCCCAAGCCCTTTCCCAAAAGGAAATTCAGGAGATAAAGGATTTCCTGAGGAATGGAGGTATAGTTATATCCGATTTGCGACCGGGGATCTATGACCAACACGGCAAGCCTTATGAAAAATATCCCTTGGAGGAGGTATTCGGAGCCGAACTTACAGCGAAACCTCAAGCAAAAAGGGGAAGGATTTCCCTCAATTTGGGAGCGAATTTCCCAAGTTCTCTTCCCGAAACATTCGCCGACGCTTCCATCAAATTAACAACTGGCAAAAAATATGGGGAGATGGAAGGAATCCCCTGCCTCATAGTGAATACATACGGCAAGGGGAAAGCCATTCTCTTGGACTTCTCCCTCTCTCCTTACTCTCCCCAGGGCGAATCGGCGCAAAATTGGCTATCTTTCTTTAAATCTTTATTGAATTATGCCGGTTATAAGGAAAGGATAACCCTCTCCCCAGATATACCGGGGATTAGGACATATTGGTTCCAGCAAGGTTCAAATCTTTATCTCGGCATTCTTCAGGAATTGCCAGAGCCATCCATAAATTACGCTCTGGGGAAAGCAAAGCCAGTCTCTTCCTTGCCCGTTAAATTCACTCTTCCTCAAAAGTATCACATCTACGATGTAAGGGTGGGAAAATATCTCGGTTATGGAAACCTGATAAACAGGAAAATAGAGCCGGGGAGAGCTAAACTTTACGCCCTCCTCCCCTACAAGATAACAAAGCTTTCCCTGAATATCCCGAGCAAAACGGTTCAGGGAGGAGAGCTAACTTATGAGCTCAAAATAGAGGGGAAATCTCCCTCATTGGGACTTCACATCGTTCACCTCTCGCTCATCAGCCCAGAGGGAAAAACCGTAGATTATTACGAGGATAACCTCGTTGTTAAAAGCGGGAAGATAAGAGGCTCAATTTCCCTTGCCCTAAACGAATTGCCGGGCAAATGGAGAGTAAGGGTTAGAGATGTCGCTACGGGTATCTCAAGCGAGAAGACATTCCTATTGGAGGGGATAAAATGAAGGGAAAAATCCTGATTTTGCTTATTTTATTAATTCCGTTTCTTCTCCTCGGCGAGGAGAGGAGGGAATATCCTTGCTATCTTCTGCGGGAGGCGCCAATCTTGGATGGGAAGGAGGAAAAGGCTTGGGAAAACATCCCCGAGGCTACTGGCTTCTTCATCTTGGGCGGGGAGAAATACGCTATGGAAAAGCAGACATATTTCAAATGCGGATGGAGGAAGGAAGGGATATATCTCCTCATAAAATGCGAAGAGCCATCAATAGATAAGCTATCCGCAAGATTAAAGGATGGTGAGGAGCTTTATAGAGAGGATAGCATCGAGCTCTTCTTCTTCCCCAAAGATGCTCCAAATTATCTTCATTTAGCGGTGAACGCAATAGGGAGCAGATGGAATGAAATCGGTATAACCGGTCAGCCAGCCACTCCCTGGAATTGGCAGGCAAAGGCTTTTATGGGGAAGGATTTTTGGGCGGTTGAGATATTCATACCTTTTGGGGTTCTGGGAAGAAAGGCGAGCGATGGCGAGAAATGGCTGATTAACATCGCAAGGAACCTAAATACGGGACCGACATCCGAGCATTTCACCTGCTGGCCGCCCTTAAGGGCGGGATTCCACGAAGTTCAAAACTTCGCTTTTCTCACTTTCAGGGAAAGGGGGCTATCTTTTGAGGAAAAGGGGAAGATAGAGGAGGAGATAAATAAGCCTTTCTACGCATTCCTCAAAGTGATAGTTGAAGGATTATGGAGGGATTTGGAGAAGCAAGCGGGAAGCTATCGGGAGGCTATATCCTATGGATTGGGGAAGGAAAAGCTGAGGGAAGAGGCTAATTATTTGAATGAGACGTGGAATGAGCTGGGGAAATTGAGGCAAAGAGAAAATCCCTCCCTCAACGAGCTTCGTTCTTTTATCCTAAAGTATCCCAATCTTCCGGAAAGATTCAAGGAATTCAACTACAAAGTGCTATTGGAGAAATTGTTTGAAGAATGAATAATTTCAAAAAGATGTTAGACTTGCTAAAAAGGAGTTCTTGTCATTACGAGCCTCCCATAAGGGAGGCGTGGCAATTTCAATTAAAAAGAAAATGGATTGCCTTCTATCGTGCATAAATAACAAAATACGAGATTGCCACGCCTGAACGCTTTAGCGTTCAGGCTCGCAATGACAAAAGTATGATTGCTTCTTCGCTTCCTCGCAATGACAATGAGGAGGATAGAGAATTAGAATGATTCTCAAATGTTATGGAATTATACACTGTCTTTCCAAATTTAGCATAAAACTATAAAATATAATTGTATGGCGAAGATTTTGATTGTTGATGATGACAAGGATATAGTGGAGATTCTCTCCCTCTATTTAAAGAGGGAAGGATTTGAGGTGATTTACGCCTATGACGGCATTCAAGCCCTCAATCTCTTCCGCCAGGAGAAGCCAAACTTGGTTATCCTTGACATTATGCTTCCCAAAATGGATGGGTGGGAGGTCTGCAGGATTCTCCGGGAACGCTACGATGTTCCCATCCTTATGCTCACGGCAAGGACAGAGGAGGCGGACAGGGTTTTGGGTTTGGAATTAGGGGCGGATGATTATGTCGTCAAGCCCTTCAGTCCAAGGGAGGTCACGGCGAGAGTAAAAGCTATTTTGAGGAGGAAGGAGAGACCACCTCAGCTGATGACGATAGGGAAAATGACCCTTGATAGGTCAGCCTATGAGGCGAGGATTGGGGATAAGAAGATACCCCTAACCCCAAAGCAATTGGATATCCTTTATATCCTTGCGGATAATAGGGGAAGGGTCGTCAGTAGGGGGGAAATCCTCCAACGGATTTGGCGGGATATTGATTATCCTCCCGATGAACGAGCTGTAGACCAGCATATAAAAAGGATAAGGAGTTTGATAGATTTTGAAGAGGCGGGATTGCGCCTTACAACAATAAGGGGAGTTGGCTATAAGTTGGAAGAAGTTTAAATGCGCATATTTGCTCGCCTTCTTCTCTCTTATTTTCTTGTCGTTCTCTTTGCCACGCTTACAATAGCTCTCGCAACCACATATCTTTTAAGCGATTATTATAAGAGAACTAAGGAGCGAGAGTTGGAGGAATTGGTTAAGGGAATTGCCCTTCGCTATTCAATCATCAGAGAGAAAGAAGGGGAGAAGGAGGCGCTAAAATTCCTTGAGCAGATGAGCGAATCTACGGGTTATCATCTCTGCTTCACTCCCTCCTCTCCCACTCCCGTGAGTATGGAATTTGAGAGGGGACACATAAGATGGGGGGAGATATGTATGCCTCCCTATATGGCGATTTCCGTTGCCTCGGATGTAAAGGTGAAGGGGAAATTGGTTGGCACCCTTGCCCTTCACGCCTCCGTTGCAGAAGTGAATGATATAATAAGATATCTCCAAAACATCGTTATAGCCTCCGCTATAGTGGCTCTCCTTCTTTCCTTCGTTCTTGCCCTTTTCCTTTCTCATAGCATTTCCGCTCCCCTTGGTGATTTAGAGAGGGTAGTGCATAGCTGGATGGAGGGAGAGCTCTCGGCGAGAGCGAAAAGGAAAGCGGGAGGTGAGATAGAAAGCCTCAGACAGGCATTCAATACCTTGGCGGATAAATTGGAGGAAAGCATAAGGAGGGTTGAGGAGGAAAGGGACAAGCTCTCCACTCTCTTCTCCGTTCTTCCCGAAGGAGTTATAGCTTTAGAGGATGGGAAGGAGCCCCTTCTCAATTCCAGGGCTCGAGAGCTTTTCTCTGAGGGCATTCCTCCCGAGGTTCTGAGCATTATTGAGAAGGGGAAGGAAGGGGAGAGAAGGCAGGAAATTAATTTTGGGGAAAAGATACTCCTCATAATCTCTGCTCCTCTTTTGGAGGGGAAGGGGGCGGTGGGCGTTGTGCAGGATATAACAGAGATAAGACATTTGGAGAGGGTGAGGAGGGATTTTCTCAGCGATATATCCCATGAGCTTCGCACTCCCCTATCCGCCATTCGGGGCTATTTAGAGGCGATAATGGATGGAGTGGTAAATGAGAAGGAGGAGAGGAGATATCTGGGAAGGGCGCTTGAGGAGGCGATATATCTCTCCAATCTCGTAGATAGTCTCCTTCAATTAACAAGGGCGGAGACGGGGAAGCTTCAGCCAAAGAGGGAGGTATTGGACATTGGGGAAATAGCGAGGAGGATAAGGGAAAGGTTGGCTCTTCTGGCGGAGGAGAGGAAGGTTAAGATAAGGATAGCAAGGGGATTTCCCGAGGTGATAGGGGATAGGGAGATGACGGAGAGGGTTTTGCTCAATTTGATTGAGAACGCCGTGAAATATAATCGGGAGGGGGGATTGGTAGTTGTTGATTTCAGGGAGAGGGATGGTGAATTGGAGATAAGGGTAAGCGACCAGGGTGAGGGAATACCGCCGGAGGAGCTTCCCTTTATATTTGAGAGATTTTACAAAAGGGATAAGGCGAGGGTAAAGGGGAGCGGAGTAGGATTGGGCTTGGCTATAGTGAAGAGCTTGGTTGAGGCACAAGGAGGGAAGGTGAGGGTGGAAAGCAGGGTAGGGGAGGGTTCAACCTTCTCCTTCACTCTTCCCTTGAAAAAGGACTGAATCTAACTATAAAAAGAAAACTTCTTTCCATTGCCCAAAATTCAAGGAAAACATAAATAATCTCAAAAAGATATTGGACTTGCCAAAGAAGAAAGGAGTTTTTTGTCATTGAGAGGCTTCCTGAAAGAAAGTAGTGTCAATTTCTTTTTCCAGCCCCTTTGTCATTGCGAGCCCTACCGCGGAGCGGTAGGGCTCGCAATCTCGTCTTTAGGAAAAAGAGATTGCTTCGCTATCGCTCGTAATGACAAAGAGGACAAAGTCGCTTCGCTCCTCGCAATGACAATGAAGAGGATATAGAATTAGAAGGATTCTCAAAGTTATGAGATTATACAAATTTTTGACAATTTCTCCAATTCCTGTTAAATTAATTATTGTGCGTTATTTTTGTTTTATCTTTCTCTTAATCGTTCTTCTCCACCTCTCGGGCTGTGGAGGGGGAGGAGGAACTCCTTCAGCCGATAACAATCCGCCTTCCCCACCTTACAATATCTATGGAACAGTAATGGATACGAGGGGAATTGCTATCCCAGGGGCTACGGTTTCCGCCTATTATAGCGATAATCTTACTGATATTTTGGATACGAAGGAAACAGATAAGAATGGAAAATACTATCTCTGGGTTCCCGTAGCTCAGAAAACTTATTTGGTGAAGGCGTCCAAAGAGGGATATCAAGAGCAGACACAAGAGATAACCCTTTCTCCTCCCGATTACCAGCAAAAGGTGGACTTTCGGCTTCAGCCAGTTGACAAAAGATGAAATATTGGCGCTATATCTTTGCTCTCATCTTGTTAGCCATAGCTATTTGGGTCATTTTCCCGAAGATAGGGGAGTCCTATCGGGAAATTCCTATTGTTTTCAAGCGGGCGAAATTGGAGCTTCTACCGCTTCTTCTGCTTGCCCAGGCTCTCTACTATTTCGGGGATGGTTGGCTCTCCCTTATAGTGCTGAGGATGGGTGGATACACGCTTCGCCTGAGAGACACATTGAGAATCGCTATTTTGGGGGTAGTGGGTAATCAGGCTTTTCCCATCTTGGGAGGCGTGGCGATTTCCTATTACTTTTATAGAAAGCTGAAGCTTCCCCATGAGGCGATTCTCTTCCTCGTCATCAGCTGGACATTCCTCATCTATGTCGTTTATGCTATCTTCTTCTTCCTCAGTCTCTTCTTCGCTCCCGTCTCTCCTCTTTATTTCCTTCCTCCTCCCGCTCTCGTCGTCATAGCCGGCGTTCTCATCTTAATTGGGTTATCCCTCTATTACCTGTTCAAAGAAGGAGGAAGGAGGCTTTCCCAGTTTGTGGAAAGAATCATAAAGCTTTTGAACAGGCTCTCCCATTCTTTGCGAAAGAAAGACTTGATGGACCCCGAACGAGTAAGGAGGGGGATTCCCCGCCTTTACGAGACATTTCGCACATTGGAAAATCACTACCACGAGCTACCCTTTGCCTTCCTTGCCTCAACCTTCTTCTATCTGGGCAACATATTTACACTCTATTTCTCCTTCCTCGTTTTCGGTCAAAACCTGAATTTCTTCCACATAGTATTCGGCTATTCCCTATCTCTTCTCCTCAGCGCTTTGACCCTTGTCCCCCAAACGCCGGGCGTCCTGCTTGCCTCTTTGAGCTTGATTTTCACTGCTCTTGGCGTTCCCGCCCACATTGTTATTCTCTCCGGCACACTCTATCGCTTGTTTTCCTATTGGCTTCCCTTTGTGGTTGGTATCTTTTCAATGATTAATATGAGAAGGGAATTGAGGAGAATGGAGGAGGTGTCCCGAGCAAAATGAAAAGGTGGATTGTCTCATTTTTCGCTAAATATGAGGAGGAAATCGCGACGACTTGTATCTCCTTTTGGCTCACAATCCTCCTTTTGCGCAGCATCGCCTTTTTCCTCCCTAACTCATCCAACGCGCCCCTTTATTGTTCCTCAACTTTTCACTTCCTCATTTCTTTCTCTTTCTTCTTCCTCTCTTTTCTCGTGAGGAAGAGACCAGCTTTGCCCTTCTTTTTCTTGGGAATAGGATTGGGGATGATATCTGATGAAATGGGGATGCTACCCCGTTTCTCATTTAGGGATTACTGGGATATTTTGAATTTCTCCTCGCTCCTTTCTTTTCATTTCCTTTTGCTTTTCTTCCTCTGGTTAGCGAGCAAGGAGGAACCGCCAAGGGCGCAAATTCCTTCTCAACCTCGTCCCAATCCGGAAAATCCCTTCATATCGGTCGTCATTCCCGCTTATAACGAGGAGAACTACATCGGCAATACCCTCCAGAGCCTTCTTCAGCAGGATTTTCAGGATTTTGAGATAATAGTTGTGGACAACGCCTCCCAGGATGGGACGGCGGAAGTAGCGAGGAAATTTGGGGCAAGGGTTGTCTATGAGGGGAAAAGGACTGTGGGCGCCGCTCGGCAGAGAGGATGTCTTGAGGCGAAAGGGGAGATAATCGCTATGACGGATGCGGATACTATTCTCCCACCAAATTGGCTCTCTCGCATAGCGGAGGAATTCAAAAAAGACGAGAAATTGGTCGCTTTCGGTGGGCTTTATACATTATATAGCGGACCGGTCTTGGCTCGCCTTTGGATACATCACTTCGCCCATTTTCTCTGGATTTTTGATAAGTGGATGAGCAATGGATGTTGGAATATACCGGGTTCAAATATAGCTTTCAGAAAGGATGCTTTTATGAAAGTGGGAGGATTTAGAGAGGACCTTCCCATTGGAGAGGATGTGGATTTATCCCTTCGTTTGGCGAAGGTGGGGAAGGTCGTGCTTGACTTTCGTTTTAGGGTGGCTACTTCGGGCAGGAGATATCGTAAGGGCTTCTTTAAGGGGACGATGACTTACGCTAAAAATACCATTGGGAGGTTGCTTTTTAAGAAGGAAGTCACCACAACTCCTGTCCCGATAAGAGGTGAGACCACTCCCCTAAGAAAATTGCCCATTCTTCCCTCTTTGTTTCTAATTCTCTATCTTTTCTCCCTATTCTGGCTTCGTTCTCCCTCCTTTGCGAGTGAGAGACAAAAGATTAAAAGAGAGGTAAAGAAGGTAGAGGTAGTAATAAAGAGCAAGCTCTCTATAGGGAAAGAAAGAGGAATTCGTCTTAAATGAGGATATACCTGACATTTGATGATGGTCCCGATGAGCATTTCACGCCGAGGGTCCTTGATATATTGGCTGAGTGGAAGGCGAAAGCTACATTCTTCCTTTGCGGGAAGAAAGCCGAGAAATTTCCCCAAATTCTACAGCGAATGGTGGAGGAGGGACATAGCATAGGAAATCATACCTATTCTCACAGCAGATTTCTCGTTTATTGCGGAATATTGGGGAAGGAGATAGAGAGAACGGAGGAGGTAATATACAGGATAATCGGATATAGACCAAATCTATTTCGCCCTCCTTGGGGGGTTGCGTTGCCTTGGGTTAAGAGGGAGATACGCAGGAAGGGATACAAGCTCGTTCTTTGGGATATAGATACTCGGGATTGGAAGAAGCTTGCTGGTGAGGAGATAGCGAGGAAAGTGAAAGGGGAGGCAAGAGATGGCTCAATCGTCCTATTACACGATGGGGACGATGTGAGGAGATTGGAGGAAAAGGGAAATACTTTAGAGGCTTTGAGGATATTGCTTCCCGAGCTCATTTCTCGGGGCTACGAATTTCCCTCTTTATCTTAATCAACCTTTTCTGAATTCTACCTCGTGGAGGATTGAGTATTGGGGTCCTTGGGGGAGGAGGATGCTTCGCATAAGCGTCATCTTCTCCGCCATCATCTCGCCTATGTGAGCATCGCCAACTTCTCCCATAAGCTTCGTCAATTGCCCGAGATTTCTGGGAGAACGCACCCTCCCCAATGTCAAATGGAAGGAGAAAGGCTTCTCGGGGGGTATGCCTATTTCTCTAATCCTTTTCTCCAAATCCTCCGCTATTTTGGGAAGGGAATCTCCCTCCCCACCAATCCAAATGACCCTCGGACGCCTCAAATCGGGAAACGCACCAACCCCCTTGAAAACGAGCTTCTGGGGGTTGAACCTCCCCGCCACATCCTCCATTAATCTCTTCACTTTCTCAACCTTTGCCTCCTCAATCTCTCCCAAAAAGCGAAGCGTTATATGAAGGTTTTCCCTCTCCACCCATTTCACATCTGCATTCGCCCTTCTCAATTTATTCTGAATCTCAACTGCCTTCTCCTTAATCTCCTCGGGAAGGAGAACCGCTATGAAGCATCTTATCCTTTGGGATGCTTTATCAGCCATCTTCTCACCATATCCAAAGCGGTCTGTGAGGAGCGCCAGCGAACCATCTCCCTATCTCCAGGGAATATGTTCCTTTGGCAAATCGTTTCCTCGGGAGTTGCCAGCGCTATATAAACCAAGCCCACTGGCTTCTCCGGCGTCCCCCCTGTGGGACCGGCTATACCCGTTATCCCAACTCCCAAATCCGCCTTTATCACCCTCCTCGCTCCCTCCGCCATCTGCCTCGCCACCTGCTCGCTCACCGCTCCATATCTCCTCAAATCCTCCTCATTCACCCCCAAAACATCTCTCTTCACTTCGTTAGCATAGGATATCACACCACCGAGAAAATAATCCGAGCTTCCCGATATTTTCGTTATCCTATAGCCCAAAAGACCGCCAGTGCAGGATTCAGCCACAGCCAAAGTCAGCCCCCTCTCCCTCAACATCCTCCCCACTACCTCCTCCAATTCCTCCTCATCAACCCCATATATATCCTCCCCAAGTCTTTCCCTCACCTTCCTCTCATACTCATCCACCATCTTCTTCGCCGTTTCCTCATCTCCTTTCGCGGTTATTACGAGGTGGACCTCTCCCGTCTTTGCGAAGGGAGCGAGGGAAGGACGACCTTGAGGAGCCATCAAATCGTGCAATGCCTCTTCAACATATGACTCCGGTTTCCCCACAACCTTCAAGGTCCTATGTATTATCACCTCGCCGGGATTCTTTTCCCTCAGATATGGCTTCACTTTCTCCTCAACCATAGGAACGAGCTCGGAGGGAGGTCCTGGAAGGGCTATGATTATTTTCTCATCTTTCTCCAAGATGAAGCCGGGCGCAGTGCCCACCTTATTTTCAATAGCAATGGCTCCCTCTGGGAGATAAGCCTGCTTCAAATTTATCTCCGCCATCCTTACTCCCCTTTTCCTGAAGAATTCCCTTATCTTCTCCGCGAGCTCCTCTTTGAAAACAAGGGGAATCCCCAAGGCTTGGCAAATTGCCTCTCTCGTCAAGTCATCGCTCGTTGGTCCGAGTCCGCCCACGGTTATCACCACATCGGAACGAGAGAGGGCTTCTCGTAAAACATCCACTATTTCCTCCAAGCTATCCACAACCGCTGTCTTCCTCAATGCGGTTATACCGCATTCCATAAGGATTCTTCCTAAGTAGGCGGAATTCGTATCTATCGTCCTTCCCGAGAGTATTTCGCTCCCTATGGAAACTATCTCAGCCCTCATCACAACCTCCTCTGCTGAATGTATTCCTCCTTTGTATTCCATTCCCTCAAATATGCGATATATTTTTCAAATAGCTCTTCTGCTTTTGCTCTATAGTCATCTATTACATTTATCTCCTCATTGGGGTCAGAGGGGAGGTGATAGAGCTCGGGGTGCATATCTCCCGCTCCCACGATGAGAGCCCATACACCATCGGTTATCGTGCTTGGCTTGAGCTTCCAAGCATATTGAGCCCAATTATAGGGATTGAGGGAGACCTTCTCCTCCGAGGCTGGCTCATAGATTATCGCCCAGGAGGAAACCGCAATATCCCTTCCCTTTTCTTTCCCCTCAATAATGGGAAGGAGCGATTTTCCCTGAACGGTTGAGGGAATCTCAACGCCGGCGAGCTCCAAGATTGTGGGCATCAAGTCGGGCGGCTGGGTAAGGGCATTTACTTTAAGATGTTTCCCTCCGGGGAAGCGGATGAACAAGGGAATCTCCCTCACCTCGCGGTAAAGCTTCGTTATCTTCCCCGTCAAATTATGCTCACCAAGATAGAAGCCGTGGTCGGTTGTGAAGATGATTACAGTGTTATCCAAAAGTCCCAAGTCCTCAATCTTTCCAAGCAGCTTCCCTATCCATTTATCAACCATCGTTGCTTCCCCAGCGTATAGGGCACGCATATGATTCAACTCTTCCTTCGTCAGATAATCGGCTGGACCGTAGACGGGATAGATTACCTCTTCGCCTTTATAATCTGGGTCATAGATGTCTACGAACCATTTGGGAGGGTCCCAGGGCTCGTGGGGGTCAAAGGTATCAACATAGAGGAAGAATTTTCCATCTCTATAATTCTCCTCAAGCCAGTGGATGGCTTCTCTCATCGTTTGGGCGCAGAAATAGTCCTCCTCATATTTCCTATGATGGACATTGCGAAGATATTGGCTCACCGTTCTCGTTGTATTCCTGAGTTTCTCGGGAGAGCAGGGGAATTTGACCTCCTTGGGGGCGGTGCGATATCTATCGTTCTCCTGTCCTCTTATCCAGGTCCAGGCGGAAAAACCTCTCGCGTAGTTGTAGCCAATGTTCATAAGATGGGGAGTATCAGCGATGAACATAGTTGTATAGCCGGCGGAGGTGAGGAGCTCGGAGAGGACGATTTCCTCTGGCGATAGGGGAGCCCAGTCGGTATATGTGAAGGTGAATCTTCCAGTGAAGAGGTCTCGGCGGTTGGGGATTGTAGGAAATGAGGCGGTGTAATGGTTCATAAATACGATGGATTCCTTGGCGAGCTTATCAAGGTTTGGTGTTTGCGTTTTGAGGGAGCGATTGCCATAGAAAGAGAGGTTGTCTCTTCTAAAAGTATCGGAGACGATGACGATGAAGTTCAAATCCTTCATAATAGAATCCCTCCTTTTTATTTAGTTTTTAAGATTTTAAAACAATCAATCCAAAGAAAGCAAGTTTTTTAGAAGGTGCGTTTTGTGGCAAAATCAATATAGTCCTATTTCAAGCATTTGTTTATTTCTATGTCGTAATATTCAGCACCCTTTCTTATGGGGAAAAGCAGGAAATCACTCTCCCTTCTCCACTTAACATCCCCTAATTCCCTTCCCTTTTCCCCGTATGCCTTCACTTTGACCTTCCAATCTTTTTTGAACTGCTCAAGTCGCAATCCCACCCAACATTCCCTCCCTCTGGGAATGGGGATAACCCGCAGGGAATTCGCCCTCTTCTCAATCCTCAAACAGCCGTTCGTTTTGACCTTTCCGAAATCAATGGATTTCCCCTCTTTATTCAATCGGGTGAGATACTTTTCCATTAAATCCTCGCCTGCTTCCTCCTTGAACTCAATCCTCACTTTGTCATCTCCTCTCCTCACCTCCAATTTCCCCACCAAAAAACTATCCCTCCCATTTCCCAGCGTTACCCTGCCCTCCTTGTTATAGAGCCCAAGATAGATTGGAAAGGTTCCCTCTTTATCCTTTGGAACCTCTATCGTATAGGGACCATCGTCTATTATCATCCCTTTCTTCCAGTCTTTCGTTGAAATAAGAAGGCCATGGTCTTGCTGAAAGGCGATTGTGTTTCTCTGGGGGTCAATGAAGTGGACGAAAGCAACGAAATCCCCGCCCGGCTCATCCTCAACTCTCCACCTATAAGTTATCTCAAATTTACCATCCCCTAAATCCTTGAAATTGGAAATTGAGGGAAAGATTCGCTTGATTTTGGGAAGATAGGTCTGTGTCCTGGCATCGCAGAAAATCCCTTCTTCATCCTCGGAGTAATCAACGATAACGCCTTCTCTCCTCGCAGTATAGGCGAGAACTCCCGCTCCCTCCGCCAAAAATCCATATTGAGGAATGATATAATTTCCTACCCTCCAATCTTCCTTTCCTCTGTTGAGGAAAATCTTCAAACCGTTAGTATATTCAACAAATAATCTATCCATCTTGCCGAGGAGAACCGCTCCCGAGGAGCTCACCCATTTCCCATCAACTTCATAAAGAATCCTCTTCGGCATAAATCTCCCGAACTTTTTCTGAACGGGAAGAGTGAGGAAATACTCTTTAACGAGACCCGGAAGGCTGAACATCAGTTGATGCCCCAAGAAGCCGATTCTGCCGAAGGCGAGGGTCATTATCCTGTATTCGTCCCTTTCCTCCTCAGTTGGCACACGGAAATACCAGGATGGGTCAGAATAACCATCTATCAGCCAGCGCTCGTAATATCCCATTCCGTGATTGAGCATAAGAGGATGAACTTTGAGGAGCTCAAACTCTGGAAGCATAGGGATTTGCCGGCGATTCACTCCATAGTTGGAGCCACCATCGTAATATCCCGCCTCAGTGAAGTCGCTTCCCTCGCAGACAACCGGACCATTATATGTCTTTCTCAGGAAATCGTAAGCTTGCACATTTACTCTATGAGTATAGCTTATCTTTCCCGCACCCTCAGCCTTGGCATCGTAATCAACATTCCAGCTCGGCATAATATCAAAGTAGCCAGCATTCACGCCATATCGCCTTTTTATCTCGGGAGAGAAGATTTTCTCGTAATGAAGGAATTTTGAGGGCTTTAATATCAGAGCCTGGATGGGAACCGCTCCATTGAACCAGCCTTTCAAATAATTACCTTGAGGGTCTAACGCGACATCCTCATATCTGAATGCCTCGGAGTTGGGATAATAATCGTAATAATTCTCGTGAACGCAGAACCTGTGTCCAATCCTTTTCGCTTCAGCGCATAGCTTCCTCAGCTCCTCATCCCCGCCAAGCGACTTATTGGCGGGCATAGTTGTGGGATAAGCGTTGTCATATCCCTCCCTTTGCCAATCGTGTTTGATGACGAGCAGGCTGTTTATCCCATATTTCTCCAATTCCTGAAGATAGTTTCTATCATCGGCGAACTTCCCCGCCCAAATATCCAGGACGAGCCGATGGGAAAGCTCTTTCAGAAAAGGGGAAGGTGAATTGGGTATATTGGGGAGAACCTCTTCAAGGATGGGAGAAGCGGTTAAATAGAAGATTTCCCTTGCGGGATTTCGCTCTCCGTTTGTCTTGGGGATATAGGTTGGAGAAGAACCATCGGCGCCGATGCTTGAAGCTTGCGTTTCCCACCAATCGCAGAAGGAAGACAAGAAAACGGGCTCAACATAGGCTATTTCAGCTTGTCCCTCAAAGAGGAAGGGGATGAATATCTTCCTAAATGGGGGCACCGCTATATTTATCGCATTGACGATGGCCTTATGTGAAAAGAACTCCAATCTCAGGGATTTTCCTTCTATAGTGGCTTTAATCACAAATTCTCCCCTTTCCCCTTCAAATTCCCATACCTCCCTCTCCTCAACGCTTTTCCCCACAATCTTAACCTCAATATCTCTTTTAACATCTTCACTTCCCCAATCAACTACCTCCCCTTTCAATATCAAGCTCACACCTCCCATAAAGCAGGGTTCCTCTATCTTCTTTCCGTTGAAAAATACACGCAGATTATTTAAAGACGAGAATGGAGGGGAGAAAATGTAATCTATCTGGCAATCCTTCCCTTTATAGCTGAATTTGAAGGCACCATTGGGGAGCTTTTCAATGTGGTTTTTGAAGGGAGATAAGCAGGAAGGTCTTGGATTTTTAGCTCCTATCCCCCAAAATTCGCTTATATCACCTGTTTTCTCCCCATATCTTTTTAATATCTCCTCTTGCCTTTCCTCCTTTTCCTTCTCCTCCCTTATTCTCGCCTCTTCCTCATTACCCATAACGATTTTCAGCTCGCCCACCCTTGCCCAGTCGTTTGTGGTATTCCATTTCTCCCCCGGATTGACCACCAATCTAAGCGTTATCTTCCTCCCGGCGAGATTTGATATATCAAAAACCCTCTCAATCCATTCCTCTTGTCTGCAGAAAATCCTGCCGATTTCCCTCGCTTCCCCATTTTCTATTGCCATTAATTTAAAGATTACGCCATCGCTTGAGGGAAGGGCTCCGTGGGAAAGGGCTACTTTCAAGCGAATCTTTATCGGCTTTAGTTGAGGGAGGGGAAGCTCCCATTCTGCGAATGTTTCACCTGTCACTCCTCGCCAGGGCGGATGGAGAAACCAGGGAGTGATATCTCCCTCCCTCATTTGAGGATAGCAATCAGCTCCCGTTGGCTCAAATCTTCCATACCAATAGGGAGGCCTATATCTTTCTTTTTCTCCTTTTATGATAAATCCCCAGCGAGGATAGGTTTCTAAAAGGTTATTCACTCCCTCCTTCAGCTTTATGGACTGAGCAAATAGAAGAGTGAGGGAGGCAAAAAGGGGGAGAAAAAGTCTCATTTTCCCAATCCTCCTTAAAAATTTATTGGACATATTTCTTCCCTTATGATAGTATTATTGAAAATATTTTTCAAGGAGGTTGAGCAAGATGAAGGTAAAGGTAAACAGAGAGCTTTGTATTGGTTGCGGGCTCTGTGAGGAGAGCTGTCCCGAGGTCTTTGCTTTGGACGATGAGGGCAAGGCATATGTTCTGCCCGATGCGGATTTCAGCAATTGCGACCTTGAGGATGTAGCCAACTCCTGTCCCGCTGAGGCTATAAGCCTGGAGGAGTAAAGCGAATTGAAGGCAAGGGTAGAGAGAAGGCTCTGTAGGGGTTGCGGGCTCTGCGCGGAGATGTGCCCCGAGGTTTTCGCCTTGGATGATAGGGGCAAGGCATATGTTCTGCCCGATGCTGATTTTGAAGCCTGCGACCTTGAGGATGTAGCCAACTCCTGTCCCGCTGAGGCCATAAGCCTGGAGGAGTAAGCTTCGCAGGCGATAGGGGGAGATTATAGTCTCTGGGAAGAGAGAAATAATCTCCCCCTAAGCTCGGGATTTAAAAATTTTGGTAGCGTTTCATTCATTGCGGATTTATAAGTTATGTGCTATCATATGGTAAACTTGAAGCTAAAAGGAGGTAAAATTAGCTAGGAAAATGAATAACGATTTCAGAGAAGAGGTTATAAGACAAAAGAAAATAGTAGAAGAAGGCGCAAGGAAAGCAGCCTTAAAAGCTAAGAAGGAAATTATA
>Ga0080004_1112906_pt1 | contig 19311 bp, 18 predicted proteins | sample WasSprMetagenome_FD_69207 | JGI IMG/M metagenome (GOLD analysis project Ga0080004, IMG submission 69207) | Sulfidic aquatic microbial communities from Washburn Spring, Yellowstone National Park, USA - WS (SPADES assembly) (version 2) | ecosystem: Environmental > Aquatic > Thermal springs > Hot...
ACAACAAAAATACCTGAATGGCCCAAAGCCGGGATGCATACGGGCTCACAGGGTAGCGAGTTTCTCAGAGCCTTCGTTGGAGGTCACGTAATTGACCCACCCGGCACCAAATAATTGACCCACCCAGCACCAGATAATTGACCCACCTCGTGCCAGGTAATTGACCCACCCCACGCCAAGAAATTGACCCACCCCGTAGGACATGTGGCGCACAGGTGAAAACCAGGCCACCTTGGAGCCGACCCAGAGAGGAGGAGTCCAAGGTGGCACGGAGGGAGTTCACTGTGCGCGACATCGTCGAGGTCTTCGAACACTGGCAGGCAGGAAGAAGCATCCGGGCCATCGCCAAGAGCCTTGGCCTGTCCCGGAACACGGTGCGGAAGTACGTCAAAGCAGCCCAGGAGGCGGGCTACACGCCGGGGGCACGCCGTTCTCCCCAGGAGTGGGCGGAGTTCGTGCGCCAGCACTTCCCCCGCGCGGCCGATGACCGCCTCCGCTACGGCAGCTTCGCCAGAATCGAGCCCTACCGGGAGCGGATCCGGAAGGACCTCGCAGAGACTGGTGCCGTCAGCGTCGTATGGCAACGCCTGCGGGACGAGGCAGGGCTGGACGTAAGCCTGAGCACCTTCCGGCGGTACGTTGAGGTGGCGCTCGGCGGAACCGTCTCTCCTGCGGACGTAGTGATCTGGCGGCCGGAGGTACCGCCGGGAGAGGAAGCCCAGGTCGACTTCGGCCGACTGGGCTTCTGGCGCGACCCCGTCACCGGCAAGCGCCGGATGGCATACGCGTTCATCATGGTGCTGACGTACAGCAGGCACATGTTCGTGCGGGTTGTCTTCAGCCTGGACTCCCGCACCTGGCTCTCCTGCCACGTGCTGGCCCTGCAATTCTTCGGGGGCGTCCCCCGCCGCATCGTCCTGGACAATCTGGCCGACGGCGTCCTCAAGCCGGACATCTACGACCCCAAGTTCAATCGAGCCTACTCTGAGCTCGCTCACCACTATGGGTTCCTCATCGACCCCTGCCGGTCGGGACATTCGAAGGACAAGCCCCGCGTGGAAAGGAGCGTGCGCTACGTACGTGACAATTTCTGGCGCGGGAGAGAGTTCATGAGCGATGGCGTGGCCAACCGGGAAGCGGTGAGGTGGTGCCTGGAGGTGGCGGGCCGGAGGATACACGGGACCACCCGGCAGCGCCCACTGGAGCTGTTCGAACGGGAGGAACGGGCCCACCTGCTCCCCCTGCCGGCTGAGCCCTGGGAGATGCGGGAGTGGACAACTGCGAAGGTGGCGCCGGACTCCCACTGCTACGCGGCCAAGGCTTTCTACTCAGTCCCCTGGCGCCTGATCGGTTCGGAGCTTCAGGTCTGCGTCAAGGAGAACACGGTGCAGTTCTTCAACGGCGAAGAGATCGTGAAGACCCACCCGCGGGTGCCCCCGGGCAGGAGGCAGACGGACCTTGCTGACCTGCCCGAAGACCGCATCGCCTTCTTCCTGCGCACGCCCCAGTGGTGCCTGAAGCGGGCCGGGGAACTTGGTCCTCACGTGCGGGAGGCCGTGGCCCAGGTGCTGTCGGTGAACACGCTCTACAACCTCAGGCAGGCCCAAGGGATACTGCGGCTGGAGGAGAAGCACGGGGCCAAACGCCTGGACGCAGCCTGCGAGCGCGCCCTGGCTTACGGCGACCCCAGGTACCGCACGGTGAAGAACATCCTCGCCAACGAGATGGACGGGCGGCCCATCGACGTCAGGCAGCAGGACGGCAGCCGCTCGGTGGGGGCGTTCCTGCACGGCCAGCAGTACTTCGCCCTGCCGGCGGTCGAGGAATGCTCAGGGTAGGGGGAGAGGTCGATGCGCAGCCATTTCCCGGACACGAGCGCTGGAGGTCGCCGCGACGGGGTTCTCGCGCTCGGCGGCCCGGAGCAGGATGCAGAGGGCTTGGCCGGCCGTGCGCTTTTCGTGGCAACTGCTGTCCCGGGAACGCCTCCTGGTAACGCAGAAGCCTCGGAGGCACCCGGTTCCGGAGAAAGGAGCGGCACAGTGCCCGTGGGGCACCGCTGCCCCGCAGCCGGCCCGGGCGCGCACCCAGCCACCCTGCGCGTCCCCGGGTGTGCTGGCGGTGAGAGCAACTACGGCCATCTCGACGGAGACCACACTCATGCGGGGGACGTTTTCCCTGGCGCCAGGGGCCTCTTCCGGGTTCCCGGGGGCGGCGGCCGCTGTGAGAGGCCGGACGGGGGCGTTGCCGAACCTGGTAAAGCGCTTTTGCTCCCTTTCCGGCCCACCCGGGTACCGGTGCGCGGCGAGGAGGGCTTTCAGAGGCCATCGCGCGGCGGTGCAGGCCTGCCGGCGGTCGGGTCTGTGACCCCGCGGACGCCCAGGACGCACGCCGGCAAGCAGGGCACGGCTGGTCGGCTGGTCGCTTGCCCCTGCCTCGGCAACCGGTGGGAAAGGTGTCAGCGATCAGAGTGGGTGGCGGGCCCCGGATGGCTAACCAACGCGCCACGCGGGATCGTGTACCCGCCTGGGGTTGCTTTTCCACGCCGAATCTCAGCGAGGAGAGTGAGAACATGAAGGTGCACCAACTGGAACCCAAACTTAAAGCCCTCCGCCTGGGAGGTATGCTGGAGTCCTTGGAAATCCGCCTGGAGCAGGCCCAGAGAGGCGAGTTGGGATACCTGACCTTCCTGGAGATGCTGCTTGAGGACGAGATCGCCCGGCGGGCCCAGAAGGCGCTGTCGCGCCGGCTCGTGAGGGCGCACTTCGAGGAGGTCAAGACCCTGGCGGACTTTGACTTCTCGTACAACCCCAAGATCCCCGCCGCCACCATCCGGGACCTGGCCACATGCCGCTTCGTCGAACGCAAGGAATCAGTACTCATTTACGGCCCGGCGGGCACGGGCAAATCGCACGTCGCACAGGCGCTGGGGTATGCGGCCTGCCAGCGGGGATACGACGTGCTGTACACCAAGGCCCCCCGGCTGTTCGCCGACCTGGGCGGGGGTCACGCTGACGGCACCTGGGAATCCAGGCTCAGGCGCTACCTCCAGCCCGACCTGCTGATCATCGATGACTTCGGGCTCCGGGAACTGGGTGTTCAGCAGGCGGAGGACCTGTACGAGCTGATCTGCGGGCGCTACCAGCGTGCCTCCACCATCGTGGTTTCCAACCGCGCTCCCCAAGACTGGTACCCGCTTTTCCCCAACCCGGTGCTGGCCGAGGGGGCTCTTGACCGGCTGGTTAACAGCTCCCATCACGTGCTCATGCTCGGCAAGAGCTACCGGCCCATGCGCAGGCCCGACCGTCTGAGCCAGCTGGCCGGCAACACTGCACTTGCAGAGATGTCACCCCCGCCGTCCGTGCCCTCTCAGAACGCCACGCCGCAGCTTCCCGATCAGCACACCCAGGATCAACTAGACCAGGGGGTGGTCACCATGGTACAAATGGGCTAGGCCACATGTCCTGGGGTGGGTCAATTAATTGACGCACCCCCGGGTCAATTACGTGACGTTTGACAAAGGTCGGCCATAATGAACCCGACAAAAGCTCCAGCCGATATTGTGTCGATCCCCAATCGGTTGCAGAGATCGTTTGCCCAGGCAACCGCCTCCAAGTCATCCACAAGGCAGCATGAACCCAGCATCGCCAAGCTCTCGTACTCGGGCCCTGCGCCACCATGTATGTGGTACCGACCTTGGAGGTCGATTCGGCGGTGACACCCAACCGGGCAGGAGTGACACGGCCACGAGCGAGCTCGCAAGAAATCCGTGAATCGCGGTGCGCCTATGAGAGCCGCTCCTTCGGGCCACCTGTCGCCCCGCCAGTACTTAATGGGCAAATCCCCACTGGCCTCGCAGTCACTAACCCCCAGAGCAGTTCCGTGAGCACGGAATGTGGCTTTGTTCAGATCCGCCAGCTTGGCAGCCAACTCGCGTCGTACCTCGCGCAGTTCCTCAGGCCGCGCCACTTGCGCTGCGCGGGCACCGGACACCACCACTGCTTTGAGGTTTTTGGATCCCATTACCGCTCCCAATCCGCATCTCCCGGCAAAGCTATGCGCGTCGGCGCAAATGCACGCGATAGCCACCTGTCTCTCGCCGGCGGGGCCAATGGTTACGACGGAAGCCCGGTCATCACCTACCTCTCTCTTCGCGAGTTCGACTGTTTCAACGGCGTCGCGGCCCCAAAGGGCGCCTGCCGGCCTAACTTCTGCGCCATTCTCCGTAACCCACAGCAAACTGGGAACTTCCGCCTGGCCCTTGATCACAATCGCCTCCAAACCGGCTCCTTTGAGGCGTACACCCCATTCCGCACCTGCTGTACTCACGGCAAAGGTCCCGGTTACGGGTGACTTGCCCACTACGGCCCACTTGGCGCTACCAGGAAGACCCGTACCCTGATAGGGGCCGACAGCGAACACGAGGCAGTTCTCGGGACCGAGAGGATCTGCGCCAGGGGAGACCTCCTGATACATGAGCCATGTGCCCAGCCCCGAACCACCGACGTAGCTGCGCCAAAATTCCTCCGTGAACTCGCGGTATTCAATTTGCCCGGACCCCAGATCGACGAACAGGACCCGATTGAAATAACCGTTCATCATCTCTCCCTCCTTTTTCCGACCTTGTACACAAGATCACTCGCATCACCTTGCGGACCAACCATGAACAACACCGCTGCCGTTACCCTACGACTGGCCTACCCCCCTCCTACCGCCCTCACCAGCAAGACGTGAGCGCCTTCCCTCAAAACGTCGCGGAGTCCAGCCGCTGCCCCATCTACGGAAACCAACGCGACAAGACCCCGTGACCCACCGGGCATAACCGCTTTCCGGAAAGACTCGCCGTGGCGCAGCGCCAACTGTTCCAGCAGGCATCCGACAGTGGCTCCCGCTTCCAGTTCCACTTCCTCGTCCGACACCCCGGCGAGTCCACTCAAGAACCCCTTGTAGGAAACGCGGACCTTCAACCTCCGCGGCCACCTCCCCGTCCCCGCCTCACACCGAGCGCACCACACTCTGGAGCAACGCCGCGTCGACATTGCCCCCGGTCACCACCGCGATCACACAGCCACCCTGATTGAAAGCCACCTTCTTGGCCAGCAGCGCAGCTACGGCGGCGGCCCCTGCCGGCTCAACCACCACAGACGCCCCCACAAGGAGGACCCTCATCGCCTCAAGGATCTCCTGGTCAGAAACGATCACCACGTCATCGAGGAGTCGCTGGAGGACCCCGAAGGTCAATTCACCCGGGCGCCGCACGGCTATGCCGTCCGCAACCGTATCCACCGAGGGGAGTTCCACGAGTCGCCCCTGCTCAAGGGAGACCTTCATCGAAGCGGCCCCCTCGGCCTGCACCCCCACCAGCCGCGTCCGCGGCACCAGGGCCCTGAGGACCACCGCCATGCCTGCGGCCAGCCCCCCACCACCTATGGGGAACACCACCAGGTCGGGTTCGGGCAAATCCTCGAGCCCCTCCAGGGCAATGGTCCCTTGCCCCGCCATGATATCCGGGTGGTTGAAGCTCGGCACATACACCGCCCCGGCCTCCGCCGCCAGGCAACGGGCGTGAAGCTGGGCATCGTCATAGCAGGCGCCGTGCAACACGACGTGAGCCCCGTACGCGCGGGCCTTCTCCTGCTTCACCAGGGGTGCCCGTTCGGGCATGACCACCGTCACCTTCGCCCCGGCGATCTTGCCCGCCAGGGACATCCCGAGGGCGTGGTTGCCGCTCGAAGCGGCGACCAGTCTGAGGTCCGCACCGGCACCCGTGGCAGCCAGCTTCAAGACACAGTTCAGAGCCCCCCGGAACTTGAAGGCTCCCGTGCGCTGGAAGTTCTCCAGCTTCAGCCAGACCCGGACACCCAGCCTCTCACTAACCGCCTCGGGACTGAGGAGCGGCGTGCGCACGACCTCGCGCCGGATGCGCTGGCGCGCCTCGAAAACGTCTGCCAACTTTATGACTTCGTCCACTACCGACCCACCTGCCTAGCGCCCGCGACGTAGCAGCCTGCCCGCGCCACCATCGCTCACGGCGCCATCCTCAACCGCCACCCTGCCGTTAACCAGGACCCAGCGGATGCCGCGCGGGTAGGAAATCGGCTCGGAGTAGGTGGCCGTGTCGACGATCTCCGCCGGGTCGAAAATGGCGAGGTCCGCCTTGTTGCCGACCCGAAGGGAACCGCGGTCGGCCAGTCCCAGCACCTGCGCTGGCAGCCCGGTCATCTTGCACACCGCTTCCTCCAGCCCGAGCAGCCCGCCCTCCCGCCAGTACCGCGCCAGCACCCGGGGAAAAGTACCGTAAAGCCGGGGATGGGGTTTCCCCGTACCCGGGATGCCGTCGCTGCCAATCATGGTGGCAGGGTGCTTCAGCACGGTGCGCAAGTCCGCCTCGTCCATGGTAAAGCAAACGACGGTCCCGGTACCGCCGTTCCTCAAGAGCACCTCGCACAACACATCCGCAGGGTGAACCCCCCAGCGCGCAGCAATGTCCGCCACTGACTGCCCTTCCAGCTCCGGGGATGCGGGAAGCGAAGACAACATGATACCCGCCCATCCCCCTGCGTCGGCAACGAAGTTCTCCCAGCTGCCGTCGTCGATTTCCTCGATGAACTCACTGATACGCGTGCGCTGCACGGGATCGCGAAGTCGCTGCGACAGGGCCTCGGGGCCGCCCTCGGCCGCCCACGGTGGCAACAGCGCAGCGAGCAACGTGCTGTTGGCGGTGTAAGGGTACATGTCGAGCCATACGGGCTGCCCCCTTGACCGGGCAGCCTCCACCACGCCGAGGCTCTCGCTCACGCGCCCCCAGTTCCGCCTGCCCATCACCTTGAAGTGAGATATTATAACGGGCAACCCGGCCCGGGCGCCAATCTGGATCGCCTCCTGCACCGCTTCCCGCACCCGGTGGCTCTCGTTTCTTATGTGGGTGCTGTACACCCCGCCATGGCGAGCGACCACCCGGCACAGGCTGACCAGCTCCTCGGTGCCGGCGTACACCCCGGGCGGGTACACGAGGCCACTGGACATCCCGAAGGCTCCGGCGTCCATCGCCTCCTCCAACAGGCGGCCCATGGCAGCCACCTCCTCGGGGGCAGCAGCCCGGCGCGCGTACCCCAGCACGACCAGGCGCAGGGTCCCGTGACCAACGAATGGCACCACGTTCGCCGGCAAGGGAACTCGGCTCAGCACCTGCAGGAACTCGCCGAAGTATGCCACGAGTAGTGCGGTTGGAAGCCCCCCGCGATGGCGCGCAGGGGTACCACGAACCCGCCCTCTCCCTGCACGGGCTCCACTATGACGGCGGCGGTGTCCTCCGGGGCCACGAACAGTTCCAGCAAGCGGTCGAGCAGGTCCGCGCATGCGACCCCGCATTCTGGGTAGGTGGCGCGGATGGGACAGCGGTAACAGTACGCATAGGGAACCCGGTAAACCTCGGGTGCAAACGGACCGAAGCCCTGGCGGTAGGGTTTGCTCTTGCTTGTCAGGGTCATGGCCATCATGGTGCGGCCGTGGAATGCGCCCTCGAAGGCGATGATGGCCGACCGGCGGGTGTAGGCCCGCGCGATCTTGACTGCGTTTTCCACCGCCTAGGAGTCTGCACCAAAAGTGTCTAAAGCGATGCCTCTAAGCCCTGTTTCCAAGGAAACATCTGGATGCTGGCTGTCGGTGAGGGAGCAATTCCCCCCCGCGATGCCCGTACTTAGCCCTCGATCAGCCCTTCCACCACCCCTTCCTTCCCCGTATGCCCGCTCAAGCCGACACTACCCCCTGTACAAGGAGTTCCCCAGGCCGCTTGTCAAGAGCTGCCAGGAGAAGCTTGATGTCGTGAAGCACGGCCGCCATCATGACCTGGAACTTCACCTTGATGTTGCCGATGTACCGTGCCTTCCGCGCACCGTGGCGCTTGAGGTCAGAGTTGGTGCGCTCGATGTGTGCCCGCTGCCTGTACTTCTCCCGAAACTCGGGCGTCTTCTGTTCTTTCTTGAGGGCCTGCAGCACTTCCTCGCGAGGGTGCACCCTCACCTGCCTGCCCAGCTTGCTCGACGTGCACTTGGCCCGCAGGGGACAGGACGCGCACACCTCGGCCGGGAACCTGTACACGGGGATCTTGCGCCCGCGCTCATCTTTGCCCCAGGTGAGCGTCCTCGTTTCCTGCCCCGCCGGGCACCTCACATACCCTTCTTCCAGGTTGATCTCGAAGTCGTCCTTGCTGAAGTGGCCGTCCCGCCCCGGAGCAGGCGGGACGGGAGCTACCACCTCCACTCCCCGAGACTGCAGCCTGTCGCGCAGGTCGGGGTCACCAAAGGCGCAGTCGCCCATCAACTCGGAACTCTCAAGGCCCCGCGCCTTGTGTTGGTCGACGAGTTCTTCCGCCTTGCTCGCATCCGGGGCGTTGGCGGCGGTCACCTCCACCGCCGTGACCCACTCTCCCTTCTCACCCGTCACCACCACATGCGCCTTGTACCCGTCGGTCTTGTTGGAGGAGGTCTTGTGCCCGTGCCGCATCTCGGGATCGACGGTGGATATCACCCTGTCCTTCGCCACCCCCCGGCGGATGCGTATCCTGCCCTGGCCGTCTTCCTCAATGTCCTGCTCGGCCACCCGCTCCAGGAAGTCGGCCGCGTTCTTGAGCTCCTCCGGAGCATCACCCTTCTCGCGCACCGCTTTCACCAGCCGGCGGGCGTCCTTCACCAGGCTCTCCACCAGGGCCTGCTTCTCGGCCGGGTTCGACCAGTCAATGGCCGGCTTCTTGGGCGAGCCGTAGTCCCTCCGCTCAAGGAGTTGCTCCAACTCCTCCCTGCACTCGTGGAAGGCAGCCACTTTCAGCACCATGGCCACCGCCCTCCGGATGAGGGTGATGGTGTCCTGCCTGGCCGCCGCCCCCTCCACCAGGAAGGTGTCCACGATGGCCACCGTCTCCTTGGAGATCAGCCCCCGCTCCTTCCCGAGCGTCACCACCTTATCGAGCAGCATCTTCGCGCCGTCGCCAGCCATCAGCCGCTGCCGGAAACGGCACAGCGTAACCGCATCGAGCCCCGGCCCGTTACGGGACATGCCCAGGGCGTACTTCACCCGGTCGTCGTACAGGGTGGCCTCCTCAAGCTCGCGGTCGGAAAACCCCTTCTCCAGCTGGATCAGGATGGCTGCGGTAAGCTGGGCGGGACTCACCGAGGGGCGGCCGATGTCGGAGTAAAGGTGGGCAAATTCCTCGTCTTTGAGATTGCCCTGTTCCCAGGCCCAGGTGCGAAAACGGGCCCAGAAGGACTTTTGGGGGATGCGGTCCATCCATCCCCAGGTGTCCTCCACGTGCCAGTTGGTGTTGACAAACCCCAGCATCCGCACCGCCCACCCTGCCAGAATCGTTGCTACGGCTGCATTTTATCATGGTCTGGGGGAATTGTCCAAACAGCTGTTTCCAGGGGGAGGTTTCCAGAAGTGGAAACTGGGCTTACGAGAGGGCCGCCTGATGGTGCTCGCAGGGGGTTTTGAAGCGGACTCCTAGGCCCCCGAGTTGAAAAACGCGCACTTGGCGGGTTGCTTAACGGGGGCTTTCTGGCTCAGTTTTTCGGCCAGGTCGACCAACGACTCGTACGGAATGATGGTGAAGTCGGTGTGGAGGAAGCGGTCTACCTGGCGGTGGATGGCCTGGTTCACCTGCGGGTGGCAGTGGCCCACGTTGAGGACGCCGATTCCCCCCGTGAGGTCGATGAACGTGTTGCCGTCGATGTCGGTCACGAGGGCGCCCCGGCCGTGGTCGATGACCACAGGGGCCGTGTACGCTGAAGGCGGACGCCACATAGCGGTCCTTGCGCGCCAGCACCTCCCGCGAGCGTGGTCCGGGTACCTCGGTAACCAGCCTGATGAACTTACGCACCACACATCTCCTCGACCATCGTGGGCGGGTACATGCGGGTGGCACCGCAGGGATCTGTGTGCCGGTCGAGAGCAGCCCGTAAGGTGCCCGGCCCGAGCAAGGCCTGCTTGGGTGAAGCCCGATTGGCCGTGCATGTCGCTCATCTTCACTGCCCTGATCATCACAGCACCGCCTACCCTCACCTTCCCGAACAGACCCCTACTCACCGGAACATCCACGGCCCAGCCCGATGACTGGCACTCCAGGAACTGGGCCTCCCTGACCGTGCGCGTTACGGGAGCAGGCTTACTTCCTTGCTCTCCGCGATCACGGCCGTGGTGCAGGGCCATCCCCTCGCCAGCCGCCCCCATCCATGTCTAGCGCGACTTGTTGGCGCGGGTCCACGTATGCGCTTTCCGCAGCGTGCTGGACATCAGGCGGAATCCCGATCACTTATTTGAGATACGCCGGGAACACCAGATGGCACTCGCAGACCCTGCAGTGCCCGAGCGATATAAACCGGCGGAACCCAGAAATTGGGTTCCGCCTAGTGGCTTGCCTTTCCACGCCCCGCCGCCAGGGCGGACGCGATCCGCGCACTCGTCGTTTAGTGCAGAACCGCACCGCCGTTAGGGCTCAACGTCTGTCCTGTGTAAAAATTCCCATCATCTGAAGCCAGGAGCACAGCCGTCGCCGCAACCTCACGTGGTTCACCCAGCCGTCGGAGCGGAATGTCCTTTTCCTTCTCAATCCACTCGGGTAGCATGTCCTTAAGTATCATGTCCGTCGCAATAGGCCCAGGCGCAATGGCGTTGACAAGAATCTCAGGCGCCAACTCGAGTGCGAGCGCCTTGGTGAATCCAATCACCGCCGCCTTTGCACTGCAGTAATGCGTGAATTCTGCCCTACCCTTGAGCGCAAGCTCGGACGCGATGTTGATAATCTTGCCAGGCGCCGCGGCGTCCTTCCTCATGTGAGGCAGGGCAAACTTGGTGACCAGGAATACGCCCCGCAGATCCACAGCCATCAGGTGGTCCCAAGCTTCTATCGGCATGTCGACCAGCCTGTACTGATCCCCGATGGCGCCCGCATTGTTTACGAGGATGTCAATGGTGCCGAACTTGGACACCGTTTCCCTTATCATTCGCTCTACGTCCTCTTGCTTACTCACATCCGCCCGGATAGCTATGACCGAGCACCCAAGGGCTTCTATCTCCCCAACGACACCATCTGCCTGATCCTTGGCCGCCCGATACGAGAAGGCTATCGCGGCTCCCTCCTCAGCAAATGCACGGGCAATAGCAGCACCAATCCCGCGGCTGCCGCCCGTTATGAGAGCCACCCTGCCTTCAAGCTTCTTGCCTGCCATACCGTTCCACCCCCGTTCTTCAGATTCCCGACACCACGTGGGCTCGGTCAAGCCCGCCAGCCCGGTTAGCTACCCTTGCCCAATTCGTCGGGCGTGGGCGTCCTTTCTCGGCGATGCGCCTCAAGCTCGGCTTCGGAAGCAGGAAACATCAGGCTAACAACCACGATGATCACGCCCGCTATCGTCACACTGGCAAACACCGGCACAGACCACATTTCGGCCAACAGACCCAGGAAGCCCTCTGAGCTGACCGCCAGAGCAGGTACGCCGAACACCGAGGTCAACACGTACGCGATGATGCCCCCCGTAACGCTGGCCCAAACCGCCTTACTGTTAACCCTGCTCCAGAACGGACCCAGTACAAGAGGCCAGAAGAGGGTTACGAAGACGATGTCCCAGGCAAGGTACGCTAGGTCAATCACCTTTTGGAAACCAAGGGCGAGGATCAGTGCCAACACGGCGGAGGCCGCTATGGTATACCTGGACAGGCGCAAAAGCTTGTCCGGGTCAGCTTTGGGGTTGATGAGATCGAGGTAAATGTTCTTGATCCACACGCCCGCCGACGCCACATAGCACGCGGAAAGTGTAGACATCCCCATCGCCGCCATAGCGGTGAGGAACAATCCAGCTACGATCGGAGGAAAGTGCGCTTCAGCGAAAATGAGCATGAGGCGCTCGGGGTTCGGGTGGTTCGGGAAGATCGTCTTGAAAGCTTCTCCTAGCATGCCGGGAATCCAGCTAATACCCATGACGATCAGGCCTGCGATGACCATGCTGAGAGAAGCAACGCGCGGGTTCCTGGCACCGCATACCCGCTGGCCGAGGTCAGCTGCTGGGATATCTCCCAGGGCAAGCACTAGGTATAACGTCCAGAACGTAGCACCGCCCTTGCGGAACAGATGCCCGATATCCCACCAGGAAGGATCAAACACTTGGCCCCGGTATTCCAGGAATACAACCGTCGCCATGCTGATAATCCCAATAAGAGCGAGGGCCCCCTGAACGATCTCCGTGTAGGCGACAGCCCACAAACCGCCGATGGTGGAGTATATCGCCGTGAGCACGATGAAAATCACGGCTGCCGCCCAGAAAGGCAGGTTGAAAATAGTCATCAGGATATAGGTCCCGCCCACCGTAAGGGCACCAGCATTGAAAACCCCGAACGCGATCCCCATAACCGCTCCGCAGTAAGCGCCCAGCTTTTTGTCCGCGAAACGGAGTCCGTAATAGTCAGCGATAGTCCATCCCTTGAGGCGACGCAGCGGACGGGTCCAGATAAAAGCGCCGAGCACCATGCAACTGCCCAAGCCAGCCATGGTGGCCGTTGCCTCCCAGCCCCCAGTGTTGTACCCAGAGCCCACTGCTGCGAAGAAGAAGGGAGCTGCCAGCAAAGCAGCGACCAAGCTACCCGTCACTACCGGAAGCGGCATATCCCAACCGGCGACGATAAGGTCCTCGGCAGAATGCACTCGCTGATATCCCTTAAAACCAACATAGTACACAAAGCCGACGTACAGCAGGAAAACGATCACGACGGGCCAGTTCATAAACTACCTCCCCTCCCCCTGGAATTCAGATTCCAGTATGCGTGCCAGGTTCTCCACGATATCCCGGGCCAGTAACTCTCCTTTCTCGGCTGAACTGCTTCGCGCCGTGAAGAGTCGCCCGGACTCAGGAACGAACCCGACCGGGACCGGAAAGACAGAATAACTGCGAGGCGTGTAGGAAATCTCACCATCCAGCTTGGCCAATCTCACTTTTTCAGGGCACAAGTACATGACCAGCGAAGTCTCCGTGATGGCAGCATGCTCAAGCGCCCATCCGGGGAAAGGCACCTCCGAAAAGACCCTTCGCAAAACCTCAGGAGATATCTGATCCCACCAGCTGGCTACCAGAACCTTGGGCCGGGGGGACGTTGCAGGGAGGTCCTTTAGCGCCAGATCAGCTGCTTCCATGAGGAAAGCCTCGTTCTCAAAATGGCCGTTCAACACCAGGATCTTCTGCACACCGTCACCAATCAGTTCCCTGAGCACGTCCCGCACCAGCAACGTTAGGACGACGCCCTCAAGACTGATTGTTCCGGGGAACAGCGGACCCCCACCACTCCCGGGCTGTGACTTGTACCCGTAACAAACGGGGGGAGCCACCATTGCGCCGACCCGCTTTGCCAGCATCACCGCGATGCCCCGCGAAATGATGACGTCCGTCCCTAGAGGAAGGTGAGGAGCATGCTGTTCCGTTGACCCGACGGGCAGGATGACCGGTTCAAGACTCGCCCTGTCCCTGAACTCTTCCCAAGTCAGGTCTTCCATAAGCACTATCCGCTCCTGGCCGTTTCCACGCTCCCCGCTCAGTGCCAGCCACCCCCTTTTCCGATCCGAGATGAATTTTCGACCCCTGGGGGAACAGGCCCCTTTGGGTTGAGGCCAGATATGCGAGCAGGTCGGCTTGGGGCACAACCCAGTACAACGACCGAAAGATTCGCGTTGACCGATCATGCCAGGCCGGGTCCCTTTTCGATTCGATGACCGCACCCGTACCTATTCCGCTCGCCGAGCCTGGCGAACCCGAGCGCAGAGGGTGGTCGCCGCAGACGCTGGGATCTGGTCAGTACTCGACCCTACGACCATCCGCGACGTTCAGGACAACCCGGCCCCGCCACCCAAGCGCAAGATCTTCAATGCCAGCTGCAGGTTTAGACGCTGCTCGGGCGAGTTCAGGTCGACCCCCAGCAACTCCTGAATCCTGTTGAGGCGGTATCCCAGTGTGTTCGGGTGAACGCACAGTTCCTCCGCCGCCTTGTTCCAACTGCCCATACAGTCGAGGTACACCTCCAGCGTCTTGACTAAGTCCGACTTGGTTCGCCGATCGTATTCCACCAGAGGTCCGAGCGTTTCGTGACAGAACTGGCGCATCTCCTCGGAGTCCAACGGGTACTGGCTCAAGACGCGGTAGAAGCCCAGTTCGTCGTACAGGATCACCCGGTTGCCGCCCCAGAGCCGACGCCCCAGATCCAGCGCCTGCTTTGCTTCCCGGTAGCTCGCTGCCAGTCCCATGATGTCTTCGTGCACCCGGCCCAACGCCAGGGTCACCGTGCGTCCAAGGCACGACTGGTCTGCGGCTTTTTTCAGCTTCTCGCCTAGGACCCGTAAGCTGCGACTGTTGCTGTTTGCCTCCATGGGGACACACACGACCACGCCGTCCGTGCGCTCAAGCCATACCACCCGGGGCTGCAACCCGAGCGCCGAGACCACTGCCTGTCTCAGCAGCCTACTCGCTTCCATGCCGTCCCGGCGCGGCCAGTCGCCCGGGTCGTCCAGAGATATAACGGCCACCACGTGCGGCCCCGCCAGGTCCCACCCCAGCGCCCTAGCCCTGGCGGCGGCGAGGTCGCGGTCACCAATGTTCCCTGACAGCAGGTCAAACAGGAAGGTGTCGCGGAAGCGCCGCTCCACCGCCCGGGCGGTTCGATCGCGCAAGATCTCGAGGGCAGCAGCTATCGCACCCTGCTCCACCCCGACCACCTCGAAATCTCCCAGGGGTCGGCTCAAGTCGGATACTACCACGTAGCCGTACACTTCACACCCCGCGGCCATCCTCACCACGGCGACTGTGTGCCTGGGGCGACCGGGTACCTCGATAATCGCCAGCCGCTGTCCGACGCCGCGCTGCCCCGCCCGTTTTCGGGCTGGGCCTGGTGTCTCCGCCATCTCCCTGCGCAGGGCATCCAGTACATCAGGATGGGGCGGCTCTCCCCTCACGCTGACCAGTGGTTCCCAGTTCGCATCGAGGATGGATACCGGAGACGACGTGAGTTCGGCAATTTGCTCTGCCACCCGCTGGAGTCCCCCACCTTCCAGAATGGCATCGCTCAGCCGCTCGTGCACTTCCAGGGCGTACTCGAGCACCCGTACCTGGCGGTTGATTATCTCCCCCAGCAAGCTGTTGATGATTTCCACCCAAGGGTAACGTACGGGTACCTGCAGGAGAGGCAGGTCAAGCTGCTCGCAAACGCGGATCAGTTGGGGCACGACGTTCTCGAGGAAATCCCTTACCTTGATGCCCACGGCCGCCACACCCCGGGCGTGGACGCGTTCGAGCGTGGAAATGAGCCGTGCCTGCTCATCCTTGACCACGTAAGCGTTCGTGAGGAGCAACTCACCGCCCTGCACCCACAACTCGATCTCCGGCGTATCCATGACCGTGACGGACCTGATTTGCCGGTCCAAGCCGCGGGCCCCGGCGATCACCAACGCCTCCTTGAGGGGCCCTATTTGGAGTGCCTCGCGTACGGTAATGTACACGCCTCTACCACCACCCCCGGTGCAACCCACAGCCGCCAACGCGCCGACACACAGCGAGGGCGGTTGGCCCGCCACCGCCCAGTTTGGCTACGCTACAACACCCTCTCGAGGGAGGCATACTCGAGCCCGTGCACCTCGGCAACCCGTTGATTACCCACGCCCCCTCTACCACGTTCACGCCCCAGGCACGAGCCTGGTCGCACTGCACCGCCGCCCGCCAACCCTGGTTCGTGATCGCTGAAAAAACCTGGAACCCTTGACCTTCTCAGCTTCTCGCCTCTCCCTTCTTCTGGCAAGAATCCGTGGCACCACTGCCTGACTCTGGTCCCGGAGTACCTCATCGCTCGGAATGCTTCTGCCCGCCAACATCTCCTTGCCCGGCCAGAGCCCCAACTTTATCCTGCTCAGGCTGCGTGAGGGTACACTGCCCCCTGGCAGCCAGCCTTGGCACTGGACACAATCAGGGTCATCAGCACCTGAGTGGCCTCTCTCCAAGCCGCGGCACCTAGCCCTCACCATCAGGTGCCAGGTCTTCACTTCCCCGAACAGCCGCTCTATCGTTCTCCTCACCCGCATCGCTCGGTTCAGCCCCCGCGGGCAGCGCCCGAAAACCTCGGGCTTGACGTACACTCGCTTGGGTACTCTTCGTTCCTCCAGGCACGACCGCCTCATCGGTTCCCGCTCGGAAAATGGCAGTGGGGACTCCGGCTGACGGGGCACTTTCCCGCCGGACAGGTCAGAGCCTCCCACTCGCAATCTCCAGCCGGCCCAGGTCATGCCGAGGGGTTATGTACGCCCAAATCCCCGCCTCCGCCAACTCCCGCCTCATGTCAGCATCAGCGTGCCCCTTGTCGGCCGCCAGGTTCAGGGGTCTGATCCCCCCATCCTTCAGTTCCTCGAGGAGAAGCGGGAACTGGGGGAGCTCCGCTTCGATCCTGGGAGTCACCGTCACCGCGATGGCAATCCGCGTCTTGTCGCACACCGCTTGGGCCTTGTATCCCAGGAACGGCTCGTCCCTCTTCTTGAACCCCCAGCGGACATAGGGGTCGGAGAAGCTGGCCACCCCCTGAAACTGCACCACTTGACGGAGCTCGACAACGCCCTCTTCCTTCCGGTCCTCGAGCCTCGAGATCAGCTCCCGCCCCTTGCGCACCTCCGCCGTAAGGAGCTGCTCCTGGTCGGCGTAGTCAGCGCTCCGATCGGGCTCCCCAAGCGGCTCAAGGTCCTCGGCCAGATTGGCATCATGCCTAGCCAGAACACGCAGCAGTCTCTTCCTTCCCTCCCTGACTAGCGTGACCTTCTTCTTCACCGCCACATGTGCTACCACCTTGGTTCCATCAACTATCGCCCACTTGCCGCAAAGCAGGCCCTACTCCCTCGCCCGCTCCACCACCCGTCCAAACAGCCGCCGGAACGTCTCCTCGCCCAGCCTCCGCCTGAAACTACCAGGGTGGTGTCGTCAGGCACCTCATTGTCCCACCCGCCCCGCAGAACCAGCGGTAAAAGACGTTGTACTGCAATTCCCGGCAAACCTGCACGTCCGAGAGGTAGCCCCACACTTCCAGTAAAAGCACCCGGAAGAGCCTCTCCGGCGGGAAAGAGCGCTACCCGATCTCCGGGCGGTAATGCCTGGGTACTTCCTTGGAACGAAGGAAAAATAGAGGGTGGCCTTCGGCGACCATACGCGAGAAGATCTCTGGCTCAAAGAAGTTTGGTTGTGGGTTCCTGCGGCTCAGCACGGGCGATTACCTCCCTGGCAGAATCTCTCACGGGTTATTACTCCACCAACCACGCAAATCCTTTGCTCGGCTGCGGAGTAGGCCGCTACTTTTTCAGAGATCTCGGTTCGCCGATTTGAGGGCACATGGCATGGTTCCATCGGTTGCGGCAAACGTGGATGCGCGAGGCACCGCGCCCGGAATGGTTAGGCACGCTCGAATGCAGCACGGTATGCTTCACAAAGTACGGATCTGAGTGCGTGGCCACCCGGTCGATCGTCTCGACGCTCACTCCCTGATCGATAGCTACAACGATCACCGATCCCCGCTTCATCGACCTGACCATCTCCTCCGCGACCATCAGCAGCGCGATGGATCCAGGCACCAGCAGACCGCCAGTCGCGATATCAGCCTTGACTACGGCCTTGGCAAAACTACTTCGGTGACCACCCCACCGCCACTTTTCTTTCAATTTCGTAGCATTACTCATCATTTCACGCACCTCCAGGCTCCCAAGTCAGGATTGCCCACTTTCCTCATTCCTTCCGGTACGATCCACGTCCCCGCCCGACCGGCGAGTGTCTCGCTTAACTGACTCCACAGAGTGATGACCGCAGCCTCGCCCCCACCCTCAATAAACCGGATGCACGACAAAACTTTCTGGCGCGACCCCCTGGCAGAGAATGCCCCCTCTTCCAGGTAACACACCGCCTCCTGCACGCTCATCCGGCGGATGAACCTGCCCCTCGCGGCTCCATGTCCCAGCGCGACTCCCGGCGTGTTGGTCAGCATAACCAGCAGATCCGCCCCCACTGCCGAGGCCAGACATTCCGCCACGAGGTCGTGGTCGATCACCTCCACCACGGCCTGCAGCGTGCCGTCGCCAAGTGACACTTCGGGGACCCCGCCACCTCCCGCGGCTACCACTACCACCCCGCTATCGACGAGAAGCCGCATCAACCGGCCGTTCACCACCGTCAGGGCCTCCGCACTGGTTTTCCGTCTAGTCCGGCTGCTACCCTCGATCGTCCAGACCGCCAGCTGCGTAACCACTGTCACCACCGGCCGCGTCAGGTGTGCCAGGATCATCTCGTTGTAAATGGCCTGTTGCAGCCGGTAACCCGCTATTCCCTGGGCCCCCGCCAGCCACAACCCGAAAGCCGTTCCAGCAGCCGGGGATGACCTCTCACGGATCCAATCCGCCACTCCGCCGTCCCTGCGGACATCGTGCGTTATCACCACTTGATAGCCCGCCTTCAGCATGCCCACCACTTGCTGACCCAGTCGGCGTAAAATCGCTCTTGGGTTTCGCACGTCTTCGGGGCCGACCACCTCACGGCCCAGGCTCAATACCGCTCTCGTGACGCCGTCCCTCCCCAAGGTACTGCCTTCCTGTAGGGGGGTAACAAACCGCCCGTGTCAATCACGGACAATACGGGTTCCTGCCTTTCCTGCCAGTGCCGCCAGGGCGTCATTCAGGGAAGCAATAACCGCTGCCCGGCCCCCTCCCTCCACGAAACGGCAGCACGCCTCGACCTTGGGCCCCATGCTCCCCGCCTTGAAGTGGCCCTCCTTCTGGTAAGCGCGCGCCTCCGAGACCGTCATCCGCGATACCCAGCGCTGGGTGGGCTTCCCGTAATCCAGCGCCACCGCCGGGACATCGGTCAGGATCAAGAACAGGTCGGCACCAAGCCCGGTTGCCAGACGCTGGCCCCCCAGGTCCTTGTCGATCACAGCCTCGACTCCACGCAGCGTGCCATCCTTCTCCCGCACCACCGGGATTCCACCACCGCCGTTGCATATCACGATGGTGTGATCTCGCGCCAGCCGGCGAATTGCCTCCAACTCCACGATCTCCACCGGGTCCGGTGAAGGCACCACCTTACGCCAACCCCGCCCGGCATCCTCCACCCACGTCTCGCCTTCGGCCATCTTCTTCCTGGCGTACGCCTCGTCGTAGAAAGGTCCAACCGGCTTGGTCGGTTTGCGGAATGCGGGGTCATCGGCAGAAACCACGGTCTGCGTGATGACGCAGGCCACCGGCAGGTCCATGCCACGGAGACGTAGCTC
>Ga0080004_1121931_pt1 | contig 19310 bp, 23 predicted proteins | sample WasSprMetagenome_FD_69207 | JGI IMG/M metagenome (GOLD analysis project Ga0080004, IMG submission 69207) | Sulfidic aquatic microbial communities from Washburn Spring, Yellowstone National Park, USA - WS (SPADES assembly) (version 2) | ecosystem: Environmental > Aquatic > Thermal springs > Hot...
AAGATGAGATATTCTGGGTAGGTCAAAGGGCGCCCAAATTTTTTCTTCCTTGAAGGTCTCTCTTTGCAGAATTGTTGAGCGAGGGAAAGGATTTGATGAATTGGAATTGTCGTCAGTCTCATCCTTGCCCTTCCTTCCATCCTTCCTCACCTCATCACCCCATTATAACACCATTTTCGAACATACTCCTTCCTCTATTGACAACCAAGGGGATGATAACTTATAATTACCACGCGCATGCCGAAGACCAGCGCGATTAGGATGACAGGTCTGAAAAAAGACCTTATTGATGTCACAGAGATTTGGTCTAAGGCGACTGTTCATCCTAATCGCGCTGGTCTTTCTTTGCATTTTAAGGGGTGAGTGACCGAGTTAAGGTGACACTGCCAGCGCTGCCGGCTATTTGCGAAGGTGTAGGGGACTTCGTTTATCTGCGAAGCCCCTACAAAAAATCCAACGAAGGAGGTTTTGACGGATGCAACAAATTACCACCCAAAAGCCGGCAGAAGCAAGGCAGTGTCACTGCGAGGAGTTGGAAAGAGACTTGGTGGGAGGGTGGAGCGAGCGAGGTTCGGTGCGAAGACCCGTTGAGGATTTTGTCGTGAGGAAGGAACTTAGGCTTTTGCGTAAATGGTACCAAGAATGGCAGAGCGGTCCACGGACAACCTGCTTCTGTGAATTCGTCAAAAGGAGGCTCAGGTCGAGGGGTTGGCAGAGGGGGTGGGGGCAATGAGTGTTGAACTGTCCGATTGTCTCATAGTTGATGGTCCGAACTTCTGGAGTTTGCTTAAAGCTTGCGGTAGACCTCAAACTCTCCTCAGCGAAGGTTTAATAGACCAAATAGAGGAACGGCTGGGAAATCTCTTGCAAAAACAAGTTACCTTTGGCGAACGAATTTGGGTCTCTCCAAATTTGAATCACCTTCGTTGTAATACCGACTGGCTCAGAAGGTTTTTCAAAACCCTTCAGGCTCATGGATGGATTATTGTTTTCCCAAAGCGAATGGCTATTCCTAATGTGGAAAAGGCTGATGACCACGCCATTAGGTGTTTGTTGTTGGACAAATCGGAAGTGCTTCCTTCAGGTAGCGTTCTGGCTTTGGCTTCTGGTGATGGAGATTTTGTTGAAACACTTCACAGCATTAAATTACAACGAGAAGACTTGTTCGTCGCGGTCATCACAGGAACTATTCCACCCTATTTCTACGCTAACCCAAGACTGCGAGAAGTGGCTGACTTTTTCTTAGACATCCTTACCTTACCCTGCCTCTTATCGAAACCTTTGGGCACAATGCTTAGAAAATAATTATCGGGAGGCTCAAAGTGGTAGCAAAGCCGATGACAAAAATTTGGCACCTTGGACATGACCACTTTACTACCAACAAGCCTAGCTCTTGTAGCCATCGAATTTGATGGGGGTGGATTGGATCGGGGCAGTGAAAGGCCAAAGTGCACGACCTGCCTCGCGGGTTCGAATCCCGCCACCTCCACATTTGATGTAACTTTGCGCATCTTCAAAGCGATAGTAAAAGATGGGGAACATCGGCGTCACCTATTAGGGAAGCAATGCCTGCCGAGGCAGGCCTGCCGAAAACTCAACGATGTCGAGGTGAATTGAATGATGCAACAAGCAGAGGTGACGCCGGTGACCCAAAGAAAAAGAGTGACTGGGCTGGAATACACCATTGTAGGTCTTCCATTGGAGAGTGAATTGCGAACCCGCATGATCCTCCTTAAAGCCAATGATCCTGAGGATTGGGTAATCCTACTCAGTGACCAAGAATTCTGTGAACTCCTTGCTCAATCGCTCCTCAAGGCAATTGAATTTTTTGTCCGTCAAAGATTGTCCTTCGTGTCGTCCGAAGAAGACATAAAAGATGTTGTCAGCGAAGTTTTTTCGGTCATTTGGCCCGCAGTTCGGGGATATGATCCCCGTTGGGGAGTGCCTTTACTTGTATACTCGTCACCGCTATTGCTGCGAGCCTTTAGCGCTCATAACCGCCAGCAACGCACACGAAACCGTGAAATATTAGTCTCCACCCTTTGGCATAACACCGATGGTAGCGACGACCTTGATGAGTCCCCTGAGGACTTTTGGGAGATCTTCCCGGATGGAAAGGACATAGAAGAGGAGGTCATTAAACGAGACGAACTCGCAAAGATTGCATTTCTTGTGGGGTATCAAGATCCTGAGGAACTTACTGATGCTATTGAAAAAGCTCATAAAGTAACTCGTCACCGATTGAGGAAGAAATTGATTAGTTATCGAAAGAAATTGATTAAGCAATATATTCCCATTAAAACACATTTGCAGCAAACTAAGGATTATTGCGACCAATGTATGGAAAAGCTTCGCACAACTACTGCTTTCAAAGCATTTGGGACGAAGTACTTGGTTGCGGAGTGTCCAGCCTGTCACTGTCGCGTTGTGGTCCCTGTTGTCGAAAAGAAGCGACGGAAAAATGCCTCAACTCTTAAAGAGGTGAGTCACTTATGAGTAGGTTCGTAAAGATGCTCATCAGTGCGCTTTTAGCCTTCACTTGCAGCTTGTGTGGTGCACAGCAGCAATGGCGTCCGACCCATGTAGTCGTCATCTTTGACACTACCAGGTCGTTTTGGAGCAACCTGCACATTGCCCACGCCATCACGGAAAGATTGCTTCGAGGACTTTATTACGCCTTACCCGGTCATCCCGACGATGCTATGACCTTCATTGTCCTCAACGCCACACCAACCATCGTGACGGAACTCAGCGGTCTGGATTTGCGTAGGAAAGCTGCACGGGCGTTCATCAACGCTTTCAGCAACCCCGACCCCCGATTAGGCACCGATGTCGTTACTGCCCTTGAACTGGCTGATTTGGCTTTTTCTCGTCAACCCCAGTCTCTCAAGTTCCTCTTTATCTTCTCTGACCTGATCGTTGACCCAGCCCGAACACCCGGGGGGTTGATCCCCTTCCGACCCCTAACTGCTTTTGACTGGAGCCGACTCAACGATGTCAGCATTTGGGTCTTCCTGTGTCCCAGTGAGGTGGAGATGAAGGTCAAGCGAGAAATCCCTGCCTTGAACCGAGCCCGCTTCTTCAGCCCGCCACCGATGACCAGCGGGATCGTGGAGAAAGAGAACCTGCAAGCCTTCACCGACAGGATAGCCCAGAAATTCCAAGCCGAGTTAATGCAACGACTTAAAGAAGCACCCCGTTCCGATCCCGCAGGAAGTGTGAATCCCTTCAAGCTCCTGGGCATCCTTTTCGGAGTGTTGGCCGCTTTGATGGTGATGTTGATTGCTCTTTCAAGGCTCAAAGGAGGTGAAAGACGATGAATGCATGGCACTCCTTTGCCATCGCCTTGGTCTTGTCCATGGTTGGGGGTCTCTTCTTTCTTGTTGTTGTGCGGGAGTTACTGGGGGCGAGGTGGGCGCGCATCTTGGAAGCGATGAGGGGTTTGATTTTTTGGGGTGTCCCTTGGGTCATCTTGACCGCCTACGCATATCTCTTGCAAGCGACGACTTTGGGCAAATTGACCCGTTCGGAACTCGTCGGGATGGGCGAACCATGGTTCGCTTTTATCCACCAAACCATCCAAATGACAACCCCATATGTGATGGCGGGCATCTTGACTTTTTTGGCAGCAGCGGGCGGCTTTTTGGTGGCAACCCACTTTGATATGCTTTTGGCACTCATCGGTTTGGTGTCTCGGGGAACAAAGATGTCTCCAGAGGAACAAGCAGGCTTGATCCCCAACCTCATCTCCTCCCTCATCTTCATCCTTGCTGGCATGGTCATGATTTGGGTTGATGCGCGCGTCTTCTCCTTGCGGTGGGCTATGGACGTTGCCGAAATTGAGACAGAACTGCAAGGAGTTCCCATGATTGCCCGCCTTATCTGCTGGGGCTACTTCTTAGGCTTCATCCTTCTCTCTTGGATTCTCCACCGTAAGTATCGGCAATTCCTTGACGCCATCAACATAGACGAGGACGAAGGGCGAGAGGCACCAAGGCGAGAAACGCCTCAGCAAGTAACCCCTACTCATGAGGAAGCCGTTGCGCCGGAGACTCACCGGCGGCTAATAACTTCACCAGACAACGGAGAGGGTCAGCGAATCACTATTCACCGAGAGCCAATGGTGGAATTTCCTGTCATTCCTGAACAATTGCCTTCCGATGGCAACAATGAGGAAGCCGTGTTGCCAGAACATTTTGACCCATTCCAAACGCGGAGGTGGTAAAAATGTCGGAACGCTTCGTGGCGACTACAGAAATTGTGAGCACAGGTCAAAGCAGTTCTCTTCTCAGCGACATCATTGCGGCGGCATTTGGTGCCCTTGTTGGCGACATTGCCCGCCTCTTTGATTTTTCTGCTCCCGCTTACAGCACTGAAGAACTTTTAAGGCAGGTGCGAATTTCCACTCGGCAATTGGCATCTGTTCACCTGAACGCCTTGTCGCAACAATTCCCTAAACTTCCTAAAACCCATCTCCAACCACTGGCGAATGCCCAAGCCCTGCTGCAATCCATTAAGAATCAGCCCTTGCTGTCCTTCGGGATGCAAAAAGTGAAACCGCAGGAATGGGAGACCGCTCAACGACTTTTAATTAATGCCCAACACCAATGGCAGCGTGGGAAGTTGACTGATGCGGTCAAAAACGCCCACCAAGCCCAAAGGTTGCTGGCATCCGGGTTAAGGGAAGTCCATACCCGTTTAGCGGAAGCCCAACATCAAATCGTCGTTAACTCCACCAAAGAAAGCCTGCAAGAAATGGGTTACAAAGTTCACACCCAAAGCGCCTGTTCCCCAGTCGGGTCTTGGACGGCTCTTTGGGCGACGAAAGGTGCAAAAGCAATTGCCGTCGTCGTTTCCCCGAAAAGCCAACTGATGATGGACATGATTGGCTGGGAGGGGACGACATGCCAAGCAGAATTGATTGCCTTCCGACAGCGGATGACCCAAAAGGGTGTCCAGTTTCGTGAGGGAAGGCGCTACTACCATGGGCGAAGGGAAGGCGGCCTGCTAATTCAAGAGGCTGCGAAAGTGGCTCGAGAAAATCGCATGTCTTTCCCTCAAGCCCTCTTGCAGGTGGCTTGTAGGGGTCGTCTTTTTGAGCAACAAACTGAGCAACAAAGGCGGCAGTCTACCGCCATTTTGGTTCAACAACATTTGAAGACTTGAAGGAGGAATGTGCGATGCCTTCAACAACAAAAACGCCAAAATGGATTCAAGAGTGGGAGCAAGCACGCCGTTCTGGACGGAGAGGTTTCATCTTTGTCTTCAACACGACGGATTATGTCTATGACCCTAACAGTGGTCTTCCACCTTGCCGCTTGAAGTATTACCTCGCTCAAAGGCTTCAAGGGGAAGGCTACACTGTTTGGGGCTATTCGCTGGGACAAGGGATCTATCGGCTGTCAAGGCAAAACAACCAACGCCCCGAAGTGACTGACCCCCGCAGTCCTGAGGAAGTCTTCCGTTGGTTGACCCGCCAACTGAGGCAACCTGAGCCTCCAACAGCAGTCATACTTGACCATGCTGACTTGTTGGCGCCCAACGCGCAAGGATTAACTTCCGCCGTCCTCTCCCCTACTCACATGAACCTCTTGGAAATCTTGCACGGTTGGGGGATCGATGACGCCATTCGTCAGACCCAAAACCTTTGCTTGCTCATCAGTTACCAGAACGAAGTCCACGAGTTATTGAGACAGGGTGGCGGCTATCGGGTCATTCAAGTGGATCTGCCTGACGAGCAGTCACGCCTTTCGTTCACCCAGTTCTTAATTGAACGGCATTATGGGCAGTTGGCAGAAGGGTTGGAGGTGGAAGCTTTCGCTCGCATCACAAGTGGTCTTCGGTTGCAGGACATAGAAGAATTGTTTAGGCTGGCTGGAGGGAATGGAGTGAACACCTCTCTCGTGCGGGAGAAGAAGTCACAGACCATTAAACAATTGGGACGAGATTTGGTTGAAGTCATAGAACCAACCTATGGTTTTGACGGCGTTGCGGGGTTGCGCCACTGCATTGATTATCTCCAACTTCTTCTGTGGCAAATCCGTTCAGGTGCCACCAATGTGCCTCAAGCAATGCTGTTTGCAGGACCACCTGGCACAGGGAAGAGTTTCCTCGTCAAGGCTATCGCCAAGGAAATGGGTTGGACACTTCTGCGGCTGGGCAACATCCGCGAAAAATGGGTAGGAGCCTCTGAGCGCAACTTAGAGTTAGCACTGTGGATTATAGAAACCCTCGCTCCCTGTATCGTCTGGGTAGACGAAATTGATCAAGCATGGGGTGGACAAAGAAACATAGGTCCTTCAAGCGACGCAGGAACCAGCGAGCGCATGATGGCTCGTCTTTGGGAATTCATGGGAGGCATGAAGCACCGCGGGAAAATTCTCTGGATAGGGACCACAAACCGACCTGACATTTTGGATGCCGCCACTTTAGACCGCTTCTCAGTTGTTATCCCCTTCCTCCACCCGACAAGTCAAGAAATTCAAGAGTTACTCCCGGTTCTGGCTCGCCAAGTTGGCAGGGAGTTGGCGGAGGATGTGAACGCATTTGAGGTTGCCCAAGTGCCATCGCTTCACTTACCAACGGCGAGAGCCCTTCAAGAGGTTATAAGTTTGGCGGGAATTTTTGCCGATATGGAAGCAGGTAAGGTTGGAGTGCCAATCCACCAACGCCACTTGCTCCGTGCAGCTCATGAGTTCAAGCCAAATTACAACCCACTTGTGCACGAGTTCATCGCCTTAACCTCTATCCGCATGACCTCGTTCAGTTTTCTACTTCCTTGGCGAACTTTCGACGGTCGTCGCCGCACCGATTACGAACTTCCTGAATACCTCAAGGGTATCGTCGACGAAACGAGCGGCGAAGTGGACCTTATGGCTTTACATCGCCGACTCTCAGAATTGCGCCGTGTCGTTGATCCCTTCAGCAGTTGAGGTGATTTACATGTTGACACAACTTGAACTTGACACATTGGACGAATTTTTTGAGTCGGCTTTGGTTGGGCGCGGGGTCGTAGCGGAGTGGGAAAGGGGTTTCGCCGAATTTTGTGGGGTCAAGTATGCCTTCGGGACTGCCTCTGGAACGATGGCCCTTTATCTCGCCTTAAAAGCCGTCGGCATAAAAACAGGCGATGAAGTGGTCGTGCCTGCTTTGGATTGGTATGCAGCGACGGCTGCTGCCTTACATTTAGGCGCCGTCTCTGTCTTTGCCGATACAGAACCGAACTTGCCCACCGTTTCGCCCCTTTCGGTAGAGGAAAGAATCACGGAAAGGACAAAAGCCATCGTAGCCACACACCTGTTCGGTTACCCTTGCAACATGCCTGCCCTTCGCAACCTCGCTGACCGACACGGAATCGCCCTCATAGAAGACTGCGCCCAAGCCCTGGGGGCAACCTGCCACGGGAAGAGAGTTGGTGCTTGGGGCGATGCGGCTTGCTTTAGTTTTGGGGTCGGGAAAGCGCTTTGCTGTGGGGAGGGAGGGATGATTGTGACCGACCGAGACGACATCGCTGAGCGGATCCTCGCATCAGCTGCTCACCCGCTGAGGCAGGAGTGGGAGGGGATAGAAGTTAATCCCTTCGCCCTCAGGGCGCCTTTGAACCCTATTGCGATCCTTTACCTTTTGAGGGAGTGGGAGCAGTTAGAGGAACGATTGGCGGAGCGCTGCAACGCTTTTGACAGGATCAATGCTGTCTTGGCAGAGACAAAAGTTCTGCTCCCCTTGCCTCCCCGCGATGGCTGTCAACAAAGCGGTTACCGTTTTGTCGCCCTCGCTCCGAACAAGAGGGTGAAAAGGTCAGCGATGATAGCCCTTTTGGCTGCCGGTTTGCCCGTCAGTGATGTTTTTGGGGCAAAATTGCTCCCTGAGGAACTTGCCAATGCCCTCAGGAAAGGACTCCTCTATTGGCACCCCTTCCCTGACCGATTATTGACCTCAGTAGCGTCTCTCCCTTGCCCCAATGCCAAAGCCTTTTTGGGTCGGGCTTTGGTCCTTGATTGGCGGATCGGCTTAGACGATGAAGCGTTAAACCGTCTTAGGGAAATTTTAAGGAATGACAAATTCTGTAAACGAGGTGATCAGTATGGCACTCTCCTTTGATGAACTCAAGATGCTTGCGAGGCAAACTGGCTTGAAAGTTTTCTGTGACGAAGAAAAGCAAATGCTTATTATTGGAGGCGTGGGCAGAAACGGTGTTTGCCACCTCATCGTCCACTTGGTAGAAGACGGTGAAGCACTTTACTTTCGGATCCCTTATCTCGCTATTGTTCCGGAGGATCACCCCCACTTTACCAAAATATTGCTGACGCTGCTATCGGAAAATGATCGAGTAAAACTTGGACGCTTTTGCCTCGATCCTGAAGATGGTGAAGTTTATATTGATTGGTTCCACTCTATAGAAGACGGGACCTTAACCAGCACTCAACTACTGAGGTGCATTAAGACCTTAATGATCCTTGCCGATGAGGTTAGGGCGCGCCTCAAGCATTTGTTAGAGACAGGCGAAGATTTGCCCGAGGAAAGAAGGATTGAAGGCATGTTAAGGAGGCTGCTTAGCAGTGGTCTTCCCGAGGAAGTGGAAATTCGGCTGAGGCGGCTCTTCCAAGACTTTGAGACATCCGAGGAGAAAAACGAAGAAGACCAATCTAAGGAGTGATTGACTTTGCCACAAAAGATGGGCGAAATAGAAATCTCTCCCCTTCCGAAAATTCGGAAATTAACGGAAGGGCTAAAGGAGAGGGTTGGGGCAAAAAGGCTGGGAAAACCGCGAAAAAGCGACAGCAAGAGGGAAGGCGACGATGACACTTTAGTTTCCCAACCCTCCCACCCTGAGAGATGAATTGAGTTGCACGGTGCAGGTTGGCTCGAAAAGACGCTGCTAAAAGGGATGAGGGTTGTCAAGGGACTTTTCCCATCCCCAACCCCGCCCCCGCCCGACCGGGGAATCCTTCTGGGCTTTTCCCAGCACCCCACCGACCCATCCCGTTTCTGCTTACCCGTTTACTGGCAATTTGAGCAACGCCCCCGCCATGCAGCCGTGGTTGGGGGCGCAGGTATGGGCAAATCGATGCTTTTGAGGGTCATCATGCGGCAGGACATCGAACAAGGTAACGGCTTCGCTCTCTTCGACCCCACAGTGAACTTGCGGAGGCGGTTCTTTCCGAATGTTCCCGCCACCCAGAGGCGTTGGAAAAAGTTTGGCTCATCGAACCACATTCCCCTTTCATCGTCCCCTTCAACCCCCTTTCAATCCCAGATGGGCTTCCCCTCTACCCTCAGGTCCTTACCCTCTTGGATCTGTTCAAGCGAAGTTGGTCTGATTTTTGGGGACCTCGGGTGGAGGAAGTCATGAGGGCTTGCCTTATCACCTTGGCTGAACAGAAATTGACCCTCGCCGAACTGCCCCTCCTCCTCACGGAACCTTCCATCCGAAGAGCCCTGACAGGTTCCATCCAACACGAAGAGACGAAACAGTTTTGGCACCGCTTTGATTCCCTATCGCCTTCCCTCCAAGCCCTTTACGCTGAGCCAGTTATCAACCGGGTAAACAGGTTTTTGAGCGACCCTTCCGTGAAAGCGATGCTCTGCAGCCAAAACGGGATCAACCTTTCCGAACTGATGGACGAAGGGGCGATCATCTTGATCAATTTGTCAAAGGGGCAACTCAAGGAAATTTCCTTGATTGGTTCCCTCCTCCTTGCCCAATTTTACTGGGCAGCCCTATCAAGGCTGAACAAATTGAGCCACCAACGCCGCCTTTTCACCATCTACCTCGACGAGTTCCAAAACTTTTTGACCGAATCTGGGCACGCTGAGGAGATGTTGGCAGAGGTGAGGAAGTGCAGGGTTGGTTTGGTAATGGTCACCCAGTGCCTCGCCTTTCTGGACAGGACACTGAGGGCCTCCGTTTTAGCCAACACAACTTTGCAGGTTTTCTTCAGGCTCAACCCCCAAGACGCTGGCTTGGTCTCTGGCGAAATTTCTTTGGCGAACAGGAAGTTCTGGATGCAAAAACTTTTAACCCTTCCCCCACGCCAAGCCGTTTGCTTGCTGAGGGGAGAGAGTAGACCTTCCATCATTAAGACTCCCGATTGCTTTGACCACTTTGACCCAGATACCCTTTGGAAAGTCCGGGAAATCGTTGCCCAAAGGCGTGGACGGAGGAAAGAGGAAGTCTTAAGGGAAATTCGGGAAAGGCAGGAGCGCTTGCGGCGACTTGAATTCAAGGGAGGCGAAAATTATGGAACAAGGGGTTCAAATTCAACGAGAAGGAAATCTGCCAGTGCACCGAGGAAACCTGCCATCCCATCATTCAAAGAGGCGGAGCCGTTTTGAACGAACGAAACCCAACAACTTTTGGTGGCAGGACAGAGATGAAGAGATCATCGCCGCCGTTTACCTACATGGAGTATTGTCAACAAAACAAATCGCCGACTTGTTTTTCGGTGGCTCGGTGAGCGCGGCGACAAAGAGGCTCAGGAAACTTTTCGACGCAGGTTGGCTTCAAAGGGCTTTCAGACCCAACGGAGTGGGGGCACCCGAAGCCCTCTACCTCGTTGAAAGAAGGCAAGAAACGGTTCACTGCATCGCTGACAGGTTGGGTTGGGCTGAAGAGAGGGTCAGACGGTATTGGTTCCCTACCCAAATGCTCACTGACCACTTTCTGGAAGTGAACGCCTTTAGGGTCACCATTGAAATAAGTTGCCGAAGGAATGGAGTCTTGCTTGAACTTTGGGAAGACGAGAGGTTTTGCGTTGACAGGATAAGGGATGATGGCGGTAAGGTCAAAGTTTTCGCGCCTGACGCTTACTTTAGGTTTTTCAAGGACGGAACGCTTTGGGCTTACTTCCTTGAATGGGACAGGGGAACGGAATCGGTAGGCAGGATCAGGCAGAAGGCTGAAAACTACGCCACTTATTGGCGAAAGGGCTTTTACATCGACCGCTACGGGCTCAGGGGCTTTCGTGTCCTTTGGGTGACGAAAGAGGAAAGGGCGGATGAGTTGATGGGGGCAACGGGAAAGGTGGAAGGTGCCCCACCTTTTTGGTGGGCGACACGGGAAGTTGTCCAAGAATGCGAAGACATTCTGACAGAACCTATATGGACAGTTAAAGGTGAAAGGAGGGCATTGCTTTCTTGAAAGGAGGGAAAAGGCATGAGATACTGCCCTGTTTGCCGTAGGTTCAACATCGGTCACCCAAACTTTTGCCAATATTGCGGTCGCAGTTGGGACGGGAGAGTTTGCTTGAGTTGTGGTGAATTGAACTCACCCGATGCCCTTTATTGTGGTTGGTGCGGGAAGGAGACCCTCAGCGAGATTTTGCCGACGGTTCCCCTTTGGGCTCGCTTGCTTCCCTTGATGATCCCTGTCGCCTTTTGGGCTTTGGTCATTTGGTTTGGGAAGTCATTGATCGTTGCAGGTTTAGGTGCTGCCCTCTTATCGCTGCTAGCTTATTGTGCCTTGCCGAGACCTGTCCGACAAGTTGTGAAGTGGGGAGTTAAGGGAGGGGCGAATTTGTTGAGGCGGAAAAATTCCCACCGCCGTTCACACTACGAATGACAAGGGGGGAACAAAAATGATTGTCAAACTGACGGATGTTTTGGGACTTTCCTTCGCCATCATCGTCATTGCTTTGACTTTGCTAGGCAGCTTAGCCATCGCGGTGGCGGGACCGAAATGGGGCGGAAAGATAGCGGTGACGATGTTTCGGTTCGCATTGGCGATGTTCTTGCTGCTTTTGGCTTTCCTGTGGGCAGCAAAATATCTGGGCTTAGTGTAAGGGAGGGGAGAACAATGAAGGAAAAGTTAAAGGGATGGATGGATCGGTTGAAGGGCGACCGAGTCTTCGCTCTTTGTGTGGGGGTTGTTTACTTTGACACCCTGCTCTGCTTCCTAATTGGGTCATGTGTTTGGGAATTATTTCATCCACCAAGCAAACCTCCCTCCCTTCGAGAACATGTGATGGCATCTTTAATTGTTTCATTTTGGTTAGTTTTAGTAGTTTGGCTTGAAAACTCTTTCTTACTTGAATGGCGAAGGATTTTACACCAAAAAAGGTGGGGAAATTGTGCCCATCTTTTACTGCTCCTCCTTTCCCCCCTTTCTACCCTTTTGATGCTCGCTACGACAGGATTGATCTGGTGGCGCTTCCCACCACCATCATTCGTTCCTTGGATATCTGTTGCTGCCTTACCTACCTTCTCTTTCGGATGGACGCGGTTCTTAAAATGGCTTCAATCAAAAACCTTTAGGGCTGACACTGCAGATTCCCTCTTCCCCCACCGCAAGCGAACGGTCTTCCCCCTTGATGCCGTCGTTTCTATCATCTGCCATGATGGGAGTGCTGGTAATGGTTTCATTATCCGTTACGACGGCTGGATCGTTACTGCCCACCATGTCGTTGAGGGGGAAGGAAGGGTTTGGGTCGCTCTCGCCAATGGGGATTTGGCTGAAGGGGAAGTGGTCCACCGAAAACCGGAATGGGATATGGCATTGGTGAAAGTTACCTTCCCTTACCATCTCCCAACAGTAAGATTGGGGGGCAATAAGTCGTTGCGGTTAGGTAGTGAGGTCGTTATCGTTGGGTGGTCAAAGGAGAGACTTCAGCCGATAAATCTGCCGCGTGAACAAGATTTCCTTCGGTGCTTCCTCAAAGAGCCCAATGTCGTCCCCATGAGGGTGCACATGATCCTTGAGCCTATTGAGGAAAAGGGATTTGCCGCGGCATCCGCCACAGGCTCCCAGTTTGTAGGGCCTGGGTTTAGCGGTTCTCCCATCTGTCATCCGAGAACGGGAAAAGTGATAGGGATTTGCTGTTGGGGTAGATGGGTCACAGATTCCCTTTATTTCGTCCCTATTGAATTACTTTGGCGATTTTTGAAAGAGAAAGGAATTTTCCCCAAAGGAAGTTTTTTGTGGAAAATGCCATATGAAGGAGATAAAGATTTAATGGAAAGACAGAGAAAATTTGGATTGTTATTAAGTTGTAGATATTTAAACAGTATGTTAATGAAGTTGCTTAGTGTGCCAGATCAAGAAAAACGGAAAGAGATAAATCAGAATATAGAAGAGATCGTTTCAATTGTCCCCGAGTTTCCCTTGAGCTGGGCGCTGCGGGGGAGATGGAAATTCCTCCAAGGGGATATAGAAGGGGCGAAAGAAGATGCCCGCAAATCTTTGTCTTTAGCCCCTAACATGAGTGCTTATGAACTCCTTTACGAAATAGCCATGAAAGAATCAAATCTCCCTGAAGCCGTTGAAGCAGCAAGGCAACTTGTTCCCCCTTTCCGCTTTGAAAGGAAAGTGGAAAATCTTTTGAAACTGATAAAAGCTTTGAAAGATAAAGGAGAATTAGAAGAAGCCTTCAATATCTGCAAGGAAGCGGAGGAATTGGAAAGGAGTGGAAGAACACTTTTAGCAAAGGGAGAAGTTTTGGAGGCGATGGGGAGGTGGGAGGAAGCGAAAAAAGTCCTTCAAGACGCCATCCAAATTGACCCTTGGGACGGGCTTGCCAGATTCGCTTTAATGCGGGTTTTGGTGGCATTGGGAGGGGAAGAGAACTTGAAGGAAGCCATCAGGCAAGGAATAATGGCACAGGGAGGAATGCACTCAATCCCCAAGGGCTTCTTTGAGACGATGGCTAAAGCCTACGAGGGATTGGGCTTGACCGAAAAGGCGAAGGAAGCCCTTGAGATGGAACGGATGCTTTCATCTTGACAGTTTGTTGCCGTCATCAGTCAATGCTGAGAGGGTGAGAAAACGGTGAGAATTTTTGTGCGATTGAATTTTGTGCGATTGAACGGGATGCTGGAAGGCAATTTCCCTTTCAGTGTCATCAAAGAGATTCTCAGGAAACTGGGATGGGAGAAGGGTGAATGCTATGTTGAGTGCACTGTGGTGGAGCGGGAAGGACAGTTTGCTAAGGAAAGGCAAATCCGTCTTCAACTTTTTGATATCGACCAAGAAATCCCAGAAGAGACACAAGAGGTCATAAAGGCTAAAATTAAAACGCAATTTAAGATTAAAGCAACAGTATTTGAGGAATAATATTCAAAGAAATAATAACCAGATTTACTCATAATTTGCGGAAGGAAGGATGCAAGAGAGGTTATTTAGATTTAGAAGTAAGCGGACAATGTAATGGTGGTATCCGAATGAAGTGGTATGAAGATGGGTCTGAATGGTTGGATTTAAAAATAGACAATTATTATCTAAGTTATAGAGGTAACCGAAAGTGTTGACGGTGACTTTGCAAAGTTTCTTGGACGGCGTCGAGTGGGGCAAGCCCTTTGATTGGGATGGGGTGACCTTCATCCCGTTGATGGCTGAATCTCCCCTGTCTGACCTATCTTTTTTCCTTCTCCCCGAAGCCCTTCAGGCACAGAAGGTCGTTATCCGAGAAATTGGGGATGGGGAGATCCGAGAATTGGAAGCGGAAGTGAAAAGTGACGAACCAATCCTTGCCCTTCAAGGAACGATCCTTCAGGGAGGGAAGCAAGACCGAACGCTGAACATTTCCTTGCTCTTAGCCCCAAAGCAGCGTCAGAGAATTCCCGTCAGTTGCGTTGAGAGGGGGAGATGGGGTTATCGTCGTTCTTTCCCCTTTAAGGCTGCATGGGCAGCAGCGATGGTAGCCCATGCCCCACTGCGCCACTTCCTTTGTCTGACAGCCCACACCGCCTATCGGATCACAGGGGAGGTGAGGGCGGACCAACAGCAAATTTGGGGAGAAGTTAGGAGAGCATCCAGAAGAGCAGGGGTCATCTCCGAAACGGAAGCGGTCGGGGAAGTCTATCGCAGTTTGAGAGAAAAGGCAGAGGAAATCCTTGAGGGGATGAGGAGAGAAAGCTTCCCTTTGCCCAAGCAAGTCGGGATGATAAGCGTTGTGGCTGGGAGAGTTTGGGGTTTAGATCTCCTCCCTAACCCAACTGTTTGGGTGAAGGTTTGGGAGGGGATCGTTCAAAGCAACCTCTTTGGCGTCTTGGTTAGGGAAAGGGGAGAAAGGGGAGGGGAGAACGGGGAGGCGGCACGCGCCTTTTGGTCAGCTCTTAGGGAGAATGAGGGAGAGGTTAAAAAGTCGCCTGTCGGCTTGGGAGAACATTGGCTTTTGAGACCGCCGTTAGAGGGTTTCGCTTTGGTCTACCGAGACAGTTTACTGCACCTTTTCGCTTTCTCACCATCTGATGACCGACTCTAAGGGACTTCCTTAGGATCGGGCGTTGTGGAATTCACGACGATGCCCTATTGACAGCCTAAAGGGGTGTGTTCAAAATTGCTGTGGCGCCGCAGGCCAGGACCCAGAGATTGGCACCGAAAGGTGCAAGGACTCCACTAATTGCCTGCGGCGCCTTTGGTTTTTGTTTCCCCGCTTCTCAAAAATCCTTCCAGACCACAGAAATTAGGGCTTAGGAAGCTTGTCAGGAGTCCTATAATTAGCGGTAAGTTCTTGGTTGGCAAAATTTGAGACATTATTGATGCGGATAAGCCATCATAAGGTGGTGAAATTGCCGTGATCGAGAGAAGGGAAGGCGATGAAATTGTCAGGTTGAACATTTTTGAACTGGTATGAAGCGTATGGTTGGAACATTTGAAAGCCAGACTACAAGCAGAACAAGAACGCAAGCGAATAGTGGTCCCCAGTTTTCACATGAGTTGGTTTGGCCCTCAAGAAATCCCACTCCCCAAAAGCAAAGCTAATGCCCTTGCTTCCGCTTTAAGTGAAGTCTTGCGCAAGGCTTGGCATGTCCACAGATGGTATTGGGGATTTAGTGTGCGGGTAATTGATTATGGACAGCAATGGTGCGTGGAAGTGGGCACCGACTTTACATCGTTGGACAAAGATACCCCCGAATTGACTTCTGTCCGCAATTTGGTGGAAAGAGAGTTAAACGGCACAATAGAAGTGTATTCAACGACCATTAGGATACGCTTCCCACATCACCAGACCCTTTCGTCCCAACAGACTCCTTCATCCTTTTGGTCATCCCTTTTGGCTTTTTGGAAAAAGCGCCGATTGCCTCTTCCCTAATTCCCTCCAGCACTGCCAACCAAGGGAGCGGAACGACCAAGTTCCATCTCTTGACAAAAACTTTCTCCCCTTCAAAGCCCCTGCAAACCGAGACAGGATGCTTCGGGGATATGCCCTTAAGCCATTGTAGGAAACCTTCCGTGATGAAAAGCCTTTCCCTCAACTGCTCTAAAACCCAACCCACCTTCCCAAACAAGACTACCTTCCCCTCAAATTCAAGTAAGCCTTCAACAGTTCTTCATCAACAAAAGGCAAAGAAGAAATGCAACGGATGGCTTCCTCAAACCCACCGCAGTATTCTGGTCTGTCCAAGCACTCCGCTAAAGTCCTCTCTGCGGATGTCACCCTCACAAACATTCCCATCCTTTCCACCCCCACGACCCCGAAGAAAGGGTTCGATTTGAGGGAGTTGGGCAACCTAACGCAGACATAACGGATCCCTTGATAGGCGAAAGGGCGCTTGTAGCGAAGGCTTGAGTAATAGGTCGTGGTGAAGACTTGGTTGGCAAAGCCCAAGATTTCAAAGGCAGTATGGTAGGAGAGGACGGAATCTGAGGAAAGTTTTGAAGCAACCAAGAACCTATCAGGGATGAAGGTGGAAGGCTCAGTGAGGGGAGGGACAACGCAATAGACCCCATCCACCCTCTTCAATCTCCCCCGCTTCCAGGTAATAAGACAATAGGTTGCGCAAAGTCTTTTCGCTTCGACTATCTCCCACCTCCTTTTTCCATTCTGACCAAGAGAAGACGGGATGGGAGAAGAGAAAGGCTTCGGTCGCTTTCATCCCCTTCACCCCTTTTGTTCTTTGCTTCTCTTTCACCCAATTATGTTGGGACATTCTGCAACAAATTGCAAGAGGTAGCCGGTGAAGGAACGGTTAGGGACTTTGCTGATAGGGATGGGGAGCATGTTGGGAAAGTGACCGAAAAAGGTTGAGGGGCAGCCATAGAGGGCGTTACCTTAATGGCGCTAAATTTGTCGCCGACCCTTTTAGGTTTTGGGCAACCTGTGGCAATCAAACCCTTGTGGGATTAAAGAAAGGAGGCAGGTGGGATGAAGGCGCTTCAGATTGAACTTCCTCCAGAAGTTTCGGAAGAAGAGGCGAGGCTTCTTTTGGCTATCAAACTCTATGAACTTGTTCGCCTTAGTCTCGGGCAATCTGATAAGTTAGCTGGCTACTCAAAGCGTGCTTTTCATAGAGTTGCTGGAAAAGTATGGCGTCCCTGTCGTCGCTTACTCTCCAGAAGAATTGCGAGAGGAGGTTGAGGGGTGAAAGAACCTGCTGTTGCTGACAACACATGCCTTATTGGCTTAGAACGGATCGGGAGGCTTGACTTACTCCAATCGCTTTTCGAACCCATCCTCATCCCACCCAAAGTTCACGAGGAATTTGGTGTAACTTTGGAGTGGCTGAAAGTTCAAACACCGTCAAATCAGATGTTAGTCAATGTCCTGAAGTTCGTGGTGGATGAGAGGGAGTAGAAGCCATCACGTTGGTTCTGGAAATCTGCCGAGTGATTCAGGAAAGGCAACTGCCTTTGGTGACAGCGCCATAAAGAAGAAGATGTCATTAATGGTGTGATGTCGTGCAGTGGTCGGATTACTTTTGTGATTTGTGAAGAAAGAGAGACGAAATCTCTTTCGCCTCATTTTCTCCCTTCTTTAACACAATTTAGAAAATTATTACAGATCTTTAACTTTAACTATTAAAGATTGTGTTACTTGTTTAATTAAATTTTTCCATATTGTAATTTCTTTTGAAGGAAATTGAATATTTATAACAATTAAAAATTTATCATTAGAACCAACTATTATTAATTCTTGTAATTTATCTTTAGTTATTACCCAATATTGCTTGCCCATTGCCGAACTTTTTGAAAATTTGACTTTTGTAATAGATATAACTTTTTTATCTTTTAAGCATATATCTGTTATTATCTTTATTAGGTCAGATTTTGTTTTTAAATTCAATATCTTGTATACCTGGCTATTAATTACACTTACTAAACCAATACCAGAGCTATTATTTATTTCAATTTTAAAAGCAGGCCCCATTTGAGGATCTATAGGTATTATTGGGGGTAATGAGGTTATTTTTAGTTTAGATGGTAAAGATATGTAACATTTGAAAAATAACGATTTGGTATCACAATAAAGTATATTTGTATTTTTGTGTGATTGTATTTTAATCTCGCAACTAGGAAATTTAATATTAGGTAGTTCTATCTGAATCAAACTAATCAACAAAATTGTTAATACAAAGCACATAATTCCACCTCCGTTATAATAATCATTATTGATCATATCCAGGGTCACCATACCTACAACATCTTAAGGAACACATCTTGTATCTACCAAAGCATTTTAGTAGTTCATAACTAGGACTAAATTCATAATTAGAGTTGGATGTTTTATCGTTATTTAATTTAGATATTGATTCAACAATTACATTACAAAGACATTGATAAGCTTTAAAGCAACAACATCCATGACAATCAAGAAAAGTACTATTCTTGTTTGGATCTTTGCAAGGGTCACGTCCACCGAATAGAACACAGGTTAATATGTAACATACATCATCTTTCAATTTTTTACCAAGTTCTCTCAATATACATTGAGCCATACAATTGTAAAAATTAGCAGCTTTTCCAAAACATTCTGTATAACATTTCCCATACGCCTTAATGTGTTCAGGTTTATAATGACACCAAGGATCTTTAGTATCCAATTGGCATTCATACTGAAGTCCTGAAGGATCTATATACACTGTTGGTCTATTGGCAGTATACATAAACCAATTTAGGCCGTGTTTAAGAGGATCTATACTAAGGAATCTTGCATAATGAGCCATATAATATCTTGCCCCTAACAGTATTAGTAAACTTTCTGTGTCCCAATAATATCCACGCTTCCCGACATATTTGAAGGGATTTTGAACTTGGGACTGGGGATTGGTTATCTCGTTGCCCCATGCGTCAAAGGCGTAAGCGTCAGTGACCTGCGATTGGGCGTTCACCAATTGCCTCACCGTCCCTATGGCTTCAAATCCATACCAGTAACTTTCATTATTTCTCGTCATCGCCAACAATCCCCCTCCATCATAGTGATACTTTGCCACCAAATTCCCATTTCCGTCATACTCAGCAACCAACGGCGCTAACCCAGGCACCTCACTCGCTCCCAAGTCATACACAAACCACCTTTGATATTGCCCCACGACCTCCTTGAACCTCCTGAACCCCAAAGCATCCGTCCTAAAGTTCATCACAACACTGTCTTCCA
>Ga0080004_1111706_pt1 | contig 19301 bp, 15 predicted proteins | sample WasSprMetagenome_FD_69207 | JGI IMG/M metagenome (GOLD analysis project Ga0080004, IMG submission 69207) | Sulfidic aquatic microbial communities from Washburn Spring, Yellowstone National Park, USA - WS (SPADES assembly) (version 2) | ecosystem: Environmental > Aquatic > Thermal springs > Hot...
TTTTTAACTTAATAAAAAAATTTGCAAAAAAATTTGGAACAAAAAAATCGATTTTGAAAGTAAAAGATCTTGTCCAGAAAAATTCTGAAAAAATAGATGCCTTGAACTTGGGGGTCTGCGATAAAAAAAATTTTTACGTTCTTTGTTTTTATTCTAAAGATCCAGATTATTATCAATTGTGGTATTCAAAAAAGAAAAACTTTGTGATTGTTTCTTCAGAAAAAATTTCAAGATTTAATTTTAAAAGGTTGCCAAATCGTAAAATTTCAATTTTATGAATTTTGAATCTCCTTTGCTTTCTGTTTATCCAGACAGAAAATTAAAATTGGTAAAAGGGAAGGGAATTTACCTTTTTGATGAAAAAGGACAAAAATATTTGGATTTAATGTCAAATTACGGAGTGAACATTTTTGGTCATTCCCATCCAAAAATTTCAAAAGCCTTGAAAAGGCAAATTTCAAAACTCATCAATTTGCATTCAAGTTTTCAAAACAAAGAAAGAGAAAAAGCCAGTCAACTTTTACTCAAAAAGTGCAATTTGAAAGATTGGAAGGTTTTTTGGACAAATTCTGGAAGCGAGGCAGTGGAAGCAAGTTTGAAATTTGCAGCGTTTTTCACGAAAAAGAAAAAATTCATCGCTGCAAAAAATAGCTTTCATGGAAAAACTTTGGGAGCTCTTTCAGCTACTGGTAAGAAAGAATACAGAGAAGATTTTGAACCGCTTTTGTGGGAATTCGTTCATGTCGATTTTGGTAAAGAAGAAAAAATAGAAGAAGTAATCGACAAAAATACAGCTGGGGTCATTTTAGAACCAATACAAGGGGAGGGAGGAGTAATTTTACCCCCAAAAGAATATTTGAAAAAAGTGAAAGAAATTTGCGAAAAATTTAAAGCCCTTTTGATTTTAGACGAAATTCAAACAGGTCTTGGAAGAACGGGATATTTTTTAGCTTCTCATTTTTTTGAAGTTTTACCAGATATAATTTGTTTGGGAAAGGCTCTTGGAGGAGGAATACCTGTTGGGGCCACTTTGTTGAAAAAAGAAATAGCAGAAAAAATAAAAGTTGGTCTCCACACTTCAACTTTCGGGGGAAATCCTTTAGCCTGTGCAGGAGCCATTGCTGTTTTAGAACTTTTGGATTCAAAAATTCTTTCTCATGTAAGGGAAATAGGTGAGTACTTTTTAGAGAAGCTGAAAGATTTAAAAAGCGAAAAAATTGTCGAAGTTAGAGGAAAGGGTTTGATTTTGGCTATTGAGCTAAATTCTAATGCAACCTTATTTTTGAAAGAGCTTCAAAAAAGGAAGATTTTAGCCATTCCAGCTGGTAAAAACGTAATTCGTTTTTTACCCCCTTTTATAATTGAAAAAAAAGAAGTTGATTTTGTAGTCAATACCTTGAAAGAAATTTTATAAAGTTTAAAATAAATAATGTTAGACATAGATTTTATCAGAAAAAATCCAGATTTTGTTGAAAAAGAATGCTACAAAAAAGGCGTCAAAGTTGATGTTAAAAAATTTTTGGAAATCGATAAAAAAAGAAAAGAAATTCTAAAAGAAATAGAAAAAATAAGAGCACAAAAAAACAAGTTTACAGAGGAATTTTCAAAAAAAACAAAAAATCAAAAAGAAAAGGCAATTAAAGTTCTAAAACAACTCGATGAAAAAGAAGAAAAGCTGAAAGGAAGTTTGAAAGAAATAAACAAAAAATTCAAAGAATTTCTCCTTTCATTTCCAAATCTTCCAAGTCCAGATGTTCCTGTTGGCAAAGATGAAAAAGACAATGTTGTTTTGAGGGAAGTTGGGGAGAAAAGAAAATTTGATTTTGAGCCAAAAGATTATTTAGAAATTGCAGAAAAATTGGATTTGATCGATGTCCAAAGAGCTAGCAAAATTTCTGGACCCAGGTTTGGTTTTTTAAAAAGAGAAGCTGTTTTTTTGGAATTTGCTTTGATAAATTTTGCCTTCGAAACTTTGACAAAAGAAAAATTCATTCCCCTTTTACCACCTGTGATGCTAAAACCTGAAATGGCCAGAGGAACTGGATATTACGAAGCTACTGACATTGAAGAAGCCTACTATTTAGAAAAAGATAATCTTTTTTTAGTAGGAACTTCAGAGCAATCAATTTTAGCAATGCATACTCAAGAAATTTTGAAAGAAGAAGAACTTCCAAAAAGATATATTGCTTTTTCAACTTGTTTTAGAAGGGAAGCTGGTAGTTATGGGAAAGACACAAGAGGAATTTTTAGAGTTCACCAATTTGATAAGGTTGAAATGTTTAGCTTTTGTAAACCAGAAGATTCAGATAAAGAACATCTTTTCTTTTTAGAAATTGAAGAAAGATTGATGAAGGCTTTGGGTTTGCCATACAGAGTTGTAAAAATTTGTACTGGAGATTTAGGTTTTCCAGCAGCAAAAAAATTTGATATTGAAGCTTGGTTTCCTGCCCAAAAAAGATACAGAGAGACTCACTCAACTTCAAACTGTACGGATTTCCAGGCAAGGAGATTGAACATTAGATACAGAGATAAAAAGGAAAAAAAATTGAAATTTGTCCATACAGTAAACGGAACTGTTTTTTCCCAGAGGCCGATTTTAGCAATAATAGAAAATTATCAACAAAAAGATGGTTCTGTGAAAATACCAGAAGTTTTAAAAAAATATCTACCTTTTGATGAAATTAAAAGATGAAAGATTTAGAAATCGTTTTCAAAGGGAAAAAAACTCATTTGAAAATAGGAGGTGAAGGAGAAACTATTTTGATTTTACACGGATGGCAAAGTTCTTCGGAAAATTGGAAAAAGGTGATAGAAATTTTGGAAAAAAAATTAAGGGTCATTTGTCCAGATCTTCCAGGTTTTGGCAAAAGTTTTTCTTTGGAAAAAAAATGGAAAATAAAAGATTATGTTGAATGGTTAGAAGATTTTGTAGATTATTTCAATCTCAACGATTTTTATCTTTTTGGTCATTCTTTTGGAGGTAAATTGGCAATCAAATTTTCTTTTGAAAATCAAAAAAGAATAAAATGTTTGCTTTTGTGTTCCCCTTCAGTAATTAGGCCAAAATTGGGGATAAATCAAAAATTTATAGTTTTTTTAGCAAAGTTTGGCAATTTTTTGTTTCCAAAAAAGTTTTTTGGAAATTTAAGAGAATTTTTAACTAATGTTTTTTGTTTTTTGTTTTTGAGAAATTCTGATTATTGCAAAGCAAAAGGAGTAATCAGGGAGACTTTCAAGGAAATAATCAAAGAAGATGTTTTTTCTCAAATTTCAAATTTTAACCTAAAAACAGTAATTTTTTGGGGGAAAAATGATAAAATAACACCTGTAGAACATGCATTTTTGCTCAAACAAAAAATCAAAAATTCAAAATTAGAAATTTTAGAAGGATTAGGTCATAGCCCCCACCTTGAAGATCCAGAGAGGTTTTGTCGAATATTGGTTGAAAATTTAGAATGAGCATTTTTCATTTTCTTTCACTTTTTTGGCTTTTTTCGCAAATAAGATCAATTTTATTTTACATTTATCTTTGGCAGTTAAAAGAGTATCATGTTGGAAGATTTATAGATCATTTTCGGACTGAAAAAGGAAGGAAAATTTTAAAAAATAAAATTTTTATCTTTCTCTTTTTTCTTTTCTTTCTCATTTTAAATTCAAAAATTTTTTTTCATCTCTTTTTGATTTATTATTTTTTTAATTTTTTCAAGTTCTTTTTTGAAATTTTCAAAAAAAAGGTTTTAATGCCAATTTTTACTTTCAAAGCCATTTTTTTGATTTCTTTCTGCTTTTTGTTTACTTTTTTTTATCTTTTTTGTTTTTTTTCTGAAAAAATTTCTTTTTTAAAATGGCTTTTGATTTTTGAAATTTTTTCTGGAGCCATTTTTTCTGGAATTGTTTTAATTTTTCAACCTTTGGCTTTTCTTTTCAAACAAATTTTAATCTTTAGAGCCAAGATAAAAAGAAAAAGATTTTCCGATATTTTAGTTGTTGGAATTTGCGGTTCTTATGGTAAAAGTTCGACAAAGGAATTTTTGGCAGAAATTTTAAAAGAAAAATTTTTAGGTAAAATTTTAAAAACGAAAGAAAACCAAAATTCAGAAGTTGGAATTTCAAAGTGCATTCTCGAAGACTTGAAAGAAAATCATAAGATTTTTATCGCTGAAATGGGAGCTTATAACAAAGGAGGAATAAAATTGCTTTGCAGTATTTTAAAGCCAAAAATCGGAATAATAACAGGAGTTAATGAACAACATTTGGCAACTTTTGGTTCGATGGAAAATTTAATTTCAGCAGAAGGAGGGAAAGAATTGATTGAAAGTTTGCCAGAAGATGGTTTAGTCATTTTCAACGGAGAAAACGAAATTTTGAGAGAAATTTATCAAAAAACAAAGATCAAAAAGAAAATTGTTGGAATTTCAAAAAAAGAGTTTGATCTTTGGGCAGAGAATGTTGAAGTTAAAAAGGAGGTGCTAAATTTTAAAGTTTTTACGAAAGTGGGAGAAAATGAAGAATTTAGCCTAAATTTGATCGGAGCTCAAAATGTTGAAAATCTTTTGTTGGCGATTTGTTGCGCAAGAGAATTGGGAATGAATTTAAAAGAAATTTCAAAAGCAACAAAAAGAATTGAAACAAAACAAAGCAGAGTGAAATTAATCAAAACAAAAGATGGTTTAAATGTTGTCGATGCTACTTATTCAGCAAATCCAAATTCAGTAATTTCTCATTTAGAATACTTGAAACTCTGGCCAGGAAAGAAAGTTGTTGTCATGCCCTGTTTGATAGAATTGGGGCAAAAATCAAAAGAGATTCACAGAAAAATAGGGGAGAAAATTTACCAAATTTGCGATTTGGCGATAATTGTCACAAAAGATAGGTTCAAAGAAATAAAAGAAACGGCAAAAGAAAAAGCTATTTTTTTGGAAGAAAAAAATAAAATTTTTGAAATGATAAAAAGGTTTAACGGAAAAGATGATATTATTTTATTTGAAGGGAGATTGCCAAAGGAATTTTTAAAGTTGGTTTATGGAGATTAAAAAAATAGAAGATAAAAAAATTTGGGAGGAATTTTTAGAAAAATGCAAGGAAAAGACATTTTTGCAATCTTTCAACTGGGGAGAATTCAACGAAAAAATGGGAAATAAAATTTGGAGGTTTGGAATATTTGAAAATGAAAAATTTTTAGCTTTAGCTTTGACGATTAAAATTTCAGCAAGGAGGGGAAATTTTTTGTTTGTGCCTCACGGTCCTGTTTTAAATTCAGATTTTGAAAATAAAAATTTGAAATTTGAAATTTTTAAATTTTTGTTTGATGAATTGAAAACAGTGGCAAAAAAAGAAAAATGCGATTTTATCAGAATTGCCCCCATTTTAGAAAGAAATGAAAACAACGAAAAAATTTTTAAAAAATTGGGATTTAGAGAAGCTCCAATTCACATTCATCCTGAAATTACTTGGGAATTGGATATTTCAAAGTCTGAAGATGAAATTTTAAGAGAAATGAGAAAAACAACTAGGTATTTGATAAGACAGGCTCAAAAAAACAAAGAAATCGAAATAGTAAAAAGTAAAAATTTAAAAGATTTGGAAGTTTTTAATCAGATTTATTCAGAGACAGCAAGACGCCACAAATTTTCTCCTTTTTCTTTTGATTATTTATCGAATGAAATTTTAGCATTTGCTGGCGATGATCAAATTTTAATTTTCTTGGGAAAATACAATGCAGAAGCTGTAGCTGGTGGGATTTTCATTTTTTGGCAAGGAATTGGATTTTACCATCATGGAGCCTCATCTCTAAAATATCCAAAAATTCCTGTTTCTTATTATTTGATTTGGGAAGCAATAAAAGAAGCAAAAAAAAGAGGATGCCAAAAATTTAATTTTTGGGGAATAGCTCCTCCAGAAAGAAAAAATCATCCCTGGTCAGGTCTTTCTCTTTTTAAAATGGGATTTGGGGGAAAAAAGAAAGAATATTTAAAAACAAAAGATTTTCCTTTAACTTTTAAATATTGGCTTTGTTTTTTTGTTGAATTGATGAGAAAAATCAAAAGGAGATTGTGAAAGGAAGAAAATCACACCATTACAAAAAAAGAATTCCAATTTTCAAAAGGAAAATTTTTTTCTTCTCAATTTTTTCCTTTCTTTTTTTCTATTTTGCTTTTCTTTTTTTGTTTATTTTTCCAACTTTTGCTTTAAAAAAAATTGAAATTTTTGGGACAGAAAGAATAAAGAAAGAAAAAATAGAAATTTTAATTCAACCTGCAAAAAACCTTCTTTTTTTAAATTCAGAGAAATTAAAAGAAAAAATAAAAAAAGAAATACCAGAAATAGAAAGTGTAAAAATTGAAAAAAAATTTCCAGATACCTTGAGAATAATCATCGTAGAAAGAAAAGAAGTTTTTGAAATTTGCTCTAAAGAATGCTATTTTTTGGACAAAAAAGGCGTTGTTTTTTCTTTAGCCAAAAACCCTTCAAATTTGCCAATTTTGGAGATTAAAGGAGAAGTAAAGATCGGGCAAAAAATTTTGGAAGAAAAAATTTTAGAGAAAATTTTTGAAGTTTTAGAAAATTTGAAGAATTTAAATCAAATACCGCAAAAAATAATTATTTTTTCAAAAAACGAAATTAAAGTTTTAACTGAAGAAAATTTTTTCATAATTTTTGATTTGGAAAAAGATTTAAAATGGCAATTCCAAAAATTAAAATACACTCTAGAAAAAGAAATTCCACCAGAAAAAAGAAAAAATTTAGATTATATCGATTTGAGGTTTGAAATATTCGTCAATTATAAATTCCGTCAGTAAATATAGTAAACAAAAATAGAATAACCAATCTTGGCTACAGGAGGTTCATAAATAAAAGTCCAAAGGTATTCTGGAATTTTTTGAGAATTTTTTTCAAAACCTCTTTTTCCTTGCAGAGCAGTTGCTGAAATGGCTACGAAAGAATGAGAAGGTATTTCTAAAATTTTCCCAGTTTCTAATCTTTGGTACCTTTCTCTTAAATAATATTGTGGTGAACCTCCTCCAAAATAATCCAAATATATTTTTTCAATTTTGTTTTCATCCATCCATTTTTTTAATCTTTTTAAATCTTGCCCCCAATCTAAATTTGAATCAACAGTGAAAATGTAAAGATTTTCAGGACCTCCAACTATTTCGTTAGCGTAAGATAGAAAATGCGGAAAGATTTGCAATAGTGAATGTATTTGCCAGAGGAACAAAAATGTTAAAAAACAAACAAAAATTTCTTTTCTTTTGAATTCAGAAATCGCAGAAATTGTTCCTCTTGAGACCAAAATAATTGTGAAAGGAAAAACGGGTAAAAGATGTCTTACTCCAATGTTTAGATTAGATTTGATAGAGGTTGCCCAGTATAAAATCAAAAATAAAAACATGGAAAATTCGACAAAATATTTTTTTAAAAATTCTTTTTTCTGTTTAATATCTATTTTTAGTGAAAAATAAATCAAAAGGAAAACGCACAGAATGTGGAAGGATAAAGGTTCTTTGATTAAATAGACAAAAGGGAAATAATTTTTCCAACCAGAAGCTGAAACTTCACCCAGAAAGTAAGTTGTATGTCCTCCAGATGCTCTTTGAAATACCATCAAAAGTCCAAGCAAATAATGAGCCAAAGCTCTAACTATTGGTTTGTTTGAAAGAAAAATTACGATTTCTGCAGGACACCTTTTTATTTTTTGAATTGATATCGGAGAAAGGCAAGTTTCTTTTATTGAAGAAGGACCTCCAGAGAAAGATTCCAAAGTAATTTTTGTATCTCTTAACTGCCTTTCTGGAGGATAATTGTAAATTTGGACTCCATAAACTAACCAAACAACTAAAATCCACAAAACCAAACAAGATATTAAAACCCTCAATGGGTTCTTCCATTCTTTAAAAACTAAAATCCAAATTATAGTTAAAAGAACAAAGAAGGGAACCAACAAAATCAAAGAAAATTTTAAAAGTTGAGAAATACCCAAAGCAATTCCTGCAAAAATTATGTTTTTATTAGATGGCTCTTTTAAAGCCTTCAAGAAATAAAAAGTAGCCAGAACCACTCCAAAGGCAGCTCCAACGTCAGTAGTCACAAATCTTCCGTGAGCCAAAAAAGTTGGAGAAAAAGAAAAGAAAAATAAAGCTAAAATTGCTACTCTTTCATCAAAAAATTCTTTTGCAAATTTGTAAATAAAAAATCCACAAATTAATAAAATTAAAATCATCGGAAAACGAGCAAAAAACAAAATTTTATCAGGATCATTTCCACTCTCATACAAGAATTTTCCTCCCAAATTGAATTGGTGCCACCAATAAGGACCATCTGGTTGCTGCCAAGAAGGGTCTGATTCAGGAAATTTTAATTTCAAAAACAAAAGAGGAAAAGCAGCCAAATCTTTTATCAAGGGAGGATGTTCAGGGTTCAATCTCATATCATGAAATTTCAAATAAGAATATCCTGCAACAATATGAGGAGGTTCATCTGACGTTGCTGAATCTGAGAGAGAACTAAAAATTGCCAAAATAAAAACTAAAAAAAAGAAACCAAAAACTAAAAACAATTTTTTATTTTTCAATTTCATAAGCACAAAATTCCTCTTTTGTTTTAATTTTACCTTCTGGAAAAAGATTTTTCAACATTTTTAGCAAATTTTGGTCGCAAGTTAAAAGTAAAATTGTTCCTCTGTTTTTTATTTTAATTTTTCCGATATCTTCTGGTAATAAATATTCGCTTTCTATCTTTCCGTATTTTGAAATTTCCAAAAACATCAATGTTTGAGCTGGCATTGGAATATTTTTTGCCCAAGAGACAGGAACCCCACCTCTGTTAACAATCACATATTTTTCAAAATCCTCTGGTAAAGAATTCAAATAATCTCCCATTGCGAGGTATTCTTGGTTGAATTCGCTTTTTACTTCTGGTTTATTAGCCCAAACTAAAAAGTACTTATTAAATTCTAAGATTAAAACAAACAACAAAAAGAAAATTAATAAAGCGTTGAGAATTAATTTGTTTTTTAATTTTTTATCTAAAAATTGATAAACCCAAAAAGCGCCCAAGCCAGAAAAAATAAAAACTGGTGGAATTACTCCAATTACTCTTAAAGAATGAGGGATGCCTTCTCTGGTTAAAATTCCTGGCAAAAGCATTATTAGAAACCAAATAACCAATAACCAATAACCAATAACCAAAGATAAATTTTTATGTTTTCGAAATTTTATCAGTTCATTAATTGAAACAATAATCCCGATTAAAAATAAAATTCCAACTGGCCAAAACAACATTGGTTTTTTAGAAAAATTGTGTCTCCAGTTTGGATCACCATAAAAATTAAACATTGAAAAATGCAAAATCAAAGATTTTAAAAATTCTTTTAGTGGATTTTCTGATTTAAAAATTGAAACCGGTGTCGCTCTTGAAATAAAATCTTGAGGATTTTTTAAAAAGTAAATGCCGATTGGGAGGGCAACAAAAAAGGTTAAGAGCAAGAAGCAGGAAGTAAGGAGTAGGAATTTTTTTTGAAGCCCCTCTCTTTTATACAGAAACCAAAAAGGAATGAAAATAAAGGGCAAAATTAAAACTGCCATTCTAAATGAGGTGTAAGTATAAAATCCTAAACCAAAAAGTATTCCAGCTAACGCCGCATCAAAGACCGATTTTTTTCTAAAAACTTTAAAAAGGAAATAAAAAGAAAAAACTAAAACAAAAGGCAACAAAATTCCTCTAAATCCAATACGAGAAAAATTTGTATGCCAAAAAGAAACTGCTAAAAAGAAACTTGAAAAAAGAGCAACTTTTTCTCCAAAATTTTTTTCTTGATGAAATAATTCTTTTGCTAAAAGATATAAACCCAAAACTGTTAAAACTCCAATTATTGCAGGGACAACTCTGATTGAGAAAATAGAAACTCCAAAAATTTTAAAAGAAAAAGCAATCAACCACATCATTAAACCTTCTCTTCCGTAATTTTCAGGATAAAAAACTTTAAATTTCCAATTTTTTAAACAAAAAAATGCTTCGTTTCCGTTTATGGCTACATCAGGATAAAGTCCAGGAGGGATTTCTTCTAATTTCCAAAATCTAAAAAATGTGGCAGAAATTAAAATAAAAATCAGCAAAATTAAATCAAATTTCCTCATCATTTAAATTAACATTTTGATTTTCAATTTTCAATATTATCAATCAATGCCCTTGACTGATAATTTAATTTTGCTAAAATTTATTATGCTCACACAAAGACAGCAACAAATTCTAAAAAATTTAATCGAAGATTATGTTGAATTGGCAATACCAATTTCCTCTGACCTTTTTGAGAAAAGGCACGATTTTGGAATTACTTCTCCAACTATAAGATTGGAGTTTCAAAAACTTACAAAAGAAGGATTTTTGAAAAAGCCCCACATTTCAGCAGGGAGAATTCCTACTGATAAAGCTTACCGATATTTTGTGGATAATTTACTCAAAGAAGAGATATTTGAAATAGAGAATTTGATAAATGTGCAAACAAAAGATAAATTAAAATTTTTTCAAATTTTGACTAAAAATTTAGCCAATCTTTCAAAATGTTTAATTTTAAGTTATTTTGAGAAAGAAAGATCGATGTTTAAAGAAGGATGGGAAGAAATTTTGAAAGAACCAGAATTTACAGAAAGAGAATATATTTTAAAATTTTTGAGCTATTTGGAGGATTTTGAGAGAAAAATCGAAAATTTAAATTTAGATTCCGATTTTAAAGTTTACATTGGCAGAGAAAATCCATTCAAAAAAGGTAGTGAGTTTACTTTAATTTTGTCAAAATTTACCATAGATTCAACTAGTGGAATTTTGGCACTTTTTGGACCAAAAAGAATGAATTATAATAAAAATGTTGGCTTGATGAAGTCTTTCAAAAATTTTGTCGAAAAAAATATGTCAGAGGAACTGAAAAAAGAAATTGAAAAATTAAAGAAGAAATTGGAAGAAGCAGAGAAATTGAAAGAGGAATACCTGATTAGTTGGCAAAGGGCGAGAGCAGACCTTTTAAATTATAAGAAAGAGGAGGCAGAAAGAATATTAGATTTAATAAAAAAGGCAAACATAAATTTGTTGTCAAAGTTTTTTCCAATTTTGGATAATTTTGAAATGGCAGAAAAGAAAATTCCAGAAGATTTGAAAGAAAATGAAAACGTTAAAGGATTACTTTTAATCAAAACTCAAATCAAAGATTTTTTAAAAAGCCAAGGAATTGAAGAAATAGAGGTAAAAATAGGGGAAAAATTCGATCCTAATTGGCAAGAAGTTGTTGAAGAGGTTGAAAGAGAGGGGGAAGAATCGGGAACTGTTGTTGAAGAAGTTCAAAAAGGTTATAAAATTGAAGGGAAAATTTTAAGACCAGCAAAAGTAAAGGTCGTAAAATAATTTTAATAAAAAAATGCCCATAATTCCTTGGAAACCATTTTGGGATATTGAAAGATGGTTTGAAGAATTTTGGCCAGAAGAATTGGAATTTGAAAAATTCCCTCTGAGGGTTCCAAGGATGGACATGTATGAAAAAGATGGTAAAATAATAGCAGAGGTGGAATTGCCAGGAATGAATGTTGATGATATTGATGTTGAAGTTGAAGATAATCACTTGAAAATAGAAGCAAAGAAAGAAGAAAAGGAAGAAGAGAAAGAAAAAGGATATTACAGAAAAGAAATCAAAAGAGGATATTTCAAGAGAGTAATTCCTTTGCCAGATAAGGTGAAACCAGAAGATATTGAAGCAACTTATGAAGGAGGAATCTTAAAAATTGTTTTACCTGTTGAAAAGACAGAGAAAAAGAAAGGAGTTAAAATAAAAGTAAAAGGTGAAAAATCAAAATAAATAATAAAAAATATGGCAAGAGCTTTGGGAATTGATTTGGGAACAACCATCTCAAAGATGGCTACCATTATCAATGGGGAGCCAAAATGCATTGAGAATAGAGAAGGATCTATTTTGACACCTTCTGTTGTTGCTCTTTCAAAGACAAGAGAAAGGTTGATAGGTATTTTGGCTCAAAGACAGGCAATTACTAATCCAAAAAATACAATTCATTCTGTTAAAAGATTTATCGGAAGAAGATACTCTGATCCAGAAGTCCAACAGGAATTGAAAAGGTATGCTTTCGAAACTAGAGAAAGAAGCGACGGTTCTGTTGAAATAAAATTTGGAGATAAATGGGTAACTCCGATTGAAATTTCGGCAATGATTTTACAAAAATTAAAATTGGATGCCGAAGAAAAGTTGGGAGAAAAGATTGATTATGCAGTAATCACTTGTCCTGCTAATTTCGACGATTCTCAAAGAAAGGCAACAAAGACTGCAGGAGAAATAGCTGGATTTGAAGTTTTGAGGATAATCAACGAACCTACGGCAGCAGCTTTAGCTTACGGTTTTGGCAAAAAAACTGCTCAAAGAATTTTGATTTATGATTTTGGCGGAGGAACTTTTGATGTCACAATTTTGAATGTTAGTCCAGATACTGTTGAGGTTTTAGCAACCGGAGGAGAAGCCCATTTGGGAGGGAATGATTTTGATCAAAGAATTATGGAATGGATAATCGAAGAGTTCAAGAAAGAAAATGGAATCGATCTCTCGAAAGATCCTTTAGCTTTGCAAAGATTAAAAGAAGCAGCAGAGAGAGCAAAAATTGAATTATCCTCCCTTTTGGAAACAGAAATAAATTTGCCCTTTATTACTTCAACACCAGAAGGGCCAAAGCACCTTTACTATAAAATAACAAGGTCAAGATTTGAACAAATGACCAGGGATTTGATCGAAAAATCGATAAAAAGGGTTGAGCTGACTTTGAAAGAAAAAAATTTGACACCAAAAGATATCGATGAAGTAGTTTTGGTTGGAGGAACCACTTTAATTCCTGCTGTGAGAGAAGCAGTTAGAGATTATTTTGGCAAGGAACCTAACAAATCGATCAATCCAGAAGAAGTAGTTGCCATTGGAGCAGCAATTCAAGCTGAAATTTTATTGGCCCAAAAAGAAAAAAGGGCACCTGCTGGTGAAATCAAATCTGTTCTCTTGCTCGACGTTTTACCTCTTTCTTTGGGAATTGAAACTTTGGGGAATATCAACACAATAATGATTCCAAAGAATACAACGATTCCCACTGCCAAAACACAAATTTTTACCACAGCTGCTGACGATCAAACATCAGTAGAAATTCATGTTTTACAGGGTGAAAGACCGATGGCTTCAGATTGTAGATCTTTGGGTAGGTTTATTTTAGATGGAATTCCACCAGCTCCCAGAGGAGTTCCTCAAATTGAAGTTACTTTTGATGTCGATGCCAACGGGATTTTAACCGTAACAGCAAAAGATAAGGCTACCGGAAAATCTAGGTCGATAAAGATCACAGGAACTATCGGTCTTTCAAAAGAAGAGATAGAAAGAATGAAAAAAGAAGCTGAAATGTATGCAGAAGAAGATAGAAAAAAGAGGGAGTTGGCAGAGACAAAAAATCAAGCAGACTCTCTAATTTATACTGCAGAAAAAAGTTTGAGAGAATTTGGAGACAAAATTTCTGCAGATCTTAAAAAAGAAATTGAAGAAAAGATAAAGGAGTTGAAAGAAGTTTTAGAAAAAAATAACATGGAGGAAATAAAAGAAAAAATGAGAGAACTTTCTCTTTCCCTCCAAAAAATTGGGAGCCAAATGTATGGTCAAAAGCAGAGAGAAAATGAAAAAGAAAACAAAGAAGGTGAATTTAGAGAAGAATAAAACATGAAAGATTATTACAAAATTTTAGGTGTCCCACCAGATGCTTCAGACGATGAAATAAGGGAAGCTTATTATCGTTTAGCTCATAAATATCATCCAGATAAAGGAGGGGATCCAGAAAAATTCAAAGAGATAAACGAAGCCTATCAGGTTCTTTCCGATAGAGAAAAAAGGAAACAATACGATATGTTTGCAAGAGCTTTTGAGAAAGAAGCCCCATTTGATTTTGAAAGAGAATGGTTTTGGCCAAGGGAGACAATGTTTGATTTCGAAGATTTAGAAGAAATGATAGAGGATCTTTTTGGGATAAGGTTTACAGAAAGAAAAAGAAGAAAAAGAGAGACGAAAAAAGGAGCTGATATTGAGATAACTTTGGAAATTACTTTAGAAGAAGCATTCACCGGAAAAGAATTTGAAATTGAAATAGATAAATTTTTAGTTTGCCAAAGATGTCAAGGAAAAGGAACAGAACCCGGATCAAAATTGATTTCTTGTTCAATGTGCGGGGGCACTGGAGAAGTACAAAAAGTTCAACAAACATTTTTTGGAACCTTCACAAGATACACAATTTGCCCAGCTTGTAAAGGCGAAGGTTCTGTTGCAGAAAACCCTTGCAACGTTTGCCGGGGAGAAGGTAGAATAAAAGGGAAGAAAAAAGTGAAAATTTTCATTCCTGCTGGAGTAGATTCAAATCAAATAATTAAAATAGCAGGAGAAGGAGATGCCGGAAGAAGAGGAGGGAAAGCAGGCGATCTTTATGTTAGAGTTTTGATAAAAAAACATCCATTTTTTGAAAGAAGAGGTGATGATCTTTTGACAAAAGTAGAAATTGGTTTTACAAAAGCAGTTTTGGGAGGTGAAGTCGATATTAAAAATATAGATGGAAAGAAAATTGTTTTAAAGATCCCTCCTGGAACTCAACCTGGAACCATTTTTAGAATTCCCCAAAAAGGTTTTCCCCATTATCTTGGATTGGGAAGGGGAGACTTGAAAGTTGAAGTGAAAATTAAAATTCCAAAAAATTTGACGAAAAAACAAAGAGAACTTTTGGAAAAATTGAAAGAAGAAGGAATGTAAATTTGCCCCCGTAGCTCAGTTGGAAGAGCAGTTCCCTTTTAAGGAAAAGGTCGCAGGTTCGAATCCTGCCGGGGGCACAAATTTTTAACTAAATAATGAGAAATTTTTATCTTGAAACTTTTGGCTGTAAATTTAATAAGGTAGATTCAGAACTAATCAGAAAAATCTTGATAAAAAACGAATTTAAGCAAACCTCTGAAAAAGAGGCAGATTTTGTTGTTTTGGTAACTTGTGGTGTCGTTGAAAAAACAGAGAGGAAAATAATAAAGAGAGCAGTTGAATTGAAAAGAAAAAACAAAAAAATAATCTTTGCAGGTTGTTTACCTTTAATTTCACCAAAAATTTGTGAAAAAATTGCTGACTGGATAATAGGTCCTACAAATTTTTTAGATTTGCCAAAAATTTTAAAAGGGAAAAGAAAAAAATCTTTGAAACAAAAAATAATCGATAAATCAAAATTTGAATTTTTCATCATCCCAAAAAATACATGTACAGCAATAGTTCCCATTTCTGAAGGTTGTCTCTCTAAATGCTCTTTTTGCGCCACAAAATTAGCAAAAGGAAATTTAAGGAGTTTTGAAAAAAAAGAGATTTTAAAAAGCATCAAAAAAGCTTTAGCTCTTGGGGCAAAAGAAATTCAATTGACTTCCCAAGATTTAGCAATTTACGGATTGGACAAAGGAAAATTTCTTTTGCCAGAACTTTTAAAAGAAATTTCAGAAATTGATGGTGATTTTAGGATAAGGCTGGGAATGATGAATCCAAAATTTGCAAAGAAAATTTTCGGGAAAATTCTAAAAATTCTAGAGAACAAAAAATTTTACAAATTTTTACATTTACCTTTGGAATCTGGTTCTGATAATGTGCTAAATTCGATGAACAGGAATTATAAAGTTAAAGAATTTTTGGAAATGGTTGGAAATTTCAAAAAGAAATTTAAAAACTCAATTTTAGCAACAGACGTTATCGTTGGTTTTCCAACAGAGACAGAAGAAGATTTTAAAAGAACTGTTTTTGTGGTGAAAAAAATAAAACCAGAGATTTTACACATTTTCAAGTATTCAAAAAGAGAAGGAACTCAAGCTGCAAAATTGAAAGACCTTCCAGAGAGAATTAAAAAGGAAAGATCGAGAATTTTGACAAAAATTTGGCAAGAAATTTTAAAAGAAAAAAGCAAAAAATATTTGGACAAAAAATTTGAAGTTTTAATTACAGAAAAAAGAGAAAATTGTTTTTTGGGAAGACTTCCTTCATACAAAGCAGTAATTTTGAGATCTGGAAATTTGGGCCAATTTTGCAAAATAAAAATTGAAAAAGCAATGCCAAATTATTTAGTTGGCAAAATTTTATGGAAAAGCTAAAAATTTATACTTTAGGTACTTCAAACAGAACTCAGCAACAATTCGTTGAAATTTTGAAATTTTTTGAAATTTCTCAAGTTGTCGATGTAAGGAGATGGCCAACTTCAAAACTTTTTCCGCATTTTGAAAAACAAAATCTCCAAAAATTTTTGAAAGAAAATTCGATAGAATATTTTCATTTTGAAAATCTCGGCGGATTCAGAGAAGGAGGATACAAAAATTACATGAAAAAGAAAGAATTCAAAAAAGGATTGAAAAAATTAATCGAAATTTCAAAATCAAAAAATACTGTCATTTTGTGCGCTGAAAAAAATCCTTTCAAATGTCACCGCTATTTTATTTCAGAGAAATTGGAAAAGTTGGGTTTTGAAGTTGTCCATATTTTAGAAAAAGGAAAAGTTTTGGAGAAAAAACAAAAAATTTTGAAACCTTGTTGCGAAAAAATATTTTTGAAAAAACAAAAACAAAGAGAAAAAATTTGGGAAATTTTGGAAAAAGAAAAAGTTGCTGTTTTTCCTATACCTTGCAGGGGAAAAATTCCAAATTTTAAAGGGGCAGATAGGGCAGCAATAAATTTGACAAAATTACCTGAATGGAAAAAAGCAAAAATTGTTTTCTGTTCTCCAGATTCTCCTCAAGCAAAAGTAAGAGAAATGGCTTTGCTTGAAAAAAAGATTTTGATAGTGGCTACTCCAAGGTTAAAAAAAGGATATTTAATTTTAGATCCAGAAAAAATAAGAGGAAAAGAAAAAGAAGCTTCAACTATAAAAGGAGCTTTTAAATTTTCCAAAAAGTTGAAAGAATTGATAAAGCCAGATTTGATAGTTATTGGTTGTGTTGCCGTTGATAAAAATGGATGGAGATTGGGAAAAGGTGGAGGATATGGAGATGCAGAAATTCTTGAATTTTTTGGAAAATTTGGAAAAATTCCAGTAGCCACTACAGTCCACGATCTCCAAGTTGTAGAAAAAGTGCCCCATTTAAAAGGTGACACAAGAGTTGATATAATTGTTACTCCAACTAAAATCATAAGGATTAAATGAAAAAAGAGAGAAAAATTTTACATTTTGACATGGATTATTTTTTTGCTCAAATTGAAGAGAGAGAAAATCCTCATTTTTCAGGAAAACCAATTGTTGTTGGGGCTGATCCAAAAAAGGGAAGGGGAGTAGTTAGCAGTGCTTCTTACGAAGCTAGAAAATACGGAATTAAGTCTGGAATGCCAATTTCAAAAGCTTATCAACTTTGCCCCCAGGCAATTTTTTTACCCCCAAACTTCGAGCTTTATGAAAAGGTTACTCAAAGAATAATGGAAATTGCAAAAAAATACTCCCAAATTTATGAAATTGTCTCTTTAGACGAAGCTTATTTGGATATTAGCTTTTGCAAAACTTGGTCAGAGGCCAAAAAACTTGGAAAAAAATTGAAAAAAGAAATTTTTGAAAAAGAAAGGCTAAATTGTACAGTTGGTATTGGTCCCAATAAATTAATAGCCAAATTGGCTTCAAAAAAAGGAAAACCCAACGGGTTGTTAGTAGTTTTACCAGGGAAAGTTCAAAAATTTTTGGAAAATTTAGATGTTGGAGATCTCCCTGGTATTGGTCCCAAAAAAGTAGAAATTTTAAATTCAATCGGAGTTTACAAAGTTTCTCAGTTAAAGAATATTCCAAAAGAAAAATTGAAAGAAATGTTTGGAAAAGTAGGGGAGCGAATTTATGAAATGGCAAGAGGTATTGACAAAGAGCCTGTTGTTGAACAAAAGATAGTAAAATCTGTTGGTAAACAAATGACTTTTGAAAAAGATTTAAAAGATGCCAAAATAATATTTGAAAAATTCGAACAATTATTTTCTTTAGTTTTTGAAGAGGCAAAAAATCAATCTTTTTGTTTTAAAACAATTGTTGTCATTTGTAGATTTTCTGATTTCAAAACTATCCAAAAATCAAAAACATTCAAAAATAAAAATTTAAGCTTTGAAGATTTGAAAAGATACTCAAAAAGACTTTTGTTGGAATGTCTGATAAAAAATCCAAAAAAGGCTGTCCGTCTTGTTGGTTTGAGGTTGAAAATCTGATAAAATTGATTTAATGAGGAAAAAAACAATTTTTTTTATTTTAGCCCAAATATTTTTTTTCATTTTTGCATTTTCTATTGGATTTTATTTTGGAAAAATAAAATATCAATTTTCTCCAATACCAGAATTGGATTTTAAACTTTTAACAGAAGCTTACCAAAAATTGAAAGAAAATTTTATCGATGAAACAAAGTTTACAAAAGAAAGAATAACATATGGTGCTATTTCTGGGATAGTAAGATCTCTTGAAGATCCCCACACTCTCTTTCTCACACCTCAACAAGCAAAAATATTCGAACAGGACATAAAAGGGGTTTTTGAAGGAATCGGAATTGAAATTGGAATAAAAAAAGGTGAAGTTGTTATCATCGCTCCTTTGGAAGGAAGTCCAGCTCAAAAAGCAGGTTTGAAAAGCAAAGACAAAATTTTAAAAGTTAACGATCGATCTGTTTCTGATATGACTTTTGAAGAAATTATAAGTTCAATAAGAGGTCCCAAAGGAACGAAAGTGAAGCTAACAATTTTGAGAGAAAATTGGAAAGAACCAAAAGATTTTGAAATAACGAGGGATGTAATCGAAGTTCCTTCTTTAAAATGGGAATTGAAAGATGATATTGTTTATTTGAAAATTTACCATTTTTCAGAAAAAAGTTTGTTCGATTTTAACAAAGCAGCTTCTCAAATTTTAAAAACTCACTCAAAAAAAATGATTTTAGATTTAAGAGACAATCCCGGCGGATATTTTGAAATAGCCAATGAAATATCCAGTTGGTTCGTGAAAGAAGGTAAAATCGTGGCTATAGAAGAAGAAAAAGACGGAAATAAAAAAGAATATTTAAGCTCTGGACCCTCTCTTTTTTCTGATTATAAAATTGTTATTTTAATAAATGGAGGATCAGCTTCTGGAGCTGAAATTTTAGCAGCAGCATTGAAAGAAAATTTAGGGGCCATTTTAGTTGGTGAAAAAACTTTTGGCAAAGGTTCTGTTCAAACATTGAAAAGTTTGAGCGATGGTTCTGTTTTGAAAATTACAACTGCTAGGTGGCTGACGCCA
>Ga0080004_1126701_pt1 | contig 19299 bp, 17 predicted proteins | sample WasSprMetagenome_FD_69207 | JGI IMG/M metagenome (GOLD analysis project Ga0080004, IMG submission 69207) | Sulfidic aquatic microbial communities from Washburn Spring, Yellowstone National Park, USA - WS (SPADES assembly) (version 2) | ecosystem: Environmental > Aquatic > Thermal springs > Hot...
AACTGCCCGGGTCCAAAAGCGCTTCTATCCTCTCCCTGGCCGTCTTCTTGCCCTGCTCGTGCTGCTTCGCTATGCGCTTCTCCCCACCACCTGCTTTGACCTTGGATAATCGCTGCTCTAGCTGTTCTAATAAATCCTGCATGGGCATAGGATTTTACCTCCTTTCCCTTAGTGTTCCCCTTAGCGATAAATGTACAGGGGGTAAATTAAAGAAGAAAAAGCCTTTAAATTGGAACTTGCCCAATTTAAAGGCTTCCCTTTAACGCTAATTCGCTGGGGCTTACGCCCCGCCTTTTTTGTGAAAAGTATGTTGTTACTCTACATCACTAAGACGCTTATAGAAAAATGAACTGTTTAAGTTGTAATCACAAATGCATTACGCCCAACCCCGCACGCTCGTGATTAGTAGAGGGATAAGCGGCACTTACTCCAAACATCCCAACAGCTACCCACTTTTGATCGGATACTATAGACATTTTAACTTTTAAGCTAGGGTTGCCCATGGATACCACTTGTATACCGCATAATGCTTCCAAAGCAGCATGAACTACACTGTGGATTTTCTCAGGAGCATTTTCGATTACACCAGTATTTAAGGCTGCTGCTACAGCATTTTTAACCACCTTTTGCTTAAATTCATGCAACGTTCCTGATACTTCTGTAGCCACAGCTCTAGTATACCCAATAGAGGCTAACCATTTTTTTACTTCTTCTTCCTCTTTCCGGTCTTCTGTCATAGCTAGTAATAAAGCCGCTCGACCTAAAGAAATTTGTTTTGTTTCATGTCCGGACGGCACAATCTTAACTTTATATGCCCCCTTAATCTTTGTTTCTATAGCTTTAGCTTCTATATTATATTATTCGACATAATTTCACAAACCCCTTCTTCATAATCTCTAAAAACTCCTCCCGTCAAAGGCCAACCATAAAAGGGCAAGAAGCTCTACGATCCTTAAGAGTTATTCAAAACTCATAAACTTCCCCCGGACGTAGCACTATTACCCGACTACTTACGCGGGCCTCTACTTTCCTTTGGAATTCATACGGATCTGCCTGTATCAAAGGCCAGGTATTATAATGTACCGGAACAACAACCTTAGGCTTAAGATACTCAACAGCTACTACCGCATCATCTACTCCCATGGTGAAATTGTCTCCTATAGGAAGAATGGCTAAGTCGAGGGGTTCCAGTTCGCCGAGGAGCCTCATATCAGAAAACAATCCGGTATCGCCAGCAAAATATATTCGCTTACCATAAAACTGGACCACAAACCCGCAGGCATGGCCCCCTTCTACCCCAGCACCGTGAAAAGCAGGCGTGACTCTAACATAGCCAAAATCAAAGGAATGCTTACCGCCAATATGCATAGCGTGGGCTCTTAACCCCTTCTTTTCACAAAGGTATGCTATTTCAGCAGTGCTAACAACTAAAGCGTTACTAGCCCTGGCAATAGCTTCTGTATCGCCAAGATGGTCAAAATGGGCATGGGAAACAAGTATGTAGTCAGGTTTCAACTCATCTACCTTAACGGCAGCTACTGGATTTTCGCTGATGTACGGGTCAAAAAGCAATATTTTGTTCGAATAACCCAACTCTACTGCAGCATGACCCAGCCACCTAACGCGGACTAGGTTTTCAGCCATATAACATCATTCCTCCCTTTCCGCCTTAAAGATTTTCCTCAACACTAGCGGGGCCGCTCCCCTACAAGGTCAGCCCCGCTTTTATTATTTTAACAAGCTATTTCTACTTTAATCCAGTATCGTTTACAAGTCTTTTCGTGTGCTCTTCCACTTCCTTGGGATCCCTTTTTACCCTGGCTACCCCGCTCTCCATGGCCGCCCGGGCCACCGCCGAAGCTACAGCAGGAGCTACCCTGGCGTCAAATACGTCAGTGATTATAAAATCAGGACCCAGCCTGTCTTCCTCCACCAAAGCCGCCAAAGCATAAGCCGCTGCTATCTTCATCTCCCCATTTATGTCTCGCGCCCGCACATCCAGTGCACCCCTTAAAACCCCAGGAAAGGCTAAAACGTTGTTTATCTGATTGGGGAAGTCCGAACGGCCAGTCCCCACTACTTTGGCCCCCGCTGCCTTGGCTTCCTCAGGATATATCTCCGGTACAGGATTGGCCATGGCCAGCACTACAGGGTCTTTGCCCATACTCCTTACCATATCCTGGGTTACCGCTCCGCCCACCGATAACCCTATGAAAACATCAGCACCCTTCATAGCTTCAGATAAAGTTTTGGCCCCTTCTTGGTTGGTTTTCTGGGCTATTTCCTCTTTGTAAGGGTTCATACCTTCGGTGCGACCTCTGTAAAGTGCCCCTTTGCTATCGCAAAGAACTATATCCCTCGCTCCCATTTCCAGAAGAAGCTTTGTTACTGCAATACCCGCGGCACCGGCACCATTTATGACTATTTTTACTTTGGACATCTCTTTCTGTACTACCTTAAGAGCATTTATAAGAGCCGCCGCTACTACTATGGCGGTGCCGTGCTGGTCATCGTGAAAGATGGGGATGTCTGTCTCTTTCTTAAGGCGCTCTTCTATGGTAAAACAGCGGGGGGCAGATATGTCTTCCAGGTTAACCCCGCCTATGGTAGGAGAAATGAGTTTTACGGTCTCTACTATTTTGTTTACGTCCTTGGTGGCCAGACACAAAGGGAAGGCATCTACGCCAGCGAAGGTTTTAAAGAGGACGCATTTCCCTTCCATGACCGGGAGGGCAGCTTCCGGGCCTATGTCTCCTAGGCCTAGTACGGCGCTTCCGTCAGTAACAACAGCTATGAGGTTGCCCCGGGAGGTGTATTCCCATACGAGTTCTTTGTTCTGGTGGATCTCTTTGCAGGGTTCGGCTACTCCGGGAGTGTAGGCCAGGCTTAGGTCTTCCCTGTTTTTGACCGCTACTTTGCTCTGGATAGAGATTTTGCCTTTGTTTTCCTTGTGCAGGGTTAGGGCTTTAGTGCGAAGGTCCATTTATGTATCCCCTCCTAAAATCTCGAAAATAGTTTTGAAGGAGCAATCCTTTCCCTTCCTTGTTTTTAGGTATCTAGTCTGTATCGGGCCTTCCCCTCAAGATAAGCGTTTTTACCACGGAGTCGATACCGACTATCAGGGGAAAATCTTCTACTTCTAGCCAGTAGATGGCTTCTGGGCCTAAGTCTTCCTAAGCCACTACCTCGGCTTTTTTAATTTTTTGCGCAAGAAAGGCTCCGGCTCCCCCTATAGCTAAGAAATATACTGCCCCTTTTTCTTCCATGGCTTCAATAACTCCCTGGCTGCGGCTTCCTTTACCTATCATGCCCTTTATGTTTAGTTCCCGGATCAAGAGGGAGTATAGGAACCATGCCCCCATTATTGACGCTTAAGACCCCATTTTTCGTTTCTAAAATACTGGGTCGATTATAGCGGGTATGGACAGATATCGCGAGCAACGTATCCTAGGCTCGCCAGAATTGGTAGTACATGATGCGCTAAAACCCGCAAAAAGCATATGATGGACGGGCCATGGGCAAATTGAATAGAGCCCTGGGCAATGCCTATTGGCAGTCCCAGGGCCTGATGAGCTTAACCGAACGCTATCAAAGTCTTTGTCATGCTTAGTGAAGCGCCGGATGCGAACCCGGAGTCTAGTGGTATGAAAGGACCGGAGCTAGTCGGCCGTTCCTACTCGATTACACGAGGATACAGAATCTCCAAGTAATCCTTTACTAAAGCGCCAAGACAGGTTAAGTAATGGATTTCTGTAGCATAATATCGATTTCCTCTATAGATTTCTTTTTCGTCTCTAGACCAAACAGGAAAGTTATACCTGTAATAACTGCCCAAGCACCAAGAAAGATGAAAGCGGGTACAATAGCGTCAATAGTTGCCTTTGGACTTACCACGTTACTTGAGCCCGCAAAAAGGGCAAGGACGATAGGTCCGATAATTTTCCCGAAGCCGCCAAAGCCGTATGCAGATCCCATGCCGGTAGCTCTCAGATGCCGAGGCCAAACCTCCGAGGCATATGGACCAACAATGGCAAAACCTCCATCTAGGAAAAAGTAACTGACCATCATTAAAACCCAAACCATCGGTATATTACCAATAAATGCCTTGTGATAAAGGGCAAGTAATATTGTAAAGATACAACCCCCCAAACCCATAATGAACCCAGAGATCCTCCGCCCAATTAAATCAGAACAAAATGACCAAAACAACCTACCAGCAAAGCCACATAAGGTCACAAAGATAAACAACTTAGCCGCCTGCTCTGCTGGGATACTCAAGATTAGGGTGAGTATTGTTGGACCCCATAAAGTAAAGCCGTAGTAAGAAATCTGCTGCCCTAAATTAGTAAGCCAAGAAACTACCAGGCTTCGAGGGTATTTTAATAAATCCTTTAATGTAGCTCGTGGAACTACAGAGTCGACTTTGGGTTCTGTCATCTCTTGGGTTACTCCTACGTCTGTCTTCGTTGATGATTTCAAAAAATGACCTCTTTTGCCCACTATCCACAAAATGGCGTCTTCCGCTTCTTTAAACCGTCCCTGCGATACAAGCCATCGAGGAGACTCGGGTACCCATACTCGAATCAAAAGTGTAAGTAGCGCAGGGGTAAGACCAACTAGGAACAAGCCGCGCCAACCAACAAACTTAGTTAAAAATGCAGCAACTACCCCTCCAAGCATGGTTCCAAGTGGAACTGCAGAAGTAATAATTCCGCTTACTCTTCCTCTGTAGCGAGAAGGAACAAATTCCTGAACTAGTGGTAAGTCTACGGAGTAAAGTCCCCCCAGCCCAAATCCAACAAAGAAACGGAAAAACGCAAGATAAATCCAGTTGCCCTCAGGGGTAAAGTATAGGACACCAGTAGCAATGGAAAAACACAAGACAGTAGATATGAATATTGGTCTGCGCCCAAACTTATCTGCTAACGCCCCGAAAAAAAATCCTCCCAAGATTGCTCCAACGCCGGCTGAAAGAAGAACAATTGACGTGGCGCCATAGCTTAACTTCCAAGGAACAACAATAAAAGCTAATACATAACTAATCAAAAAGAAGTCAAAAAACTCAAGCAGATCACCTAAAATTGCAGCAGCAATTACTTTAATATGATTTACAGTGATGCGAGATTGTTCAAGCGTCTCATATAAAGATGTTATGTTATTACTCATATAAAGTTACACCTCCATAAAATATTTTAATATTTATCATTATTTACCATGCAACCCAACCACCATCTACAAGAATCGTTGCCCCTGTAACGAGATCTGAAGCGTTAGAAGCTAGATAAATAACAGCACCTGTTACATCTTCTGGATCCCCAATCCTTCGCATAGGAATTCTGTTTAGTACTTCCTCATGGAATTCTTTATCTTCGAACATCGGTTTCGTTAAGGGCGTGTATAAAAAAGTAGGTGCTACGCAATTGACATTAATGTTATACGGGGCCCACTCAATGGCTAAAACCTTAGTTAACTGAGTTACACCTCCTTTGCTCGCGCAATAAGCTGCTCTTTTATAGAAGCCTACAAAAGACATTTGTGAAGTGATGTTGATAATTTTCCCTTGACGCTGAGGGATCATCTTTTTGCCAGCGGCTTGGCAACAAAAGAATGTTCCTTTTAAGTTGATTGAAATAACCTTATCCCAGTCCTCTTCAGTTACTTCAACAGCCATTCTTGGAATGTTGATTCCTGCACTGTTAACTAATATATCCAACTTGCCATACCATTGATAAACCTTCTCCACCATTTCATAACATTCCGAGACTCTGCTGACATCAGCAGTGGTTATGAAACATTCACCTCCTTTCTCTTCAATTTCTGCTTTTACCATCTGCAATTCCTCAATAGTCCGACTTGCAATGGCTACTTTAGCACCGCAATCAGCCAAAGCCAGAGCAACTGCACGGCCTATCCCCCTGCCACCTCCTGTTATCAGAGCAACCTTCCCGGTCAGATCTGCTTTTATTTTGGTCATACAAAATGCCCTCCTAACCATTTTTTATGCCAATCCTTTGTAATGGGGTAAGGCGGTAGCCTTACCCCATTCAACCTCCTATACCATTTTTAGGCCACTCCTTTTTGTAGAAAACCAAGTTTTTCCTAGTAAAGGAAGGCTATCTCTTAAAGAATGTTAAACCTTAAGTTACTCCTCCCACATAGCTATAGCACGTACCGGGCTGCCAGTGAGTCCTACGAATTTAAGCGGGAACATAGCAAAATAGAAATTATCATGACGGGGGATCTTTGTTATGTTGGCAACATTTTCCGTATGTATAATCAATCTCTTCCCGTGAATAGTATGATTGGGATACGTGATATCAGCGGGGTTGTCGAGACTGGTTGCGTCGGTGCAAATATTTACTATCCCCTGATCCAGTATCCACTCTGTAGCCTCGGCATCAAGCCCTGGATATTGAGAAACATAGGTTTTAGGATCCTCCCACTTTTGATCGATTCCTGTATAATAAAGTAGCGTCATACCCGGCTTTAGAGTAACATTTGCCTCTGCCAAAGCTCTCTTTATATCAGCAAGTCTAATATGGGTTCGGGGCTTTACAAATGAAACATCGATCCACGCTGCGGGAGTAATGAGTTGGGTAAAGGAGATTTTATCCACAGTTAAATCCGGCCGGTGTTTATTAAAATGATAGACAGCGTCAACATGAGTAGAAACATGATCACAGGTTACAATTCCCTTGACCGCATATCCTTCGAAAGGAGTTTCTCCAAGCCGAGCTACACATTCTTCATGTGTTAGATGCCACCAAAAACAGGTTTTCATATGACCAGGATAGTGGGGCATTTCGGGGCTGATTTCCCTACTAAGGTCGAGAATATGGATTTTTTTGCCAAACAGTTCAATTACAACCTCAGGTTCATAAGCAGGAGGCTCTTTTACCATTTTTGTCATCCCCCTTTTTAAGTTTTATCAATAGTGTAGTAAGTAGTAGTTTAATGGCCTTTGTAATTATAGGGCTTTACGATAGATGGTCTCAATATCTTTCCGCGTCATAACCCTTGGATTGTTAGTCAAAAGCCGGGTTTGTTCTTCGGCACTTGCCACTAAGTATTCTATGTCACCTTCAGTAACACCTACATCTCGCAAAGATTGAGGGATACCCACGTCCGCTACTAGTTCTTTTACTGCCTTAATAGCTAACATAGCAGATTCCCGTTGGGATTTTCCGGCAACCGGTTCGCCCATGGCTTCAGCTATTTGAGAAAATTTTGCTAAATTGCCAATGCAGTTGAACTCCATCACCGGGGCAAGAAGAAGTGCATTAGATACACCGTGGCTAACATGGAATCTACCTCCCAACGGGTAAGCCAAAGCATGAACAGCACCCACTCCTGCATTAGCTAAGGCTACTCCAGCAAAGAAAGACCCTATAGCCATTTTTTCCCTCGCTTCTAAATTGTTCCCGTTGGCGACTGCTGTTCTAAGGTTAGCTGAGATTAGGCGGATGGCCTCCAACGCATAAATATCGGTATGCAATGTAGCCTTAAGGGCAGTAAAAGATTCTATGGCATGAACTAGTGCATCTACACCTGTAGCTGCTGTTATATGAGGTGGGCAGGACAAAGTTAGCAGTGGATCTATTATAGCTACTTTAGGCAAAAGATATTGGCTTACCACCCCTTTCTTCACTTGTTCTTCCTTGAAGGCAAAGATAGCGTTTTGGGTGACTTCAGAACCTGTACCTGATGTGGTTGGAATTAGAATGGTAGGTATACCTTTCTGCGGAAGTAACTCGATACCTACATAATCCTTTATACTTCCACCATTTGTAGCTAATACTGAAGCCCCCTTAGTTACATCCATGGGGCTGCCCCCACCAAGGCCCACTAGCAATTGATAGCCATTTTCTCGGACTAATTGGCCTACTCTATCAACAGTATCTGTACTTGGCTCGGGTTCAACTTCTGCAAAAACTTCTACTTGGGCACCTCCCTTTTCTATAGCTTCAATAACTTGCTTATCCAGACCAGCTCGTTGAACTCCAGCGTCAGTGATCAATAATACCCTGGTGACATTAAATTTTTGTATTTCTTTACTCAAATTTTCTAAGGCTCCCCTACCAAGGTAAATAACCTCAGGTAATCTAAAAGGGACTACCAATTCTAATTCACCTCCAAATTATTACAATAACTAATAATTATTGACTTATAAATTCCTCCAATCCTAACTCATATAATTTAGGTTTCAATGGCTCTCCTGTTTTTACGTCCCAACCTGCCATACCGTAATATAACTCTATTGCTTGACGAAAAGCTTCTAATTCTATAGCATTTTTCCCCTCCAAAGGTCCGCTAACGAAGGGGGTGAAGAAACGAGATGGCAAGGTATCTGCATCTGGACCTAATCCAATGCGGAAATTAAATAACCTAGCCATGGTATTAACCCTTTCTCCCACCTTCATAAGCTCCCAAAGGCTTGTATCCCATCCTGTTGAAGCTTTTATTAAATCTACATAATAGTTAATAGGAGTTAGACTCCTAGCAACAGCGCCAAAAACACAAACACCTAAACAATCATACATGAAATTAAGTATGCTTGTGTAATATACTAAGCGGACTTTCTGAGGACCCAAATCTATTGCTGAGACGGGTTCTAAAATCCCTAAGGGTGCCACTGCGGTAAGACCCAGGCTTCCTTCAGATGTGAAGAATGGGTCATGTTGAGCGAACCAATGATCTGCACCGTAAGGGCTCAGAGCAAATTGAAGCCCGAGACCAGTTTTAACCCTTGGATCGTGCATGGGTATTTCTTGCCCTTTGACTTCAAGTAAGAACTTTTCTGCCCCTTTACCGATCTTTGCTGCCGCAGCTCGTGTTCCATCGGCCAGCAGCTTACCGAAGCCTCGACGATAAGCTATTTGTTCTATAAGGGGTAAAAGGATTTCTTCGTTGCCAAAGCGAAGCTCCAACCCACCAGTATCTTCGGAGGTAATAAGCCCTTCCTCGTAGCAAGCCATTGCAAAAGATATAGCCATTCCCGTTGAAATAGTATCGATGGTATAGCGATTGCATAATTCGTTTGCTTTAATAATTAATTTTAAATTGCTTATACCGCAGTTAGATCCCAAGGCGACGAGCGTCTCATACTCTGGTCCTCCATATTGTTTAGATACAACCAACTCTTCATCATTAATCTCAACCACCCGCTTACAGCGTATCGGGCAAGCATAACAACCTCCTCGTTCAACAAGGAATTCCTTATTAAGCTTTTCCCCACTTATATTTATTGCTCCGGGAAATACCCCATACATCCAGTTGTGGGTAGGCAAGCACCCACCGGCATTATTTGTTTCTACACCTAGGGGCGTACCATATTCATGTAAAGCTAAACTAAGGGGATGCTTCCTACAGTTTTCACTTACCCATCTGGCTATTTGTAATATCTTATCTGGATCTTGAGTAGCTAATCTTTTGGAGCCCCGCACAGCAATAGCTTTTAAATTTTTGGAACCCATTACTGCACCTAGTCCGTTACGGCCGTTAAAATGGGAAAGATCATTAGAAATGCCAGCAAATAAAACCTGATTTTCTCCACCAGGACCAATAGCTGCTATTTTTAGATGCTTATCTCCTGTTTCTTTTTTAATAAAGTCTTGGGTTTCGCCTGTATCGCACCCCCAGATAGGGGTAGCATCCCTTATTTCAACAATATTGTCAGAAATCAACAAATACACGGGCTTCTGCGCTCTACCTGTAATAACTATAGCATCATAACCCGCCTTTCTTAACTCTGGTCCCCAAAACCCTCCGGCCTCAGATTTTCCTAATGCCCGTGTAAGAGGGGATTTAGCACAAACAGTATATCTAGGTACACAGGGAGCTTGTGTTCCGGTTAGAAAACCGGGAGCAAAAACTAGAATATTATCTTCTCCTAACGGGTCGCAACTATAAGGTAAAAACTTAAGAAGATAGTAGATACCTATACCTGCACCTCCAAGATATGTCCTATAAAATTTATCAGATGGATGTAAACGCTTAATAGTATTATGCGATAAATCTATCCATAGAACTTCTCCTTGATATCCATATCGTTCCAACCTAAAGCCCCCCTCAAACATTTGCGCAATGGAAATATTAACCTCTATAATTCCCAACCCAGGTGCTTTCTAATTTATATCCTTTAAACTTGCTGCAGACGTATTAACCTCCTCCAAATACTGGATATAACTTAATGATAGCTCCTTCCGGTATACAATAATTTTCATCAACTATCTCATCATTCACTAAAACCAATCCTACTTCGCCGTGGTTTAAACCTAACAGTTCCAATACTTGGCTTATTTTGGCATCATCTGGTAGTGACATTAGTTCTATCCCACAAGAATTTGGGCTACAGTATTTAAGTACTGGGTGAAGCTTTATTACTATTTTTTTCATAGCTTATGCCGCCTAGTATCACCACCCAATAAGTATCTTCTGCAAATTCCATGCCAACTTAAAAATAGGCTACTCACCACTTGCTTAAGGTGATCTTGTGTAGCAAAATACGACATGCGTTATCCCAGAAGCTCTAATCTGTGTCCCTACGTATCCTTCAGCTTACCAATAGAGCGGTTTTGTTGCAATATACGACGGTTGCTTTATTTAACTACAATTTCACGATTTACCCCATATAGCTTGAGTTTCCGATATAGAGTACTTCTGTGTACCCCGAGTAACCGAGCGGCTTGACTTACATTGCCTTTACAGATCTTTAAAGCATCCCGGATAGCTGTTGATTCCTTCTCCTTTAGACTATAACCTGAGATAGACATCCCTTTGTTTTCTTGTCGGCCTTGTTTATAACTATCGCGGAACCCTGGATACGTAATCACATCGCTCACTTCAATTCGCTGGCTTCCCCGAGTCAAAGCTAATACCGCTGAGCGTTCTACAAGGTTTTCCAATTCCCGAACGTTACCAGGCCATTGATAATTAGTAAGCACCTCGTATACTTTAGGGTCAACCTGAAAACTAACCCCTAAACGTTGGCTTAGTTTACTACAAAAGTGTTCAACTAGTAACGGTATATCTTCCATTCTATCGCGTAAAGGTGGAATAACAATAGTTAAAACATTAATCCTGTAGAATAAGTCTTCTCGGAAACTACCCTCCTCTACCTGTGTCCACAAGTCTCGGTTAGTAGCACAGATTAACCTTACATTTACTGGAATTTCAGTGACACCACCTACTCTCATTATTGTTTTGGTCTGTAAAACTCTTAGAAGCTTGGCTTGCATGTTCAAAGACATAGAACTAATCTCATCCAGGAAAATAGTACCGCCTTCGGCCAGTTCAAACTTACCAGGACGACCTTCTTTTTTAGCACCAGTAAAAGCTCCGCTTTCGTAGCCAAATAGCTCACTTTCAACTAATTCACCCGGGATGGCAGCACAGTTTAAAGCTACAAAAGGTCCATTCTTAAAAGGGCTAGCGTTATGGATAGCCTGGGCAAAAAGTTCTTTCCCGGTACCGCTCTCACCCTGAAGAAGAACAGTGGTAGGAAGTTCGGCAGCCTGCTTAGCAAGCTGTACAGCTCGTTGAAATTCCGGACTATTCCCAATTAGATCTGCAAAACTAAAGTAGGCTTTAAGACCTGCTACGTTTTTTACAAATCCTTTAGCACTTGAAAGGGGTTTAAGTACCCCTATGACCCCTTCCAGCCCTTGCTTTGTAGTTACTGGTTCCAAGGTCCCTATAAAAAACTGGGTATGTCCTTTTTTAGTTTTTAACATGATTTCCCTGTTAACAATGGGTTTACCCGAGCGCAATACCTCTGTGAACGGATTGGCTGACCCCAAGATATTATCAACTGGCTGTCCTAAGGCCGATACTGCATCCACATCAAGTAAATTACTTGCCGTGCGATTTAAGGTAGTAATTACATTATTGGCATTTACCATGATCAGCCCATCTGAGACTGCATGGATAACATTATTAAGGTACTGATTAGAAACTTCCAAGGCTTCCATCAATTGCCTTTGCTGTATTGTCTGTTCAATAACTTTTCCTATAGCAACTGCCATTCCTAATGTGTGCTTGTGGAGCAGGGAAAAATGGCCTGCAATATTAATTACACCAAGTAATTCTTTTGTAGGAGAAAGAATAGGAACGGCCGAACAGGTCCAATAATGAAGGTTAATATTATAGTGTTCGGGTCCTACAAGCTGAACTGGTCTTTTTAGATAAGCAGCTAAATTGATTGCGTTAGTCCCTGAGGTATTTTCACTACGGTTCACTCCCGGTTTTGAACCATGTTCCACAGCCTCACGGATGGCTTTATCTTCACCGTACTGCCTTAATATAAATAGTTCGTTATCTATAAGATCTATTCGAAAACCCGAGGTTTTCACACTTTCTGCCAGTGTTTCTAAGAAGGGAGTGGCTACTTCAATAAGTAATCGATTCCTCTTCAGCCGTTCCTCCAATTCACTGGAAGAAAGACAAGCTGAATTGGGAGAAGCATAAGGATCAAGCTTCATACTTTTACACCGCTCCCAAGAAGCTAATACTTCGGGTTTAATTATTTCCGGTTGCGTTACTTTACCAGTAGACTGAAACTCTTCCCATGCTTGCCGTAACTTATCTACTAAGTTTCGAAGTTGTCGATATTCTAAAAGCCAACTGCTTTCATCAGGTAACAAAAAACTACACATTTTATTATTGCCCCCCATACAAGTTTGGCTTTACTTAGAATATAACTTTTCCGGCTTCACTATTGGGTTTTTTTAATCCCTCTGTCTGTCAAAATCTTAATATTATTTTCTATGTCAGGTGCCTTTAATCCTCCTAGTTTCCGTCAAAAGGGGTTTTAGAGGCCTTGTCTCCCCATAGAACTGCTCCGATGGCGACCCAAGCGGTAACAAAACTCTAACAAAAGTAGCGGAGCAAGCGTAGGGAATATCCGCGTTATTTTGCCGTACAAGACCACGAAAAAGGCCGGGAATATACAAGTTCTAGTCTATTACCCGGCCTTTTCCGTCTCTTTGAGCTCTAGCGCAAAAGGGCTCCCACCGTCTAAAGGCAGTTTCTTAGCCATCTTTTGCCCCTACTCTTTTTCCTTCAATGCTGCCAAAAAGTCACGCAATCGGGCGGCCTGTTTCGGTGTTAAAGTCCTTGCCTCCTCTAGCAGAGGGCGCAAATGCTGGGGAACCGCAACTGGCTCGGTTTCCTCTGCGAAAAACTCCCCCAGGGTGATGCCCAGGCTGGCGCAAATTTTTCTCAACGTGGCAATAGTGGGCTCCTTCTCATCCTTCTCTATGGCGTTGAGAAAAGAGAGTGACACCCCGGCTTTCCTAGCCAGGCTGGATCGGCTAATACCATATTTCGCTCTGATTTCCCTAAGCCTCTGTCCTGTGGTCATCCATACCATCCTCTATAGAGGATGCTACTATACGGCAAGGTAAGGAACAATATTCGTAACTGACCTTTTTAGCGTATTGACAGTATACTCTAAAGAGGATATACTTTATGCGGAATATATTATGAACACCGGTGGGCTACCATGCGAGTCAGGTTGCAGGCCGTTAGGCAGGAAAAGAGAATTACCAGGGCGGAATTGGCCCGAAGGGCAAAAGTTTCTCCTTCTTTCATTCACAGCATTGAGGTTGGGCAGAAGTCGCCCACACTGCGCACATTGGAGAAACTTGCTGCGGCTTTAGATGTCCCAGTAACTATGCTAATTGAAGATACTGCCTCCGCCCAGAGAAGAAGATAAGGGAAAGTAAACTAAAGTAAGCGTTATCACGAATCCCCTCCACGAAAGGTATGAGCGAAGCGGAGGTAAGGGAAGAGACTGGGGTGCCCGTTTCTTCCCGGCTCTAACAGGCAGGCGAGGGGCCACAAACCGGCCCCTCTCACTTTTATCCCATCTCGTCATGATAAGGAAGGAGAGGAAAAATGACCAGTAAGCGTTGCCCAGAATGCGACCAAGTTATCGTTTTCCGCCCGGACCAGGCCACCCTGGCCCTACCCTTTTTGCGGGACAGAGTGCTTTTACGCCCCTGACGAAGGCGAGAGTCTAAAGGAGGAAAAAAGGCTAGAACAATAGAATAAATGTGTCGAAGAGACTACCAAGGGTTAGTGATTCTCCTCGTTAGCAAAATGACCATTGGCTGTCCCAAGGCTACGATTATAGGCAAGGGGGTTGGCTTTATGCCCCTGAAGTTCGAAGATCTTGACCCTGAAACTAGGAAGCGTATCCAGGGCCTGCTAAACAAGTACGAAGGCCAAAGGGTAGAGGATGGGGTCAGGGTAGTGGGCAGCCACCCGGTGAAGTGTCCCCAAGGGCATCGCGCTGCTATAATAGTCTGGAGCGACGGTAGAGTGGAGCTAGCCTGCCCTACCTGCGGCCGCCGCGGGCTTTTCGAAGGGAAAGAAGAAAGGGTACCCTTGGAGGTTCAGCCTCCTGCCAGGAGGAGGCAGGGTTCTACTCCTTTAGAACATACCGAACCCCTCCTAGCTATGCAAGAGGTAGCTGCAGCTCTAGAGGAAACTCAGCCTGTCAACCTACCTTCGACCGAAGACAGTAAAGAAAAAAGTCAGCCCAAAGCAGACCAGGAAGGGTTCGGGCAGTCTATCGGCGTTACTCTGCTTATAGCATTCGGGTATATTGTAGCGGCATTGTTGGCCATTTACTTTATTTTCGGACGCAGTTATTACCGTCCTTCCTTTTCTTACTCTTACTCCTCAAGCCCTACTGCACCGGCCAGCTCTTATAGCCCTGCCCGTGATACCGCTCCCCCACCGCTACAAGTTATATCTCCCGTAGACGGCGCTATAACCCGCTGGCCTAAGGTTACGGTAAGCGGCGTGACCGAACCGGGAGCCATAATTACAGCAAAGACCTCCAAGGTAACCCGTGAGATCCAGGTAGGTCAGGATGGCAGGTTCACCTGTGAACTAGAGGGGTTGGAGGCGGGGAACAATACCATAACCGTCGTGGCCCGGGATGCAGCGGGAAACGCCACCACGGCTACACTGAAAGTATTCTACGAAGATCCGGCTACCCAGGTGCCCAAGAACTACTACCAGGTATCCAGCCCCTACGGGCGTTACTCCAATACCTTCTCTGACCTGTGCAAGTTTCTGTTCACCTTCTCCCTGCCCAGGGGGTATGAGCGGGAAGTTTTCGACTGCAGTGAGTCTGCGGCTATGCTCGAGTGGGCTCTGGAAATTTCGGGTTTCAAAGCCTCTATCGTCGTGGGGCCCTGCCCCTGGGATCCCAACCTTGGCTCACACGCCTGGGTCATAGCGAATACCGTAGACCACACGGTGGCTATTGAGCCCACTGTACTAGTGAAGAGGGGGCTTATCGACAAAATGCTCTTAAAGCTACAGGGCAAAGCCCCTGGAGTTATCTACCAGGGCGATCCATATGTGTCTGGCTATTATCAAGGCTATAAGCAGCTCTTCCAGGATATCTACGAGGCTGTCCGAGCCTATGGGGGTATTGACCAGTGGAACTGGTGGGAGGGCCGCTGGGGCTTCCAGTAATGGTTTACCAAGGAAGGGTATTTGATGCGTAGGAGATTAGGGCGGGCCGTGCTCTACCTCTTAGTAGATTTGGTAGCTTTACTTAGCCTTTTTCGTCTTCTCTAAAACAGCCCTAGGCTTTGATATGGTGGGTCCCTGGGGGAGGTGGTTTCGGCGGTCCTTGTAGAACGTAAAGAAGCATCTCCCAATCGGCTGGGTAGACCATGTGCAAGGAAAGCCTATTACTGGAGAGGGCTGCCAGGAAGCGGTTACTGGAGGAACTGAACATGGGGGAGAGGTACATGAAACCCAGGATACTCGCCTTTCTCCTGTCTTTGGTCACTTTGGTCGGAATTTTATTTTTATTGCCCCTACCTTCAAGGGCGGCGGAGCAAACAGCAGTATTTACAATCGGAACCAACATTTACACCGTTAACGGCCAGGAATTTCTTATGGACGTTACCCCGTACACCAAGGATGGCCGGACCTTCATTCCCCTAAGGTATGCTGCGCAGGCCCTGGGCGTCACCCCGGAGAATATTCTATATGATAGTGGTAAAGTCACCCTCATCAAAGGTAATAAGGTTATCCAGCTCACCATCGGCAGCAACCTTATGACAATTAACGGTGCTACTACTGCCATGGACGTGGCCCCGGAAGTTATCGGTGGCCGGACCATGGTCCCCTTCCGGTGGATGGCCCAGGCCTTTGATGCCCGGATAGAGTGGAACCCAGAACATCAGCAGGTGGTCATTAGGCTGGATGACCAGCCGGCTACTGCGATATCCGATAATCAACGCCAAAAACCGGAGGCCCCGACCGGGCTGCACTTGGTAAGCATTAGCCCGGCAGGGGTATCTAACCATTATGTAATAACCCTGGGCTGGGACCCTGTAAACAATGCGAGCGGGTACAGGGTTTATGAGACACATTCTTGGACACCCCAGGGGCCCGCCTTCATAGAGACTAATAGTAACAGCTACACCAGCACTTTCGCAGGTACCTCCTGGGAGTTCTACGTCACCGCAGTAAATTCGGCAGGGGAAAGCCCGCCAAGCAATACTATAACCGTCTCCGCTGGTTCGTCACTTGGGAACAAGCTTGAAGCACCGACCGGGTTGCACCTGGTGAGCATCACCCCGGAGATAAGCACTACCTCCCAGCGCATAATAGGGGCTAGTGTAACCATCTCCTGGAATCCGGTAAATGGAGCTACCGGGTACAGGGTGTATACACTGGTAAGCACTACAGAGAGCAGTAAATGGGTTATCTGCGGGTATCCTACTAATCCTACTTTTACCATCCGTTATCCCCTCATGGTTAAAAGCAACGTCACCGAAACGTTTTACGTGACGGCGGTTAACCAGGTGGGTGAGGAAAGCCCTGCCAGCCAAACATTGCAGGTAACACTCCCTGACTGGAATGTTGTAGGAAATGTTAATCAGGCGGCCAATCAGACGTCCAATAATCAGGTCCCCAAGCTTGAGGCCCCCACCGGATTGCACGTGGACCTTAGTCCGATGAACAGCTCTGGTATGTCCGGCTTTTGGGTGACCCTCTCCTGGAACCCGGTAAACGGTGCGGCCGGCTATAAAATTTATACTTCTGACTATATTCCCCAGAACAACACGTGGACTCCACCGCATGAGCTAGCCTTATGTTCTGGGAACAGTTATTCTTATTCTTACGCTACCTTCCCGATTAGCACCACCCTTACCAAAATTTACGTAACGGCAGTGAACCAGGCAGGAGAAGAGAGTCCTCCGAGCGAAACAGTACAGATATCCTGGAGAACGAACAATGTTTCCTACGGGCAACCCCCGGCCTCCAACGTGGTGGTCCTTCCTCCCCTTCAATACCCTGGGGGCCTGGAGACAATCCGTAATACGTACACCTGGTACTACGAAGGAAAGCAATTTAGCTGGACCATCGAGGTGCCTCAAGTGCTCGTGAAATACGAGCAAGGCCAGAAAATGATTAAATGGCCCCTCTGGTACATGTTTATAGCTTCAAATCCTGCCATGTGGTTTGCCAGCCTCTTCGCAACAGGTTCTCCCATAACCATGGCCCAGGAGATCCTGAATAATATGCTGGTACAGGATAGGACAAGCTCAGAGTACATCGGCTATGTGGCCGACCGTTTAAACCGTGCGGCAGGAGAGCAGGGTTACGATATCTTCCGCAAGGCCGAATTTATCGCTGCTTTTGTCCAGGCGATACCCTACAAAATCATCTTTCCGACCAACACGGAGTACCCGCCCCAGGTCATTGCCCACGGAGGGGACTGCATCAATAAGTCCGTGCTTCTGGCAGCCATCTTAAGGAAGCTGGGGTACCGGGTGGCCATCCTTGTCTACCCCCTTCCTATCGCCCATGCCGCAGTAGGTGTGGCCTTCTCCTTGGATCAGATACCGAGTGATAGGCTGACAATGAACCTGCGGGGTTACTTCCAGGGAAATACGAACTACTACTTCATCGAAACCACCGAGCCAGGGTGGAGGATCGGGGAGTTGAGTGTTCCCGAAACTGCCAGGCCCGCCATCTGTGAGATTTGGTGAGGGTGGAGAAGTTTAAACCTGGCAACAGTCCTTGATGAAAGTATTTAAAGGGACAATCTTTATCGGTGGCCTGGCACGTCTAAGGCCAAAGTAGTGACATTAATTTCTCTTAGGGGGATCAGTCAAATGCCCTTACTGATACTAATCATCGGCGGTATTCTTCTATTGTGGGCTTTTTATTTAATTGCTAGAGCGACTAGTCTTGCTCCGCGTTATTACGAAGACTGGGACGAAGAAGATTGGGACGATGAAGAGGATTGGGAAGAAGAGGAGTGGGAGGAGGATAAGCCGCGCCGGAGAAAATATGAAAGGGCAACGCCCCACAAAAGGGGCACGCGGATTAGTAAAAGCGGGTACTACCCCGAATATGGCGCATTCATCGATGTTAGTAACCCTCTGCCCAGGCGTAAAACCAAACGGTGAAGGGATTGTGCTCTATGTTTTCATGTTTGGCACTTCCAGTGGGCTTTGACAGCATATGTTTAGCTTAAGCTTTTGCAGCCTTTACCATATTCCACAAGGGGCGCTATGTAAAAGCAGCTTCCTGTGTAGTTTAACAGGTGGTATTTAAGGGTCAGGAAAACTCCTGGCCCTATTAATATCCTAACGAAAAAGGTGTTGTGAAAGAACGTGTAAACGGCAAGCTATATATAAGTTTATATTGCTAGCATGAGCGATATAAAGTAAAATATTGCTGGGGGTGATTCTTTTGGAAATACTCACAGCCAAAGAGGCAGCCAAGATGCTAAAGATAAGCGAATATACCCTACGGAAGTATGCCAAGAAAGGGAAGATACCCGCCCACAAGATCGGCAACCAGTGGCGCTTCTCCAAGGAAGAGCTTCTCGACTGGTTTCACGCTGCGGATCTAGATCTTCTGGCCGAGGAAGCCGAAAAGGAGTACAGGAACAGGCAGACCGTAAGGCTGTGGCCCAAGGAGTAGCTAGGTATGTGGGAGGTACACGGGACAAGAAGGGTAGTAAAAATTCTGGAAAAGCTTGAGGCAAACATCAGGGAAGCTGTAGATAGGGGTTTTGCCGAGCTAAGCCAGCATCCCGCTAAAGGGAAAATCTTACGTGGACATAAGGGTTTGCGGTCTCTGGCCGTGACCACGCCGGGAGGTGAGTATCGGATAGTATATACCCTTAAGCCGGAGGATAAAGTGGTTTTGGTTATTCTAGTTGGGCCCAGAGAAGGCTTTTATGAGCGGCTAAGTCGAATATTACGTGAGTGAAGAGGGATTGGGGAGGAGGTAGGCATGGGAAAAAAA
>Ga0080004_1064321_pt1 | contig 19297 bp, 17 predicted proteins | sample WasSprMetagenome_FD_69207 | JGI IMG/M metagenome (GOLD analysis project Ga0080004, IMG submission 69207) | Sulfidic aquatic microbial communities from Washburn Spring, Yellowstone National Park, USA - WS (SPADES assembly) (version 2) | ecosystem: Environmental > Aquatic > Thermal springs > Hot...
ACACCCCGACCCCCTGCTCGCAAGGGAGAAGCTGCCGCTCATCGAGAAGCTAATCGAGCTCAACCTCATCGTCGACGCGATAACCTACCGAGACCCCCCACTATGGATCGACCAGCCGCCGCCCCAGAGGGATCTGGAGCTCGGCATCGGCAAGCGCGTGGCGTGGCACACGCCCCTCCACAGGGAGGCGGTGAAGAGGGCGCTGGCGGAGGCGCGGTAAGCGCGCTACATCGCGAGGAGCATAGGCGCGGCTGTGGACAACTTAAATACGCGCCAGCGAGGCGTTTTTAAGCTTAGAAGGGCGGGACAGGCGGCATGAAGATCTCGATCTTCGGCTTGGGGTACGTGGGGTTAACCCTCGGCGCCTGCTTGGCGAGCAGGGGGTTCGAGGTTACCGGCGTGGACGTGGATAAAAACAGGGTTGAAGTGGTGAACAGGGGCGAACCTCCCTTCTACGAGCCGGAGTTGAGCGAGCTGCTGCGCGAAACGCTGGAGAAGGGTCTCTTCCGCGCGACGACCGACGCGCACGAAGCGGTGCTCGCCAGCGACATCTCGTTCATCTGCGTCGGGACACCCAGCGCGCCCGACGGCTCGGCGGACCTCAGGTACGTCGAAGAGGCCGCGCGGGCGATAGGCAAAGCGCTGAAGGGGAAGGAGAAGTGGCACCTCGTCGCTGTCAGGAGCACAGTCCCACCCGGGACAACCGGCGGGCTCGTGAAGAGAGCTCTCGAAGAGGAGTCGGGGAAGCGGGCCGGCGAAGGCTTCGGCCTCTGCGCGAACCCGGAGTTCACGAAGGAAGGCAGCGCCGTCAACGACACGTTCAATCCGGACAGGATCGTGATCGGCGAGCTGGACGAGCGCTCCGGCAGCACCCTCGAAAGCCTCTATAGAGAGTTCCACGGGGGAAACCCGCCGCCCATCGTCAGGACGAGCCTGGTGAACGCGGAGCTGATCAAGTACGCGAGCAACGCGTTCCTCGCGACGAAAGTGAGCTTCATCAACGAGATCGCGAACATCGCCCAGCAAGTGCCCGGCGCGGACGTCGAGGTCATCGCGAAAGGCATCGGCTTCGACAAGCGGATCGGCCCCCTCTTCCTGAGAGCAGGGCTAGGATTCGGGGGCAGCTGCTTCCCCAAGGACCTGAGGGCGCTCATCAGGTTCTCGGAAAGCGTGAACTACGAACCGAAAATCCTCAAAGCCGTGCTGGAAGTGAACGAGCGGCAACCCTACAGGGCAATCGAGCTCGCGAAAGCGCTCGCAGGACCCCTGGAAGGAAAGAAGGTGGCGGTACTGGGGCTGGCTTTCAAACCGAACACCGACGACATCAGGGAGGCGGTCTCGCTGAAAATCGTGAAAGCGCTGCTGAGCGAGGGCGCGCGCGTGGCCGTCTACGACCCCAAAGCGATGCCCAACGCGAAGAAGGTCCTCGGGGGCTCGGTGGAGTACGCGGCGAGCGCCGAAGAGTGCCTGAAGGGGGCGGACTGCACGATAATAGCTACCGAGTGGGACGAGTTCAAGCGGTTGAAGCCGGAAGATTTCGCAAAGCTCATGCGGACCCCCGCGGTCGTGGACGGGAGGAGAGTGTACGACCCCAAGGAGTTCGCCGGCAAGATCCGCTTCGCTGCGATCGGCTTAGGCCCAACCTAAGCAACTTTTTTTAACAGCGGCTTTCCCCGGCACGTGTGAGCGTCAGGAAGCTCGTGATCCCGGCAGCCGGCTTAGGGACGCGCCTTCTCCCAACGACGAAGGAGATGCCGAAAGAGATGCTCCCCATCTTCACGAGCTTCCGCGGAAAAGTCGTGACGAAACCGCTGCTGCAAGCGGTGTTCGAGGACCTCCACTCGAAAGGGATCAGGGAGTTCTGCTTCGTCGTGGGTAGGGGTAAGCGGGCGATCGAGGAGCACTTCACCCCCGACACCGGCTTCCTCGAGGAGCTGCGGAGGAGGGGGAAGAACCTCGAGGCGGAGATGCTGGGGGAGTTCTACGCGAGGATCCGCTCCTCGAGGATCGTGTGGGTGAACCAGCCGGAGCCGAAGGGTTTCGGGGACGCGGTAGCGTGCGCCGAACCGTTCGTCGGTGGAGAACCCTTCGCCGTGCACGCGGGAGACACGCTCATCCTCTCACCCGACTACTGGGAGAGACTCGTAGAAACCTTCGAGCGGCGGAACCTAGGCGCCTGCTTCCTCGTGAAAGAGGTCGAAAACCCGAAGATCTACGGGGTCGTGGTGCCGGGGGAAGAGGAGGGAGGCGCCGTGAGCGTCAAAGGGGTCGTGGAGAAGCCGGAAAAACCCCCCTCGAACCTCGCCGTGATGCCTGTCTACATCTTCGACCCGATCCTCCTGAAAGCCCTCAAAGTCGTGAAAGCGGGGCCCAGGGGCGAGATCGAGCTGACCGACGCGATACAGAAGGTCATCGAGTGGGGCTTCGAGGTCAAAGCAGTGAAGCTGCGGGAGGGCGAGGAGAGGCTCGACATCGGAACGCCCGAAACCTACTGGGAAGCGCTGAGGATCAGCAGGGAGTGGGCCCTGAAGCTCACTCGAGAGGCCGAGCCTCCGCGCCAGCCTTAGAGACCTCCAGAGCGTACACCCTGCTGGCGGCGAGCCCCAAACCCCTCATGTAGCCGGCCAGCTTCTCGGCGAGCTCCCTCTCCCTCTCGGGCTCCGCGAGGACCAAGACGCTCCCGCCCCCGCCCGCCCCGCTCAGCTTCGCACCGAGAGCGCCCGCCCTCAGCGCGTACTCGATCACAGCGTTGTTGTAGTAGCCCGCCCCATCCTCGAAGCCCGCCAGACGCATCGCCCGGTCCACCAGCCTGTGGTTCAGGTTCATCAGCCTCCCGAGCTCCTCCCAATCCTGCTCCAAGAGCGCGTACTTCCCCTTCACCGCGGTCAAACCGACCCTCCTCATCAGCGCGACGAGCTCCGACCCCTCCCCCCTCCTCACCCTCTCCAGCTCCCTCATGTACGCGCCCCTGAAGCGGGCGTGCACCTCGCCGCTGCTGCGCCTCACGCCCAAGTAGCAGATGAGGACCGGCAGGTAGTCCACGTACGCGTCCAAGCGCTCGTAAGTCGCCAGCGGCTCCCTCCGCAAGGGCCTGTGGTACAGCTTCCCCCTGAAGTCCATGTACGCGAGACCACCCATCACGCACGCGTACCGGTCCGCGTAGCCGCACACCACCCCAGCCCCCTCCTCCGCCCGCTGCACGAGCTCCGCCAGGATGTAGTCATTGAGCCTCCTCCGGTCGAACCCGTAAGCGCACCTCAAAGCCGCCATGAAAGCCGCCACCAAGGCGGTGGAGCCAGCGAGCCCGCTCTCCGGCGGGATCTCCGTGCCGTACTCGACGTCCGGCGGGTCCCCCGCCACCCGCTCCGCGCACTCGGGGAAGTAGCGCGCGAGCACCTTTAGCGCCGACTCCGCGAGCTTCCTGAACCCCGAGCCCTCCCCGGAGAAGCGGAAGCCCCCGTCCCTCCTCAGCACCACTTGGGCCCGCATCGCTACAGCGGCGGAGATGACGGCGTAAGCCCCCTCCAGCCCGTCGGTCGGGTTGCCGAGGATGTTCACCCTACCGGGCGCGGATGCGCGGACCGCGCACGGCACGCTACCACCTCAGGCTCCGGGAGAACCACTCGATCGTCCTCCGCAACCCCTCCCTCAGCGGGGTCCGGGGCTCCCAGCCCAGCAGCCTCCTCGCCTTCGAGATGTCGGGCCTCCTCCTCGGCGGATCCTCGGGGCGCGGCGGCAGGTGGACGATGGGCGAGGGGCTGCCCGCGAGCTCCTTGACCATCCTGGCAAGCTGGACGATCTCGACCTCCTCGTCCGACCCCACGTTCACAACCTCGCCCCTCGCCTCCCTCCTCGACATGAGGAGCAGGTGCGCCTCAACGTTGTCCGCCACGTAGAGGAAGGAGCGCGTCTGCCTCCCGTCTCCGTGCACGGTGATCGGCTCGCCCTTCAGCGCCTGCAGGATGAACTTGGTGATAACCCTGCCGTAAGCGGCGATCCTCGCGTCGAGCCGCGGCCCGTACGTGTTGAAAATGCGCGAAATCCTCACGTCGAGGCCGTACTCCCTGTGGTAGGCCATCGCGAGGGCCTCAGCGTACCGCTTACCCTCGTCGTAGCACGACCTCGGCCCCACAGGGTTCACGTAACCCCAGTAGCTCTCCGGCGTCGGCACAACCTGCGCGCTCCCGTACACCTCGGAGGTCGAAGTGAATACGTAGACCGCGTCAAGCCTCCGCGCGATCTCCAAAGCGTTCCGCGACCCCTCCGCGCTAACCAAAAGCGTCTCCACGGGATGGGCGGAGTAGTCCTCCGGAGCCGGCCTCGCCGCCATGTTCACCACGAAATCGAAACGCTCGGACCCCGGGTCAATGCTCCTGACATCACCCTTGACGAATGCGAAGCCCCCCGCTTCAAGCAAGTGCCTCACGTTCTCCAAGCTGCCCGTCGCCAAGGTGTCCACAACGGTCACGCGAGCCCCCAGCTGGAGCAAAGCCTCCGCAAGCCAGCTCCCCAGAAAACCAGCGCCACCAAACAGCAGGACACTAGACCCCTCAAGCGCCGCCAGCTCCCCCCGCTCGCCCAGCAAACGCCGGAAATCCTCGCCCACACGGCAGCCGCGAACCCGCGCTATATAAGCCGAGCGCCCCCAACCGCGCCGACGGCTCGGCGGTCCGCGGCGAGGCGCGGAAACAGGAGGCTACCCAAGGGCGGCTTGGGATAGGCGGCGAACCCCCAGTCTCGATAGCGATCCCCACGCACAACTCCGCGAGGACGCCCCCAGGTGCCTGAAGAGCGTCGAGGAGCAGACGCTGAAAAGCTACGAGGTCATAATCGTGGACGGCTCGAGCAGAGACCGCACGAAGGAGATCGCCCTCGAAGCCGTCAAGCACAACCCCGCCTTCAAGTACATCGAAACGCCCTACAGGTTCCAAGCCCCCAAGAGGAACATCGGAATCAAAGCGTCGAAAAGCGAGCACGTGTTCTTCCTCGACAGCGACCAGTACATGGCGCCGCGGCTCCTGGAGAAAGCGGTCGAGTACGCTGAAAAGGAAGGGGTCGAAGCACTCAAAACCCCCCTACCCAAAGCGAGCCCCCTAGCGAGAGCGGAGAACATCATCAAGTACCCGACAGGCTACAGAACCGTCCACTACAGGCTCTTCCGGCGCGAAGCCTTCGAGAAGGCGGGGCCCCTCGACCCCACGATCCCCTACGTGGAAGACTTGGAGTTCTACCTCAGGATGGAGCTCGCGAACGTGAAGCTCGGCAGCCTACCCCTGACGAGGGACGCGTATTTGATACACGACGAAACCATCACGCTCAAAACGATCACCCTGAAAAGGTACTACATAGGCGTCGGAACCGCAAAAACCCACCGCAAACACAAAGACTCGGGGCGCTACGCCAAGTACTTCTCCACGGGCGCCCAGGAAGGCTCCAAGCTCGCGGCAAAGTACAAGCTCATCCTACAGCGAGCGCGCGAAGACCCTGCAACCCTCCTCCCCCTCATGGTGCTGATACCCCTCAGAGCAGCCGCCATGAGGATCGGCCACCATATAGAAACCATCCAAAAACGAAGAAAAACACCTTAACAACCAGAAAAGAGCATAAAAAACACAGAAACCCGAGCCACCCTCCCAAACATCAAACACGCCACGGAAAATTTTAAGAATCCTCAAGAGGAAAGGTTGATGATCCCATGAACGCCCAACCCTCCGGGCACGCCTCCATTGCGCCAGCGTGCATCGACGGGAGCACCGTTCGCGCCGCCTACAAGCGAGCCCTGCGGACTGGATTGTACTGGAGGCTGAGCCCGGAGGAGCGGGCAATCCTCCGAATATCCTCCACCTTCTCCCTCATCAAAAGCCCCACCCTAGTCTCCACCCTATACAGGATCATCACCCTCGTTCTACCCTCCCTGGCGAGGAGGGCTCAAGCCTTGCAGCTGGGCCTAAAGGTCGTCGAGGAGAGGGTGAAACAAGCCTTCTCCCTAGGCTACTACCAGGCGCTGGAGTGGCTGAAAGACATCAAAATGGCCATGCAGGTGGGGCTCTCCCTACTCAACACACCAAAAGCCTACTGGCCTGAGGTGGCAACATGATACGTAAACCCCAAAGAGCATCCACCCTGCACAGAGCATTCAAACCCTTAAGCACAGGCTTGAAACATAGCAGGAAAGAAAACACCTGAAAGCATCAGTCATACTCCCAGCCTACAACGAGGAAGACACGATAGAGGAAGCGATCAAGAGGGTGAGCAACGCGCTGAGAAAAGCAGGCTACGAGTACGAGATAATAGTGGTAGACGACGGGAGCAGGGACAAGACGAGGGACAAAGCGCTCCAGTGCGTCGCCCTCGACAACCACGTGAAAGTCGTCAGCCACCCCCGAAACATGGGAAAAGGAGCCGCCATCAAGACAGGCCTCCAGCACTCCACCGGCGAACTAGTAGCCTTCATAGACAGCGACCTGGAAATACCCCCAGAGCTCCTACCCCCCTACCTCAAAGCGCTCGAAAAAGCCGACATAGCGGTCGCCTCCAAGTGGCACCCAAAATCAAAAGTAAAAGCAACCTTCACGAGAAAAATGCTGAGCAAAAGCTTCTACGCGCTAACCCGGCTACTCATCGGAGTGAAAGTGACAGACACGCAAACAGGACTAAAAGCATTCAGGAGAAAAGCCCTAGAAAAAATCATGAAAACACAATTCGTCAAACGATACGCGTTCGACGCGGAGCTACTAGCCGTAGCCAACCTCCTAGGCTACAAAATAGTCGAACTACCCGTAGAAATACAATTAGAAGCGGGATTCAACCCGATTGAGATATTCAGAATGACCAAGGATTTATTTGGGATTGCTTACAGGCTAAAAATTAGTAAATTTTACCAAAGAAACCTGAATCTAATATGATCAGAAATAATACTAAGAGTTCAGAATTAAAGAAAAATCCGATGGTATCGATAATTATTCCATGCAGGGAAATAGATTATTATACAATAGAATGCATTAATCATTGCAAAAAGCTAGATTATGATAATTATGAAATAATAGTGCTCCCCGATAATTACAATACATCGAATCAAAATATAGAAGGAGTAACAATAATTCCAACGGGAAATGTTACGCCAGGTAAAAAGAGAAATATTGGCATAAAGCATGCAAAAGGAGAAATATGCGCTTTCACAGATTCTGATGCAAGACCCGAGAAAAATTGGTTGAAAAACGCGCTTTTATACCTCAGCGACCCCGAAGTGGCAGCGGTAGGGGGGCCAGGCCTGACCCCACCAGAAGATTCACCAATGCAAAAAGCCTCAGGCTACGTACTATCATCATTCATGGTCGCAGGCTTGTCAAGCAGATATAAAGCATCCGGTAAGCCAAGAGAGGTTGACGATATCCACTCATGCAACTTCATAGCGAAGAAGCCGGTACTCGAAAAAATAGGAGGATGGAATGAAAAATACTGGCCCGGAGAAGATACCCTGCTATGCGCTGAGATAAAAAAATTGGGAATGAAGATCATATATGCGCCTAACGTGATAGTTTACCATCATCGTAAACCGCTATACAAAGAGCATCTTAAGCAAATCTCAAGGTATGGTTTACATAGAGGTTTTTTCGCTAAAAAATATCCAGAAAATTCGATGAAGATAACGTATTTTCTGCCGGCTTTATTAGTAATATCTTTAATTATCGGAGGAATACTTTCATATTTCTCTCCTTTATTTAAAACATTATTCCTAGGTGCACTTTCAAGTTACTTGGCCTTAACTCTCATAAGCGCCATCCAACCAAAGGATATAAGGTTAATGTTTCCAATACTAATTGGGATAATACTAACTCATTTGACATACGGCATCTATTTTATTTTAGGTTTAACAAAGAAGGAGCTTAAAATATGAAAATCTCGATTTCGTACCCACCATTAGAAAGCGGAAAAGGAGTACCTTTACTATCGCAAAATAGGCAATTCCAATGGTTCTCGGAACCAACATACATTTATCCTATGGTGCCAGCTTACGCTGCAACTTTGCTGAAAAAAGAAGGTTACGAAGTCATATGGGATGATGCGATCGCCGAGGAAAAAACGTATAAACAATGGTTAAAGGATGTCGAAAGGATCGCTCCAGATATAATGATGATAGAGACGAAAACGCCGGTTGTAAAAAGACATTGGAAAATAATAGAAGATATTAAAAATATCAGCCCCGAAACGAAAATAGTATTAGTTGGGGATCATGTTACTGCATTACCGCAAGAATCAATGGAAAATAGTAAGGTAGATTACATTATAACTGGAGGAGATTACGATTTCCTATTGTTAAACTTAGTCCAATATTTAGACGGAAAGGTAAAATCTCTTGAACCTGGGATATGGTATAGAGATAAAAATGGTGAAATAAAGAATACTGGGAAGTTCATATTAAATTATGATCTCAACGCACTTCCATTTATAGATAGAGATTTAACAAAGTGGTATCTCTACGCCTATAAGAATGGAAACTTTAAGAGAGTGCCTGGAACCTATACAATGGTCGGAAGAGATTGCTGGTGGAGAAAGAATGGAGGTTGCACTTTCTGCGCGTGGACTGTGCTCTATCCGACGTTTAGAGTCAGAAAACCTGAGCTATTAGTTGACGAGATAGAGTACGTAGTAGAAAAATACAAGATAAAAGAAGTCTTCGATGATACCGGAACTTTCCCAGTTGGCGAATGGTTAAAGAAATTTGCCAACTTAATGATCGAAAGAGGGTTAAACGAAAAAATATACTTCAGCTGCAACATGCGCTTTGGTGCACTAAACGAAGAAGATTATCGGCTTCTTAAAAAAGCTGGATTCAGGATGCTTTTATTTGGGTTAGAATCTGCTAGCCAGAAAACACTAGATATGATAAATAAAGGGGTCACAATCGAAAGAATCGTAAAAGAAATTCAATGGGCTGCTAAGGCAGGGTTAGAGCCCCATATAACACTAATGGTGGGTTATCCTTGGGAGACGAGAGAAGATGCCTGGAATACCTTCAAGCTGGCAAAATACTTTTTCGAAAAAGGATGGGCAAAAACCTTGCAAGTAACCATTGTGATACCTTATCCAGGAACAAAATTATTCGAGCAAGCCAAAAAAGAAGGATGGCTTAAAACACTGAACTGGGAAGATTACGATATGAAAAAATCAGTTATGAAGACACCTTTACCAGAAGAAGACATTGAACTCATGGCTAGAAAAATATACCAACTATTCTTCACTCCTAAGTATATAGCTAATAGAATTCTTACGATAAGAAGCCTAGAAGACGTACAGTTTATTTTAAGAGGAGTAAAAAAAGTCTTAGGTCACATAAAAGATTTTTCGATAAAGAAGCAATTATGAGTATAAAAGATAGCGATATACCTTTTGTAAGTGTAATAATCCCGACCTATAATTCGGCTAGAACATTAAGGAATTGCCTAAAATCTATCAAGTATCAAAGTTATCCGCAAACCAGGATTGAAATAATAGTGGTCGATAAATTTAGTTCAGATAGCACGCCAAAAATAGTTAAAGAATTTGGCGCTAAGTTAATTTCAGCGAAAGTAGGGCGTTCTGCTGCGCGAAACATCGGAGCAAAAGTTGCTAGAGGAAAATATATACTGTTCTTAGACTCAGATATGATTCTATCTCAAAAAGTCATTGAAGAGTGCGTCGGAAAAATGCAAACTGATGAAAAGTTAGTTGGTTTATACATACCCGAAAGAATCATTGGAAAAGGTTTCTGGGCAAAAGTTAGAAATTTCGAAAGAAGTTTTTATGATGGCACACCTATAGATGCTGTTAGATTTCTAAGGAGAGATGCTTTCTTAAAGGTCGGTGGATTTGATGAGAAATTGTATGCTGGGGAGGATTGGGATCTAGACAGAAGATTACGACAGATTGGAAAAGTAGGGATCATTAATTCACCCCTGTACCATGATGAAAGTAATTTTAGCATTAAAGAATACTTAAGAAAAAAACAATATTATTCTAAAGGATGTATTGAATACGTTAAGAAGTGGGGAAAGAAAGATCCAATAATTCGAAAGCAGCTAGGCATAAAATACAGGTATTTCGATGTTTTTTTAGAAAATAATAAATGGAGAAATTTAATTAAAAATCCCCATCTTTCTGTTGGAATGTATTTTTTAAAATTTATTATTGGAATAGAGTATCTCTTGGTAAGCTTATTCTAAATGTTATCGGTAAATAAAAGCATTGGTAATGATTTTATCGTAAGAGTAATATCTGTTACAGAGCGTCGCGCGCAAGTAACAGTGTTACATGTCGCTTGCTGAATTACGTGCGCTCAAAGTTTTCACGCGTAAAAGACGTTAAAAATCGTTACCAATGGTAAAAGACGTTAACTTAATTGTAGAGGTCGCACATGTAACAGAAATCTATGGTCCTGTACAAGCACTTGAGGATTATTTAAAGAAAAATAGTAAAGTTTTCGTTATGATCTCGCATCCTTTACCGTGTTCCTCTCTAAGTTATTCTATATGCAAAATTCGCGTGAATGGGAGACTTTACAGAATTATCCGATATAGAATTCCTAAATCTCCGGAAATTATTTCTTATATATATAATTTTTTCCTGACATTTTATATTTTACTTAAAATCAAAAGAAGAATAGATATTTATATAGGGGTTGATAACGTAAATGCATTTGTTGGAATTTTGTTCAAAATTCTTGGCTTTGTAAATAAAGTAATTTTCTATGTTATTGATTATACACCAGTAAGATTCAATAATGTATTTCTTAATATGTTATACCATTCGTTAAATATTATATGCGTAAGAAACGCTGACTATGTGTGGAGTGTATCTAGACGCATAGCTAACATTTGGAGAACCATAGGAATAGAGGATCGAAAGAATATCATCGTCCCTATAGGAGTTGATATCGACAAATTTGAAAGCACATCTTCGGTTAAAGTTAGAAAAAATGTTTTGGTATACGCAGGCCATTTGACTAAATCGAAAGGAGTCCAGCTAGTAATCGAGGCTATGGAAGAACTTATCAAAATAATTCCTGATATCAAATTAGAAATCATCGGTACAGGACCTTTTGAAGAAGAATTAAAGAAAATGGTCGAAGGAAAAAAATTAGAGAAATATGTGATATTTCTAGGAAGAATGGATCATGATAAGTTAATGAAACACCTTCCCACTTGTGGAATTGCCTTGGCAACTTATGAGCCTGAAAAACACAGCATTACTTACTATGCCGACCCTACAAAACCCAAAGAATATCTTGCATGTGGATTACCTGTGATAATCACTAGAGTGCCTTGGATCGCAAAGGAAATAGAAAAGGCACCTATGGGCATCGTAATTAATTATGATAAACGTGAACTCATCGAAGCAATTATTAAACTTTTATCGGATGACGATTTCTATGAAAAATGTAAGAGAAATGCAATAAAATTTGGACAGAAATTTAACCGAGATAAAATATTTGAAAAAGCATTTACAAAAATTCAGAGTAAAATATGAGCGCAATATGAGCGCGTATACCAATATTCTTGATTATCAACTGAGAATATTAAAGGTTATTTTAGCGCGCGCTTTTATGAATACAGTTTTTATGTTTGGTAATTCTAATCGTGGATAACAGATTGAGCTACCAAATAGTAGCTATAGCTGTCGAATCTTTAAGCCCCAATACTTTAGGAGGCGGTGATAGAGTCTTTACCGAACTATTTAAGAGATGGCAGGCAAAAGGTATAAAAACAAAAATATTAGTTTCAAGTGATGGTTTCACATTATTTACCTCTTGCGGATTATATAGTAACTATATTGTTATTCCAAAATCTATGATTGAAAGAATAGGTTCTCCCTTAATGGTTCCTATTATTTATTTATTAAGAATATTTAAAGTTCTCAAATATTGGCGTAAAGTTAATATAGGAAGTTTTACGATAATATATACCCCAGGCGATTTTATTTGCGATGTCATTCCAGCAGCGTTGTTACGTATAGTTCATCGAAATGTAGTCTGGGTCACGCACGTCCACTATATAATACCTTCTCCATGGAAGAGAAAAATATCTTTTACTATAGATGTATTCTCTTTTCTCTTACAGAGAATCAGTTTATTATTAATATCGATCTTTGCAGATTTGATAATCACAGTTAATTCATATGTTAAAGAACAGTTAATAGAATTAGGAATACCCGAGGAAAAAATATACAAATCTAGTTGTGGAATCGATTTTAAGCTTATTCAGATGGTTCCTCCTAGTAACCATCGATATGAAGCATGCTTTGTAGGGCGTATACATCCTGGAAAAGGTGTATATGATTTAGTTAAAATATGGAGCAAAGTTGTGAAAGAAATAAAAGAAGCAAAACTTGCAATAGTGGGTAGTGGTTCAGATTTGTATATTAATAAATTAATTAAGGAAATAAAAGAGAACAATTTAGAGAGAAATATTCATTTACTGGGTTTTTTACCGTTTCCTTTTAATATTATGAAAGCAAGTAAAGTCCTTCTTTACCCCGACCACGAAGCAGGTTATGGCTGGGGCATAGCGATAGCAGAGGCCTTAGCATGCGGTATACCAGTAATTGCTTATGATCTCCCAGTATATAGAGAAGTATACGGAGATAAAATATTGTTAGTTAAACCATGGGATATAGATGATTTTGCCAAAAAAGTGTTAGATCTCCTTAAAGACGATGAGAAAAGACTTAAACTAGGTGAAATAGGCAGAGAATATGTGAAAAGGTACGATTGGGACGTCGTTGCTGATGATTTATTGAAAATGTTCGAAAAGCTGATAATGTTTTATAATCGCTAAAATTAATAACTGTTCAGCGTATTAATGCCACTAAAATATAAGAATATACAGAATAAATTAATAATCCTTTCGTTTATATTTATATCTTCTGTACCACTTTATTGGTTAAAAGAAGGTATTCCTGTGGCTTATTGGGATAGCCCCTTAGTGGGACTCTACTACCCAACAATGATGGATAATGCAAGATTTGTCTGGTATCAATCGTTTTCAGCTGGGTCTTATGTTGGAACTTATCATGCGGCATATTTACCTATGTATCTCATTTATTGCCTTCTTGAGCATACTTCTTTCAGTATAGCGACTATTCAGGCAATAATATTGTCAACTATTATTTTTCTCTCTCTTCTCTTTATGTATTTCTTCGTGCTAGAACTTTTTAATGAGAAAGAGAATAGGTTCCTTATAGCATTTTTATCAGCGCTTTTTTATATTTTAAACCAAATTTCGTTAATCATCTTTATTCAAAGGTTAACATATACTATTTTTTATTTGCCTTCTGTTCCGATTTTTCTCTATTCATTAGTTAAAATTTCTAAATATAAGCGAACTTTTCTTTATATTTTTATGTCATCTCTTTGTTTAACATTTTTCTCTGTGACGTTCTTTAATCCTAAATATTGGTTACCAGTTATGTTTTTTGCTTTTATACTTTACTATTTACTTTGTCTAAATTCACGTAAAGTTAAACTTATCTTATTGATTGAATTTTTCTTGGTATGGGGTTTCCTTAATGCTTTCTTTACCTTGCCATTAATCTTTTCATTCAAATATTTTTACAGTCTAGCTCAGGAGGCAGCAGATACTCAATCGTGTTTTGAAGCATCAACTTCCCAGTCTGATTTGTTATCAACTTTAAGGCTTTTGTTATCTCCGAGGAATTTAACTTGGGAAGTGAAAAAGCCTTCATGGAAGAATCTTTATTTTTATGATTTACGTTTTGTTTTACTAAATGCTTTTATATTGATAACAATTTATTTTCCTTTGTTAATTAAAAAATATTTTAAAGTGAATACTATTTTATTCATTTATATATCCATTCTCATTTGTGTTTTTATGGCTAAGTCAGGTAACGAACCTTTTGGCTTTTTAACAAGATATATTATTTTCAATATTCCTTTTTCAAGAGCTTTTTCATGGAGTTATGAAGTTTTCCAATTCCCTATAATTTTAAGCTATAGTATACTATTCGGTTATGGTATTAGTACAATATTGGAAATAATTGAAAGTAAGATTCGTAGAGAATTATTCAAATTTTTAATAATAACGTTTATCGTTATTTCACTTTTTGTAAATGCTTTCCCTTATTTCACGGGGTCAATAATAGTTGATCCAATTAGATGGGGCAATGCTAATGTTTCATCTTTTGCAAAAATTCCTGAATATTATTTTCGTTTGAGGGATTATATTTCTTCGAAAAGCGAAGATTTCAAGCTAGTATCATTGCCGATAGTTCCTTGGAATATGCCAACTTTTCGATGGGAATATGGTTATTTAGGTGTAGATTTTCAAGGTAATTTCTTTAAAAGAAGTGTTTTTTCTCAGATGGGTTCTGCCGCCTCGTGGGATAAGGGTATAGTCATCTTAAATGAGGCGTTAAGAGAGGGAAGGGTCAATCTTCAGGTAATATTTGGCATATTAAACGTCAGGTATGTTATACTTCACAAAGATATTGACATTCTACATGGCAATTATCTTGGTATGCGGTTAATGTCTATAGATGAAATAGAAAAAGCCATTCTTAATAATAATTTGACATATATCCAATCATTTGGATTTCTGGATGTTTATGAAGTGAATGATGAATATTTTCGTCCTCATATTTATCCAGCAAATATAGTTATTTTAGTTAATGATTTGAATAATATTTCTTCTTTTCGATGCAGTTATATAAAGGTCAAAAAAACTATAATCATCTCTAAGGCAGATAGGGAACGATGGGGTTTTCTCAAATCATATAATAATACTATTTTATGTGATAATTCAGTAAAGCCAGAAATTTTTAATCTTCCTATTCCTGAAATAATATTCAAGAAAATCAATCCGACAAAGTATATTGTAGAAGTTAAAAATGCCACTTATCCCTTTTTCTTGGTTTTCTCCGAGACGTATGACCCTCGATGGAAAGTTTATGTGGAAGATAAAATGCTAACTTTCGATAGAATTTCTTCAGTACATCCTGATATTAACGTTATGGAAGCTTTTCATGAATGGGATGCATTTACCATCTGGGATGATATTTTTTATTTATTTAAAAAACCGAGTATAGATGAAACTTATCATTTTGTAGCTAATGGATATGCAAATGCTTGGTATATTGATCCTGATAAAATAGATAAAGATCATGATCATAATTTTCTAATAACTATTTATTTCTTAGATCAAAGCTTATTTTATTTAGGGATTGTAGTTTCTTTCTTAACATTAGTCATATGTGCAGGGTATCTGCTTTATAAAGTTGTAACTCATTAATATTTTTCTATTATAAATATATATATATAAGGGGATTCATGAGGTGAAAACGCCATGAAGGTGTTAATAACAGGTGGCGCTGGATTGGTTGGTTCTGAGTGTGCTAGGTTGTTCGCTGAAAAGGGATGGTATGTTATAACTGTTGATAACTATATGAGGGGAATATTATTTGGGAAAGAGGGTGATACTAGCGTAACTATGAAGAAATTATTGAAGGAATACAATATAGAGCACCATGTGATAGATATTCGGGATGAAAAAATAATTGAGCTTTTGAAAAAAGTGGATACAGTTATTCATACTGCAGCACAACCTTCTCATCCAAAATCTATTGAGATTCCGCTGGAAGATTTTCAAATAAATGCTTGGGGAACGCTTTTTCTGTTAGAAAACCTCAGAAGATATAATAAGGATGCTATATTCGTGTATTGTTCAACAAACAAAGTCTATGGTGATGCACCGAATTATTTCTCATACAAAATTGTTGGAAAGAGATATGAGCCCGTAGATCCTCGATTATGGGATGGTTTTGACGAAACCTTAAGGATCGATCAAGTTTTACACACGCCGTTTGGTGTTTCAAAAGCTGCGGCAGATTTATATGTGCAAGAATATGCGAGGCTCTATGGTTTGAAAACCGGTGTTTTCAGAATGGGTTGTATTACTGGAGGTTACGCGATGGCTGTCGAGCAGCACAACTGGGAGCCTTACTTCGTAAGAAAAGCCTTAACCGGTGAGACACTTACAATTTACGGTTATGGCGGGTATCAGGTTAGAGATGTTATTCATGCTAGAGATTTAGCAAGGTTATTCTATGAATTTGTAAATAATCCAAGACCTGGCGAAGTTTACAATGTTGGAGGAGGGAGAAGGAACTCAATATCGCTACTTGAGGCTATAGATTTAATAGAAGAAATAACTGGGAAAAGAATTAACTATAAATTAGGTCCAGAAAGAGAGGGGGACCACATTTGGTGGATAACGAATTTAAGGAAAGTTAAATCTCATTACCCCAATTGGGATGTAAAAATAGGATTAAGAGAAATATTTAAAGAAATATATGATGTTCAGAGGGAGATGCTGTATGGGAGTCAATAAGAAATTCGCTATAGTTGTTCCAACAAATAGAATGCTTAGCTCTTGGAAGTCGTATGCTGAGAATTTTAAAATTTTTGGATATCCCTCTGATAAAGTTATCCTTATAGTTGTAGATGATTACAGCCCTTATGTAAATGAAAACATTAACATTTTAGACAAGGCTGAAATTCCGTATGAATATTGGACTATACCTAAACAAATTGAATTCTTTAAGGAAAATTTTGGAACTAGTTGGGAAAAATATTGGGGGATTATACCGCATAGAACAGACGCTTGCCGCTCTTTCGGGTATATCATCGCCGCACTTAGAGGTGCCGATGTAATAATTACTTTTGATGATGATAATTGGGCATATGCTTTAAAAGAGGAGATATTCGATTACTTGGGGGCCCATGATATCGTTAACTCATACTATAGTGGAGTAGAGGTTTCATCTACTAATGGTTGGTTTAACACTATATCTATGTTAACAGTAGAACCTCCAAACAAAATTTACGCTAGAGGTTACCCCTATAGTAAAAGGGGGTCTGATCGATACGTGTTTAAGCCCTCTGAAGGCCATGTTTTGCTCAATGTGGGGCTTTGGACGGGGAACCCGGATGTTGATGCGATAACGATTCTTAGTGAAGGATCTATGAATGGGATTCCTATTACAAGATCAACTGGGCTGAGTAATTATAAAAGAGTCTTATTATCAAAAGATACTTTTGCTCCTATTAATACTGCAAATACAGCTTATTCGGTAAAATTACTTCCGATAATGTATGATACTTTCCAGGGAGCGTATGTAGGAGAACTGAAATTAGATCGTTTTGGAGATATATGGTGCAACCTTTTTATAGAAAAAATTATGGCACATGTTGGAGGGCGAATAACGATAGGAGTTCCACTCGTTGAGCATAGAAGGGAGCCTCGAAACACAATTGATGATTTTATGAAGGAATTCTGGGGTATTATAGTATCCGAAAGACTATTTTCTATAATAAATGAAATAGATATAGAATCGCAATCGTACGCCGATGCTTATTTAGAGCTTACTATTCAGTTAGAAAGGTATATTGATTTCCTTAGTTTTAGTAGGAAAAGTTTGCAAAAATATTTAAGCAAATTATTAAATTCTATGAGACTTTGGATAGAGTTACTCGATGTCATTGATGTAATATAATGAAGTACATTTTTACCTCGTTTTCTTCCGGTTGTTTATATTTAAAAACAATTAATGGATATGAGAACTTTCTTGATTCATAAGGCGCGGCTTAAGAAATTACCTTTAGTTTTAGCTATGATTTTAGATTTGTTGGCTGGGGGTTTTGCCTGCTATATAGGCGCTGATCCGTTGTTGCCTTTCCTTGCGTACGCGTTGGGGGTGGCGGCGCTTTACATGGGAAGATTGTGGGTGCCGATTACTCTCGCCTCGCTCGGGTTATCTCTGTATGGTGCTGTAATGTTGAAGGGCGAACCAGGCGCGCTCTTGGCCATCGCTGCCCTCTTCAAATGTGCGTTTCCTTTCTTTAAGGGTTGGTTTGTTCTGAAAAGTGAAACATACGGGTTAGAGCGTATTGTGAAGTACTTGAGGGAAAACCCGCAGGCGCTTTTCGTCATACCCTTTATGCTGTTGATTGTGCTTGCGGCTGTTAAGCTCGCTTTAGGGGACTTGGAGATGGCTGATAGGCTTGCTGTTTACGCGTACTATCAGCTCGTGGGTGCCGTAGTTACCGCTGTTATCTTTTCCTCTCGAGAAAGTGCTTCATCGCGTTTGACGCGTGGAACTACCATTGAACGCTCAGGTGTTGAAAAATGATCACATTGTGCATATACTGTACGTGACAGGCGCGTCTCGTAACGATCGTTTAAACGAAATATTAGTCAGTATCATAATTCCAACCTATAATTCAGAGAAAAATTTAGCTAGATGTCTAGAATCTATTAGAAAGCAAAGTTATAAATACATAGAAGTTATAGTTGTAGATAGATTCTCTAACGATAAAACAGTTGAAATAGCGAAATCTTACGGTGCAAAGGTTCTCCAATTAGAAGCTGAAAGAGCTAAAGCAAAAAATTTTGGTGTGAAACACGCTCGAGGAAAATATGTTTGTTTTATAGATTCTGATATGGAATTAACAAGTAAAGTTATAGAAGAATGCGTTAAACTGATAGAAAACGATAACAAAATAGGAGGAATAATAATTCCGGAGAGGTCAGTAGGTAGGTCGTTTTGGGCTAAAGTGAGAGATTTCGAGAGGAGCTTTTACGTTGGTACAGAAATAGAGTCAGCTAGATTTTTTAGAAAAGAGTTAGTTGATATTGTAGGGGGTTTCGATGAAGATGTAGTTTTCTTTGAAGAATCTACATTACCACAAAAGATAGAAAAGCTAGGTTATAATGTTAAAGCGAGAGTGAAAGCATGGATTTTACATCATGAAGAAGATTTTAAACTTAATATATGGTTAAGGAAGAAATTTTATTATGGGAAAAGTATTGCTAAATATAAGAAAAAGTTTAGAGAGTATGCTTCCAAGCAATTATCTATCTCATCTAGGATACTTGTATTTATAAAAAATAAAAAATTTTATTCCAAGCCTATACTAGCAATAGGAGTTATACTTTTAAAGGTTTTAGAATTTATCGCTGCTGAAATAGGATCATTAACAAATATGTTTGATATTGATAAATAATTCAGAATTTAGCAAAGAAAAATTTTATAAATTTGTTAGAAATAAATTGTAGTTTTTAATTGATGAGTTAGAGCGTATGCTTTGGATAGCGATACTGTTTGGGCGGTCTTAAGTACGAATGAGGGTGAAATGCAGCTCTATGCTCCATTCTCTTGAACGAAAGCAGCGGGTTATGTTCTCTCCACTCCCCACAGCAGTTTTTCCGCTGTCTCTAGTTCTTTTAGCGTGTTTATGGGTATCCAG
>Ga0080004_1122512_pt1 | contig 19278 bp, 14 predicted proteins | sample WasSprMetagenome_FD_69207 | JGI IMG/M metagenome (GOLD analysis project Ga0080004, IMG submission 69207) | Sulfidic aquatic microbial communities from Washburn Spring, Yellowstone National Park, USA - WS (SPADES assembly) (version 2) | ecosystem: Environmental > Aquatic > Thermal springs > Hot...
CCCGCCCTCTTGGCGGAGTCCCTGAAGCCATCATACACCCTCTTAACAATCCTCTTCTGCTCGTCGGTGAGCCTCTCCCACTTCATGCGATCACTGCGAGATAGACCGGGAGGCACCCACTCCTCCGCGATCTGAACTTGAACAGCCTGAGACATCAACCTCTTAACAAACACGACTCTCACCCATAGTGAAAATAGCGAAAACCTAAAAATAAGCTTGCAACCGAGCAACTTTCTAGTATTAAAACATGTCCCCTCCGGGCAGAGCCACACTCGACTACGCTGAACCAGACCGCGACCAAAACACTGAGCAAACATTGACAAGTGGTGAAACAGCCCAGCATGCGGGTCTCGGTTCACACGGGCGGGTCAAAGCCTACATCAGCAGACTTCGGCGTGATTGCGATCAATCCCTCCCATCACGCCCGGAGGGTCATCCGTAAGATATAAGATGAATAAAGGTTAAAAAGCGTTCACTCACGCATATACTTGCGAACTGCGGATGGATCCTCAATCGCCAAGACTATATCTATGAGACGAATGCTAATGAAATGCATTACAACCCTCCTGCAGTAAGTGTACACGCGGGTGCCACGCTTGACGTCGAAGCAGAGCCACTGATAGTGAACACTGTACTCAACTAGCTCCGGTTCCTCGAGCAGGTGCTCTTCGTGGAGCACGTCGTAGTAACCGTAGTCGTCGCTTAGAATAATCCCCCTGAACCCGCACTCAACGCTTGGATCAATCTCCCTACACACGTTCTTAAACAACTTGTAGATGTAACGCTCAACCCTCTCCTCGAGATCCGGGCAGAATCTCATTGCTCTCTTAATAATCCACTTTATCCTCCGCTTCAACACATTCTTCTGCTCACTAGTCAACACGCCTGTAGCACCCGCTACACCAGCCACCCCGCCCACCGCCCCCACTAAGACGCAGGTGTTTTAAAATCGCCCTGCGTGCAACACCTGCTACACAAGACAATTGAGTAAAACATGTAAAAGCTTTCTAGTGTATTATAGGTTACAGGTGCAACTAGCCGGCTTAGATTTATCAGCTTCAAATCCTCCTCCGTAATGGCGAGAAACGGCAACTCACCGGAACGACAGCCAGAACGATATCTTGGGCTCTTTGCTCTTGACCCTCACGATCCAGATCGTGCCCTGCGAGCTGGCGGAGCGATCTCCGTAGACGCTGAGCGTGTAGTGAACAAACTCCGCCGGAACCTCAGCGTGCACCGCCGTCTCCCTCCCGTCCCTGTCCTTGCCGATGTGGCACCTCAAGCCAATCCTCCTGCCCCTCTCGTGCACGACCGAGAGGGAGACGCTTGTCTTGATCCCGTCCACATAGTACTCATCCGCAAACCTGCCAATGTGCCTGGGGAGCTCGTCTTTGGTGCCGAGGTATATCTCGCAAGGCACCCCGATCCTGCTCGACATCTCCATCTCACTCACCATGAGCAAGGCGTCGTTGAACATCTTGCGCTCCAACCCCCCGGCGAACCTCTTGAACTCCTCATACACCCTCCTGACGAGCCTCTTCTGCTCGTCGGTGAGCCTCTCCCACCTAACACGTTCAAACATACTGAGACCGGGAGGCACCCACTCCTCCGCGATCTGAACTTGAACAGCCTGAGACATCAACCTCTTAACGAACAACGCCCACCACCCACAGTGAAAATAGCGAAAACCTGAAAAATAACCGTTCTAACCGGGCGGAAACGCTTATTTACATGTATTCCAACTAAGACAATTCTGGGGTGAGAGGAGTGAAGTTCATTAAGAGGAAGAGGAGCGGTCTCGGCGACGCCTGGAGGCACGCACACGTGACGATCGTGGACTTCACCGGGTTCAAGGTGGAGACCGAGGGCAAGCCCGCCGTGCCGGAGGAAGTCGCCTGGCAGATAGACGAAGTAGAAGTGCTGAAAGCACTCTTGAAGTCGTGGGGCGTGGGCAAATACAGAATCGTATTCCACCAGGACAACCCGCAGTTCGGACCCCTCATTGACGAGCTCGAAGAGCTCTTCGAGAAGCACCCGGAGTGCGGGGAGCTCACAAGCTTCGACGAGCAACTCGCGTGCCTAGAGGAGAAGACGGGCAAGAGGTACGTCTTGGCGGTCTTCGACCTGGGAGTCTACGCAGTCGCCGAGATACTGCAGGAGAGTCTCTAAACTACTACTATCTTTACTTTTCATTCACGGCTCTCGGAAACCCGGGGTCACCGGTGAGCACATAAACACCTAGGGGTTTGTAAACACACCACAGCCCTGAAAAGACCCAAACAACCCTAACCCACCTTAATAACGGAACAGCCCTCCGAGATAAACGAGCAATTTCTCTTTAAACTTGCCATACGTGAATAAGCCTGGGACTTTTAAGCTCCTTTTCCTGAGCTTCTCGTAGAGTCTTTTATCTCTCTCAATTTCTCTAATGATGTGTGGCACTGTATTGATGTCGTAGTAGCCGAGTGTGTCTGAAATCCTGCTGACTACGTCTTCCCATGCCCCGCCGTCGCGGTAGACTATTGGTATGCATCCTGCACTCATAGCCTCGACCACCGATATCCCGAAGTGCTCCGCGTAGGGCGGGTGCAAGTAGTATTTTGCCGAGCCGAGTACCTCTCTAAGCTTGTCCCTAGGCACATTAAATAACAGCTCCACGTTATCTGCTCTCAGCTCCCTGATCCTCTTATTTATATTGTCTATGACCGGCTCGGAGTACTTCGCCTTGACGCCTATCATCACGAATCTGAAATCCCTGAGCTTGTCTGCGACATCAACTATCCTCTCAAGATTCTTCTCGGGCGTGAACCTGCTCACCGTTACAACTATGTTTTCTTTGGTATTGTCTGCTACTTTACTAAAGTACTCTACGTCTACTGGCGGATGCAAAACCTCTACTCTGAGATCGTAGCCATATGCGCTCTTGAATTTCCCCGCTGTCCAGCTCGAGTTGCAGAGTACTAGTTTTGGTCTGCCGAGTAGTCTCTTAGATGCGTGTTGCACTAAATTATCGTATAGTGCCCAGTGTAAGCCTGATTCGCCACTAGCCCTCAGTATTGCGGGGCAGTGCACGTAGACTACGTCTGCTCTAGTGGGCACGTTGGATGATGTGTCTATGATCAAGTCGTACTTGCCCCTGTTCTTCTTTAAGAAGTCGTTTACCAGTAGCAGTCTGCGTAGCCTCACGAATCTCCCGCCGACGCCGAGTAGCCTCATGAGCCTGGGCGTTTCAAACACCACTAGGCTCTTGGGCTTGTAGCCCGGGGTCAATAGGTCGAGTGCTCTCTCAACATCCCCGACCTCGAATCTGTACGTCACCAAGTCTACCTTGTAGCCAGACTCTTCGAGAGCCTTTGCGACGTTCAACGCGACTAGTTCTCCTCCGCCCGCTAATCCAAGGTGTGCGTTGAATACTGCTACGCGTTCCACGTGAATCTCCTTTATTTGATTTTTAACCCCATATCTAATTAATGGGTGTTTTAAAGTGAGCTTCGTTAAGAAGAGGGAGAATAAAGACAGGGACAACGTTGATGTCTGCGTCGAGGACAAGCAGGGGTTTTTGAAGAAGCTGTTTAAGAAGAGGTGTTAGCGAGTGGACGCGTCGGTGGTCGTTGCTCAAGTGGTCGGGGGATTTGCTCTTGGTGCGGTTATAGGCTACATTCTCCGTGCACTCGGCAAAGTCGCACTCCTCGCAGTGGGCTTCGCCCTGCTCCCGCTGGTGGTGTTCTGGCATCTCGGCGTCTTCATTGTGAACTGGGCTGTGGTGAGCAGGCTGGTCGGAGACTTCGTGATGTGGATCAGCGGTCAAGCGGAGAGCATTGAGGAGGGCTTGGCTGGAGCCGGGGTCTTCGGCTTGTCCGCCCTCGCGGGATTCATGTTCGGTTTGCTCTCGGGCTTCAGGCACACTATTACGCAACCAGATAGCACACGGTTTGTTAGAGTGAAGAGGTTTGTGAGGGGAAAGCAGTGAGCGGGGAGCTCGTCGTAGCGGGCAGAGTCTACTTAATACCGGCGAAGGGGTTGCTCGGTAACGCTGAGGAGATAATACTCGGCAAGCTCAACGGCGGAGAGCTAAAGTACGTCAAAGACATCGAGATCCCCTGCACTAGACCAATGCTCATCGAGCTAGTAGTAGACGACGACTGCGAGATATGCCCATACGCTGTGGAGCTAATCGGCGAGATGGTCGCCAAGTGCGATAATGTTACAGCTAAAATATACAACATAACGTACGTGAAGGAGCCGTTTGAGGTCTCGGGCACGCCCACTTTCATGGTCAATGGAGTTGTGAAGTGGACTGGGATCCCGCTCGGCAATATGAAGATTCTCGAGGACAGGCTCATAGACGCGTACATACGCAGCCACCCGGAGCTAAACAACCTGATCGCGAGGCTCAAGGGCTTCGCGGATCAACACGGATTCAGGAGAAACCCGAATAACAGGGCTTTTACGAGGCTCATATACCGCCTCCTCTCGAACATAGACAAGTATGGTTATCCCTACTGCCCATGTAGACCAGTCAAAGTAGCAGGTACTACACAGGAGACGTACGAGCTAAACAAGGACAAGGTGTGCCCCTGCGTCTACGCGACATCAGAGGTGAAGCTCAAGGGCAGGTGCCTCTGCGGGCTGTTCTGGAGTGAGCAGGAAGTCGACAAGTACATTAACGAGAGGCTCGAGAAGTACGGGTGGATCGTGGAGGAGTTGAAAAAAGTGGTTGATGAGATATCCAGGGACAACTTCAGGGAGATCGGCTCGAGGATAGTGATGGGCGGTAGCAGGGAGTACATTGAGTCGATCATACGCACGCTGGAGAGGATATACGCGTACCTCCCAGAGGACTAAAAAAATAGTTAGAGTTGTTTTCTCTTAACGAATCTCCTCTCCTCCTCCAGCTCTGTTACTGTGTGCCTCACTGCGTGTGCCACTGCTAGTACTAAGCCCGCTAGGAGTAGTGCACCAGCCACTACTGCTAGTGCCTCTAGCGACGGGAATGCTGGTGCTGTCGGTGCTGGTGGCAGTGCCTCACTGCTGAACTCGTATACTGCACCAGACTCCACGTACGTGTCGTCCCCGGCATAGTACACTGACACAGTGTAAGTCTTGCCCCGCACTAGTTCCAGCAAGGGCGTTCTCCAGTAACCGGATGGGTCGGTTGTGACATTGTACTCCGCCACTAGCGAGCCGGCGTGGTAAAGCCTAATAGTGACCGTCCTCCTGGGCACTCCGCCACCGTAGTAGTCCAGTAGCTTCCCCTCGAAGAAGACGCTCACGTTCTCGTTGTATAATCTGAGCAAACTCTTAACAGCCTCGATGAGCGATGAGACCTGGTAGGCTTTAACCTCCATCTTCGAGGGGACTCTGTAGTACGCCTTCAAGACCACGTCGCTGGCTGAAATATCAACTAGTCTCGCGGTCTCGTTGTAGCCGTCGCCGAAGGCGTAGAACTTGAAGCCCGAGATCTCGGCTGGGAGAACTATTTCGTATACCTCGGGGCGGAACAAGCCCTCAGCCACTGGCGTGTAGTATGATGTGCTATTGATGTATAGTGGTGCCTTGATCGGCATTAAATTGCCGAGCCTATCATAGACCTCCACTCTCAGCTTGTACAGATCTGTTATGTTCACCTCGCCCACGCTTCTCAGTATGCCGGTCACTACTAAGTAGTCGCCGTCCCAGTACCACCTGGTAATCGTGACGTTCGCATCGACGCTCACGCTTGTCGGCTTCTTGCCGTGATAGTTGAGTATTAGTATGAACGCACCTGCACCGCTCAGCAAGATCCTAGTTTTACTGTACGGGTACTTCAGGCTCAAGTCTTCAAGCGAGACGAGTTGCTTCCCGAGCTCGAATATAACGCTCTTATTCAAGCCCCTGTAGTCCCGGATTCTCTTAATGTTGCACGTGATGTTTAATACTGAGGCGTTGGTGGCTGAGTACAAATCAGTTATGCCGTGACAGGCGGGAATGCCCTTGATTTTCGCTATTACCTCGTTGACTCCGTACTTTAAGCCTGTGAAGTTGGCTGAGGCTCTCGCTCTGATGGACCACGACTCCTTGGTGTACTTGTTTATCACCGTTGAATCCACAGTCTCATAGTCTACTGGCTCGCCGTCTAAATCACTGAAGTTCACTGTGAGCACACCGTAATCAACTGTTATTGTGCCTTCTATGTACCCAATGATGTACTCGGCTGGTCTCGTGACGTTCGCGATAACCGTGTATGTCCCAGTTGTGTTAATGACTATTGTGACGCTCGAGGTGTTTGGGTACTCCAGTCTCAAGTCCGGTACGCTTATGTTCCCCGTGATCGGGATCTCCACTGTGACTGGCTCGCCCACCAACACCCTGGTCACCTCCACACCCCTGCTCTTGAATGTCATATTCGTGATGGCGTTCTCTATGGTGCAGAGGATCCAGTATGCGCCAGCACTAGTGGCGTTCTCTATTCTGTAGACCAAGTAGTTGAGCGAGTTCACTGTCTCGTTTCCAATGTAGACTGGCGTTGCGGGGTAATTCGTGGAGTTGTATGTCAACTTATCAATGATGAGCAAGTACGCAATAGACGAGTTTGCTAGAGCCGTGTCTAGGCTCACGGTGAAGAACGATGTCGCGTTGAGGCGGTCGGTGGGAGTGAGGGTTACAGCTGTGAATGTAGTGGTGTTGTATGACATGTAGAGCTTGACTCCCGCCACGCATATCTCTTCCCCGACGCTCGTGGTGGAGGTTACTGTGGCGTTGATCAATATTGTCACATTATTGCTCACTAGGCTGTTCACGCTCATGGTGGTCAAAGCCCAACTGGTATCCATAGTTGCATTTGAAACTTCTGCTACTAGCGACCCCGCACTATCAAGTATCTTAACCCAGAGTCGCCTGTAGTTCCCAGTCCCATTCGTCTTGGCGTACAGCTCCAGCTTCTCAATAAACATGGTCGAGTACGGCAATGCAATTGTTATAGTGCTCACTAGGCTCGCTGTGTTTTGAAGCGTTGCACCTGTGCCGGGGTTTGTATAGGGGTTCGCGTAGACCCTCCAAGCCCAGGGGTCTCTGCCGTAGCCGGTCTCGTAGCCCGCCGTGCTCGTGTTTGTTGCAGTGAAGCTGTGAGTGAAATGAGTGGAGTTTGGGCTGTAAACCAGCGTGTGCCTGAAGAGAACAGACGTGCCGGGTAGTGGCACTGGCTGTGTCACCGCCGACCTTTCCGCCCCCACTATCACGGCTGGCTCTGGGACAACTCTGGGGATAAACAACACGCTCTCCATTAATTGCCACCTGGGAGTCAAGTCAATGTAGTTTTTACCGTCTCCAGCGGAGATGTAAACCGTGGGTGTGGCACTAGGTCCCACTGTCTCGTAGTTGAATTGTATGGCATTATTTGCGTATAATACTAGCTGGAAACGAACACGCTCACTTGGTACTTCGTAGTAACGCCCAGACCACCAGAACACCACATAATAACCATAGTAATCTGTGCCATTACCGTAATACATATTGACTTCAAGATCGTCCCAGTGCGGTGCAATTATTTTTCTCGATAAATCCAGAGTGTTATTCCACTCTATGTCCTCGACGTTGTCCCACCTAATGTAGCCATGTGAGCAAAAGAAAACAGTTGTAACGGGGACGCCGTAGATCATTATAGGTCTCCCGAAGAAGTCAGACACACTAACCGGTTCTCCATAATCAACCACCCAGCCAATGGGGTAGTACCAAGAAGCCGCAGCCCACTCGCGATTAGCGAGTATTAGTGCCACGTAGTAGTCGTCTCTCCCGTACACGAAGCTGACATTCTTGCCCCACACTGCGGTGCTGTTGCTGATGTCGCTCGCGTGGGGGTTGCCGTAGTACATGTATATTCTAATTGTCTGCCCAGCCGGTATTGACGTGGGGATCTTCACCCAGATCGCAGTGCTGTTAGTGTTTATTGTTCCCGGCTCAACCCAGTGCGGAATGACCGTCACTCCGTCACCCGCCGTGAACCTTATGTCTGCCCCATCGGGTCTCATTTTCCCCGCACTAATCAGCGAAGCGGTGTCTACGGTTATTTTGACCTGGTAACCCTCCGGCACGTCACTAGTGCCGGCTGTAATGCTTATTGTCACCCTGAAGCCCCAGCCGGTGAGCCATTCCTGGGTACTCGCGGTCTTAAACACAGTAGTGGGCAGTACTACCAGCGGTGCGAGCACTAGTGCCAGAGTTAAAACGCCTCTAAGCCTCCTAGTCTCCAAGTCAGCCACCCTGAATTAGATTTATTTTGAAACAAAGAAAATAATCTTGACTGGGTGAGTGTCTTGAACCGCGTGTCCAGGTGCAAATTCACGGGTTTCACGACGCTATTGCTGGTCATAGTGCAATTGCTCATGGTGCTCACTCCTCTGCTCAGCGAAGTCAGCAGTGAAGAGACCACTCAGCCCTCCATGCCGAGGCTCATTGCGCTCTGGAGCGTCAGTCACCAAGCAAACATGGCTAAATTCTACGGTGAGGACTACGTGGTGGTCTGCACAGATCTCTGCGACGTGTCGCCAAACGGCGTGTTTATAATCAGTACTGGGAACGCGTACGTGTACAAGACGGCGACCGGCACTTTGCTGGCGACTCTAGATATGGGCGTGTGGAGAGTGAATAAGTGGGAGCCTTTCTCAGCAACCAAGATTATTAATTTTACAAGCCCAGAAATAGGAGTACTGTGGGGAGTCTTCTCAGGGGACTCCTCGAAAGTGGCCGTGGCTTATAATTTCACAGTGGTCGTGTACGACACGAAGACGTGGGGTGCCATACCAGTAGACTTGGGTTACACGACTGTTCAACCGTTTATCGCCATGCAATTGGACTACAATGGAAGCACCTTGGCTCTTGGCTACATAGGGTATTTCCAGAACACCACCGCCTTGGTGCGAGTCTACAAGTTCAGACCCGACTTGGGCAAGTACGTGCTGGTGTACGATGACTCCGCAACCTTCACGGAAAGACCTTCGCCACCGACTTCGTTCCCAGTAATCTATCCATCGAGGCTCCAAATGACTATGGACGGTCAAGTCATACTTGTCAGCAATTTTAACTACAAGTACTTGGACATACACGTCTACGAGAACGGGTCTTACAGGCTGAAATACAGGTTTACGCTCCCAGATAGTGGGGGTGCGACTGCACTAGGCATCAGCGACCCCTACAACGTCGGCTACGTGATAATCGGGACTTACAACGGCTGGGTGATCATAGGGAAGTACGACAGGTCAACAAACACGCTCACCGTAGTGTACCAAGAGAAGGTACTGGCAAACACGACGTGGCTCTATAGCCCGCAGTTTGACAGGTGGTATCCGGTCAACGTAGAGGTCTTTGCACTCTGTGCCAGATGGGATTTCATCTTAGGGGAGACATATCGTGTACTGGGCGAATTAGCTGGAGTAATATACGACGTCTTCAATAACAAGACAATAAAAATACGATACGAGGGCATAGGCACTCAAGGCTGGGCCGCGACTGTATCTCCCCAAGCGAACTACGTGTTCTTAGGGAGCACTCTCTTCATGATCACGAGGAGAGATATACTGTCGGGCGTCCCCCGCATCAAGCTCTGGGGCACTCTCATAAGGAACGTGCAGTACCAGCCACTCTACACGCCCACTATTATCGAGCCACCGGAGGACATGAACATGCGGTTCTTCTCCGGCAAGATCACCGTTAGCAGGGTCTACGTTGAGCCCGTGCCGGTTGATCTCGTCACGGATCCCGACATAGTCTACGGCAGGCTCACGAACATGTACAATAGATACAAGATCGTGTTGCCCACAGTCTACTGGACTGAGCCGAACGAGGTGCTGGTGGAGGACATTAAGCTCTTGACGGGAGATGATATCAGGATCTACTTGGCGAGAGAGGGCATAACAGACTACTTGAACTACGTCGCGGTCTTGTCCAGGGTGAGGTTCTCCCAGCCACCCTACTTCACGGAGGGCAACGCCTACTACGGTGCCTACATGTGGATACCACTATCACAGCCACTGTCACTATACTCCGAGATGTACATGTCCCTCTCCACCACTATTCACTCCTCGCTCCTCTTCTACGATAAAGATAGGCGTGCACTGGGAGTCATAGGCACCTCGGCGGTGACCGCAGTGGGTGCGGGAGTCAGCACTTTTGTACTCAGCAGGATCGCAAACACAATACTCGCAACAAAAAGCGTTGCAAGCGGTGCTGGTGCAATAGCGGGCTTAACAACGCTCTCGGCTGCAGCAAAATTATCCGTAGCAGTCGGAGTGGCGATCTTCGCGTGGGGCGTAGTGGACGCAATACTCATAAAGTGGGGCGGGTTCGGCGAAATAGACACGCAGACGCTGATAATAATAGCCCCAATAGTACGCGACGGGAGTGGCAACCTCTACACGGCTGTTGAGCTCTACTTGCCGCTCGAGGAGAGCAAGAACGTGGATGCAATATACGATCTCGTCAAGCGGACTTACTTCTGGGCTAAAGATGTTGGATTCAAGGTCACGTGGCTGGGATCCACTTGGGCTGAGTACAAGAGGATACTGGAGGGCGGGTTGACTCCCAGAGTAGACCTCTACGGTCTCATCGAGTCCACAATCGCCTCCAAGCACGGCTTGTCAATGGCTGACCTGAAGATATGCGGCGTCTTTGTCTCTGTTGCCACTAGGCTCAGAGCTAAGACGACCTTCTGGGAGTGGGTCGCGGGAGGTGTGGGCGTTGACAGTATAACATTAATTGGTGCCTCCAGCATACAGGTCAAGGGTGTGCTCAGAGCCAGCACTGTAACGGATCCGGCTCAAATAGCGTCTATTCTTGGCAAGGTCTACGTGAACGACCAAGAGGTCGAGCTCAAGCCGGGCAGTGATGGTGCATACGGCGAGTTCAGCTTCAGTACGCAACTCGGGGTGAGCAAGCTAGTTATTAGATTTGACAAGCCAGTCGGCTACTACGGCGACTTCAACATCAAAATCACAGGCGTGATGGTGTCGCCTTTCAGGGAGCTGGACACTTTTGGCTACACTACTCTCATAGAGTACAAGTGGAATGACACTCTGATGTTGCTGAACAAAATGGAGCTCGTGGACATGCCCTACTCAATGATGAAGCTGGAAAGGGTGTTCATTTACGCGTACGGGAACTTCACTCACGACTTGACAGGGTACTTTCGCCTGACTAGTGTCATCGACGACCCCAGCAGCCCCACCGGCAAGTTCTATCACTACACCTCGACCAGCGTGCTAATATTCGACCCGGCTAACGGCGGCATACTGCAACCAGGCAAGAAGTACATTGTAAACTACTTCTACGCACCCCCACCCGACGTCTCAGTGTTCGTGTACTTCGACGCCGCACTATCCGCCAGTACGCTCTCTCACTACGCGGTGGTGGTCATTAGAAATGATGCCCCAGAACAGGACATCACTTTCATTTTCTGGGTGGACTTGATATGCCGTAAAGACTCGGAAAAGCAGGTAATTAAATTTTACGGCATCAAGGAGACTGTGAGAGCAGGCAACAACAGTATTGTATATAAGACATTCAGCCTCGCATGGTACGTGAGCAAGGCTATTGAGCTGAGACCCTACTACACGCTGACGTACTTGGAGATACGTGCGGAAATAGTGGAGGCGAAGTACAACTACTTCAAGGACAACGACGAGTACAAGGTCATCTATGTGCCGCCGCCAACACTGCCACAGCCACAACCACGCGGGAACTTCACTGTCACAGTGCGAGTGTTTGAGTTTCGCGATAACAAGTGGATTCCCTCACCAAACGCTTTAGTGGAGGTCTTTGACACCACGGGGGAGAAGGTGTTCTCGGGCTTGACGAATGAGAGCGGGGTATTAGAGCTAGTGCTCGAATCCGGCACATACACGTTCAGAGCCAGCAAGCCTGGCTTCATAGACTACAATGTAACGCTCACAGTAGCCTCCCGAACACTAGTGAACATGTACCTCGCACCAGTGGAGAAGCCGCCAGTAGTGACGCCAGTGCCCACCAATGTGACAGTGACGTTCTACGTGTACAATGTTACGGGCGGGTTGCCTGTCCCGGGTGTGAACATAACAGCGACTTACATTGAGCCAGCCAACAGCACATACTACGGATCAGTCTTCACAGCAACCACGGGCGACAACGGCAAAGCAACACTCATATTGCCAGTGGGGAAGTACAGAGTAGATGTCTCAGCGACGGGCTACGAGAACTTCACGGGCTACTATGTGTTCGACAGAGACACAGTCGTGAATATTCCTCTGATACCGGTTGGTGTAGCACCTCCTACATACTACGCCCTCATAGTTCAAGTCTTCTACGCGGATGGCAAGCCGTATGAGGGTGCAGATGTCATAATAACAAATGAAGTCTCGCTATCGCTTAAGACAGACACATATGGCACTGCTGTATTCATCCTTGAGTCTAACTTAGAGTACAATGTGACTGTGAGCGTGTACGAGCCACTACATAACAGGAGCTATGTCGAGTCGAGAAAAGTGCTCTTGGTCAATGACACCAGATTGGTCTTCACTGTGCCCTGGAACAGCACTCAGCCACCAGCACTAATTAATCAGACCCCATACTACTGGCTCGGAGTCCAGGTGCTGTGGGCTAATGGTCACCCATTCCAGGACGCCGATGTGAGAGTCTACAACTACACCACCGGCGACTTAGTGGCTCAAATTTCCACTAATGGAACGGGCATAGCGTGGTTCCTACTGCCCGCTTTCCAAGTGTACTTGATCAACGTCACGGCGGTGAATCCGTACAATGCGAGCCTAGTGTTCACGGATGTCTACGTTGTGAACTTGACCGAGAACACTATTTTGACTGTTAAACTGCCCTGGTTGCCCGAGCAACCCGAGTACGCCCAGGCGTACAGGATCATAGTGTACGCCTACGACTCGCTAACGGGCAACGGTGTCCCGGACGTGGTGGTGATCGCACGGAGAGGGGATATGCTGTGGAGCGGTAAGACCAATGGCACCGGGTACGCGGATCTCTACGTCCCGTTCACGGGCTACTACAACATCACGGGAGTGCACCCCAACTACATGGTCGTGTGGAGGGAGATAGTGATCGTGGAGAACAACACGCTCGTGAACCTCCCGCTGACTCCAGTGGTGACTAACATCACTCCCCCAGTCAACAACACGTTGCCGCCAATAATAATTAATCAGACCGCCTACTACTGGCTCACAGTCCAGGTTCTCTGGTCTGACGGCTACCCGTTTCACGGGGCTACGGTCAGCGTGTACAACTACACTACTGGCGAGCTAATAGCCAGCGGGGTGACCAACGGGACTGGGGCTGTCCACTTCCTGATCAGAGCAAACACCACCATCAAGTACACTGTGAACGCCATTAACCCGCTCGATCCCGGTCAGACATACTACGATGAGAGAGTCGTGGAGATGACTCGGCACAGCTGGTTTGTCCACGTGTTGCCCTGGACATCCCAGTACTTCGCACCGGAGGTCGCCGTCACGCACGTGGAGCTGGTGATCCACAGGGGTCAGGGCTACTTCTACGGGAACGTCTCGCACCTAGTAGTCTACAGCATATGGACGAATGTCCCGCAGATAGTCACGATCTTCATTGGATTGTACAACGTGGCGGGCGACGCCCCCGTTCTGGTCAACTGGAAGACCGCGAGCTTGTATCTCGAAGTTGGCGTGAACACCTATCTCAACTGGATTAGCGTGAACGCGTCTGAGGGGGGAGTGTTCGCGGTGCTGGTGAACATAACCGGATACGAGAAAGACACGATCTTGGAGAACAACTGGATGTGGAGCAAACAGGTGTTCTTGAAGCCGTTCACGGACTTCTACGTGATCGTCCTGTGGAGACCAGTCCAGGTCAAGCAAAACTGGACTATACTGCCGGGCGACCTGATCGAGGTCGACATAGGTGTGTACATACCAATAAACACGACCGTGTTGCCGGCGGTCTTCAAGTGGTTTGTGAGGTTTAAGAACTTGACGAGCAGGGCAATAGAGGAAATAAGAGGCATGTCAGAGGAGATCCGGGTAACGGAACGGGGCATGCTCTGGAGGAACATGACTATCGCAGTGCCCTGGACAAACAGGATCTACATAGACGCGTGGGTGGAGCACCCCTGGGAGGATGTCGGGTTAAACAACTACGTTGGAGTGCTGATACGAGTAGACCCGGACATAGAGCTCAAGCTCGTGGATTACACCAGGATTGTCAGGGAGGGCGAGGAGATCAGATTCGTCGTGGAGATAAGGAGCAACGTTGAGAGGGAGGAGGGTGCGATAATGTGGATCACAGTTGAGGACAACACAACGAACACCATCCTCGCGAGGAGAGAGCTCACTGTCGAGCCCTATTTGAGAGTGGAGCTCACTGGGAGGGCACCGGAGAACCCCGCGATGTTCTGGCTCATAAGGAAGCCGAGCACAACGCACGCTGTCGGAGTCAAAGTCACGGGCTTCGACCTCTACACTGAGAACAACTACGCTGAGGCACAAGTGATAGTGCTCTCCAACCAGTGGGTCTACGCGGTCGCCGGCTTCGCACTTCTCGTCGCACTCCTCGCGACGATCGGAGCCGTCGCGAGGGCTGGGAGGCACGTAATCGAGGCTATCAGTGAGCAACACATGGTCTTCGTCAAGAGAAAGAGCTTTGTCCACGCCAAGTGACTTTTTTAGTGACTTTTTCCTTGCACTCACTTGGGTGTTTTTGCATAATTATGCGGGGGGATCCCCCGCACCGTGAAACCCGCAGTTAAATTTGCATAATGAGCAAGTCGCTTTTTTAAACTCGGCATCTCTATGGTGGCGGTTGCAGTGTCGAGTGGATTATTAGAAGTGAGAGTATTATTAATAGCTGTCGGCACGGTGCTCTCGCTTCTAGTAGTGTATGTGCCACGTGCCCGAGCCGAAGCCCAGTTCCCGTAGTAGTTGAAACCAGCACGGGCGATATAGCAGTCTACGCTATGGTCTACTCGTGAACAAGGCTCGTAGAACACCGGCAAAATTCAATAATACGGGAACATAGAGCACAAGTAAAACCGCCACACAGTACTTATTTGTCTCCTTAACGCCAATCCTCGTGAGAAGCCTACTATAAGCCGATAAAAGCAACACTAATAACGCGAACTCGGCTGGGGCATATAGCACCAACCCTACTCGTCCAAACATTAACAATAGCGTTCTCAAAACGGGATTAAACTCTAGTTCAACAGGGTAGAACAGGGTGCATAGATATGTTGAGGTAGCGTCAAACAACACTAAAACACATATGAGGAAAACAACACGCCTATTCAACTCAATTAACCCAGCTAGATTTAGTCGCAATTTTAACACCCCGTTATTTTAATGGATTTATTAAGGCTTTTTATATAGTATTACTATATGGCATATAGTAATACTATATCTTAGATGGGCGATCTAGGAGCATGAGCAAGAGCAAGAGCCTCAGCAGGGCTGTTACACGTTACAAGTTTAAACATTATGGGGTAATCTGGGTGAGGAAAGAGTTTCGCGATAAGATCCGAGATGTAGCACACAGTGTGGGTTGCTCTATCCCAGGATTCATATACGAGCTGTTCAACAGGTACGGCGAGAAGCTCGTGGAGGAGCTCCTCGCGGAGAGGTCTAAGAGTGCTCAAGCAACTATTGAGGCACCTCCTAAGGGGGTCGAAGCCCCCAAGGCGAAAACTGTCGTGCGGGCGTGCAAGCCTAGAGCTGAAGCCCCCGAACAAGGCTTCTTGATAATCGACCTCGGTGCCAACGGCAAGTTCAAGGTCAAAGAGGATGACTGGAGGCTGTTCGTGGAGATCGTAGAGTCCACGCACGAGCCCGTGTCCGAGGGCGTGCTCGAGAGGCTCCCGGCACGCCTGCGGGATCTGTTCAGGCACATGTGGAAGTGGGCTATTGTGAAGTACAACGTGAAGGCTGGCAGGTGGATGGTGGATTACAGAAAGCTCCGGGTCATTCGCGCCCGCCGACCTCCCCGTAGTAGCTGTTCACGTGAGTCTTGAGGATCTCGACCGCGAGCCTCTCCTTGCTCACGCCCTCTCTCTGAGCGATCAGCACGAGCTTCTCGTAGACATCCCTCGGGATCTCCAGGCAGAGGATCCTGTACAGCTTCTCCCTCTCCCTGATCTCAGCGAGTCTCCTCTTAATGACCTCCTCGATCCCGGAGCACGGCAACTTTAACGCACCCATTAAAATAATCCCTCTTAAAACCCCTTTTAAGACGCTAGTGGAGGGTTGACTAGGATCATACAATCCCCCCGCTTGTAGTGCGGGATTGTATTATGTTTGCATTTACAAGTGCGTGTAAAGGGGTGGTTTAAAAATAAAACGCAATTTATAGAGTTAGCGGTGTCTTAGAGTGAGTCGTGCAGGATTGCTACTACTGGCTCCCCCGAGCGGGGGTCATCACGAGTCAGACCGGGGAGCGGGGGGTGCCCCTCGTGCCACCGAGCACTAGTTCTCCAAACGCACTTAAAAAGCTTCGCCTCGGGGAGCTGGAGAGGAGAATCCTAAACATCGCTAATGAGCTCGGGGAGTTCACTCTCAGAGATATACGCAGAGAGCTGGGCATCGACAGGCGCAGAGCACTCGACGCTGTGAAGAGGCTTGTCGAGAAGGGTTTTGTCGAGAAGCTAGAGAGGGGGGTTTACAGTGTTCGCAAGGACAAGTCAACGGGGATCTCCCGAGGACGAGGCAAGGACAAAACAACGGGGAATCCTCGCAGAAAAGGCAAGGACAAAACCGCGGGCAAGTCTCGAAGAATTGGCAAGGACAAATCTGCGAGTGGGACTCGAAGAATTGGCAAGGACAAAACCGCGGGCGAGTTCCGCGGATTAGGCAAGGACAGTTCCTCGGGAGTCGCCCGCAGAATTGTCCTTGCCTCGCCCATAGAAGAGCCCCGTGGAGTAGGCAAGGACAAGTCCGCTGGCGATCAGTTCACCGAATCCACAGAAGATCGACTCACCAAGCCAACGGAGGATCAACCCCCGATCCCCAGCGGAGAAGCCAAGGACAAGGTCGTACAGACTGCTGAAACAGGCTCTCACGAAACCCCCGAATTTGCCCCCAAATCTGGAGATCAAGAGGCAACGCCCCCCGCCAGTATTACTACTACTACTCCCGGGGCGGGGGTGCCCGCCGGGGGCTCCCAGCGACCCCCCGCCGTGAGCGATCGCGAGATCGGTCAAGCCCGCGAGGGGGTGGGGGGTCTGTGGGCTGGAACTGGTGGTTTTGGTTTTATGGTGCATAGGGTTGTTTTTGGTTTTGGTTTTGGGGTGTTGCCTCACTTTGTCTACGCTGTTTTTCCGGGTGGTGTTTGCAGGGAGGTGCGTGAGAGCGGTCAGCTTGTCTGCAGGGATGTTGTGGGTCGTGGGCGCGTGGTGACTTTCGAGTTTAATGTGAGGAGCAACGGCGGGCTGGTGTTCTTGGAGGCTAGTGAGAACCCGTTGAGCGTCGGGGAGTTCCTGGGTTTCGTGGACTGGTACTTGTTGCAGGTGTTCAGGAGGCTGGCGGGGCGCGAGGTGTCCCGCTCCGAGTTCGTTGTCAAGGCTGCACCGCACTTGAACAGCGACTTGCCCGGTGCCTACTTGGAGGGGGTTAAGTCTATCACGTTGCAAGACTACTACGACGAGGTGGTGAGGAAATACCTGAAGAAAATCAACGGCGAAACCTACACGAGGGTGGAGGTGGAGGCTAAGTCCTGGGTCAACAGCAACCTCGAGGACGTGGTGAACGGCTTAGTGTCATACGCCAAGCTCCCCCTAATAGCGTCGAGGCTGGAGAAGCTCTCGGCGAAGCTCGAGGAGGTGGTCGAGGGGGGTTTGAGCGGTAGGAGAATAGCTGAGGCGGTGAAGGCGGATCTAGCGAACCTAATCTACGCGTTCTACTTGAAAATAGCGGACGTCTTAATAAACCAGTTCACGCCCGCGTTAGCACCGGAGATCGGGAAAGCAGTGAGGGAAGCGGTCGCGAGTGCTCTAAGAGACATAGAGATAGCGAGGAGAGAGCATGGCAAACTACTCGCGGAGTTCAAGAAGCTCAGCGAGAAAGTCGAGAAGCTGGCACATGAGAACGCGGAGTTGAAGCGTAAACTGGAAGAATACGAGCTCGCCCAGAGGCAGGTCACATTCGACGAGCTCCCCGAGGAGATCAAGCAACTCCTGAAGAAGCTTGAGGATGCGGGGCTGATCAGGGCTAAGCACGACAGAGTGGAGTACGGCTACGCGGTGTGGAAGGCGATCCACGACTACAGGGGCAACATAGACTACTGGCTCGAAGAGAAGCTTACAGAGGCGATCCCCGAGGTTGCGTCGGATTACAAGTTGAGGCGTGTAGTAGGTGCTACAATCAAGGCGATAGTGCACTACGACAACAAGTACGGGGGCAAGCCCGGAGTCCCATACGCCCTCTGGCTCAGGAAATTCGAGGAGCACCTGAAGCCGTTGACGCTGGAGCAGGGGTTGCAAGCGGTCAGGGAGCACTTGGCTAAAGCGAGAAAAGCGGGAGAGGAGGGCGGGGCAGAGAGCATTCTAGATGTGTTGAGGAAGAGGCTCGAGGAAAAGGCTGGGAAGCAGGGGAAGTAGTAGGTGCTACAAAACACGGGATCCCCGAAAAAGAAGAGGAGAGAAAGAGGGGGAGAAAAAAAGAGCTAGAAGAGGTAGTAGCGGAGTAGGTGGTTGAGTTCGGTGTATGACGCTTCGTAGTTCATTAGCTCGAGTAGATTGAAGAACAGTGCTAACCTCTCTTCAAGTGGCAACTTCTCTGTGAGTCGCTTTAAACTCCTTATTGCGGTGTAGATGTTTTCATTCTTACAGGCTACGGGGTAGTCTCGCAATATCAGTCCGCGCTCGTCAGTCTCGACGAGAGTTATAGCCTTATCACCATTGCATCTATACTTGTAGAACATCAGTTTATACTTACTCTCGCTAGATGATCCTTCCCTAGGTCTCAACCACCCCTCTGCGATCGTCACGTGCGCGTGCCTCCAGGCGTCGCCGAGACCGCTCCTCTTCCTCTTAATGAACTTCACTCCTCTCACCCCAGCATTGTCTTAGTTGGAATCCATGTAAATAAGCGTTTCCGCCCGGTTAGAACGTTTATTTTTCAGGTTTTCGCTATTTTCACTATGGGTGAGAGTCGTGTTTGTTAGGAGGTTGATGTCTCAGGCTATCGCTGTGGCTGAGGAGTGGGTGCCTCCCGGTCTATCTCGCAGTGATCGCATGAAGTGGGAGAGGCTCACCGACGAGCAGAAGAGGATTGTTAAGAGGGTGTACGAGGTCTT
>Ga0080004_1178516_pt1 | contig 19275 bp, 13 predicted proteins | sample WasSprMetagenome_FD_69207 | JGI IMG/M metagenome (GOLD analysis project Ga0080004, IMG submission 69207) | Sulfidic aquatic microbial communities from Washburn Spring, Yellowstone National Park, USA - WS (SPADES assembly) (version 2) | ecosystem: Environmental > Aquatic > Thermal springs > Hot...
TCGTGGGCAAACCACTGAGAGTTCTGGTCATCGCTCAGTACTATCCCCCGGATATGGGCGGAGGAGCAACCAGAGCCTATAATGCTGTAAAAGGGATGAAGATTCATGGAGCTCAGGTTGTTGTCGTAGCTGCATTTCCTCATTATCCTCATGGCAATGTACCAAAAGAATATAGGCGGAAGCTGCTCAAAATCGAGTGGCAAGAAGGAGTGAAGATTATCAGAACATTTGTTCCGCCTCTCCCTTCCAAAGGTCTTGCTTATAGACTCATTCTCTTCGCTTCGTTCGCTATTTCTTCTCTTTTCGCTTTGCCTATTGCCGGGAAAGCGGATGTCGTGTGGGCAGCAAACCCTAACATAATTTCGTTCTTCCCAGCAATGGTATATGGATTACTCATGCATGCACCCGTAGCTCTGAATGTCGACGACCTCTGGCCTGAGGATATGTACAGCCTTAATTTACTAAAACCTAAAAGTCTTTCAGCAAAAATGGCTGAAGCTTTTGCCAGAATAGCTTACCACAAAGCCAAGGTGATCACGCCTATAAGCCCCTACTACAGGCTTGTCATTTGCAACCGCTATGGTGCCAATTTCCAGAAAGTGAAAGTCGTGAGAGCTGGAGTGGACACATCGAAGTTCAAGCCATGTTCATCCCATGAGCAAAACGAGAAGTTTACCATTCTATATAGTGGTGCTTTCTCCATGGCATATGACTTTGAGCAAGTTCTTCGAGCTGCAAAAATCCTTGAACATGAAAATGTTGAGTTCATCCTCCAAGGTGGAGGAGAGCTTGCCTCATTTGTGAAAAAGAGGGTCAGAGAACTCGGCCTCTTCAATGTGAAGGTGCTGGATAAGGTGCTTCCCAGAGAGAAGGTAGCTAGGCTCCTTTGCCAAGCTGATGCTCTCCTCCTTCCTCTAAGAGACTTCGGGAGGCCCTACCTTGGCATATCCTCAAAACTGTACGAGTATCAGGCAGTCGGCAAGCCAATAATCTGCATTGCAAGAGGAGCACCGGCACTTCATGTGCTCGAAACCGGTGCAGGCATAGTAGTAAAACCCGGAGATCACGAAACCTTGGTGCAGGCAGTGCTGTTCCTAATGAAAAGCAGAGAAACAGCTGAAAAAATGGGAAAAGCAGGAAGAATGTCCTTGGAACAAAATTCAACTTTGGAGAAAATAGGAATGGGATTAATAGACGCATTGAGGTGCTTATGAGATACATTAAATTAGGCAAGAGCGATTTGAAAGTCTCGGTAATCGGTTTAGGTACAGGTCAATTCGGTAGCAGGGCATGGGGCTACGGAATAAGATACGGAGATAGAGAAATCATAAGCATAATTCAGCATGCAATGGACATGGGAATAAATGTTTTCGACACAGCTGAGACCTATGGTTATGGCAAAGCCGAGAGCCTCCTAGGCGAAGCATTGAAGGATTATGATAGGGATGACTTTGTAATAATCACGAAAGTAGCTCCTTGGAACCTAAGATACAAAGATGTGATAAAAGCATGCATGAGAAGCTTAAGGAGATTGAACGTCAAGGAAATAGACTTATATTTAATTCACTATCCAAACCTTTTAATACCGTTCAAAGAGACATTTAGAGCAATGGAAAGACTAGTAAAAGAAGGAAAAGTTCGATACATAGGGGTAAGCAACTTCAACGCTCGTTTAATAAGAAAGGCTGAGGAAACGCTTTCATCACTAGAAATAATAGCCAACGAAATTGAATATAATATTCTTTCTAAAAGAGCTGAAAAAGAAACGATACCATACTGCTTAGAAAAACGAATAGCGATAATAGCATATAGTCCACTAGCGGGAGGCATCTTAACTGGCAGGTACACCTTTAACAATCCTCCGAGGGACAGGGCTAGAGCCTTCAACTTCCTCGCCCATAAGCATATCCTGAAAAGGGCACAACCCCTCCTCAAGACAATGAAGGAGATAGCTGAAAAGAGAGGGGCAAGTATATCTCAAATAGCCCTCAGCTGGATTGTAAGTCGTCCGCTACATATAGCCATACCAGCAGCTCTCTCCATTAAAGAAATTGAAGAGAATGCTACGGCAGGAGATATACAGCTATCATGGGGGAATATCGAACAAATTAATAAAGCAACAATACCGGTGAATAATTTAACATATATTTTTGATCATTATGTTATCAGACCTATCTCCTGGACAAAAGAGACATTAAAACATCTTAGTTCGCAAGTGTAGATAGCCAGAGATTTTGCATTTTAATAAGAATCACGTAGCAATTACAACAATTCCTAAATGTCAAAAAAAGTTACAATAATCCGCTCTAGGATCACAGATCCGAGCTTCCATAAGATAGCAAAAACACTAAGCGAAAATGATTATAATGTTAAAGTTTTATTATGGGATAGATCAGGAAAAAAGAGTACAGAAAATATTAATGGATACACTATTGTTCGTTTTGGCTTAAAAGCACCCTATGATAAGATTGATGTTGCCTTATTTCTTCCTCTATGGTGGCTATACGAATTTTTCTTTCTTATATTAGAATCTGAAGATATAATTCATGCTTGTGATTTCGATACATTGCTACCAGGTGTAATAGTTAAATCTATTAAAAAAGTAAAACTTTATTACATGATATACGATTTCTATGCAGATAATATTCCAATAAATTCGAATTTTATAAGAAAACTCGTAGCTTTCCTTGAAAAACTCTTCATCGGTAGGTGTGACGCAGTCTTTATTGTGGATCCTTTTAGATATAAACAGATTAAAGGTGCCTCGATAAAAAAATTAGCAATTATCTACAATACACCTCCCGATTATTTAGAAAAAATAGGAATTCTTGAAAAAACGAAGAAAAAGCAAGGAAACAATTTAGTCCTCTTTTATGCTGGTATTATTCACAGATCGAGAGGTTTAATCGAAATACTAAAGGCTCTAAAAGAATTAGAAGATGTCGAGCTAATAATTGCTGGCGTAGGACCAGACATCAAAATTTTAGAAAAATTACAACAAACTTTTAGAAACAAAATAAAGTATATTGGATTCATTCCATACGATGAGGTAATAAAGCATACACTTCAAGCTGATGCTATAATTGCTTTATATGATCCTAAAATACCTAACAATATGTATGCAAGTCCTAATAAACTCTTTGAGGCAATGATGTGCGCTAAACCCATAATAATCAACAAAGAGACAGCAGCAGCGAATATAGTTGAAAAACATAAAAGCGGGATTACTGTTCCCTATGGTGATGTATATGCTATTAAAAATGCAATAAAACTTTTAAAAGAAAATTATAATTTACGATTATTGCTTGGACAAAATGGAAGAAAAGCATACGAAAAACACTTTAATTGGAAATTGATGGCGAAAAAGTTAATATATATTTATAATCAACTAGAGAACAAAAGTGATTCTGACTGAAAGAGCTATCGGCAAAAAGCTACTACTAGATCCCGAAATTCAAACATTTAAAAATGTATTTGCATAAGGAGATAATAAAAATTGAAGGTACAACAAATGCTACTGACAAATTGGCTTGCAAACTCTAGCAAAGTATTTGAAGCTATGATACTTGGCCATACATGTGATAGCAAAGAAGCCTAGAACGAGCTGTACAATATTTCATCGTGTACTTTGAGATTAGCAAGAGAATGGGTGCTAATAGGAGAAAAATACCAACTGGAATGTTATGAAGAAAAAATTATTAAAAATTGTTAGAAAAATACTATATGTAATGAATGGCAAATATGATGATTAGGAAACCTCTTGTATCTATAGTTACACCTGCTTATAATGCCGAAAGATATATCGAGGATACCATTAAAAGTATAATGAATCAAACGTATCCCTACATAGAACATATTGTTATAGATGATGGTTCAACAGACAAAACTCCTCAAATTTTGCAGTCTTACGAAAAATTGTATAACTTGAAGTGGTTTTCTAAAAAGAATGAGGGACAAGCTATTACAGTTAATAAGGGATTTGATCTTGCTTCGGGGGATATAGTTGTCTGGCTTAATGCTGATGACGTGCTTTTTACTAAAGATGCAATTTATGAAGTCGTTAAAGCATTTATCAGGCAGCCAAGGGCCGATGTAGTTTATGGTCACATGGCTATAATAGATGAAGAAAATCATTTATTAAAGATTTGGTATGCACCTCCCGTGTTGAATTTCAAAGTCTTGCTTTTAGGTCACTTTGCGGCGTGTGTATTCTATCGAAGGAGTATTGTTTCCAAATACAAGCTCAACAGTAGTCTTAATTATGCTATCGATTATGATCAATGCCTAAGGATGGCTAGGGATGGAGTGAAATTCCACTTTGTAAATAAGCCGTTGATTGGATGGAGGAGACATAAAGCCGCAAAAAGTGTGCGTCAAAGAGAAAGTCTAATAGAAGAAACTATAAATGTAAGGAAAAAGTATACAACTAATAATACTAATTACTATAATCAATATATATTGAAGATATTTATTTATACTATAATATTTGTTCGAAAATTATATGGAATAAAGGATATAGTAGAATTTTACACAGCACCAACCAAATTAGCTTTCAATGTTAAATTTGATTTATTGACTAAACAAATTTTTAGACAAATTATTCCATTTTCATAGCATAGATTAAAAATGTATACTATATGTTAAAATATGTCTAAAGTAATATTAAGGGATAAAAACTTGCTCGTCATCTCTCCCAATTTCTTTACACCTATAAGAGAAGAGACTTTAGCAGTAAGTAACTATTTCTCTACTGTATATGTAGTAATTCCCCAACCATATTTTCCCAGAAGTCTTTTAAGAATTAAATACATTTATGAAAGATATCAGTGGATCTCACTTGCTTACCCGGATATCGCAGCTTTCAATAAAACGAATATTAGATTTTACCATCCTAAATCATTAATTGTTCCTTTAAATTTTATAAAAAGAAGAACAGAAGATTTTTTCGCTAGTAGCCTGTTACAAACTGCAGATAAGAATGATTTAAAAGCAGATCTTATACATGCGCATAGGCTCAATTATGCATACATGGGCGCATGCTTCAAAGAAAAATATTCTATACCGTTATTAGCAACTACACATGGTTCGGATGTTTATGATTTCCCATTTAAAGGAGTACATGAATATTCTATTATCAAATACGTTTTAAAAAATGCAGACCATATAATTGCAATTAGTCATAGAGAAGCAAGCTATTTATCCACATTGGGTTATCCTTATAGTAAAATTTCTGTAATTCCTAATCCAGTTGATACAAAACTTTTTAGATGTCTTCCACAAGATAAATGCAGAGCCCTACTTGGTCTTCCTGTTAATAAAAAAATATTATTAAGCATAGGTAGTTTAACTAAAGTAAAAGGGCACACCTATTTATTAGAAGCTATGACCTCTATAGCTCCCAAAAGAAAAGATGTTATATTAGTAATTATCGGTGCCGGATCACTTAGAAAATTCCTTCTTAATAAGATAGGCAAGTTAAAGCTGAATCAAAAGGTGTTATTAGTCGGGGAAAAGCCGCATAAAGAAATTCCTTTATGGTTAAATTCTGCCGACCTTTTTATTCTCCCAAGTATTAACGAGGGTATACCTTCGAGTTTACTTGAAGCAATAGCCTGCGGAAAACCTGTTGTAGCATCCAATGTAGGCGGGATTCCTGATATAGTATCAACAAGTGATATCGGCCTTTTAGTTCCCCCACGCGATTCAGAAGCATTATCAAATGCAATATTAGAAGCTTTAGATAGACATTGGGACACAAATGCTATACGCAAACATGCTATGCGTTTTTCTTTAGAAAATATAGCAAACCAGATTACTGAATTATATTTAAAATTTTTAAAATAGAGCATGTTAACCATTATTTTATATGCCTTTGTCATAAAACACCTAATTCGATTTGAAAGAACGTGCACAAAAGGCTCTCGACATGAGTGGTTATGGATCACCACTGATGATAATCATTAAAGAAATTGAATTTAATGTTAAGAGCATAGACCTTAGACCGGTTCTACTTATGTATAAAGGTATAAGTATAAGAAGTGTTTTTAATAGCTAGTTTTGACCACATTTAACTACAATCCAATATATATATAGGATTTTAAGAAATCTTCAGATCATATACTACCTATCCAACAAACAAAACCTTCACCGTTGATGAAGATCCTGTTTTTCCTCGGTTTTTCTAACCCCTTCCCCAGCGCTGGCTGGACTAGGATAGGTTTCTTTGCAAAGCATTTTAAAGACAGAGGATACAATGTAACTATTATTGGAGTATTCTCTCCAAAAAGCTTGAAAATAGCTGGTTTCAGAAGCTGGAAGAGTGTACCGATCTATAATGTTATTCCGACTCTCTGGGCCGAAAACATATCCTCGTTGATGTTCAATGTTCTTTCATCAATAATTCTTGCACCTATAATATTTTTGGCCCTGAGACCTAAGATTGTTATTTTATCTCTGCCTACTGGCGAGCCTGCTATCGGTGCGTATCTTGCATCAAAGCTTATCCATGCAAGGGTTGTATTTGACGTGAGGGATGAGTGGGAGGATTCTGTTATCGGTAAGGTTTCATCAAAGGCTTTTAGAGAAGTGTACAAGTTGCTTAAGGCTTTAATGACAAGCCTTTATAATAAGGGCGATCTGGTTGTCACAGTTACTCGCTCTGTTGCTCGTAGCCTCAGGCTAAGAGGTGTGAGAAAAGTGGAGGTCGTGCCGAATGGCGCCGACATAAAAGTCTTCAGACCTTATGGGAGGGACTCTGTTAGAGGAAAACTTGGACTTAAAAACGATGAGTTTGTTATAGTTTATGAGGGAGGTGTTGGGGGATACTATAGGCTTGACGTAGTCATTAGGGCCATTGCAAGGCTAGATAACGCAGTTCGCAGTAAAATAAGATTACTGATAGTAGGTCCTGGAGATATGCTCAATATACTGAGTTTGGCTGAGAATTTCTGTTTAAAAGATAATGTTGTTTATTTAGGTGTCAAGAACGATAAAGTCGAGCTTGCCCAGATAATTTCAGCAGGTGATGTAGGTATAGTCCCATATGATGATAATCCTCTATGGAAAAATTCTTTGCCTGCAAAGTTCTATGAATATTGCGCCTGCGGCATTCCAGTCATAGCCACTGTTTACGACGATTCTTTATTAGCTAATATAATAAAAGAACATGAAGTAGGCTTAACGACGCCACCTGTGGATGATGAGAAGCTTTCGGAAGCAATTCTATGGATTTACCAAAATGCGCAGTCTAGGGAAGCTATGGGTAGGAGAGCTAGAATGCTTATAGAGGAGAAGTTCGATAGGAACAAGATTGCTGATAAATTTCTCAGACTGATTGAAGAGTGTGCAAGCAATGAATAAGCGATTTCTTTTAATGGGAAATTTAATAATAGTTGCAACACTAGCGATAATATTCTCATTATTCACATTATGGTTAATAGATTCATGGATAAAATATCCGTTCTTTCTTCTTGAAATCTTTGCAATAATAATTCTATATCTTATAATTAACAATTACGAAATAAAAATAAGAGTAAGTTTCCTATGCAATGTAAGACTAAACTGGAAGTTTATCGTTGATTTTGTGCTGGTTCTTTCTTCAGCAACTCTCGTTCTCTTAATTTCTAGGAATATAAATGGAGGAGTAATGCAGGTATTATTAGCACTACTCTGTACATCTCTGCTTCCAGGATATGTTTTACTAAACGTTTCTGGATTAAGGCAATACTTCTCTAGGCTCGAAAGCATAGTTCTCTCATACATTCTCAGTTGTATATTTACTGTACTAGTAGTTTTAATGCTTCTTCCTATAGGTAGCAACTTCCGCACTACATTAATTTTACTCAGCTACATCGGGCTAGGTGTAGTTTCCATGCTAAAGCATAAGCACTATTTCTTATCTTCGGCCCAAAAATCCCTTGCAAAAGGAATCGATCTGTTTGCCCTACTATTATCTATGGGATTCTATATCCTATCCTTTTACTTTATATATCCAAGCTTCGCACTACTACCAGGTTCAGACATTTCGCGACACTATGCTTCGAGCATAATCTTATGGCGGACTCCAGAGCTCTACTCAGCCTATCAATACTTTCTAGCTCATTTGCATGAGGCAGCTTTCATTAATCTTTCAAATGCTCCGCTAGCGACAATCCAGACAGTACTTGCACTATTAAATCTCACAATGCCGCTTGCATTCTATGCAATGGCCAAAAGTTATACAGAAAGCATTGATAAACGGCTTCCTGCAGTATCGACGATCTTCTACTCTACTTTCTCAGGCTTTGCATGGGTTTACCTAGCAAGATTGAAGTTAGATAAAGTTCAGGGATCAGTACTAAGTCTGCTTAATATGGTTAATGACAAAGCTTATTACGGTGCTATGTATATAGCTCAACCTTTTTTATGGTACGTACCTCTCTCCCTATCGTTTACGATTCTCGTTGTACAACTAATGCTCCTTAAAAAACTGGATATGGAGAAAAGATATTTTATAGCAGCTTTCTCACTGCTTACTGTAGCTAGTTATATGACACATATTACAGAAGCAGTGATATTATCACTTTTCCTGAGTTTTTATGCATTCTTCTCAAAAGGTAAGGAATTCAGAATTGATGATGCTCTTAAAGCCTCTATTATAAGTTTTGCTTTTCTATCCATCTTTTATACGGTATTACGATATGAGACTGGCGTAAGGATGCTACGATATGGGTTTACTGGGATGAGCTTCTCTTTAACTACAACACTCTTCCTTCCAATGGCAATCTTAGCACTCACATATACTTCTAGAAGGCTGACCGTTCAAGATAAGCTAATTCGGTCCTTATCAAAGTTAGCTGTTAAGCCGCTTATCACTGCAACTTTTTATGTAACCTCCTTCATTTATGTGCTTGGCCTCCTTGTATGGATTGCAGGAGTGCCATCCTTTAATACTCAGATGGTTGTAGATGTGGGGTTAGTACCGTGGTTTATCTATCCGGTCTTCTTGGGAATACTAGGGTTGCTGATGCTGATCAGCCTGTACTGCCTAATTCAAGATTACGAAAAAAGAGCATTGTTGATGCCGTTCATAGCCCTCATGATATTCTCACTGGTCTTCGGCAAAGCATTGACATTTGTTAATGTCAACTTTTTTGATACTGGCTACTGGGAGAAGCGTTTTACAACATACTTTTATTTGGCGTCTGCTGTCATCGCTCCAATAGCTGTAGTCAAGTTTTTTAAAAGCATAAGACTACATTGGACTGGCATTAAGAAAATTTTAGTTGCAACAGTAATAATCTGTCTTGTCACAATTTCCGGACTTCAATCTATGTTTATTGTAGTCGAATATTGGAATACTGCTTCAGCTTACAGACCTAGCCAAGAAGAAATAGATGCAGTAAATTTTTTAGCCAATGTTCTAGAAAACGATAAGTATGCTTACACGGTAACCCTGACTGAATACTCGTATAATGTTTTAGATTTCTCAGCACCACCATACAAGTTAACTGGAATGCAGATCATGTATACAGGAGAAAATCCCGAAATGGCACTTTTGTCCTTAAAGGCCCACAACTTATCTCATGCTTATCTTTACATACATAAGAGGGATTATAATGTCCTAAATAGATATTCGAGAAGTTGGCTTAATAGGCATCTAATTCCAATGTTGCCAATAGTTTATAGGAATAGTGAAGTGACGATATACAATGTTTCCAGCGTTTCGTTTCCTCAACCAAACTCTACTACGGCTTTGGTAGTGCCATTAAATGGTAGCATAGACCCTGAGAATAGGTGGCTTTACTCATACGATATACTCTCTTTAGGGGAATACAACTATACTGTAGTATATGATTTAGATAAGAATTTATTCTCATATAATATTTTGATCCTTTCTTTTGATCCTCCACAGGAAAAAGTAGTTAGAGATGAGCACGCATACAGGGGTAACGATGAGTACTTGGAGTATGTAAGAAATGGTGGAAGGCTTGTAGTGCTCAACACGAATGGTTATGGATACTTTGCAAGCAGAATGCTAGATTACCGCAACAATACAATAGAAGCTAGCATGATTAACGGATCTAAAAGTATCAAGTTGCCATTGAAGATACCTGTGCCCAGCTTGTATCCGAAAGAAAAAGATGTGAAAATAACCTGCTACTACACGTCACCTCAGGGCTCATCTGTGTATGCATTTAGGGAAGATTTAGGTTCTGGTGAGATAGTATACGTGAACCTGTACCCTATCATTGAGGCTATGAAGAACTCTCAAGAAAAGTCAATCTTTTACAGTCTTCTTGGAAAACTGCTGGAACCTGCTGGGATTCAGCTTGAACGCTTCAAGTACATTAATCCACCACTAACGGCCACATTTAAGGAAGTTGAAATGTCGGGAAGGATCTGGATCAGCACTTTAAGCTTACTCTTTCCAATCAATGTAAATTTTGAAAAGGTGAAAGTAGTAGATAGAGATGGAGAAATCTCTTTACTGACTAATGTTACAGGATTGCAACTATCCAATTACAATAATGTGTCGATAATATCATCAAACTTAATACTGTCCAAGGGAAAAGGATTTTACTCTAATCTAATGTTTAAGAATAATGTTACAATGATGTTTAGCGGTAATATAACCTTAGTAACTGAGAATAGGAAAATCCTTAAACTCGATCATGTTAGGACCATTATAATAAACTCCGATAAAATAAGTTTATACGCATTTGAACCTGTTATAACTCTTCAAGGAACAGCCTCTTTCAAGGAGCTATACTCATCAGGCACTATCATTTCGAAGACAAGAACCTATGGGCAAGACCTAAAAGTGGATGGAGCTGTTATGCTGAAAATGTACTTGTCTGATGCCTACAGTTGGGCCAGCTCCTTTAACTTATCAGGCAGATTTGAGAGATCTCCCCCAATTCTTTCATATGATGAGCTGGCAAGCCTGTCTCAGGCAATATTTTGGATCGTTATACTAGTACCAATTTTTATAGCTTTTATACTTATCACATATAATAAAAAGGAGAGTAAGTTTCAATATGAGTAAAAGATTATCTGTTGCAGTAATATCAAGTTCGGTTGGTAAGGCACCTGAAGATATTGCATATTCCTTTGTTTTCGATGAAGTTTATATGCTTGCCAAGAGAAGTGTAGAAGCTCATTTGATAAGGTCTAGGATAGAAGGTGAATTCATATCCTATGGAATCCATTATCATGGAATAGAGAGAAGGTACGACATTCAAGCCCTTAACTTTTTAGCAAGAAATATCACGTGCTATCCCCCGATATCGCTAGTAAGGAAGCCCACAACCTTATACCGGGAAAACCTCTATGCATTAAATGTTTCAAAAGTGATAGAAAGAGACCGTATAGACCTAATCCATGCACATTTCGCTTATCCAGAGGGTCTAGTCGGGCTATTAGCTAAAAGAAGAACAGGTAAACCACTAGTTGTGACCGTGCATGGATATGACATACTTGTCGAACCAACTGTGAGGTATGGAATAAGACTTGATCTAAGGTTGGATGCTATTGTGAGAAAGGTCTTAAATGAAGCCGATGTGATATTAACTGCTAGCAGAGCGACTTTTAAGGAGAGCAGCAGAATTGTCAGACAAACTGGGAAAGTATACTTAGTGCCTAATGGTGTTAATATCAGGAGGTTTAATCCAAGCTTAGATGGTTCATATATAAAAAAGAAATTAGGAATAAATGATCACGTTAAAGTAGTATTCACATTGAGGGCACATGAACCTCAGTATGGTATTGAATACCTGCTAAGAGCTGCCCCCTTATTAAAAAAGAATGACATAATCTTTGTCATAGGAGGAGATGGTTCGCTAAGACCTTATCATGAGCAGCTAGCTGTCGATCTTGGAATAAGGGAGAAGGTTATTTTCGTTGGCAAGATTCCACGGAACGATGTTCCATACTATTATGCTATGAGCGATATTGTCGTTGTACCATCATTACAGGAAGCCTTTGGATTAGTCGTATCAGAGGCATTGGCATGCGGTAAACCAGTAATCGGAACCAAAGTAGGAGGAATACCTGATCAGATAATCGATGGCTATAATGGATGCTTGGTAAAGCCTAAAGATCCCAAAGCAATAGCCGAAAAAATACTTTGGTTACTTGAACATCCTGGTGAAGCGAGACGAATGGGCGTAAATGGAAGAAAAATGGTGGAGGAGAAATTCAATCTGGAAAAGAGAATAGATAAAATCATTGAAATTTATGAGAAAGTTATTTCGAAGGACATCTAAATAAGGGACAGGTAATTCGGGCTATGGAAACTTTAGAAAGAAAGATAGGTGAAGGCTCATTTGTTGGTTTTAAGAAACCGAAGACACCAGAAGAAATAGTTGAATATTTTAAGCATATTTATGCATATAAATATGCTTCAGATTTTGTAGAAAATAAGCTAGTTTTAGATTTAGGATGCGGTGTAGGCTACGGTACCAATGAGCTATCAAATAAGGCATCCCTCGCTATAGGAATAGATATATGGAAGGAAGGAATCCGTTATGCTCATAAAAAATATAATCAAAGTCATTTTTTAATAGCTTCAGCTTTAAACTTACCTTTTAGAGATTCTTGTTTTAATATTGTGACATCATTCCAGGTTATAGAGCATATAGAAAAAAAGAATGTGATTCAATATTTACATGAAATAAAGCGTGTCCTTAAAAATGGAGGCATGCTTATTATTTCAACACCTAATAGGAAGCTAAGGCTGCTCCCATTCCAAAAACCTTGGAATCCAGATCATAAGAAGGAGTATGATGCTAAAGAATTGGATAGGATTATTAAAAAGGTCTTCAAAAATTTCAAAATTTTAGGACTCTTTGCTACTAAGAAGACCTATTTAGTTGAATATTACAGAGTAAAACAAAATCCTTTATTTATATATGTTTTGAATCCTCTGTCGTACATAATGAAAAGATTCACTCCAAATATTTTCCTTCAAACGATGAAAAGAATTATAGCTGGTAAAGCTGATAAGTCTGTTTATAATCGCTTTATAGAAATTTCAATCGAAGACTTTAACCTTTCACATAAATATTTAGAAAGCTGTATTGATCTTTATGGAATATGTATAAAAGAAATCAAATAGTTCTTTTGGCCAAAGAGTAAGTTTTATGAAAGTGCCACCTTAAGAAATGCACGTGCAATCGCACACCGACAACAACCGCATTACTGTATGCTGGTGGAGAAGATATGTTTAAACAAAATTTAACAAACTTCTCATATAAATCCTGCAAGGTTTTTCTCGAGTACTTTTCCTAATTCTTCCAAGAAACAAGTAATAATTATAAATTTCAGGACTAGCGGCTGAGTAAATTTTTGACAAAGACGATTATTATGTGTTTAAAATTAATTTAGCGCACGCAGATTCCAAAGGGAGTATAAGGGACAGATAACTTAAATAATATTCTGGTGGTAGTAATGGCTATTAAAAAGGCTGAAGGACATGGCCAATGTGCTTGTAATTCGTGCATCCTATAGGAAGGCTTACCCGATAATAGAGTCTTTGAAGAGAGCAGGATACAGGGTAATAGCCGGTATAGATACCATGGTGAGCGAGGCTCTATTTTCCACCTTCCCTGATAAGTTTGCATGGATAATTAACCCTTATAAATCTGAAAAATTGTACATTGCCTCAATTATTAGTGCCGTAAAGGAGAATCATGTGGATATAGTGGTTCCAGTCGGCTTTATCGATTTCCTGCTACTCTCAAAATACAAGGACGTCCTAGAGAGGTATGCTGTAATTCCCGTTGATGCTTTCGAAAAAATTGTTAGCCTATCAGACAAATGGTACGCTGGCAGATTAGCAGAAAGCATAGGAGTCAGCTATCCGAGGACATTATTCCTGAGAGATAATGTAGATCTTGCCTCTGTTAAAACTTTTTTGGATGAGGTTGGCTTCCCCCTTGTCATAAAGGGATTTGGGGATGCTTCCAGACCAAGGTTTGTGAGTGGCTTCGACGATCTAATTAGGGAGATAAATTTAAGAGCTAAGGATGGCGTTCTGTTGCAAGAATTCATAGTTGGTGTTGGTGTGGGATACTTTGTTTTAAGCGATAATGGCAAACCGATTGTCGAGTTTATGCATAGGAGGATCGCAGAGGTAAATCCTCTAGGAGGTGCCAGCATCAAAGCAGCTTCAAACTTCGACCCAGAGCTCCTCTCTCTAGGCAGAAGGATAGTGGAGAAGACGGGTTTTACTGGTGTCATGATGATTGAGTTTAAGAAAGAGGCCGAAACAGGCAACTACTACCTGATGGAGATAAATCCAAAATTTTGGGGAAGTCTGGAACTTGCCTATAAGGCTGGCGTAGATTTTCCAAGATACCTAGTTGACTTCTATTTAAAGGGAGAAAAGCCGAAGCAGATCCCAGTAAAGAACATCAGCTTCTCTTGGATCACCGAAGTTATATCTTCCTACTCCAAACATGGTTTAAATGTTCTAGTTGAAATTGTTCAAAGAACATTGCCAGACTCTCCCCTGTTCTCTGATCTTCATCCTTATGATCCTCCAAACTTCATGGTAAAATCGCTTTTTGCTACCTTCTCTCTTCTTAAGACCTCAAATAAAGTGGCTATAGAGCCTATTTACTTAACAAAATGTTTAAGAGATCTGTTACATAAGCGGAAATTGAATCTGATAATTTCAGACTTAGATGGCACTATCGTCAAACTGAATATCCCTTGGAGAGTTGTGAGGAATAAAGCGTTGAAAGCAGGCCTTATTAAGCCCCATAGAGGTATCAACGAGAGCTTCGTTCGGTACTGGCTTGCGGGTGATAAGCATCCATTCACAAAGCTTCATGAGCTTATAAAGGATTATGAGATTAATGCTGCAGCTGATCTTCATAAAAATGAGCTTCTCTCTAGCCTTTTTGAAGCCATTAAACAGAAATCAGTATACTTCGCAGTTGTATCAATGCAAAGTGAGGAAGCTGTTATTAAATGTCTCGGCAGACTAGGCATCCTTGACTATGTCGACGTGATAATTGGCAGGGACATTACTCCGCTTAGACTCAAGGCACTTACTCATGCCATCGAAAAAATGGGGATAAATGAGCCATACCAAGGAATCATGTTTGGTGATACCTTAACGGATATAAAAGCTGCTTTCAGAGCTGGCTTAGTCCCATGTAGAATAACAAAAAACTATATAGAAAGGCTTCAGGCCAAGGATTTGAATGTAAGCTATGCTGATAACATAACAAAAATATTAAAAATAATATCTAGTGCTCTAAGGGGATCTTAATGAAACCCAACTTTCATAGGGGGATCATTCTAGATGCATCCAAAGAAGGGTGGGATTCCGGTGCTGCTACTTTTGGAACTGTAATCTATGATCAGGATGATCGCAAATACTACTTATTTTACACGGGTGCTTCTGACGTTAGATGGACAGAGGCCAGCATCGGTCTAGCTACATCACAAGACGGCTTGAACTTCAGGAGGAATGATCTAAACCCTATCGTTAATTCAAAGGATTTTGGACTTAAGGAGGCTTTAACTCCTGTTGTATTTAGAGTTAAAAACAATTATTTCATGGTGTTTGCTGGAAAGACGCCAAGAAATGGAAGAAAAATTTACATTGCCTACTCCGACGATCTTGTAGGTCCTTGGCGCTTTATCAAACAGCTTATAAAACCCCAGTATCCTTGGGAAGGAAATAGCATAGATTTAGGGCCGTCGGCAGCCAGGCTTAGTGAGAACGAGGTGCTAATTTATTACAGCAATGTTTCCAATAAGCTGCTTCGGAGTCTGCTTTTCGGTCCCCGCTACTGGTTTAGAACACTGGGAATATTAAAGTTAAAGATCAATTCACCAACTGATATAGAAGCGTATCGATTCGATGGAAATCCACTAAAGCATCTTAATGGTTCTAAGGGCAGTTGGAATGAATCCTTGTTCTGTCCTGGGTACTTTAGAGTGGAATCCTTGCATTACCTTTTGCCAGCTGCCTCTACATATTCGATAGGATTTCCATACAAGCAGTATATTGGATTGGTTAAGGATTCATCACCATATTTTCTGAATCCAACTAGAACCAGAATTTTAATAGATGGCCCTAGGGAAAAGGAGAAGATAATTCCAGGCATAAAGAGCGAGATCGCATTGGATACACCGTGTCCTATCATAAGAAATGGGGAGCTTTGGCTTTATTATGGTGCCATGGACAGGGCTAACGGAGTGTGGAAGACTGCCCTTTCAATATTTCCTCTTGAATCTATACTTTAATAATTTTGAAAGAAGTGATCAGGATTGAGTGTCGCCATCGTATTCGGTACTAGACCCCAGATAATAAAGTCCGCTCCCATAATTCATGAGGCTCTTAAGAGTGGCATAGAACTAAGGATAATTCATACCGGCCAGCATTATGACTACGAGCTTTCTCAAGTTTTCATCGAGGAGTTCGGCCTTCCAGAGCCCACTATAAACTTAGAAGTGGGCTCAGGCTCCCATGCGTACCAAACTGGGGAGATAATGCTGAGGCTTGAAAAATATTTGCTGAAAGATAATCCTTCCCTTGTCCTTGTGCCGGGTGACACGAATTCAGCTTTAGCTGGAGCTTTAACTAGTGTCAAGCTCGGCATTCCCGTGGCACACATAGAGGCTGGAGCCAGATGTTATGACATGACAATGGCTGAGGAGGTGAACAGGAGGCTTGTAGATCACTGCTCAAAAATCCTCTTCGCACCAACACAGAACTGCAAGAGGAACTTGGAAAAGGAATCCGTCTTGGGCGAGATATATTTAGTCGGCGATACCATGTACGATGTATTTTTGAGGTTTAAAAATAGGGTTGATGAATGCAATATCCTTGATAAACTTAAGCTTCCGGATAAAGAGTATTGCCTGCTCACGCTCCACAGGGCTGAGAACGTGGATAAAGTTGAGAGGCTGATGGGAATTCTTGACGGAATAATAAACTCCAACGTTAAAACATTGTTCCCGATCCATCCAAGAACTCAGAAAAAGCTTAAAGAATGCGGTATATCCCTAAATAATACTAACATTGAGGTCATCGAGCCCGTTGGCTATGTTGAAATGCTTAAGTTGCTAAAACATGCGAAAATAGTCTTGACGGATTCAGGCGGACTTCAGAAGGAGGCGTTCTGGTCCAAGACTCCATGCATAACTTTAAGGGACAGGACTGAGTGGATTGAAACAGTTGATATGGGTGTTAACTTTCTTGCAGGAGCGGATTCTGCTAAGATCGCTCAGACCATAGATCTTATCGAGAAGAATTACGATTCGATAATGGAGAGGTTTACAGGAAATCCCTTCGGAGATGGCGATGCATCGAGGAGAATTGTAGATATAATAAGTAAGAATATATAAGATGATGAAACCAGATGGTAAAGATTACTATATCAACCTTTTTTACTTAATATATCAATAAGAGAGCCGCTTTTAATCTAACTGCGACCTTTTTATGCAGTAACCTTCCGAGATAGAGTCTTCTATATTAGGTGCTTTGAATTAACGTCATAAGGGATGAGGGGTATGCGATCTATTTTTGCTTAAAGAATATTGCTTTTTTATTCTAAGAATATAATTGGCATTTGAGTGATGGCAGTTTCTTAGCAATAAGGGCATCGCTACAAACAGGATCTTCCTTTGCCTGTGATAACGGAGCGAAAATGCAAAGAAGTGCACCTTTTCATCTTGACTTCACCCTAAGAAGATCGGGATATCCCGCCATTACTGAGAGATTTAAAGAATAGCATTTTAATTTTACTTAACCAATGTTTTTTAATAAGCTTGACAGAGACAGACTATGGAGATCGTTATAATCGGCTTGGGCGAGATCGGAAGGCCGTTATACGAGATCCTGAGATCCACCTTCAACACATACGGATATGATGTAAGGGAGGAGATCTCACCAAACAAGCTTGAGACTCTGCCGAAAAGCCCGGATTTCCTCCACATAGCATATCCCTATCAGGAGGCATTTGTTGATACAACGCTTAAATATGTTGATTTGCTGAGGCCAAAAGCTGTGATGATACACTCAACCGTGATCCCGGGAACCACGAAGATAATTCATGAGAAGTCAAGAATCCCTGTGGCATACTCACCTGTTAGGGGAAAGCACCCCAACCTCAAGAGACATATAATGTTCTGGCCAAAATGGGTCTCCTCATATCCAGCTGAATCTGCAAAGAGCTTTGCAGATCATCTAGCTAAGGCTGGCCTAAAGGTGAAAGTGGCGAGCAATCCTGAAACACTAGAGCTGGCAAAGCTCTTCGAGACAGCCTACAGGGCTGTGATGATCTCTGCATGGCATGAGGTTCACAGGTTATCTGGGAGATTTAACGCAAGTCTGGAGGAGATAGCTGAGTTCATAGCGGAGGTTCATGAGGTGCTCAGGGACAGGCCTGTCTACTATCCTGATAGCATAGAAGGCCACTGCTTGATACCTAATACAGAGCTGCTGGACAAAATCGACCCCGATAGCATATGGAAATTTGTGCTGAGGAGCAATGAGAGGAGAGTTGAGGAGCTAAAGAACAGCAATGTTGAGAGGGATGTTGAGGCCGTGAAAAGAGTGAGCAAAAGGCTTACATCAGCTTGGTATTTCGAGTAGCAGGAGGAGATATTGCTTCAGGATCTTGGTCTCCACTCGGTTGACGCTGAGGAGTTTATCAAGCGCCTATATCCCGGATTATTCGATATAGATCCCGAAGAAGATCAGAAGGCTGAGGAAGAACCAAGTGTAGGAATAAGAGTTACTGTCAGCCTAAAGGTGATAGAATGAAGATTTGCTGAAAAGTATTCTTATCCAGCAGGATATTCTTCTTAAGTATCTCAGAGCTTAGCAAGCTTTAGTTTCTGCAATTATTCTTTTTAAAGATTTTTGGGCTTCTTGAGCTAAAAAGTCTTTTCTGTTTTCGCTTCTAAGGAAAAGTATACCTCTCTAGTTGATTTACACTTAATACTACTGTTTTTAAGCATAAGAATTATTAGCACTGATTGATCCGCTAGTTTACAGCCATTATTTACGTACGAGGGTCAGCTATGGCTCAAAGGATTCTCGTGACCGGTGGGGCAGGCTTCATCGGCAGCTTTTTGGTCAGAGAACTGGTGAGTCAGGGATTCGAGGTAAGGGTTCTCGACAATCTTTCCACCGGCTCGCTGAGCAATCTTAAGGAAGTGCTGGACTCCATTGAATTTATAAAGGGAGATATAAGGGACGAAATAACCGTTGAAAAAGCAGTCAGAGGAGTAGAAGCTGTTGTTCACCTATCCGCGCTTATAGATGTTGCC
>Ga0080004_1118193_pt1 | contig 19274 bp, 17 predicted proteins | sample WasSprMetagenome_FD_69207 | JGI IMG/M metagenome (GOLD analysis project Ga0080004, IMG submission 69207) | Sulfidic aquatic microbial communities from Washburn Spring, Yellowstone National Park, USA - WS (SPADES assembly) (version 2) | ecosystem: Environmental > Aquatic > Thermal springs > Hot...
CAGGTTTCTTAAGGATCTTCTCACTTATATCTCTAGATTTTTCCTCAGCTGTTTGAAGATCTGAGTCTCTCAATAATCTAAGTTCAGAAGCTTTCTTTAATACACGTTCAAGCATTGCGTATATATGATCTATGTAAGATATGAATGAGGTCCCTTCTACTCTACATAAAGTTTTAGGCTCTTTATTAAGTGATTTAAGAAAATAATACTCGCGTAAACTTATGCTAGCACCCAGTAAAGATTTATAGATCAATGCTAGGCTGTCTTCTTCATATTTATCGGGCGGCGAAGTGCCTGCAACAAACATGAGCTCTAGTTCAGGTATAAGCTTTTTTACATCTGATAATAATTTTCCATTAGCAATATCTCGAAGTTTTTTCCATAGATACAATATAGTGGCTGATAACTCATAAAGTTGTAAGACGTCATTTCTCAGGTAATTTATCCAAGATTCTTTTTCCCAATATTTTATCTCAACACTCATATGAGATCATCTCAATAACTCCTTTAGTCTATTTCTTAGATCTGAGTAGACCTCTAATAAAAGTGGACAGTTTCTTGCATAAATAAAAAGTGGGCTCTCATAATATATTAGCGAGAAACGTTTAAGATTTTCTAGGGAGGCATCAAAATTTTTAATATCTTTTTCTACCGATCTTTTGATCTCATCCCAACTTACACTGTCATCTGATCTCTTACCTAAGAGCTTGGTAATAATTACATCTAATATTTTTAATGCATCTTTATCTGTCTTAGATAAATATTCCATCGAAACCTCTAACCAAGCTCTCAATGGATCAAATTCTTTAAACTCTTCTTCACTTATATTAGCAATTTTCAGTAATCGGGCTCTCCAGTTAATATTCATTAATATAGTGAAAAGAACACGATATAAGCCTGTCAGGTGATGACCTAAACCATATATCGTACTTTCTATAAAACCTTTCTCCGTATACTTCAGGGAGAAAAGTCCCATAAATGCTTCTTCATATTCTTCAAGCTCAGGATACATCCTCCAGAATACCCTGGCTTTAAGAGGAAGCATGAAAAGGGCTTGAGTAATCACATTAAATGCAGGACTTGAAGTATAAAGGCTCTTAAGTAAGTTTTTAACATCTTCATGAACACTTGACATAATGTTTAATACCTCCTCTAGTTACATATATTAACAGATGAATTTATAAATTATAATTTTCTTTAATAATTAATAATTATTTTTATTTGGACGAATGTTGCAATTAATAAAACTGTTAGTTGTCATTAACAGACTAAGTCATCAAAAGCAATTGTGATGCTATATTTTTCCCCTTCTAACGACCTCTCGGACGAATGTTATAATGTTATAATGACTTTTTTAGATCTTCTGTAAGTGTACGGCCCTATAATTAGAGGTGATGTGAAGCACTCGCGCTTTCATAGTAGAGACGTCAGATCAAGTTATTAATTTGTTTAGCTACTATTTCGTTAGTAGCTGAATTATTTTTTCTCTGAGATCTTTAAGACTTGATGCTGTAATTTTTATTCCTCTATATTCGCTCATTATGATGATCGTATTGTTTTTCTTTAATAAGCTCATTATCTTCTTAACGGCTGCAGCTACTGGTAAAAGTTGACCGTTGACATAGTATAGACATCTTGGTAAATTCTTTTTCTTACATAATTTTTTAAGAAGCTCTAGCAGATCAGCTTGTCCCCACCTGATTATTTCTCTGCCTTTCTTTCCATATTTACTCTGCATTTTTCTCTCCACTTCCTTTACGATCATATTTACACTTTTTTCATTACGTTTCTATGAGTTTTTATCAGTGAGCGTATTCTATCGCTCATATCTTCTATGTATGGCTGAATTAAATCAGCTTCTGATAATACCTGTAAAGCTCTTCCAACAATATCTCTCACAACATCTCTATCAAATCTCTTTCTATGATAAGCCTCAAGTCTGGCTCTAAACAATTTTGCTGGTATAAGGATCTCTCTCGAGCTGCCTTGTAAATCATATACATCTTTAATCAACTTCCAGATGGTAACTAACATTCTACGTCTCAACAACTGTCTTTTTAACAAAACTTCTCTTCTTTTAATATCTTTATCATTATACAATAAAGCTGCTATCGCTTTCTCTCCATCTCTCCCAGCTCTACCAATCTCTTGATAATAATCTTCAATACTTTCGCTAATGATATAATGTATGATCCATCTTATGTTAGGAATATCAACGCCCATCCCAAACGCCTTGGTTGCAACAACAATTCTAGGCTCTTTAGCCTCTCCACGACTTGTCTTATAAATCATCTCTAGAATCCTCTTTTTATCACTTCTACTCATCTGACCATGAAAAACAGCGATCTTCTCACCAAGTCTCTCAGATAGATATTTAGATATAAACTCAGCATTCTCCCAATCATTTTTAGACTTAACAAAGCCAGTGAAGACAATCCCGATCCAAGGTCTTCCTCTACTCTCTGAGGAGGCCCACTCCGAAAGCCTTCTGATCATGTTAACAAGATCCTCAAGTTTATTAGCTTCAGACCCGGCTCTCACTCCAGATATTATTATGTTCTCTCTGAGAACAGGTCCTTTAAGAACTCTAGGTTTTGTCGGCAGAATCTCATTTATATCAAAATTATGAACATCTAGATTCAGGATCGATATATTGTTAGTCTCAACACCAAGTTCTCCTAATATAAGATTAAGCTCGCTATCTGGCAGAGTTGCTGTAAATAATGCAAGAGGGATCCAGAAGCCATGTTCTCTCAGTCTACTGATTTTCTCAGAGATCTCAAGATATGAGGGTCTAAATGATCTGCCCCATTTAGTTACCGTGTGAGCTTCATCAAATATAATATAATTAATATCAGCCTCTTCAAGAATTTTTGATAAATAAGGATTCTGAAGCTGTTCTGGCGTCATATAGACAAGCGGCATCTCACCTTTAAGAGTCTTCTCTATACATTTCATCTTTTTCTCATAAGATGTTAAACCATCTAATCTACACACATTAATTTTTCTTCTTCTAAGACTCATAACATGATCCTCTATAATAGCTAATAAAGGTGAGATAATTATTGTGACACCGCCTATTTTCTCATAAAGCGAGAGAGCTATAGACTGAAATATAAGAGATTTTCCTGAGCCTGTTGGAAGAATGATAGCGGTTAACGGCTTGTTATAACTCAGATCTTTTGTATAAGGCTGCATCATATGAAGAATAGATCTAGCCTGATAAGGTCTCGGCATGAAACCCCAGTATTTTGAGATTATCTCGCTGACATTATGATAAGCTTCATGTCTATTAATAAACGCTACCGGGCTGAGCCTCAGATCTATATTTTCTCGATTAAGATCCTTCTCTTCAAACTTATAATTAAGTCTTTTGGCCCCCTGGATCAACCATATGTCTATGTTTCTATAAAGCTCTCTAATGCCAGTCAACATCTCCTCTGGTCTCAATCTGTATCTTCTCGCGAGAAGCTTAAGATCCCATAATGTAGGTATTATAAGTCTCTTAAACACCTCTCGATCTTTAATATTCAAAGGATCATCTGTATAATTTATTTTAAGAATATTACAAGCCTCTTTAGAATAAAAAGCTTCAGCCAACACCAACGAATCCTGGTTCAGAGCCTTTATATAGCCGAAGATAGTATTTAGATTTCTAGAGCTGATATTAGAACAGCTTTTAACAGAAAAAACAGGCTTCAGATCAAGACTTAGAATCTTAATCTCTTTCGGCTCTATATCTTTTAAACCCTCAGGCCATGCTGTTCCGATGGACACTCTCTTTGAAATTCTTCTCGAGATATCTAACACCTCAGAGACGCTCAAACCTGTGATCAAAGATACAGCATATATGCCATCTATGAACATATTATCAAAAAACTGTTCCTCCGACAAAACCTGTCCCAGATCTTTAAAATAAGAACTTTCGACAACAACACCTTTATAAGGCACAGGCTTTATACAGATCTTGTCACATAATTTCTTTACTGCTTCAGCAATGTCTTGTCTTATAACAAGTCTATTAATTAGTTTAATGCCATCGCAAAAGCCACCTTTTCTAGCCGATTTCATAATAACAGCTGCAAGAAGATCCAGACCTTCTAAATTATTAGAGTCAAGATCAAGATCTGGTATTAATTTAGGAGACCACTCATTCTCACAAGATCCATATGTTCTCGGAACTACTAAAAGATCATAACTATTAAGATCATATCTCTTAAATGTGATAATAAGAGGTGAAACATTACTGATATCTATAAGCTCTCTCAATCCCTCAAGCTCTTTATAATCAGTTTTAATAACATACTCAAGAAGTTTCTTCACTCGAAGTGTTTCTATAAGTCTTAGAGCAATCTCATACGAAGCTTTGGCATCCTCATCAGGTCTGTGAGCAAGATATTTCAAATCAGCTTGTTGAGCAAGATATTCTAGAGAATGACCCGGTGCCTCAGGTAACGCGACAAGTGATAACGTAAGAGTGTCTAAGATAGGGATCTTAATTTTGACGCCTTCACTTTCGAGAATCGGTATATCATGTCTTGAAATATTATGTCCTAACAATATTTTAGGACTGAAATAATTGATAAACATGTTAAGCCATTTGATTGTTTCATCATTAAAAACTCTATAATAAGCAAATCCTTCTCCTCTGTGAGAGACTATATAAAAACCTATTTCTCCGGCTAGAGCCTTCTCTTCAACAACTGTCTCAAGATCAATAGCAAGAATTTTGACACCTACAGACAAAACAGAACATCTGACATCATTGATTTTCGAGAGAGAACATGCCTCTAGAAACTCTTTAAAAAAGCCTTTATGAAAAAATATATCAAGAATATTACTTCAGAGATCTCTTCTGTTAATAACATTAACAACATAATTTATATTTCGCAACATAATTTCGCGAAGAACATCAATATATAAATAAATCGCCCAGTCAATAATACGTTAATGTTTAATAACTTCTATGAATACGTGGAATAATCCTTCCAAATATACAACTTATGAAATGCTCCTAGAAATTTTTGATAGCTTCTTTTTGTCTTTATATTTACGTTTTTGTTATTCTCATGATCTTATTTAAGATATATTCATACACGACTTTTTACTAGGCTTTTCCTTTTAAAATTAGGTTAAAAAATTTATTTTTGAATATCCTTCTCATAATATCTGCTTTGATCTTAATCTTTCTTTTGCCCATTCTATTAAGCTTCCGCTTCTCATTATTTCTTGGATAAATTTTGGTATTGGGGTTGTCATAAACTGTTTATCACCAATATATATGATTCCTGTATTCACATCGATTCTTGCTTTGATATCTGTGGTTTTTATGAATGAGCCTATGACATTTGCTGTCTCTAATAATGAGTTCACATAGTCCACAACTTGAGGAGCTATAAATATTGACAGACCTATATTAACAGCGTTTCTAAAGAAGATTCTTGCAAAACTTTTTGCTATAATAGCGCTGATGCCAAGTGCTTTAAGACCTACTGGAGCTTGTTCTCTAGATGAGCCGCAACCAAAATTTTTACCGGCAACTATTATATCGCCAGGTCTAACTCTTTTAATAAAATCTGGCTCAACACCTTCAAAAATATGTTTAGCAACCTCGCTAGGTTCTGTAATCATCAGATATCTACCAGGTATTATCACATCTGTATCTACGTCATCACCCAGAATATGAATATATCCTTCGATAATCATGTTCTCGCCCCATAAACAAAGTTTTTTACTTCACTCCAATCAGCTATTTTCCTGGGATCAACAATTTTACCAGCTACAGCAGCAGCGGCAGCTACATAAGTATTTGTTAAATAGATCTCAGCTTTAGCAGACCCCATTCTACCTCTGAAATTTCTATTAATATTAGATACGGCAACCTCACCGTCCGCAAGCAAGCCCATATGAAGACCTGCACATGCTCCACATGTTGAGTGAGTCACAAACGCTCCTGCCTCAATAAATATATCTATCAAGCCTTCTTTAAGAGCTTGTTTATATATATTTCTTGTTGCAGCAACAATTATCAGTCTGACATTATCAGCTATTTTTCTACCTTTAAGTATAGCAGCGGCTTGTCTCAGATCTGTGATAGTTCCATTAGCACAATTACCAATATAGACTTGATCAACGGTCACGCCCCCCACCTCTGATATGGGAAAAACATTACCAGGTGAATGCGGCTTAGCGATCATCGGCTCCATAGTGGAGATGTCATATTTTCTGATATCAACATATTTTGCATCTGGATCAGCCTTGACAAAACTGTTAAAAATAAATCCGTATTTAGATCTAGCCCACTCAATTATTACCTCATTAGGTTCAAAAATGCCCGCCTTAGCACCTGCTTCTACCGCCATATTCGACATATGCATATATTCATCAATATTAAATCTGTTAAGCGCCTCACCGCCAAACTCCATAGACATATACGTGGCGCCGTCAACACCTATGTCATGAATCACATGTAATATCAGATCTTTACCAGTGACAAACGGCGGTCTAGTGCCGTGAAACTCGAATCTAATGCTTTCAGGCACCCTGAACCATAGATAACCTAATGCCAATGCAACTGCAATATCAGTAGCTCCGAATCCAGAGCCAAAAGCATTAAACGCTCCATATGTTGTTGTATGTGAGTCTCCACCGATCACTAGCGACCCAGGTTTTACCACACCTCTCTCGGGAAGTAATGTATGTTCAATACCTTCTCCAATATCAAATAGAATCTTTATACCTTGTTCTTTGGCAAACTCTCTTAGCAATTTATTATTAGAAGCCGCATCTAAGTTAGGCGGAGGTGAAAAATGATCGATTACTATCACGACTTTATCTGGATCTGCAACTTTATTTGTTATTCTTCTAAACTGTTTAACAGCAACAGGACCGCTGACATCATTAAGAAGTATTATATCTGGTTTTGCTAAAATATAATCTCCAGCTTTAACATCAGCCGTTTTCTCTATCATATGTGATACAAAAATTTTCTCAGCAATAGTTTTGCCCAATTTAATAATGCCTCCTCCTAATCTTTAGATCTGATCATTTACTTTTTGACTTAGCAACATATTTTTTCTCTAACTCCTGAACTTCAGGAACTCCTATAAATGATACAAACTCTTTGAAGTCAACCATTTTATCTATAGCTTTTAAAGGTACACCGTCTAATATCATGATCTCAAGCATCTCCCTAATAGCCTTAAACGCTGTGAACAAAGTTGCTACAGGAACTATAACTAATTTATAGCCAAGTCTTCTCAGAGTATTTATATCAACAAGAGGCGTTTTGCTTCCAGGTCCAGACCAGTTAAATAGTAAAGGAATGCCTTTCAGCTCTCTAGGTATTCCCTCTATCTGCTCCATATTCTCCGGAGCTTCAACAAATATCATGTCTGCACCAGCCTTGTAATATTCTCTAGCTCTCTCAATCGCCTTCTCAAAACCTTCTACAGCTATCGCATCTGTTCTAGCAATCAATAAAAAGTTCGGATCTCTCTTAGCATCTTTGGCAGCTTTAATTTTTTCGATCATCTCCTCCATAGGAATAAGTTCTTTACCGGTTAAATGACCACATTTCTTTGGAAAAACTTGATCTTCTATATGTATACCTGCAACACCAGCCTTCTCATATTCTTGAACAGTTCTAATCACGTTAATAGGATTTCCATAGCCAGTGTCAGCATCAGCAATAACAGGTATATTAACCGCCTCAACAATTCTTTTTGCATTATCAACCATTTCAGTCATTGTTAATAGTCCTACATCAGGATATCCAAACATTGATGCTGCAGTACCAAAACCTGTCATATAAACAGCTTCGAATCCCGCTGCTTCAACAAGTCTAGCACTTAAAGCATCATATGCCCCAGGTGCAATAATTATATCTCTAGTCTCAAGTAGTTCTCTAAGCTTACTAGCCCCAGGATTTTTTCCTTTTAAGATCCTGGGCAAACTAATCACCCCATCTCCATACAGGTCTTTTAATATATTTACCAGTTGGCTTGCCCACTATTTCTCCCTTATCCATTATCATGTTTCCTCTGACCAAAACATAAAGAGGCCAGCCCTTCAATATCATCCCCTCAAACGGTGTGAAATCTTGTGCAGAATTAAGGATCTCTGGTTTAACCTCCTTCTCGATATTTGGATCGAAGACTACTATATCTGCATCAGCCCCAATATTTAAACTTCCTTTCTTAGGCCATAATCCATATATTTTGGCCGGGTTAATAGTTGCAAGCGTTAATAATCTCTCTAAAGGTATTTCTCTCTTTATAAAACCTTCGGTATATAATATAGGTAGAAAGAGAGAGGCTCCTGCGAATCCCGCCTCAGCCTCCCAAAGATCTTTATCTTTCATGCTACTTTTTAACGCAGCTGAATCGCTTCCAATCATATCTGCCTTGCCTTCTCTAACATATCTCCATAAAGCCTCAACATTATCTTTAGTTCTTATAGGTGGGTTGACCTTAGCTCTAACTTGCGCCGGCGAGTCTATTGTAAGCGTCAGATGATGTAGAGTGACCTCCAAAGCTGCATCAACATTTAAAGCATCTCGAAGTCTAATAGCTTCCTTAAATCCTAAAGCACTACTTATATGAAGTATATTAACTGGACAATCAGTAAACTTAGCAAGATACATAGCCTCAGCTATTGCAAGCGCCTCAGTCTCAGGAGGACGAGAGAGATGATAAGCTTCTAAAGGCTTTACTCTACCTTCTGCTAACGCTTGTCTCGCGATCCTTACAAATCTTCCGATCAGTTCAGGCTCTTCAGCATGAAAACTTACTCTTGCACCATATTCTCGAAGCTTTGAAGCTCTATACATGATCTCGTAGAGAAGACCAAGATCATATGATATATCAGAGAGCAGAAACTCCTCCTCCATTCTACCTCTTCTATACTCGCCTCTAAGTGTTGTTCCGGAATAGATCCTCCAATACTTAAACGAAGTTACACCATACTCTTTTGCCAGGATCTCCATCTCATCGAGATGTATCGACATTATAGGTGCTAAGTGAAATGCATAGTCTGTGTAAAATGCTCCATCAACCATCTTAAGTACCTCAGGAAAGATCTTTAGATACGGCCCGCTAGTATTGAGATAATATCTCCCAGTTCTGAAATAGCTTATTATGGTAGTCACTCCACCTGTTATTGCGGCTCTAGACTCGCTGTATGCATCATCTCTCAAAGGCCTGTATATGCCTATATGATAATGAGCATCAACTATGCCAGGAGTCACAAGAAGATTGTTAGCTTTAATAACATTCTCAGCCTGATTCAGATCTAGTGATCTGCCTAGGGCAACTATCTTTCCATCTTTAACTCCCACATCCCCTTCGACTATGCCTACATTAGGTATCACTAGTTTCCCTCCTGTTATCACAAGATCATATTTCATAAACATCACCTCTCCATAGTTAGATATTTAGTCTCTGGTCTCAAAAGCGCTATAATCACAACAAGCAGTTGACCTATGACAACATTTATTATAACAGCTGTGAATATAGATCCTATGAGAGCTCCTATCGATATTAAGATCATTGGTGCAAATCCTCCTATAATCAAGCCGATCGCATATGAAAGTCCATAGCCGAATCCTCTAAGTAATGTAGAATAGCTTTCTGTCACATACGCACCATGTATCGCATATGCAGAATTAACTATTGCGCCAGTGATAGCTAGTGTGATGAGCAGATAATTATAATTAGCTGATATAATAGTTATAAATTGGAACGTGGGTATTGTGAGTATAATCGAGATAATGCCTAAAATTATTAAACTTAATCTTCTCCCTATTATATCAGACATGTATCCAGCCCCTAGATGAGTAAGTATCAATAATCCATTAGTTACTGTAAGAACTAAACTAGCCATTGCTATAGGATAGTTCAAATAAGTTTTAACAAGTGTAGTGTATACTCCAACAGTACTATAGTAAGTATATAAGAAACCAGCCATCAAAAGTGATGTTGCCACAATAAGAAGCCCTACTTCTCTTATCGATCTTTTTGATACAGCGGCTTGTGTTTTCATTTTCGCCCAGACTCTTGATTCAGGCACTGTCAATCTTATATATAGAGCTAATGCCGCCGGTATTATGCCGGTGAAAAACGCGATCCTCCAACCATAGCTTAAGAAAGCATCACTTGTTAATGTCGAACTAAGTACATATACTACAAAAGAGGACAACAGCACTCCTGCATCAAATGCAGCAGCTAATATACCGCTGACCAGACCTCTTCTATTTTGAGGAGCAAATTCTAAGGCGAATGGATTTCCTGCAGCATATTCGCCACCTATAAAGATTCCTTGCACAGCTCTGAGTATATATAGCAGAATAGGAGCTAAAACTCCTGCTTGTGCATGAGTTGGTAGTAATCCCATTAAGAAAGTTATTATAGCAAAACCGGTGATAGTGATCACAAGAATTCTTTGTCTTCCAATTTTATCTGTATAATATCCAAATAAAGAAGATCCTAAGGGTCTAAATATCAGAGTAATTGTTAGCGTGCCATAAGTTGCTAGTAAACCTAAAACACCAGTCAGCTCAGGAAAGAATAAGATCTGTATTGTGGGCAGTAAAGACAGTATTATTAATAGATCATAGGCATCTAACAAAAAACCGAATAAAGCGGCTGTAAGAGCTTTTATACTATCTCTCTCTAAACCTAGATAAGCTCGCGCCATTTTAATCACTGTCTTGTATAAATATGACCAAAAAAGTTAATAAATGACCAGTACTTTAAAAAACAATTAGTAAAATGATGCTTATACCTGATAAGTTTTTATTTAATTAATCTGTTTGGAAAACATGAATACCCTGAAAGAGATAAAGATAGATCGAGACTTTATTCAAAATTTAAATCTTATATTGAATCAAAGTCTATAATTTTTGATTTTTTCTATCGCGTTTTCAATTGGTGTGTATTCAATGTTGAATCCGAAGTGTTTTGGTCCTAATATTTCTAATCCTTTTTCTGTTCTAAATATGTTGTGTGCTTTGAATCCTATTACATAGACTTTCAGGTCTTTGGCTAATGCGTTGTTTGTTATCGGGTTTCCGTTTGGATCCATTAGTGATATCAGGTCTGGGCTTGTCACAAATGGTTTGTTGTTTAGCCATGTTATGTGGTTTTCGTTTTTAAACCATATCTTCATATGATCATTTTTATACTCGTCTATTCCTTTTATATATGTTGTGCCTATCATATATCCCTCTGGATCATCTCTCCAATCAACATCAACAATCCTTCCCTTGAAAAGTATGTAGGAACCCTCAATTTTTTCAACAAGTCTTTTGGCAGGGTCGTCGCCTTCTGAGACAGCTCTTCTCACTATTCTACCGATCTCATATGCCTTTGATACTGTCCCAGGTATTATAGTCTCTCTCAGTCTTCTCCCATTCATCACAAAACCAGCCATAGCGACAGTGCCTAGAGATGCCACGCTCAACATTTTTCCTATTCTCTCAGCCATTTCACATGAGACTGTTCTTGTTATTATGACTGTGTTTCCATATCTATCAGCTACTCCAAATGGGGCCGGAGAGACGTTATTAAGACACAACGTCGTCTGAGTAATCTCTGGAATAGCTCTCTGAGCAAAATCTCCATCAACAAAAATTCTGCCCAAAGCATGTGCAACAGATATTGGAGCTGGAGTATTAGAACATCCAAGCTCAATAGCCGCAACAACATCAACATCTCTATTCAAATATCTCTCTAACAACGACAAGGCTATTATAGGAAACTTCTCATCTAAAAATACTCTGCGAAGACCCAGCCTCTCTAACAGCCTCTTCTTCTCCTCAGTCATAGGAGCCATAGAACCCATTCTAAAAACAACTGCAACAAGCTGATCATCAGAAACATCATTTACATCTCTAACCTCTAAAGAGCCTACCTCAATATCTTTAAGCAAAAGCTTCCTACCCACCTCAAAAGATCCTCCACCACCAGCACCCATCAAACCAAGCCCCGTCAATAGATCCAAGACATCATCTTCAGATCTTAACACAAATCCTCCCATTAAACACACTCAATAAATTTTCATCATAAAAAATAAAAAATTCGACAACAAATTCCGATCCTGAGTTATATTAAGACGAGAAACTTCATATTTGTATTTCTAACAGTTATGATCAATGAAAACATTTTATAACCATATCTGAAATATCATCTTTTTTTACTCTGTCTCCTTTAATAAATACAAGCACACTTTCGATAGTCATGATCTCTATGTTATTTAATGTTTCGCTTGTCTTTACAAAAAATCTTCTCTAGAGGACTGGGGTCTTGGCAGTCGCAGTTCAGGGCTTTCCTTTAGGGTCGTTCCTCTACAGCGATTCAGCCCTTTAGGACTCAACCTCCATTAAATAGCTCAATGAAAATATTATAAAAACTATATCCGCTCTATAGGATGAGGGTTATTTTTTATTTCACATTTTTAGTTGTTGGAGTGTTTGGAGCGTTTTTCCATATAGCTCATCTGTCACCATCTTTATTTCCTCGGGATCTTCTAGGTACTCTGCCACCTTCCTCCAGATCTTATCTCTCAGTCTCTCATCAATCTTTAGATAAGCTATCTGCTTATTATTATTGAACATATAGAGATAGAATCTTCCTTTCTTCATATTTATCTTGATGCTGAAGTTGGGTTTTCTCATCAGCTCTTTTATTGTTGCGTCGTTTTCTATGGCCTTCATAAATACTTGATAGGCTGAGGATGAGAGTATGTGAGGAATGTTTGTGTATTCGTTAACAACAAGCCATCTGATCTCTCTTGGGATGTTCTTCAGCAGATCTACTATGTCCTCTAGATAATGTAGCTTGTGTACTCCTAGATTTTCTAATCCTTTTTCCTTAATCTTCCTATTGATCTCGTCTGCTACTCCTCTGTAGAGAGGGAGGATCTTGTTCTTTATGGTCTCCATGATCTCTTTCTCGAAATATTTGAATGCCAAAGGATATTCTGATCTGCTGGGGATCCTGTACTCCTCACTAATTATTCTCTTTATTACATTAAGCTGTTCTTTAGCATCTTCCATCTCATGATCAGCCAGATGATACTCACGCTCGTAGTTCTTAATCAAAAACCCACACCTAGGACATCTATACTCCTCAAGCTCATCAGGCTTATACTTTCTCAAAAGCTCTTCAGCTCTTCTCTTGAGATATTCTATATAGTCGCTGATCCATGAGGAGACATTCTCAATACAGTTAATAAGATCATTTCTTTTGCACGAAAGCGTAAGGTTATGATCAACAGGTATGAAATAATGACTAAGGAATACATCTGCTCTCTCATAATCTATAGCCACATCTAAAAGCTCGGCCTCAGCGTTATCAAGCTCTCGAGAATCCGCAGAGCCATCAAGGATCCTTCTGACGATCCTCGGTGGAAAATCATTTACTTTGAGATAGACAGTGACAGGATCATCTTCAAACATTATATCACTTTCGCTCACAGTAGCAGTGCCCCACCAATATCTCTTCTCGTAACAAGTGGCAGACACATAATAGGGCATCGAAAGTTCTCTACCAAATTCATCATAATAATTCATCTCTGTACAGCTAATCTTTTCAAAACCATTCTTCAGCAGAGCTTCTATTAGATCATTCCCAAGCCCCAGATCATCAACAAGAAAATTTGTCTCAGCTATAACTATCCACCTCAACTCTTCCCTAATTAATCCACCTCTAACTCCTTAATATATAATTACAAATGAAAGCCTCGCTCTTTAAGGCGGGAGAAGGTCAGCTTATATTAAGAAGATATTGGAGAAAGCCGAGAAGATAGTCAGCCAAAACAAAATGAGACAGGATTTTATGAAAAAACAATTTTAATAAATTCTACGACTTTTATCCTTATCAATCTTCATAAGATCTTTTTGCTAAGACCTTGAATACTAACTTATTATATAGCTACGATCATCGAGTTTAGACTGAAACTTTAATGATTCATAACAAGAAGCCGTACGTCAGGATCTTTCAGCAGATTTGATAAAGCAGATCTCTGTTTGAATCCAAGATCCTTATTACAGGCTTCTCTTTGTTTCTAATGCTGATTAGCTTTAAATTATAAGGTTTCCTCAGTATCATAATTGGGAATGGTTGTGAGAGTGTTGTTATGAATAATTTTGGTGTCAAAGATCTTGATATGTGGCTGAAGAAGATTTGTGAAAGACTTTTAAATTATGATCCTGATATTGTTGAGATTATTCAGTTCGGCTCTTCTGTTTATGCTCCAGAGTATGCTAGAGATGTAGATATACTTGTGATCACTCGAAGATCAAAAGACTACGACGTCTATCTAGATGCTGTAGACGATATTTCTCCACCATTTAATATTGATGTTGTTGTTGTGGAGCCTACTAAAGAGCTTAGAGAGGATTTCGTTAGAAGCGTCTTGGGAGCTTTCAACATACTTTATGGCAGTGGCGAGTATATACTTAGTTATGCTAAGAGACTGAGAGATCCTACGTTTGAAGAGTCTAAGTCAATGTTGAGGGTGGCCAGAAGAATATTCGATCTGGCGAAAGAAACTGTTGAGCCGTTAGATAGAGATAGACTTATCAGAGAAGCCTTTGACTCACTATTTCACGCAGCAAAAATAGCTGTAATGACGTATCTGTCGACTGAGATCTCTAGATGGGGGACTGCCGAAAAGAATACTTCCAGAGCCATTCAACTTGCAATTCAGAAGATTCATAGACATGCTACACGTAAAATATTTCTACCATGGAGAATATCCTAGAGAGAATGTTGAAGAAGAATTCAACAAATGGTATGATGAAGTTAAAAAATTTATAGATAATCTAGAGTTTGAAGCTAAAATGAAAAAATAAAGATTAGACCATCTCCCTTCATCAACGTGTAATTGACTTTTTCATCTATTTGAGTTTATAGATGCAAGCTCGTCCTTAAATAAGGAGAAAGTATTTGAATGTTTATAAGGCTCTCATAATATCTTAGTATTGTCTCTTCTGTAGACACTATAGCTCATCATAGTCAAATGACTTCTTCTCGAACTCTTCAGCTTTTCTCATACTACTGTTAACATATTCTTCACCAAAGCCTTGATAAATAAAATATGCGCGATGATTATAACGCTTACAAACTATGTATACAGCTTTAAAAACAGCCTCTTTGGCTATCTTCATATTAATCATGATCTTTTAGAGAAGAGTCATAGGCACAGCTGAGAGAGAAACTCACTAAACGGTTCGTAGTTTTGCTAACATGAGTTATGTTTACTTAGCTTTGGTTGGTTAACTTTTTTAAGGCTGGTTAACCTTACTATATCTTGGTAATTCATCTATGTCGCTGTTTATTTTGAAGGTTAGAAAGAAGGGTGTAGTTATACTGCCTAAAGAGCTGAGGACTAAGGCTGGTATAGAAGAGGATTCTGAGGTTATTGCTGAGATTAAGGGTAATGAAGTGTTGTTAAGACCGCTTAAGCCGGTTATTGTAAGAGTTGACTGGGCTGCTGTCGAAAAGATTTTACATGAAGAAGATAAGGTAGAGGAGGAGAAATTACGTGAAATCTTCAAAGAGTTACGTTATTGACACAAGCGTTGCATTAGCTTACATAGTTGAAAATGCTCCTGGTAGAGACAAGGTTGTAGAGATTTTTAATGTAGCTAAAAAAGGTAAGGCGAAGCTGTATACAGTCTATCCTGTTCTAAGCGAACTATTGTATGTAGCGTCTAAAATATATAGCGCAACAGGATTTGCTGAACACAATAAAATGGCTCTAGACCTAGTGTTGTGGATTAAAAATGTTGCTGAAGTTGCTGAAATAACGCTGAACATTGCTTTGAGAGCTGGAGAACTTAAGAAGCTTCTAGGGATAACATTAACAGACTGCTATGTTATTGCAACAGCAGAGACCTTAAGTGTCACAGCTCTATTTCTGAAAATTGAGGAAGAAATGAAGAAAAGAATAAACCTTATTGAAAAACTACCTGTAGAGTTTATAATTAAAACACTATAGTCTCTATGTCTCAATCAATTTCTACGTTTTAAATACGCGAAGCCTAGCCGATGTCCTAATATCCCTAGTTTCAATATAGCAGATTAACACCGCTTATATGCTTGGGGCATGTCTTTTATAAAACTTCAATTGGCTTCTTTTCTATGTATTCCTCAAGCTTCCTCCTCAAGCTTATACTACTTTTCCAAAGACTTCATTTAAAACGCCAAACTAGAGATAATGAAGAATTTAAAAAGTTTTCCAGAACTTAGTATAGGCTCAAGCAAAATTTATCCTCTTTTGAAGACGCTTAGGATAAAGGACTGATCATGTGTTATTAAAGAAGCAGAGGTAGGAAGACAATTAAGAGTTGTAAAATAACAGAAAGAGGTATGAAAGTAATGATTAGAACATCAGTAAATGCTTTAAAAACAGTAACTTCTTGTTAGATATTCATGAAAAGATACTAAAAGAAATCGATCTTAGAAAAATCTGATAGAATCATCTTATTAAGAGAAGATCTTAAAGAATTCTTGGAAGAGATTGAGAAGATGCAGAGATCTCTTACAAACATTAGCGTTATTTTAAACTTCTCTTTCTTCTGAATGGCGAGGTTCTATACATCTCACTTGAAATAAGGCTCCATCTTTTATTTCTATCTATTCAAGGCATATCTATTATCAGAGAGGTAGTCGAGAGGGTTGAAGATTCATTATCAAGAACTGTTAATATAAGGAAAAATTATAAATCTTTTTTGCTTATCTATGCTTTAAAAGACGAGGCATTAACCTGTAGTTTTAGTCAGATATCGGGCTTATAAGCTATCTGGGATATATGGGATATGTGGGCGATTTAGGTTGAGCATTGTTGTTGTAGATAAAAGAGGCCGCATCGTTGTACCCAGCAGACTTAGAAGAAAATTAGGTTTGAAATATGGAGATGCATTCATCGCTGTCAATATAGGCAGTGAGCTACTCGTGTTAAAAAAGGTAGATGTGGAGAAGCTCGTTAAGGAAATAGCTGAGGAAGTGGCAAAAGCTGGGCTGGATCTTGAGGAGATCGATAGACTAGTGGAGGAAGAGGCTAATAGACTTGCAAAAGAAAAGGTACATGGTTGATACCAATGTATTCATAGCCGCATTTAAATCAGGATACACTGCATCAACCAGGCTACTCTTAAGGCTGATACTGGATCCAGATGTTGAGTTGATAGCAGATGAGATATTGCTTAAAGAATATGAGAAATGGTTTAATCAGCTCTCCTCCAGACTACCAGGGATAAGAGAGCTGGCAGAGATCATTTACCGATTATTAAAGGCAAAAGTCTCTATAGCAACACCTAAAACCGAGGATATCGAAACGGTAAAGCCATATATGCCGGAGACAAAATATGCTGACATTTATCATGCAGCGACATGTTTAAGATCAAAAGCGATACTAATAACTAACGATAAAGACTTCGATATTATAAAAAGTCGAGGCATAATCGAGGTTTGGAATATAACCGAGGCGTTGAGAAAACTCGGGATAATATAAGAATCATTAGAATCATTAAATATATATATAGAGGATCCAGCCTATACATCCTTCTCATAGTTTTTTAAATAATTTTTTGCTGAGTTAATTATTTAAATGAAGAAAACTTATATTATCTAGATCTCTGAATAATAGATCATTTTTTGACGTTTAAATTCTCTTTTAGAGTCGCGAAATCAGTTGTTAAAGCGAAATGCTTTGTATATAATCATGGCTGTTATAAACCTTCTAGCATTTCTACAGATCTAAGTCTCTCTACATATTTTTACTACTAATTATTCAAATTGCTGATAACAAATCCGTTGTTATATTCCTCAGATGTCGCCTAAAGTCTTACCCTATATTCCATAGATATATATAAGTATTTTTAAGACTGAGGATCCTATAGCTGGCATCTTCTATACTGTGATCCAGGTTGCAGGCGTGATCTTTTTAATCACATAAGATGTTCTCTATCTCCACGATTTCGGATCCTCTCAGTCTAAGTTTCTTCAGGCCTGCCTCGTTTGCTATCTCGACGTGAAATACCAGCCAGTTGTCACTCTCACATGCGACCACCATAAGCGGCTTAGCAGATAGCCTCTCTAATGCGTCGATCCCTGTCTTTTTCAAGCCTAGCTTTTTTGTTATCAGTTCTATCGACTCTTCTATTGCTTCTCTAAGCTCATTCATATCAGTCTCTCTTCTTCTCATCTCGATCAGCTTTTTGAAAAAGCTCCTCAGATCTTCTGGACTTTGTGATATAAGCTCTTCATCTGATATTGGAAAGCCTTCGGCATCTCCTGAGAGCGAATAGAGATATCTGATCAGATGTCTTATCGAGTGATAGAGATGTGAGGCAGATTCTCTGGGCATGTCTATGTAATAGCTCTCTATCGCTAGTCCTAGAGCTGTTAAAACAGATCTTCTCAAAATTTTTATTGTATACTCAGTTATTCTAGGCCTAGATCTTATCATAGATAGACAGCCTCGGTCTAACAATATGACTGAGTATCTGAACATGAAGCCTAGAAGATAACCTTTCTCAATCATTTGATCCAGCTCCTCAGGAGTGAAAACCTGCACATGAACCTTAGTATCCATAAAATCTAGACGATATACACGTCTCTTAGGAGCCTCTCTGACCAGAACAATTACATCAATATTACTGACGCCTGGCGCAAAATCTGAAGGTCTTGCAGCTGAGCCAATAACAACTATAGAACATACATCTTCTGAAACAATAATATTAGGAAGCTCAGATAGAAACTCATAGGCTGTGCTCAGAAAATTCTTAACGTCTTCTCCAGAGGACATTAACAGCCTCCAAGACATGTTTATCATAAGAACATCTATAAATCTCTAGCATCATTACATATGGCTTATCTTTGTCATCTAGATGTTTCAACAATTGATCCTGATTAAAACTACTTACGCGTATATTATAAACGACATAACGCTCTAATAAACTATGTGATCATAGCCTCACATGAGACGTTAACAAGATCTGATGACTCCTGCCAATAATATGTTATATAGTCTTAAATAATATGTTGATTAAAAAATATATAGCTGTGTTTAAATGGCTTAATTAAGTATAACTGTCTTAATAGGAGTTTGCAGAAAATATGACAATATTAAATCTTCTTCATTGATAAAATCTCGACAGGATCTTTTTATAACTCTCGAGGAAGGTCAGAAATAGCGTGATTAGCAATAGAGTAATTCGTAAACAATATTTTAAGAGATTATAGGAGGAGCTTATCTTATACGCGACT
>Ga0080004_1126398_pt1 | contig 19271 bp, 24 predicted proteins | sample WasSprMetagenome_FD_69207 | JGI IMG/M metagenome (GOLD analysis project Ga0080004, IMG submission 69207) | Sulfidic aquatic microbial communities from Washburn Spring, Yellowstone National Park, USA - WS (SPADES assembly) (version 2) | ecosystem: Environmental > Aquatic > Thermal springs > Hot...
GGAACTACTGGGACTCCTAGCTTCTCGCACTGCCAGTCGATCCAGAATGAGAGCTTCCTGTAGCTCAGGATGAGAAGGGCGACTTTATGATCCCTCGGCAGTTCTCTAAGCTTCTCTATTAGGCCCGTCAGGTCTTCTCTCGCTACAGCATAGCGATGCTGCTTGGCGAGCTCTGCTATCTCGCGCGAGACCTTCTTCGCCCAGTCTTCTATGATTTTGCGGGCTTTCCTGTGGAAATGCCCGATTCTCCTCAGAATACCTTTTCTCCTCAGCCATGCGTTGTACTTGCTAAAGGAATACTTCTGCTGCAGCTTTTCAGCGAGTTTTTTGTAATGAAGTGCTCTCTCTATGGCAGTCTCCCTCCTTTCCCTCACTACGCTATTGCCGAAGACTATTTCCTTCTTGTTGACATCTACTGCTAGAACGCCTTTTGGAGTGTACTTTGAAGGTTTTGGAATCTGCTTTGTAATCATCAGGAAAAATTCATCGTTCCTGTAAACCAGCCTTGCTTCCCTGTTGGGATAGCTGTCGTATCTTCTATCCCAGCCGATGATTTCAAGCTTAAAGCCTCCTGAAAGCTCAATGCAACAATCTTTGACTCTGTAGCTTTATCCTTGGGTTAGCCAGAGCTTCAGGGTTTTTACCTTTGGAATCTTTCCTCTCTTCGGATTTCTCAGCCAGGATTTTGCAACTGTGATCGCTTCCCTGTAGCAGTCTTGAGCAACTTTAGAAGGAAGACCATACCTTTCCTTAAGAACGTTGTACAGCAGTTTATGAGCTTTGTCGAGGCTTAACGCTTTATTCTCGATAACCACCTTAATAGCGTAGTTCAGCGCTTCTCTGTACCTTTTCATCAGGCTGATCAACTCTTCGCCCGATTCGGGCTCGGGGCTAACCCTCATCTTAATGGTTAGGGTTAGCAAACCCTCATCGCCTAAGACATGCCTACTCAACTCTATACTTGGCTATGTTCACACTCCTATGGCAGTTCGGGCAGTTAGCGTAGTACTTCCTCTTACCCTTATAATCCCAGACATGACCACACGAAGGGCACTTCAACCTAACCAAACATACCACCAACAAACATACACACAAACACACTTATAAACCTTTCTATTTCATCCCCTCCCTAAAGGGCGAGGCTTTCTGTTGTAAAGCTGAGGGATGGAAAGAAAAATTAAAACATTTCAAATTCTTCTATCCTTTCAACCGTTGCAGTAGGTATGACTTTTCTTTTAAGAGCCTCATATAGTCTCCTTGCTTCTTCATCTGTTACATATCTTGCGGCCGTTGTTAGAATCCCTATATTACCTCTCAACGCCTCTTCGATCGCTTTTCCTTCTAGCGGAATCTTCTGCTTTTCTACAATTAGTGGAGAGGGTTCAACTATTGCAGCTTTTTTTATAAAGACAAACTCTTCATTTATTGGTGTCACAACAAGGGTCCCAACTTCTCTGTTTCCAAGCTTAACAGCCAAGACGATATCGCCGTCTTCGGTTTCACCCAATTTTTCGAGAGTATATTCGACTATTCCCGTCATCAGCGACTCCGCTTTCGAAAGCCCAGATTCCACTGCCCTCTTCACGATTTCTTCTGAAACTCTCTTAAAAGCTTCAATCTTTAATGTTTCAAGTTTCCAGTTTAACTTGCCTGAATCCGCTTCGTATTCAACAACTATTCTAACCACATCTCCTTTGTCCAACTTCAAACCTTCCACAAGTATGTTGTAAAGTAATCTGTTTAACTGGGCTATAGCTTGGGCCACTTCTTCGCTTTTCAAGCTACCTTCTTTAAGCAAATCACGCAATTGAGCAAAAGCAGTTCTCCTTATCTTATCAGCATATGCACCAGCTATCACCAAACCAGAACTCAACCTAGCCAATTTCATCACCATTGCAAATGAACTTTCGGATTATTTAAGCATTGCCGAAATAATCTTAAATTCTAAGTTCGCAAAAATCGCATGGAGAAAGTCAAACTTCTTTTTGACAACACAGTTGCGAGAATTAGCCTGAATAGGCCAGAAAAGAAGAATGCAATTGATCAACAAATGCTATCCGACCTCAGAAAAGCTATAGATATAGTTAAAAATTCTTCGGCCAAGGTTCTTGTGCTAACCGGCGAAGGTGATACTTTCTGCTCGGGTCTGGACCGGGATCTTCTGCTGAGTCTAACTCAAAAAGGTAATTTAGTTGACAGACTTGAAGAATTAATAGAGTTCGTTCAAAAGATTATAATAGATTTGAGAACTATTAGAATTCCTGTAATAGCCGCTGTCCAACGTTATGCAATCGGAGGCGGATTGCAGTTAGCAATAGCTGCCGACATTCGGATTGCAACTCCCGGGACTATTTTCTATCTTCGAGAACTTGAGTTCGGTATAATTCCCGATATGGGGGCCCTCCAAATACTACCAAGGTTGATCGGAGATGGGCTTGCTAGAGATTTGGTGTTCACGAGAAGGCAGATAACGGCTGAAGAAGGCAGGCTGATAGGCCTCGTAAATGAAATATACTCAGACTTGGAGAAGGGGATTCAGGAATATGTCCAGAAGATATTGTCCGTTCCGGACTACACAATTTCAGAGGCAAAGAGAATAATTGAGAGAAGTTGGTACATGAGCCTGGAAGAAAGTCTGAAAGAAAACAAAGATGCACAGATCAGGTGCATAAAAAGAGCTTTGAAAATGATCTAATTTTTTGCGACTGAATTGCAAAATTAAACTTATTTTAAAATAATGTATAAACAGTGTGTGTGCATAAAATTAAAATAACACCTATAACTTAATGATATAACTGTGAAAGCTCTAATGAGAAAAGATGAACTAATTGCTGAACTTGTTTCAAGAGTTGCAGGGGAAATAGGGGCAATCTTGTATTCTTTAGGAATAAAAAACGAGTTCACAGATGATCAACTGGCCCTAGAACTAGGGATAGAGATAAGCGAGATCAGAAAAGCACTTTTCGCAATGTACGAAATTGGACTGGCGGAGTATAGGAGAAAAAAGGATGATGAAACTGGCTGGATGGAATACTACTGGAAAATAAATTACGATAAAGCAAGAATTGTGCTTAAAAGGGAGCTCGAAAAAACCAAAAGGAATTTAGAAAGAAAACTAGAGAACGAAACAAAGATGATATACTATATCTGTCCAAACATGTGCGTCAAATTAAGCTATGATGATGCAATAGCTAATAACTTTTCTTGCCCAAAATGTGGGAGCATGTTACAGTATTTAGACTGCAGTGAAGCTGTTGAGAAAATAAAGGAGGAAATAGAGACTATAGAAAAGCTTTTAGCAAGCCTTTGAACACTGCCTCAAAATTTCTTCTCTTATCTTCTTACTGGCTCTTATGCTTACTTCCAGAACTTCTGTGAATAAAGGTTCGCTCAACAGATAATCTCCGCTTTTCTGAATTGCAACGATGTTGTCACTCTTATCAACTGTAACAGTAAGAGTTCGCTCACCCACACTCATTTCGTCTCTAGTCGGATCAACGAGAAACTTGTCTCCAATTATCAGCGATGTTACGCTTACAGGTATGTCGTTAACGGGCAAATCGAAGTCTTCTCCCAGGCCAAATCTACTTGCTGGGACTTTTGTATTCATCAAAGCACAAATAGATGCTATTGCAGACGCATCTAATAGATTTCCATCATCATCAAGCGCGTGTATGTCTACAAAGATTATCCATACTTTTTTTCCAGGTTCTATACAGAGTTTTGATAAATCAACCGCTTCACTTTCCCTTATTCCTCTATCTACAACTCTCGCGAGCTCTATTGAATTCTCATCGGGTGGACCTGGTTCAAAGGTCGGCGAAGCAAGTGGGACGAGCTCTGCGTTTACTATTATAACTCCTTTGTCGGGAACATCTGGAAAAGGTTCTCCTGGTTGCATCTTTATACCAACAACGACCTGTGTATTTCCGAGTTTTACATAAGCCGAACCTTCTGCTTTACCGATTAAACCAGTTCTTATTTCTAATTTTCTAAATTCATCGAATTTCCTACCATCTATCCTCTCGCCATCTCTCAGCTTCGAAAGCACATAGTCTTTTTTTATCTCTGAAAGGATATCGTTACTCATTTTCTCCCTCTTCAATAAACTTCTTCATTATAGCTTCCCTCTGCATCTGATATATCTCCATCGCACCCTTCTTTGCGAGATTTATGGCTTCCTTTATTTCTTCTTTTGTCATCTTGCCATCCATTTGCAAGAGAGCTATCGACTCTATCTTTCCTCCCCTTATAAGGAAAGCAAATGGTATATCCGCCTCGCCATAATTGTCTTCTTCTTTCATAGGATCCAGAACAAGTACCCCATCCACTTTTGCAACAGCAACTGAAGTCAAAATCCCCTTCATCGGAATTCCCGCATCAACAAGAGCAACGCTTGCAGCATTTATACAAGCGGTGCGGCTTCCGGCATCAGCCTGAAGAACCTCTACGAATATATCTATTGCGCTCCTTGGAAAAAGCTCTTTCATTATCACGGCCTCAAAAGCTTCCTTACTCACTTTCGAAATTTCTATGCTCCTTCTGTCTGGACCTGGTCTTTTTCGTTCCTCAACACTAAATGGGGCCATATTGTAGCGATATCTTATTATAGCTTTAGTAGGGTCTTGTAGATGTCTTGGATGAACTTCTCTAGGCCCATAAACTGCTGCTACTACTCTGTTTTTACCCATTTCTAGATAGCATGAACCGTCAGCCCTCTTAAGGTAATCGACTTCTATTTTGATAGGTCTAAGCTGATCAGGAGTTCTTCCGTCTAGCCTTTTACCGTCTATTATGAATTTTTCTGGGCGAGACATTCCTTTCTCCTCCTCAAAAATTCAGCCACTCTGTCTGTTAGCCCTTCTGTATGAGCTTCCTCTTCGATCAAATAAATTGCCTCCTCCGCGATAGAAATTTTTCTTCTATCCCCATTAAGCCATATCAATCCATTTTGTCCAGCAACTATCTGAACATCAAGCTCACTTTTTAGCAACTTAATCATGCTACCCTTTTTTCCTATTACTCTCGGTATTCTCGCTGGATTTATCGCAACTATCCTCCCAAACCTTATAGCCCTACAAATCTTATCTTTCATTGTTACAGTTACCCTCATCCTTGGATCTATGTTAATAACTTTCGCAATAACAGCATCCCCGAGATCTAGGATATCATTTGGCTTTTTACCCGGTTTCGTTTCTGGATTTTCAGTCAAAGGTAGGAATGCCTGGTAAGGGGAGTTTATGTCGAGATTCCAACCATTTGCTGTTACTTCCCTTACAATTCCAATCACGGTATCGCCGATGGAGGGTATATACTTACCTTTTAGCGGAATGACTTTCGCGGAGTTCTCTGCTTCATCAAAGAGACCGAGAATTTTTGCATAAACCTTATCGCCCTCGATATAAGTACCGTATCCAGCAACCTTTGGATTCGTTGAAATTAAATCTCCAGGCAGAACTATCTTTCTCATCCTATTCTCCTCAGAATTTTAGTAAGTGCCTCTCCTTTAGTAATTCTTCCAAGCAAATCCATCAGCTCTCCGTACATCCCGCTTGGAATTCTCATAAGGCAGATCCAGCTGCCATCTCTCTGCCATTCCTCCTTAGTCACACCCCCAAATTTATAGAGCACTGAAATAGCTTTACCTGCGTATTCAGGCGGAACTTTTATTGCAACTTCCATTTCCTCGAATTTCAAAGGAAGAATTGGTTTCAGGGCTTTAACTATATCCTTTATCTGAGCCTCGACGGATTTGAAAATATCTATGTGAACCTTCGCCTCTTCTAAAGCCCTCTCAATCCTTGCCGGAGGATGAGGGGTGTTAGTCCTAGGATCTATAGTATTCTTGCTTAGAAAAGTAACTATTTGTTTTCTCTTCGCTTCAAGCATTTCTCTCCTTTGTTCAGCAGTAATCTGAACTTCTCCCTCGATAATTATGGTTCTTGCAATCTCTCTAACATCAGTTGTACCAAAAACTTTCTGCAATTCCTCATTTGGTGCTCTCTCCCCTTTCCTAGCATTTCTGAAAATCTCCTCAACTGCCAGCAAATCGTCAAAGTTCACTTCTTTGCCTTCCTTAAGGTCTCTAGCCAAGTAAGGATCAACTAGAATCTCGAAATCCATGCCGCCTTTTCTAAGTTTTGCAACAACAGCTTTTTCAAGCGATACCATATTACTTCTTCAATTCAGCTCTTATCCTTTCATTCGCTTTTTCAACGTACTTTCTCAGTTCCTCTACGCTCATTTCACGATAGACTTTTTCATCAGTTCTGACATAACCAACTTCCACATTTTCGGCCTGAAGCTCGCTTTCTATGCTCTTTCCCATTGCAACAAGTGCTAGTACCAAAGCTTCTTCGAATGTTAAATCTTCCCTGTACTCCTTTTCAAAAAACTCCATTACAATGTTTCTCCCCATACCTATTGCAGTTGCCTTATATTCAAGCAGAGCTCCACTTGGATCGGTTTCGTAAAGCTTGGGTACAAAATCGACACCCGCAATTAACAGAGAAACTCCAAATGGTCTAACTCCTCCAAATTGGGTGAATTGTTGCTTAAAGTCACATATCCTCTTCGCTAGTTCCTTTACAGTTATCGGCTCTTCATAAGTCAGTCTATTTATTTGCGCTTCAATTCTTGCTCTCTCGACCAAGACTCTCGCATCAGCCACAAGACCGGAAGTTGCAGCACATATGTGCTCGTCGATTTTGTAGATCTTTTCTATCGTATCGGCTTCGAGTAGTCTAGAACCAACTCTCTTGTCAGCTACCAGAATCACTCCTTCTTTTGTCTTTATTCCTATTGCCGTAGCTCCCCTTTTTACGGCTTCTCTTGCGTATTCAACCTGAAACAGTCTGCCATCAGGACTGAATACGGTAATTGCCCTATCATATCCCATTTGCGGAAGATTCATGAAACCACCCCCAATTTTTTCTTACAACTTCTTAGTGTTCCACTCGTAGCAAGAGTTACTATTCCCGCCTTTTCATTCCCGACACTTTCGATTAGCGTAATAGCTATCATTACCTTCTGCAGACTTTCCAGCTTGCACGAAACGATTCCCTTTCGTCCATCAAATTCTTCAAGCTTCATTTCACACCCTGCCGCCTCAATTTCACCAAACAACGAGCTTAAACTCCTCATCATCGCATCCCAGAGCAGTCTTCCGTCAACGCTATTCTCAGCTATAATCCTAAACGCAATATATCTTTTTCTACTCCTCAGAGATGATGGTAACCTCATCCCCATATCTACCGAATATTTTCTTTAATTATCTCTCTGAAAGCTTCCAGAACGGTTTCAACTTCCTCATAGGTTAAACCGTAAACTGAAAGTTTAAAAAATCTCGTCAATCCAGGTTTTATTCCATGAATTCTCCTCTTTTTTAGCTCTTTGTAAAGGAAATACCTGCCATCCTTCGCCGTTTTAGAGATTTCGTAAAGATTCTCAGCCTGAAAGAACATTAAATCGTGGTTATGCGGCTTTTCCCCAAGCTGTATTATCCCCATCTCTTCCATTTTTGAAGAGAAATATCTTGCTTTTTTTACCTCATCTCCCCATCTCTTCACTCTATCCCTCACATGCTGGAAGGAGGCAATCATAGTCATAATGCTTGGTCCTCTTGCCGTGCAACCAAGCAACTCGATCTCTTTATTTTTGAACCTCGATGACTTTTTGAGCACAATCTCTTCCCATTCACCCCTCATGCCTAGAATACCAATGGGCCCACTTGAAGCCATTGACTTATGACCGCTTCCAACGATGAAGTCGGCTCCAATTTCCTTCAGCTTTATGGGCATTCTCCCTATTGCGTAGGCCGCGTTAACTAACAATGGGACATCATAATCTTGACAAATCTTTGCAATTCTCTTTACATCGGGTAAATTACCATAATTTCCGTCAGGATAAGTTATTAGAGCTAAAACTACTTCTCCTTTTCTTTTTGTTTCTTCCAGAACTTCCGCAAACTTTTCAGGAGTGATTATAAAGTCAGGATACCCAGTATTCGGTACTTCTGCAACGTTTAAACCCGCTCTTTCAGCGGATATGTAACTTGAATAATGTGCGTTTGAATCCATAACAATCCAAGCGTCTCTTTTGGCCAGTGCATGCATCACAGCAAACTTAGCTTCCCTAGCCCCAGTTGTAATCCTCGCAACATCACAACCAATGAAATCCGGGAGAGTTTTGTGAACAAACTCGTAAATAGGAGGGGTTTTAATTTCGTCGAGTCTACCAGTGCAGAAATCGCATACACTATAACCATCTCCCCATTCAATTAAAGCTCTTCTAGCTTCTTCGGTAAGTTTTCCAGCTGTCTGGAGCGGATCGATATTTATCATGTCCTTTGTCTGTCTCTCGAGCATATTCTCTTTCTCCCCCTACCTAAAAATATTTTGCCTCCTATGGTTAAAAATAGTTTTTTCCGATCCGGCATTAGCTTTCAATTTTCTTCCTCGATCGTTCTCTCATCGTCATGAAGCCTTCAGAGTTAAACTTGGACAACATGCTCGCTAAACGAGGTCTGACCTCCTCCCTGCCCTGAAAGGCGAGACTTTCAGTAGTAAAACCACCATTAACGCCGGAAATCTCGCCTTTAAAGGTGTGATAGCTCACCTCCTCTTTACTTTCCATTTATTTTCCCAGTATTCTCTTATCTTTTCTATTACAGGAAGCTTTTCACCGCTTAAAAACCTAATACAGGCTCCACCAGCTATTGAAATGTGTGCTATCTTCTCTGAAAGGCCAAACAAATTTGCAGCCGAAGCCGTATGACCTCCTCCAACTATTGCATATGTTTTCGAGGCGGCCTTCAATATCTCGTATGTGCCAAGCGAGAACTTGCTGTCTTCGTAAACTCCAGCTGTACCATTGATCACAACTGTTTCAAACTCAGAAATCTTCGAAGTATACTCATTAACGGTTTCGATTCCGATATCCTTTATTTTTCCCCTCCCATCAAAATCATTTACCAAAACATCTTTTCTTAAGCCTCCATCTTCTACACCGAAATCAACTGGAAGAACTATTTTATCACCATATTTTTCGAGTAGGGCTTTTGCTTCCTCGTCTTTTACACCTTCTTTGTTCTCCTCTATCACTTTCTTATTCTCTTCACCTAAATCCTTTCCCTTCAGTGTTAGGAAGTAATTGGCAATGACTCCAGTCAGAAAAACCTTTTCAGCTATCCCATTCTGCAAGACGTTTTTCATGACTTTAATAGGATCTTTTATCTTGGCTCCTCCAAGAACAAATGCGGTCCTTCCGGGCCTTAAAGCTCGGCTTAAAGCTTTTATTTCTTTTTCAGCGAGTCTGCCTATGAAAGTTGGTAGAACCGGAATGAAACCGACCAGAGACGCATGACTTCTATGAAACGCAGAAAAAGCATCGTTTACAAAGATGTCGAAAAGATTGCTCAGTCTTCGAACCATAATTGACTCCGCATGTTCTTCAGCGCTTCTTTCAAGTTGTTCTTCTGAGTAAAAGCGAACGTTCTCTAGTAATAGAATTTCGCCATTACAAAGGTTTTTGATTCTTTCAATAACTCTCCTGCTAAATATTTCATCTATATATTCAACATTTCTTCCCAAAATTTTTGAAAAAACCTTTGCATGCTCTTCAAGCGTCGTAAAGTCCTTTCTTCCTGGTCTGCTTTGATGTGCCAGCATGACAACCTTTTTATCTTCGAGCTCTCGCAACGTTGGAACATGACTTCTGAACCTCGATGTATCTAAGATTGTTGAATTCACTATCGGAGCATTTATGTCAACCCTAAGCAGAACGGAGTTGAATTCACCTGCATCGTCCAAAGTTGGTAGGTCCATATTACGAGTTCCACTTCCGTTTAAAAGAGTTTTTTAATCGATCCAGAAACTGCAAGTATGGAGCTAACGGACCTCGGGGTCCTATGTAATGGAATTAAAGAAGGTAAGTTTGGACTGGCTATGGCAAAATTTAAAGGAGCTATTGCAGGGGTTTTTACAAGTAACAAAATAAAAGCTGCCCCAGTTATAGTCTGTAAGGAAAACATCAGCTCCGGATACGCAAAAGGGTTGATAGTAAATAGTGGGAATGCCAACGCTTTCACGGGAGAGAAAGGAATTGAAGACGCGAAGGAAATGTGCAGAATTGCATCCAAGCTTTTGAATTGCAACGAAAGAGAAGTAGCGTTAGCTTCTACAGGGGTAATCGGGAGAAGACTTGATATGGACTGGATAAAAAGAAAAGCACCTGAGGTTTTTGCTGGACTTGGAAAAAGCAAAGAGTGTGCAGAGAGATTTTCAAACGCAATAAGAACAACCGATAAATTTATCAAAAAAGCCTACAGCGAAAAAGCAAAGATTTCAGCAGTTGCAAAAGGGGCTGGAATGATTGCCCCAAATCTTGCAACTATGCTTTGTTTCATATTTACTACGGCAAAGTTTGAGTCTGGTGAACTATACGAGATGCTAAAAAAAGCCGTTAAACCGCTTAACAGGCTTACTGTTGATGGGGATACCTCAACAAACGATACGGTGCTTTTAGTCTCTCTTGGAAAAGAAAAGGTTGAAAGATATGTCTTCGAGGAAGAACTCGAAAGAGTCTGCTACAGCATAGCGAAACAGATAGCCAAAGATGGCGAGGGAGCTACAAAAATATTTGAAGTATTTGTTAAGGGGGCAAAAAATGAAAAAGATGCTGAAATTGTGGCAAAAACAATCGCAAGATCTCTGCTTGTCAAAACAGCAATATTTGGCTCAGATCCAAACTGGGGAAGGATAGTTTCCGCAATCGGATACAGCGGTGCAGAAGTGGACGATAAGATAACCATAGTTTTCGAAAACGATGAAAAGAGTGTAAAGTTGGTCGAAAAAGGATTTATAACTGGCAAAGAGGAGGAAGCAAAAGAAGTGATGAAAAAAGATTTTAGGATAATCGTAGATCTCCACAAAGGTGTGTATGAAGACTTTGCAATTGGATGCGACTTGAGCTACGAATATGTAAAGATAAATTCAGAATACACAACCTAAAGTTCGATGATATGCGACTCCTTGACAACGTTCAGAACTAACATCGTATACGTTCTCTTTACACTCCTCATTCCCAATATTCTTTTTACGAACTCGTTCAATTTTTCTCTGTTTTCGAATTTTGCCACAACTAAAATATCAAACTCACCAGTTACATCGTAAACAGCAGTCACATTTTTTTCTTTAGCAATTTCCTTCTCGATCTCAACTATTTGTCCACCTTCAGCAGTAATCCCGAGTATTGCTGTTATTTCATAGCCAAGTTTTGGGTAATCTATAACAGGAATGAATTTTTTTATAACTCCAAGGCTCTTCATCTTGTTTATTCTATTATAAACAGTTCCCTCAGCAACTCCGACTTTTTCGGCTATCTCCTTCAAACTTTTCCTTGCATCTTCTTGCAACTCCTTCAATATTGCGATATCGACTTCATCTATTCTAGCCATATTTACTAGGTTTATTTCGTTCTTTTAATCACACTTTCTTTTAAGGATTTTCCGGTTTTATTGATATACTCTCCAATATTTAAAGTTATTCAAAACAAGATTAGTTTATAATCAAAAAATTTACTAAACTTTCTTTTCAGAAGTTTTTGTGAGGAGAAATGTCATAACTTCCTGAAAACGTAAATCTTCAATGGTATCCATTATTCTCTTAAGTTGTTTTTCTATTTCCTTTATTTTCTCATCGCAACTAACCTCTTCTAACTCCAAATATCCCAACGCAATTGCAAGAGGGTTTCTCAACTTATCTGCAAGTTTTTCGAACTGTTTCAGATTTTCCACTAGGATTTCGGACATTATCTTTTTGTGCCTCTCTACCTGATAGTGGTTCATTGCAAATCCTAAATCCTCCCCAAGCTGTGAAAAAACACTAATCTCCCCTTCACTAAGCTCTCCAATCGAACAGAATGCAATTAGACCTAGGATTTTACCTTCATGAGTTATTGGTACTATCAGAGAACAATTCCTTGCTTCACCACATTGGCATTTTCCGTAATAAAATTCAACTGTTTTGACGTTGCACCTTGAAGCACCAGGTGTAGCTTCTATGAGCTTATTTGATTCCATAAGCCATGCATGGATTTCAATTCCGAACTTTTTCATCATTAGATAAACCCTTCTCAACAACGAATACTCATCTCTCTCTTTAAAGATCAGTTTTTGCACCTGATTAAGAATTTTTAGTGCCTTATTTACTCTTTTAAGTTCAATCTCCAGCTTTTTGCTTTCTGTTACATCTCTGGCAACTCCTTCACTTCCAACTATCTCTCCATTCAGATATCTAGGCCACTCAAGAACTTCCAAGTATCTTGCTTCTCCTTTTGCATCTTTAGCCTTGAAAGTAAACTTAACAGTTTCCCCTTTTAAAACTTTTCCAAAGTTCTTGCGTAAAACTTCAATCTGATCTTCAAATGCTATGAATCTCGAATTCTTCCCAAGAAGTTCGTCCTTTTTAAATCCAAGTATTTCATAACTTGGGTTCACATCAATAAATCTCCCGTTTCTGTCCAATATGAAGGAAAATTCTTTTGCCTCCTTGAAAAAATGAAGATACAAGCTGAGTCTTTCAGCATCCGAAATTTTATCAGGATGCTCGACCGCAAGATATACATCATAATCCAAGATTCTATCATGAAAAATTTTATATATGCTGGTATTAAAACGTATGCAACTACTATCCCTGTTTTCTTTAAGCCCTATTTCTCTAGCTTTCTCATTCTCGTATTCAAAATCCTTGCGGGAAACAAAGATTGCTATTGGTAGTTTGTTGAACAACTCTTCAAAGTTCATCGTTGATCTGTTGTACATGACTATTTAAAAACTTTTCCTCCTTTTTAATGATAAGGGTTATATAACAAAAAGAAAAGATATATGTTTCAAAAACTTTTGCTCTTTCTGGCAATTATCTTCCCAATAATATCCTTTCCCCACGCTGAAAGAATTTTCACAACTCCAGAAACTTGTGCAGAATGCCACGGGGTCTTCTATACAAACTGGAGCCAATCAATGCACTCAAATGCTGCCAAGGATCCATATTTCTTAGCCAAGCTTAGCAATGAAGTGGTAGTAGTTGGAAGCTTTGTCGAAGAGGAATGCGCCAAATGTCACACGCCGACTGCAAAATTAGAAGCCAAGCTTAATAGAATTGAAGCTATTATTCTTAGATCGGGCTTTCTCAACAAGTCCAACGAACTTTATGAGTTCGCAATTGATGGCGTTTCTTGCACACTTTGTCACCAGATTAAGAAGAATAATTTCAGCAGAAATTATTTAATAGATATCAACTACAAAAAACCAGAGAGGGCCATTTATGGGCCCTTTATTCCAATGTACAGTATAGAAATGTACAGAAATTCGGGTTACTTCCCTACAAGATCTGAAAATTTCCTCAAATCCGATCTTTGTGGAAATTGTCACGTTGTATACACCTCAACTATTGAGGATGGAAAAATAACTAAGTTTTTTGCTGAACAAACGACTTTCTTAGAATGGAAAAACAGTATCTATAACCCGGACAGACCTTGTCAGAGCTGTCATATGAAAGAGGAGAGCTTTAGGATATCTACAAAACCTGAAAACATCTTTGAAAGAAAGGCAAAACATCACCACTTTTCGGGGGCAAACGTTCAGATTTTAAAAATCTTAGGTGACGAGATTGGGGCAAAAAGATCTGAAGCTCAGCTGAAATCGTCTGCAGAGATTAAGATTATTTCCGTAAAACTAAAAGACGGTGAAATAGAGATTCTTGTTGAGATAAAAAATAACGCAGGTCACAAGTTTCCTACTGGTTTTCCATCACGAAGGGCGATAGTTCACGTACTAGTTGAGGATCCTGAGGGAATAATCTTCGAATCTGGAAGAGTTATGGAAAATGGAAAAGTGATTGGGGAAAACTATCCTGAGAGACACTACGATCTGATCACTTCAGAAGATCAAGTTCAAATCTACGAGAGTGTGATGATGGGCAAAGACGGAGAATACACAATAGATTTGACAAAAGCTCATGGATATATCAAAGATAACAGGATTTTGCCCAAGTTTTACCACTACGCTTGCACACCCAGATACTATCCCAGTTGGGGTTGAAGATGACAATTTCTCCCCCGGCAAAGACAGGATAACTTATTTAATAAAAAAAGAGTTTAAAAAACCCCTCAAGATACGGGCTGAACTTCCCTATCAACCAATATCCTGGCCCTTCATTGAGGGATTAGAAAATACAGCTGAAGCCAAGGAATTCATAAAAATGCTAGAAAACATCGAATTAACGACCCTAATCTCCTCGGATGAAATTACTATTAATTGAAAGTATAAGAGCCGCTTATTTTCTATTCCGACTTCTCAGATTTATAGATTTTCCCCTGAGTAACATAACTTGACAATTTTTAAACTGAACATTTTCCGCCCTGAAAGCGGGGTATAGAAACTGCTTCATTCTAGTTTATTACCTGCATAATTTCCTTAAATGGAATGCCAGAGAATCTCTACACAACCGGTGAAGTTGCCAAGATATTCGGTGTATCTTACACAACTGTGAAGGAGTGGGCTTACTCGGGGAAGATCAAGTACATTAAAACGCCCGGCGGTAAATACAGCGAGATTAAGAGGCTTCTCGGCGAAGCACCAAAAGGCAGATGCAGGAGCTTCCGTTCACCCTGAAGGTCCTCCCATGAAAAGAGGAGGGAAGGGATGAAAGTTAATGCTAGACCAGAACAGCCTTCAGCTATAAGTAAGCATTGACAAAACTTTCATATTCATCTCCGATTTTTTAAAGATATGCTATACATGTTCTACAATGATTCAGAGCTAGAGAAAGTTTTAAAAGAGATCGGAAAAAGAGCTAAACCATCTTTCAAGAGATTCAAATACACTGAGATCCTTGCAGAGGGTACAGAACTTATTCTTGGGAGATACAAGTCGGTTATTTTCATAATTTCCGAACAGGAGGTTGGAAATCCAATCGAAAAATTCGAGATTAAGATTGTCCATTTGGAACACGGTGAACAATTTTCTTTTGGAAAATACAAATATAACCAACTAATTGAAATCGACACAGTTTTTGACGAGAACCTTTTTTACAATCTTTTTCCAGCCTTTTTTGCGGAATTGACAATTGCAAAGCTAACTGTTAGAGATTGTATGCAAACAAAGGACTACGTTATGAATAAGAGTATCGAAATTCGTGAATTCTTAAAAGAAACTACGTTAAACTATGAAGATTATGCTATGACCTTGCACAGAAAAGAGATTCTTTTTTTGTCACTTATTCAGATTTTATTTCAAAGGCAAACAAAGCAGAGGTAGCGATTTCAAACGCAAAGTTTTTTCTTCCAAAATTGGCAATTTCATGTTTGAAGAAGTATCCAGATTAGAATTCGAACTACTCGAAGTTAAAAAATATTCTGAAAACTTTGAAAAGGTCTTAAAGGAATTGGAGAACAGACTGAATTTGGTTTACTTGCAGATCGAAGTTGAAAGGAGAAAAAATGAACTTGAATTGAATCGAAGGACTTCAGCAACTGCTGCAGTTGTTATAGAGTTCGTAGCTGTTGCCTACTATTCGCTGAAGATTTGGGAAAGTTATTTACCAGTTGAGAAAATTCCAAAAATTCTTTCTTTTTTACTCCTAATTTTTTCACGATCTCAGTGATAATTTTGACTGAAAGCATAGGTAACTATCTACTGGAAAGAAAAAAGGGGCAGTTAAAAGTGAGCATAATATTGTTGGTCATTTCCTTTTCTTTAATGGTTATTCTTCCGATTATTTATACACAAATTTAATAATAACTTCATAAAAGAGCTCTTTTGGATTTATGAATTTTTGAGCTATCTCTCACTTTTCTGTCTGAAGATCTTTGATCCTGTGCAAAGTATTTAATCTAGACTAAACCACCAGCAGTCCTAAAAAAAGATAGACTTAAATAGATCTGACCTCCTCTCCGCCCTGAAGGGCGAGGCTTTCAGGTGGTAATCTTGGTGAGAAGTTCTACACACTTAAAGAAGCTAAAAAGTTGCTAGGAGTTACAACGAGAACCATTCAGCGTTGGGATAAAGAATGAAAAATAAGAGTCGTCAGAACTTGGCGAAGGATACCTGAAAGCGAGATTAAGCGAATTCTCGGATTGAAGGAAGAGAGGGCAGTAGTGGGTTATGCTATGTTCCTCTGCAACTCAAAAAGACGACTTAGAAAGAAAGCAACTTTTATACAGCTAAGCTAAAGACAAGGGTTACGGCGATGTTGAAGACTTGATAACCATCGTATCTCATTTTGCCGGAAAGCCTTTTAGAAGCTTAGTGAGAGTCTCCTAGATCATTTTGAATGTAATGTCCAGATAAAAATCTGATCACCTTCAATCTATCGCTTATGATTTTTACGTGTTCCTTTTCCTGCGAGATTAGATAGTCTAGAATGTCTGCGGTTTCAGAAGTTGCATTTTTTCGCATTTCACTGTATACTCTAATAGCCTCTTTTTCCAGTTCAAGAGCTTTTTAAGAATTTCTTCCGGACTCATTTTTCTAAATAAACTGTCGCAGTTTTTGGAGCTTTTCCTTTTTTGACATAGTGATAATACTCGTACGTCATAACTTCTACATCCCTTAAAATATCAGCGTCTACCAGCTCGCCAATAAACAATGTATGGGTTCCGACATCACATTCCTGCAAAACTCTCGCTTCCAGAAAAGCCACTGCATGATCCAAAACTATTGGCGAACCGGTTTTACCAATTCTAAAATTAACTCCCTCAAATTTGTTAAAATCTCTGCTACTTCTGAATCCGAATTTTCCTATGAACTGCAAAGGTGTCTCCTTTTCTAATACGCTTACAGCAAAAACTTTTGAATCTTTAACAAACTCATGTGTCGTGTTCTTTTTGTTCAGACAAACTGCAACCTTTGGGGGTTCAGAAGTAACCTGAAAAACCGTATTTGCTACCTGAGCAGAGTATTTTCCGTTTTTCACTGAAGAAACAATATAGAGACCATAGCTAATCTTGTAAAGCGCCTGAAGATTCATTTTCAGCACTCACCTCTCTTTTTCCTAGTTCTGAATCGAGGAAGAGTATAGCCCTTGTGTCATTTCCAGCAAGCTTTAGTTTTAAAACAACCTCTTCGAAGCTCTGCTCTTCTTCAACTTGCTCGTTAACAAACCACTGAAGCATGTTGAATGTTGCATGATCTTTTTCAGCTATTGCCAACTCAACAAGATTTGATATTCTTTTAGTTACCTCCTTTTCATGGGCCAAAGCGAACTCAAATGCATCAAGCGGAGATTTCCAGTCCTTCGGTGGAGCTTCGATTGCATATAATTCTACTCTTCCTCCCCTACTGGCTATATAATCAAAGAATTTCATTGCGTGCATCAACTCTTCCCTCCACTGAACCTTCATCCACTTTGAAAAACCCCTAAGTCCTACGGATTCAAAATAGGCAGCCATAGAAAGATACAAATAGGCAGAGTATATCTCCCTGTTTAGTTGCAAATTCAATTCTCTAACAACTCTATCACTAATGGCCATATCTTTTTTCTTAATTAAATTATTTATAAACTTTTCTCGGTTTTTAAAAAAAGAATTGAACTACATAACTAACAGAAGTTGTAAGCACAATTGCTGAAAGGCAAAGCCTTATTGTTTTTTCGGGCATGAATTTCTGGAATCTCGCTCCCAGATACATCCCAAAAAACCCTCCTATACCAAAAGCTAATCCGATTTTCCAGTCCGGAGGGTATCCTACTGCGTAATAACCCATAATACCGAACAAGGAGGTTAAAAATGTTCCCAGAAGTGTCGCTCCCGCAGTTGTGTAAACGGGCAAACCGAAGACACTCGCAAAAATTGGAGCTAAAATTGCTCCCCCACCTATTCCATAAATTCCACCAATTATTCCGATCACGAATGAAACCGCAAATACTAAGAGCGGGGAGAAAGAGAAGATTTCTCCCCAAAACTCATATTCTATCTTTCTGATCCCAATTTTTTTAGTCTTTACAACAGCATCTGGTGGTAGCCCGGCAGCTAATCTTTTTTTTCTCTCTCTTTTTATCATCTCTACTCTCTCTTTAAACCTTTTTTCAAGCTCAGATATCTTTGGATTCGGTCTGAGGACAGAACTTAAAACTCTGAGACCGAGATATAGTAGGACTAAACCGACAAATAGCTTAAAAAGCTTCGGATCAAGAAAGTAGCTCGACCTTAAAACGGCTCCTATGAAGACTCCAGGAAGAGTTGCAAGAGCGGTTATCGAGACTAAAGGCCAAGCCATTCTTTTCTCCTTTACATAGCGATATATACCACTTAGAATAGCTATGAGATTGTAAACGAGATTCGTTGCGCTCACGGAAGGGGAAGTGTATCCCAGAATACTCACCTGAAATGGAAGCAAAAGAAATGCTCCACTTACACCGGCTGGAGATGTAAAGAAAGCTACTACAAATGATACAAGTGGGAGGAGGAGATCTATCATTTCCACAAATTTTTTCTCAAAACTTCTTTAAAAATTTTTCTTTCTAAATGTTTCTATTATTATAACAAAAACCTCGCCCTTCAGGGATGATAGAGAAGCTTAAATAAATAGAAAGTCTGAATAGAATGCTCAAGCGATCGAGGGAAGTTTACTTGCAGAAGGAAGTCCAGATATGCGTTGTAGGCAAGGTATTCAGGCCCAAATAAATCAAAAGTCCTAGCATTGAATAAAATCAACGAGTATTTTAAGCGTAAAGCCTCCCTTGACGTTGGAAACCTTGTCTTCAAAGTCGGGGTAACTCATCTAATTTTCTGGCTGCAATAATGGAAAGTACTGAAAGTCCCAAAACCGTCAGGCCGATTAAAATGATAGAATGAAGCAATCTAAGCATTCCACGGGAGGCAGCTGAGCTATAAAATACCAGAGAGAGAACTAAAACGGACAATGATAAAACAAACCAGAAGAACCCGAGAACGTAAAGAGTTGCAGAAATTCTTGCTAAAACTTTTTTGGGATAATTCGAAGCTTTACTAATTAATGAACTGACCTCCTCCCCGCCCTGAAGGGCGAGGTTCCCTCAGGGCGGATCATTGGTTTGTGGTTTACGCCTTCATTTTCATCACTTCATGGCTAGCGTTTTCACCCACCCCGCTCCATTCGTCCAGCGGTAGACCAAGCTGGCCTTCAGCCCGTTACCCCTATCCCTCCCTAGGAGTTGCCCTCTGCTCCTAGCTCCCAGGGACTCGGGGATATGTAGGATGTTTACTGCCCCGTTCAGGTCTGCGTTCAGGACTTC
>Ga0080004_1156746_pt1 | contig 19265 bp, 17 predicted proteins | sample WasSprMetagenome_FD_69207 | JGI IMG/M metagenome (GOLD analysis project Ga0080004, IMG submission 69207) | Sulfidic aquatic microbial communities from Washburn Spring, Yellowstone National Park, USA - WS (SPADES assembly) (version 2) | ecosystem: Environmental > Aquatic > Thermal springs > Hot...
GAGGTGCTCGTGTTACAAAGTGGCCTGGCAACCTCGGTTATTGTACTACAAAGAGTGCAGTAGATATGATTACGCGGTCTTTGGCTGCTGAATGGGCTCCTTATAACGTCAACGTGAATGCTATCGCACCAGCCTGGGTAGACACAGGCTTTTCGCCAAGCCTCAGAGACCCAGCTCGCTTAAAGACTGCTTTAGAAAGTATTCCTCTGGGCAGGATTGCTACACCAAGAGACGTGGTCGGCGTATGTATCTTCCTCGCTTCACCAGCCTCAGATTACATAACCGGTCAAGTAATCTATGTTGACGGCGGCCTAACCCTGCTGGGTTGAAGCGCACCACAGCTATGTGAAGTGACCTACCAACCTTTTTCAAGTATTATGCAGCCGTATGCGCCATACGCACCATACGCGGCGCATACACCAATCTTTAGATTCTTTTTTGCTTGCCTTTCTTGAGCCTCCCCTCTTAGTTGTCTGAATAGTTCATGAAGCATCATAAACGCCTGGCTATATACTGATTCTCCGAATGATGCTGTTCCGCCGCTCAAGTTTACTGGTAGCTCTCCGTCGTGCCGTATCTGCCTCTTGCGAATAAGGTTGTCGGTTTCTTCCCTTTCCCATCCCATTATTTGGTCGATCCAATTTATGGTATGGAAGCAGCTCGTGTCGTGGCACTCTATAATATCAATATCTTCAGCGGTGATTCCGGCAATCTTATAGGCTTTCTCTATAGGCTTCCGCCATTCGGTGAAGGGCTTTAATTTCTTGTAAGTCGAGAAGACTCGAAGACGTGGCATCGGTTCACCGTAAAGAGGACCACCGACAGCTGAGGCAGCCACCTTAACGGGTTTATCTGTTATTTTCTTAGCTGTTTCCATGTCGGTTACTACAACCGCACCTCCACCGCTGCATGTAGCACATATCATATATAGGTGCAGGGGGTCACATACTAATGGTGACTTTAAGACTTCATCGGCTGTAAATATCTTCCTGTATCTAGCGTAAGGGTTTAAAGCGCCATATTGGCTGTGTATTTCCTTCACCAACGCCATAAGTCTCTTTATGTCTTCTACATCCTTACCCATCTCATAGGCGCGCCTTCTAGCCCACATTGCCCAATAAGCCGGATTTGTTGCACCAATCACTTTTATCGCTGCGGCATACGGATCTGGGTCAAGATAAGACTGCTCAGGTAGATAAAACCCTCTTGGAGAGTTATCTATTCCAGCAATAAGCACTTTCTTAATTAAGCCGCTCTTTGCCATAGAGGTTGCAGCAGAAAATGCGATTGCAGCGCTCGCGCAGGCCGCCGAAACATTCATACACTGAGCCTCTCGAATACCTATTCTCTCCGCCAATCTATGAGCAAAGTGCTGAGCACTACTGGTAATAAACGCTGGACTGTCGAATGGGATTGATGAAGTGTTGCAGATTATGGCATCAAGCTCGCCTGGTGTGAGCTTTGCCTCACGTAGAGCTTTAATCGCAGCTTCAGCAAGCCTATCCATAAGTAAGGGGGTTGGCTCCCCACTTGGAATCCAGTTAGTTATCGCAGCGCCAACAATTGCACATTCAGTCATTTCCAATCACCGGCTCGAAGAAATAGCTCAAATATATGTTTTGGTCGTCTTCGTACAGTTTGCCGATTTTCAGTCTTAACTTCATACCTATCCTCAGGGCTTTTTCGTCTTGAATATCTATTCTGCCAACAACGATCAAACCCTCGGGAAGCTCTACGGCGCCGACAACATAAGGTCCTTTATGGTATTGAAAGGGTTCACGTACCGAATATGCGTGAACGGTATAAGTATACAATGTTCCTTCAGGGCTCAAAACGTATTCTTCTACAGCCGCTGAGTGGTCACAGTCCGGATTATTACATACTGTCGATTTAGGGAACTGAATACTTCCACATTTTGGGCATCTGCTACCAATAAGCTGCGGCTTCTCAGAAGGCCATTTGAATAATCCCTCTATGATAGGGACCTCCTTTTTCATATCCTTTACCTCACAGCAGAAGGCTGCATTTTTCTGATTTTAAGTTTTCGCTTTTAAATAAGCTGTTAGAGACCTAATCTTATTTAAGGGCTAATGGACACGCTTTTCATTCTGAAGCCTCTTCATAACTAGCCTCATTTTAAGATATAGAAAAATTAAATTAGTGGTTGATCGAGATTTGTCAAGGTGGGTTAGTAATGAGTTCAGAATTCAAACGTATTATCTATGAGAAAAAAGATGGTGTGGCTTGGATTACCTTGAACAATCCTCAGCGCTTCAACGCTATAGATTACGAAATGCGTAAAGAGCTGAAGAGGGCTTTAGAAGATGCGAGCAAAGATAAAAATGTCTTAGCAGTTGTTATTACAGGTTCAGGAAAGGCTTTCTGCGCTGGAGGCGACATCCAAGCTTTTGCGGAAATGAAACCTCTCGATGTTCTTGAATTGTATAGAGAGGTGGGAACCGCACTCGTTCTTGAGAAGATCATTAGGGATATGCCTAAACCAGTTATAGCTGCGGTAAATGGATATTGCTTAGGAGCAGGATTTGAATTGGCCCAAGCCTGTGATATAATATTTGCTTCCGAAGAAGCTGTCTTCGGCCAACCTGAGATAAATGTTGGGCTTATACCAGGGGGTGGTGGAACACAAAGACTCCCAAGGTGTATAGGAGAGAAGAAGGCGAAGGAGCTGATCTTTACTGGCGAAAGAGTTTCAGCTAAAGAAATGGCTGAAATGGGGTTGATAAATAAAGTCGTACCACCAGATCAACTTATAAATACGGTTAACGAGTTTATCGAAAAAATCAAGAGTAAGAGTCCGGTTGCCATCGCAGCCGCTAAAGAGGCGGTAAACGCAGCTATGGGGATGAGCTTATCTGAAGGCTTCAAATACGAGGCTCAGATCTTCGCGCAGCTATTCAGCACTGAAGATCAGAAAGAGGGGGCGAAGGCTTTCTTAGAAAAGAGGAAGCCTATTTGGAAAGGAAAATAGTATAACCTTTGCTCTGCTCTAGGTAAACATTATAACATAGTATCTTTCATAACCTTTATGAGATGCCGATGGAAGATACCAAACTAAAACTTGAAGTACGGTACTTTTATGATAAATTGGCTTCAGAAAGTACGGGGCAAACTTGCTGCGCTAGCTGTACTAGTGAAGTTAGGGCTATTGACCTCCTCTCAATAGGATATACGCCGAGAGAGATCTGGGCTGTCCCAGCAGAAGCGCGCCTCTCACTTGGCTGCTGCAACGTCCCTGCATTGGCAGATTTGAAGCCTGGGGAGCGGGTTCTGGATGTTGGTTGCGGTGCTGGTCTGGATGTTTTCTTATCCGCTAGGAAAGTAGGGAGGGAGGGGCTTGTGATAGGTGTAGATGTATCTCCTAGCTTACTGGGTAGAGCGAAGGTTGCGAAGCTAAAATCGGCTCAGAATAACGTGGAGTTCTTTCTATCAGACGCTGAAAAGATGCCTTATAGAGACGAGGTATTCGATGTAGTAATAAGTAATTGTGTTGTGAACTTAATTCCTAGGAAGCTCGAAGTCTTCAGAGAAATTAGCAGGGTGATTAAGAAAGGGGGGAGGCTCTGTATATCTGATATTGTAGCGGTGGGCGAGCTGGCTGAGGAGATACGAAAAAATACCAAGTTTTGGGCTGCTTGCGTATCAGGGGCGGTTGACGAATCGAAGTATTTGGAGTTTATTGAGAGTGTAGGTTTCACGGACATTAAAGTCCTCTCTCGAAAAGTCTTCAAGTATGGTCCAGCGGATGTAAGAAGATTTGTGGAGTACTTCAAGGGGGATGTGGAGGGTCTTAAAACAGCCCTTTCTTTGGATGGAAAAATAGGCAGCCTAACACTACTCGCCTACAAGAGATGAAGTTTCGAGCTATCTTACTTTATTTCTGTATAGTGTTGTACCTTCGGTTGATGTGTAGTTGTAGAGGCAGAAGGGTATGAGCTTACCACCCGGTGTTAGCTCGTGTATACAGCATTTCTCAAGCCTATGTACATCAGCATTCCAAACATCCATCATCGCGTGTGAGCTCACAGCAAAAAAGCGGGCATTTGGCTCCGGTAGTGGGAGGCAAAAGGTATCTGTTGTTGAGCTACAGCCGCAAAGCTCGTTGAGCGTTCTTCTCAACTCTTTTATTGCAGGCTCCATTTGCTCAGAATCGGTAAAAGACCTGTAGTATTCTTGCATATTATCTATGAGTCTGTTTAGCGGTATCACGCTTTTCTTACCCACTGCTAAGTACGCCATTATTTGGCATCGGGGATCAGCGCAAGGGACTGGTAGGAAATCATCAGCTTTAATCACACCCATACTCTGCTCTTCGATGAGGCGAGCTACATCATAGTTAGTTACTCGCTCTAAGGGGTTCGATTGAGTATTTGGATACCGTCCTTGCATAGCAAAGGGTTGGAAGTTAACACCATTCACCCCCATCTTTAGACCGTATCGTACAATCTCCCAGAGTTGGTGATCATTAATTCCCTTCACCACCGTTACAGCCAGCACCACATTTAACCCAGCTTTCTTAGCGTTATATATCGCCTCCTCTTTGATTTTCAAGAGATCTGCTCCCCTAAGACACCTATATACGTCATCGCTTACACCATCGAACTGAAGATATATCCCGTTTAGCCCCGCCTCCGCATAAATCTTGGCTAGATCCGCTCTTTTTGCTAAAGCGATGCCGTTGGTGTTAATTTCTACATATTTGAAGCTCAGCCTTCTCGCTTCAGCGATAAAATCTACAAGGTCTGGGTGTATGGTGGGTTCTCCCCCGGATAGTTGAAGAGGCGTAGCTCTACCTTCGTGTGCCAAGAGCGAGATTAAAGCGTCCTTGAACTCGTCCATCTTTACCATAAAACCTCCCTTCGCCTGTGATGACGCTAAGCAAGTCGGGCAGCAGAGGTTGCAGTTTCCTGTGATTTCAAATATGGCTAAGCAGGTATGTTGCTTATGCTCTGGGCATAAGCCGCAGTCTAGTGGGCACCCCTTTCTAACTTCGGTGGCCGGTCTAGCGTATGGGGTGGTTTTGTGAACAAGTTTTGACGAAGCGAGATAACGTTCTGCTTCGCTTGAGATGAGGGCTAAAAACCTTCCATGAACAGCGCATACCTTATCAACATAAACAGATGATCCGTTAGTAACGAGTTTAGCCGGTAGAGGTTCCAAACATACTGGGCAAAGACTTTTTGTAACTTCTATCTCCTTAAGTTTCTCTGATAGATTGAACATCGGTGCTTCACTAATTTTTATTTTGTCATTTAAAGTATTTAATGGTTTCCAAGAGAGTAGACATGCTAATTCAATAAATGATCTTTGGACCCTTACCCAAAGTACAATAAAAGAAGATATAAAATGTGATGTAGATCGGCTTACCTTTTTGCAACTAATCTTCTTATCCCTTCAGTCAACCCGTCTATTGTAAGGTGATACATGGGGAAGATTCTTCTTATCATACTTACAGTTGTATGATCCCAGAAGTACGGCTCAACCGGATTAAGCCAGATAGAGTATGGGAAGTGCTCCGCCACCATCTTCAACCAAACAATACCTGGTGTTTCGTTATAGTCGCTAATGTTAATAGCGCCGTAAGGCGATAGTAGTTCGCTTGTCGCCATCATAGCGTCTCCAACGATTATGGTCTTGTAATCTGAATCTAAGGTTTTAAGGACAAGCTTCGTATTTACCCACTCTTGCCTCTCCATGTCTGTGTAGAGCTTATCGTATATGCAGTTGTGGAAGTAGTAGTACTTGAAGTCTTTAAAATGTGTAGCCGAATGGGCTGCGGTAAATAACCTGCTGCATAGCCCAGCATAAGGGTCCATAGAGCCGCCTACATCCATGAGTAGAAGAAGCTTAACAACGTTGCGGCGGCTACGTCTCCACTTTAACTCCAGCTCTCCAGCATTTTTCGCAGTTGCGTCTATTGTTCCTTCTAGATCCAGTTCATCTGCCGGTCCTATTCTGCTTAAGATTCTTAGGGATTTAAGGGCGATCTCCATCTGTCTTACATCCAAAGTCACATCTCGCCGCAAGTTTCTGAAGCGTCTTTCCCCCGCGATTTTTAGCGCTCTAAGATTTCTTGATTCCCCACCTACCCGAATACCGGCTGGATGATATCCTGAATGCCCAAAGGGGCTTGTGCCGCCTGTACCGATCCAATACGAGCCTCCATCGTGCCTTGACTTTTGCTCCTTGAGCCGCTTCTCAAACTCCCTCATTAACTCCTCTAGGCTCATATTAGACATGGCCTCTATCTCCTCGTCTGTGAATAGTTCTCTTACGATGGGGTTTTGCAGCCACTCCCAGATTTCATTCCTAATTTCCAATGTATCCTCGAACCCGCTGAAGTATTCTTGGAAAGCTTCGTCGTAGGCATCGTATAACGCTTCGTTCTTCACTAAGATTGCTCTAGCAAGGTAGTAAAAGTTTTCCAAGCTCGACTGAGCTAAACCCTTAGATAGAGCATCCATCAGAGTCATCCATTCGGTTATGGTAACAGGTATCTTATGCCGCCTAAGTGTATAGAAGAAGCCTGTGAACAAGGTTCAGCGCCTTAACATCCCGCTCTTGCCGAGATAGTGGTTTGCAAAGTAATGGTAATCGCTCTCCTTCTTTAGTAGCACGTTGACAAAAGGAACCTCTTTAGAAATCTTCTCTGGCGGAACTTCTGCGCTTAAGAGAACATATATCCAATCAAGCAACTCACTTGTAGATGGTTTCTTCTTCAGCTCATCGATCTCTCTAATCCTATAAAACGTTTTGATAGCTTCCTTGAGCAAGTCTTCACGTAAATTAGGGTAGTGAACCTTGACGATCTTCTCCATAGTATCGGGGTCTGGGAACTCGATATAGTGAAAGATACATCTTCTTAGAAAGGCATCTGGAAGCTCCTTTTCGGCGTTACTCGTTATTATGACTATCGGTCGATGCTTGGCCTTAATAGTTTCACCGGTCTCAGGTATATAGAAGGACATCTCATCCAGTTCGTTGAGTAGATCGTTAGGGAACTCCGGATCAGCCTTATCAATCTCATCTATCAAAAGAACGACTTGTTCCGGTGAAGCAAATGCTTCACCCAACTTACCGAGCTTAATATATTGCTTTATATCAGAAACATCTCTATCTCCAAATCTCGCGTCATTCAGCCTCCTAACCGTGTCATATACATAGAGCGCCTCTTGCGCTTTAGTCGTCGATTTGACATTGAGCACGATTAGCTTTTTGCCAAGCGCCTTTGCGATGCTATGTGCTAATAATGTCTTTCCAGTACCAGGCTCTCCCCGTATAAGTAGGGGTCGACCTAATGCTATGGCGGCGTTGACCGCGTTTTTTAGCGCCTCAGATGCTACGTAGTCGCTTGAACCTTTGTAAACTTCAAACCTCTCCATAGTCCATGGGATACCCCCTTATCTACCCTTATAAAACCTCTACTTTTCCTAAAGACGATGATGTTATGATAAGGTTTGAGTGTTTTGTCTAGTATGTTTGTCTTTTGGTTTTGTATTTTGGTGCTTGTTTGGTTGTCTTATGTCTGCTTATCGTAACATCATCCCTAAAGACTGATGTCAGGGTATATAGACGACTTTATCCCTAACGTAGCGTTTGTCTTCTCCCTAGTCTTCAACTGTTATTTGATCATTTTTTTGTATTCTTAGCTTCAACTTAATGCGCTCTTCAACGTACGTACGTCTAACTCTGCTTCATTAATGATTGATTCATCAGACGCTGTGACTTCTGTTGCGATTAAAATTCCGCACCTTGGACAGACAAATTCTCTTATTACTACTCATCGAGGAGTGATGTCGAGATAAAGTTTTATTCCTTGTTTACGGTTGTGTCTAGATCTGTCTGTTTCTTTTTGGCTTCCTCGCTAGTTTAGGGTGCAAATGATTTTTAGCAAAAGTTGCTAGGAACACAAAAAGTTCAATACATTTCACAACCGCTTCTCAGCAAACCAACTTAAGTTTGGTGCTTTACGATAGTAGGGGGTGGATAACGCATGAAAAAACTTGAAGGGAAAGTGCCTATAGTTACTGGAGCATCTTCAGGCATAGGTAGAGCAATCGCTTTATTGTTTGCTCAGGAGGGGGCTAAAGTTATCGTTGCAGATATTGATGATAAAGGTGGAGAGGAAATTGTGGAAATGAGTAATGAAAGGGGTGCTGTGGCAATGTTTATTCACGTAGATGTAAGTAAGGCCGAAGACATCAGAAACATGGTTAGGAGAGCGGTCGAAAAAATACGGAAGACTAGATATTTTAGTTAATAATGCTGGTATTGAGGGCGCAGTGGCTGATAGTGTTAACTATCCGGAAGAAGCGTTCGACAGAGTTATAGCAGTAAACTTGAAGGGAGTTTGGCTAGGAATTAAATATGCTGTTCCAGAGATGCTTAAAAGTGGAGGCGGTTCCATAATTAATATAGCCTCTGTGCTTGGACTTATAGGCGCGCCAATATGAGTGGGTACTGCGCTTCAAAAGGGGGAGTAATACAGATCACCAAAACTGCTGCTCTCGAATATGCGAAGCATAACATAAGAGTTAATTGTATCGCCCCAGGCCTTATTGATACAAAAATGACTAGAAGGCGTGCTGAGTTTGATCCTGAAGCCTTCAGCGCTGTTCTTCAGTCCCAAGCAATTAAAAGAATCGGTAAACCAGAAGAGGTAGCATTAGCTGCTCTCTACTTAGCTTCTGACGACCCGTCTTTCGTTACAGTCCATTGTCTCGTTATAGATGGCGGATGGACAGTTGCTTAACATCTTCTACAAACCTTCGATTTAGCATAACAAAAAGTTTCCCAACGTCAAGCATACACACTGAGCCGAAGACGAGCAACATACCGTTGTTCCTCCTTAGCTTGATTATCTATCATCTTAAGTAATAACCGGAACATGTAGACGCTCTTTCCTTTTTATGTGTTTAATCAACCTTCTGACCTCATGCGCTGTAGCCTCTCCTTTATAGTGAACTCGCCTATCTGCTCTTTTAGTCCTTGACTAGAGACAAAGATATCCAAGCAACACTAAAAGGGTGTTGATAGAGATCTGGGCGGCTTCAAAATAGGTTCTTTGGGGAGTTTACTGGGCGTGAGGTGTTTCTTCACTTTAATGTGAATGTAAGATTATTGACGCTTAGTTTATCTGCTTTTAGGTAGATGATGTCCACGTCAGCCTCGTTGATTGGAGCTTTTTCGCCTCTATGGAGACCGGCGGGTATGATGCTTGGGATATACTCTTCTCCGGTTGCTTTAACCCTCCAAACTAGGAGCGCTCTTACCTTAAAGTATATCGCGTATATCTCAGCTTGCTCTATTGTTGCTGATGCAGCGTTCATAGACCATTTCTCGGCAAACTCATGCGCGTTGTTTTCTCTATCTAAGCCGTATCTACTTGGGCACGTCAAATTAAAGTTTGATGCAGATATTCTGCCGCAGCGTATCTTAGTCGCTTTATTCTCCAACATACCGTATGTTTCTGGGCCTGTTACTGAGAAGCCATTCTCCATAGATATGTTGGATGTTGTGAGTAATATGGGTAGGTATGGTTCCTCTCCTCCGACGTATCTGGCTACGACCTCTGGTTGATTCAACTCCCCGCTTGCGCAACTCATCTTTATGGAATAGATTACGCCGTTATCAAAACTTGCTTCGGAAGCCTCGAGATGCACATCATCACCACCTTTGACATCTATCCCTCTCTCTGAATCTGGTATGTGTGCTTTGAAGCGTGTAGCGTAGATCTCAGCCTTCTGTATAACTCCAGTCTGTGAGGAAAGGTTCACTCTGTTTACCTTTAGATCGGACACATCAAGGTTCTCGAACCAAATCTTGACAGTTTTGACACCAGCGACCTCAAACCCACCCTCCACCTTAAAATTAGATGCTTCAGCCCTCGAAAAGCTAATTATGTACTCATCGTAAGGCGTAGGTGGAGCCACCAAGCCTAAGCAAATAGCTTGGCTCTCTAGGTACTGCTCATCCCCCTCAAATGTCGCTGTTATCGTAATCTGCGTCTCAACATTAACTGTGGGTGCTACATATGCTGCTGTATTGGCTGATGGGGTTAATTCGCCTATCTGCGGTCGCACGGACCATTTAATTACTTTGTTGTCTAATATTTTTCCTAAAGAATCCGTTAACATCGCATTTAGATCTATGCTTTCACCACCAACTATTGAAAAACTTGGAGGGGATACCGTCAACGCTGTAGCGATCTTTGCGGTTTTGCCTGCTGGTAAAACGACCCCCTCTGCGTAAGCTGAGCTGCCTAAATAGCCGCTGGAGCTTGGGAATGAGGCGATCACTTTGATCTTGGTTTCGCTATTAACTGGTGGTGCGATGTATGTAGTTGTGGGGCCTTTCGATGTAGAAAGTTCACCTACGCCTTCTAGCCTCCACTCAATCCTGTCTACAGGTGCCTTTAGTGGGTTAAGCTGCGCTTTCAGCGTTGCGTTCTTACCAGACTCTATCTGAAAGATAGAGGGAGATATCCTCAGAGTAGTGCTTACTGTCTTCCTCTTGAATAGAAAGGACATAACCTGCCCTCACATTCGTCAAATAGGTTTGGTGAGCTGTATGGTTCCTAAGTTAATGTCTTTATCGGTGTATGCTACGCAGACCTTCTTCGGAGCATACCCCTCCTTAGAGACTTCGATCAAGTATCTATGCATCCACTTCAGATCCCTAAGCCAAAAGTCGCCGAATTCGTCAGAGACTGTTTGATACTTCACACCCTCAACGAGATCGGTGGCAACAATGGTGGCTCCTTCTACGCATTCGCGGCTAGATGAGTCGATGACGGTCCCTGCAATAAAGGGCTTCGGTAGGTTCAAGTAGTAAACTCTAGGCTTGGTGCCATACTCGGGGTGAAGAACCTCTGCCTTCTCGAGCAGCATCTTAATCTTAGGGTCGTTTTCTTCACCCAATACCATTGCTTCACGTTGGCAGGCGCCAGCACACCTAGGCTCCTTCCAACCTTTATCGAGCAAGTGAGAGCATAACGTGCACTTCTGAGCTATGCTCAACTCTGAGTTAAAGTAGATGACGCCGTAGGGGCAAGCGTCTATGCAAAGCTTACACCCATTACACTTCTCTGGGTTTATTAACACCACGCCATCCTCTCTCTTGAAGATTGCGCTCTGAGGGCAGGCTGGTATACAGGGTGCGTTGTCGCAGTGCATACATAAGGTGGGGATGTAGGTCACCTTAACCTTAGGTATGGTGCCTCTCTCCTTCTCCTCTATCTTAAGCCAGAAGTGTCCTTTGTCGGGTTGAGGTTTAGAGTATGGTGACCAATCGTTCCCCACGTGTTCATCTTTGCAAGCTATTTGGCAGCAGTAACAGCCCACACACTCAGATACATCTATCACAAGAATCTTGCCCAACTCAGACCCCCTTCTTCAGATCCTTAAGATCGACCTTTTCAACCTCAACTAGGTAGCCGCTCACGCTCATCTCAGGGACCCTAACTTCCATCCCCGCAACCCTCTTTTCGTGCGACGGTGGAGCTATCAGGTTTATACACCCGCCCCGATCCAGCTTCTCATCGATGGAAAGCGGGTTGTGACTGGCGCCGTGATCCATATAAACTACACCAGGTAAGATCCTCTCAGTAACATAGGCTCCTGCCAGCACAGCGCCTCTTTCATTAAATACCCTAACGATATCCCCGTGCTTTATGCCTCTCTTTTCTGCATCGAGGGGGTGAATCCAGAGGGGCTCATAGAGGCATCCGTCAGGCCCCTTCACTTTACACGTCGGTATTTCCCTTATCCAAGATATATCATCGCCTTGCGCATGGAACCTCCACCTCGGGTGGTTCGATACGATAAGTAGCGGATACTTCTCCGCCCTAATGTGCTGTAAGCTCTCCTGATGCGCCTCACCGTGGGGTATATAGCGCGGCAACGGTGGTCTCTCTTTATCATCTGGGAAATGTTCGGCAAGCCCGGTAGAGTAGAATTCTAGTTTACCTGTAGGTGTTTCAAGCCCCTTTCCTTCAGGCAGCTCGTAATACCAAGTCAAGCCTGGCTTAGCATTAAACTTCCTTTTTATCTCCTCCCACTCTTCTGGTGTTGGACAGTCGTAGAGCACGATCTTCTTACGCTTGAACTCCTCCCAACTCATCTTCTTAGCCGCTAAGGTCATTTCAAAAGCCCTCCTCAGAGCCTCCTCAGGCGGAGGGAAAACGTCGCCTAGGCCGAGCTTCTCCGCTATAAGGCGGTGTATTTCGTAGTCGCTTTTAGATTCGCCTATAGGTTCAATGCACCTATCTTGATACACCATCCCCATGATGTCACTGTGGAAATTTATACGTATTATATCTTCGTGTTCAAATATTGTTTGCGCTGGCAGTATGAGGTCTGCGTAGCGTAGATCGTTCTCAAACCACGGGTGAATTCCTATTATAAAATCTATCTTAGGGCTCCTAAGGGCCTCAATCATCTTATAACCGTAGCTCCAGCAGGCGGTCCAGCAAGCATTTTCGTTCCAAATCATACGGATGCCTGGATGATCTTTTGTTGGAGGGAAGGTGTATTTGGTAAACTGATCCTCTCTAGGGCATAGTATTGAGCCTGCACAGTACCAGCTTACAGGGGGGTTAAGTATAGCTTCAGGAACGAGTGTCTTTATTATAAAGGATTTTGTTTTCGGCGGCATTATTACATAGGGGATGAAGACGTTCGGAGGGGTGCCTTCAGCCTCAACTTCAGGATAGGTCGGTATAGGCGGAACTTTTCTCTGAGTCCCCCACCGAATAATAAACCTAAAGAACTGCCTACCAGGCTTCCCAAGCCCCTGAAGCGATAGGACTATAGCCTCTATCCTAGCTGCTTCGCTGGAGTAGGGTCCTCTTATTTTAGGTCCTCCGTAGAAGACAGCGAGCGAGGTTCGTTTTTTAGCCCAAGCTCTAGCCAAAGCCTTTATCGTCTCTATAGGCACGCCGCAGATCTTCTCAGCCCACTCAGGTGTCTTAGGTACGCCATCATCTTCGCCTAACACATACTTCTTGAATTCATCGAAACCGTGGCAGTGCGTCTGCGCGAACTTCTTGTCGTATGTTTCCTCTTTGATCCAAATGTACGCTATCGCTAGATATAGGGCTGCGTCGGTATTGGGTCTAATAGGTATCCATTTGTCTGCGTGTACAGCTTCAGCGTAGTTAAGGTCAGGAGATATTCCTACAATCTTTATCCCAGCTTGCTTAACCCACCTGCACATTATTGTGCCTATATGTCCTGCGAAGCCCGGCACCGTGGTTTCAGGGTCGCAGCCGCTGAATATTAACATTTCACAGTTCTCCAGTATATCGTCGAAGATCGCGTCTTGTGTTGGTTCTCCTACTTGGCCATCGAAACCCCACACATGCTTCGCACCCCAATAGTAGCCCTCCCAGCTATCCGGATTTCTTACCTGAGCCGTGTATCCGCCCAAGTGGTAGAATAAGAAGTGTGCGTAGAAGTGAGGGGTGTGCAGCAGCCCAGACTGTCCGTGCCCATCTGCCTGTACTAGGATCGCTTCGGTAGTGCCGTAGACCTCTTTTACCCTCTTGATCTCATTAAGTATGATATCTATCGCTTCATCCCAACTTATTCTAACATAGCCGCTCTTCCCCCTGTTTTGTGGGTTCCTATGCTCGGGGCTCCAATCCACTCTCTTAAGTGGATACTTCAACCTATTCGGAGAATCTATCCTCTTCCTCCACGCTAGCATATAAGCCGCTGGCACAGCCCTTCTAGGTCTTGTGAACTCGCCTTTACTCGTTCTGATCCTATATAGTCTTACTTCACCCGGGATGGTGAAGGGCAGAACCCTAACGATCTTACCGTCTTTCACGTGTACTTCCATAGGAAGACCAGAGTCTGAAAAGCCGCTCAACCCGCTTGAAACATAACAGACCTTTACATCAGATTCCTTCGTTGTGAACATAGGTAATAAGGCTGTAAACCGTCAATATTTAAGTTTGCTCTTGGTTGCTTGGGTGCTGTTAACTTAGCGTTGTTTTGACTTGTTGGTCTATTTGTCTTTTCTTCTGGGTTTTCGAAGGGTGTTTGGGTCCTCTCGCATATGTCTTGGTTCGTGCGTGAGAGGACGCCCTTCGAAGCCGTGCTGTACGGCTTATACCTATACTTCTTGGGTCTGAGTTTTAGGTGTGTGTCATATGCTCTTGACCCTTTTGTTAAAAGGTCTCATGTTGCTGTGTGGAAGTGGGTTCAGAGGTTTGAGCCTAGGCATCTATTCTGTGTTAGGAGGGTCTGTGCCTTCTTGGTCGATGAAACGTACATTAAGGTTGGTTCGTTTGAAGCTTGGGTCTGGGTTGCTGTTGAACCTGTGCATAGGTTCATTCTTGGTGTGTATCTGTCGAGGCATAGGAATATGCTTGTAGCTGAAGCCTTCCTAAAGACTTTGGTTGAGAAGTATGGTAAACATACGGTGTATAGTGATGGAGCACTATGGTACCCTGAAGCCTGCAGATCCCTAGGCTTAGAGCATAAGATACACTCACAGTATGAGAAGAACATCGTAGAGAGAGCTATACAGTATCTTAAGGATAGGGTTGAAGGGTTTGATGACTACTACCCCTGTTTGAGGAAGGGTTGTGATCTGAAGCACGTGAGTAGATGGCTCCACCTCTACACCTACCTCCACAACACCAGAAGAAGACACATCAAGTTCACAGAGCTACTAAGCCTACTAGGAGGTGAGCAGTCCTTAAGTTAACAGCACCCGAAGAAAAATAGAAATACCTATATATTTCGTCGGCTTAAGCGGTAAGCGTGGTTAGTGATGGCTGTAGTTAGGCGTACTGCTTGTTATGGTTGCCCAATACACGGCTGCTTCATAAAGGTACATATCGAAGATGGTAAGATAGTCAAGGTAGAGCGAGATGCAGAAAGACCTGGCGTAGAATGCAGACGAGGCTTTTTAGACAACAACGGTCGCGCTATGATCGAATACCACTACTCGCCGCTGAGGTTGAACTACCCCTTAAAGAGGGTTGGTGAAAGGGGAGCTAATAAGTGGCAGCGTATATCGTGGGATCAAGCACTTGATGAAATCGCAGCTAAGCTGAAAGAGTTGAAGGAGAAATATGGGCCTCATTGTGTCTCCGTGATGACCGGAACCGCGCACCACTCGGACAATAATTGGTTGCCTATGAGGTTTCATGTCGCATTTGGTAGCGTAAACCACATCGGTCATGAGCAAGTTTGTTACGGTGTCAACGTCGTTACGCAGGAGTTCACCTTCGGCTGGCCGGCTAGTTTCATTTATATATTTAGGGTGCCAAAATGCGCTGTTCTCGCCGGGACAAACGTCTCTGAAGCAATCTTTACAATATGGGAAGCTGTCAACATGTTCAGAAAGAAAGGCATGAGATTAGTTGTCGTCGATTCGAGATTAACCGAAGCCGCTAGGATTGCCGATATGTGGCTGCAGGTAAGACCCGGAAGCGACATCGCACTCTGGCTAAGCTGGATGCACATAATAATGAAAGAAGGGTGGTATGATAGGGAGTTTGTTGAAAACTGGTCAAACGCGCCCTTCTTAGTAAGAACAGATACGAATAAGATTCTAAGGGCTAATGAGGTCTTTAAAGGCGAGGGCTCAGAGAGCTATGTTGTCTGGAATACCGTTACGAACGCTCCAACAGTTTGGGTCGCGTGGCCCCTTAACCAGAGAGGCTACAAGGATAAAGAAGTTAAACCCTCCCTCTCAGGAACCTATGCGATTCAACTAGTTGACGGAAAGAAGGTTCAGTGCAAGACTGTCTGGGATATGTTGTGGGAGCGTGTGAAAGGGTGGACGCCAGAAAAAGCCGAGGAAGTAACACTTGTGCCTAAAGATAAGATTGTTGAAGCTTGTAAAATGTACGCTACCTACGCTCCAGGAGGGCCTCCTGGATACCCAATACTGCTTCCAGCCGGCCACCTTTATGACTCATACGCACCAGGTTCCGTTGATGTATACCGCAGCTGCTGGCTCTTAAGGATCCTGTGTGGTAGTGTTGAGAGGAGTGAGCTGCTTTCGGGAATGTATGACCCTAAAAAGTGCATTCCCATATATGATATGGAATTAAGGCCTGATGAAGCGTTCACACCTGAAGAAAAGAGTAAGCAGGTAGGAGCTGATAGATTCAGGGCTCTAGGCTTCCAAGGATTTGATATGAAGACAAAGTATGAGAAGATGTTTTGGCCCGCACCCACAAACGCCATGTGGTCTTGTCAACCTCACGCACCGACGATATGGCGTGATATTTTAGCTGAAAAACCGGAGCGTATTCGTGCTGTTATTATGTCGGGTGCCAACCCCTTGCTTAAATTTGCCAACGCAAGATTGGTTTACGAAGCGATGAAAAAACTCGACCTGATCGTTGCCTTAGAGTTCGTTATGACCCCAAGCGCTCTTCTAGCAGATTACGTGCTCCCTATGGCAGATTGGTTGGAGAGGCCGGAGATAGGGCCGTCAACTCCCGCTGATATGTTCAATATAATCCATGTCTCAGGGGCGGTGGTGAAACCGGAATACGAACGTAGGTCTGATTACGACTTCTTCCGAGGAATCGCTGTGCGGCTTGGCCTCGAAAAGTTCTTCCCTTGGAAAGACCTAGAGGAATGCTACAATTATAGGATAAAGGGCTTGCTGGAAGCATATGGCTGCAAAGATATAAATGAGTTCGCCGAAAAGGTTGGGTACGAATACCCGCCACAAGAGCCTGAGAAATTTAAGCGAATGAACGGCTTTGCGACACCCACAGGTAAAGTCGAAATATGGTCAGTCGCGTTGGAGACGCTAGGATACGATCCCCTACCTCGCTTCGTCGAACCAGCATTCAGCAATCCACGCAACTATCCGCTACTAGCGAAAGAATACCCCTATGTTCTCATAACTCAAAATCGACATCTGCCAAACTACCACACTATGTACTTTGAAGTCCCCTCTCTCCGAAAAATATGTCCAGAACCAATAGTGGAGATACACCCAGACACAGCAAGAAAGGCAAGTCCTCCAATAGCTGAAGGTGACTGGGTTTGGATCGAGACAAGAATGGGGAGGATAAAAATGAAAGCAAGGCTAACCACAGGTATACTCCCGAACGTAATAAACATACAACACCACTGGTGGTTCCCTGAACTACCTGCTGAAGAACCCTGGTTACACGGCGTATGGATCTCAAACGCCAACGTATTAACAGACGACAACCCAGACCTTTGCGACCCAGCATTCGGCTCTTGGCCACACTACCAACTCTGCAAAATCTACAAAGTAACGGAACCACATCACTTGGAAGAAATAGGAGCCTGAAAATCATCCACTTATATTGCTCTGAAACTTAGATTTCGAGCATGCAGCACCTTAATATTATTCCTCCCCTACTGCAATATATAGTAATGGCGATGGGTGTTTATACCACTGGCATGGTGCTCCCCGAGCTCGTTAGCGAATTCCAGCTCATTCCGTTAGAAGCAGGCTCTATCTCCTCCCTTTTTACTGCTATAATGGCAATTGTAACTTTCTTTGGAGGATACTTCTCAGATAGAGTGGGTAGAGGTTTCGTCCTTACAGTCGGTGCTGCACTATTTTCTCTCCCATTCTTACTTGTCGGTTTCGCCACCAACTATCTCACGCTTCTTATCTGCTACGTATTCTCTGGCTTTGGTTACGGAATGTACTCTCCATCGCTCTATGCTTTTATGGGCGAAGCGTCTTCAACCAAAAAAGGCCTATTTGTAGCCTTAGGTACAAGTGCCTTCTCCGTGGGAGGCTTTCTCGGACCTTTAGCTGCAGGTTTTCTGACCCACGCTTATGGTTGGAGGTTTTCATACTATAACATAGGAATTCTCGGTCTTGTTATCTTGTTGATCCAACTATGGGTGCATAAACGATTTCGCACTCCAAAGAGGTTAGGTACCTCGATGCAAAAGTTGAAACCTAAGAGGTATTATCAACCCATAATCAAAGATAGGCTTGTCTTACTTGTCTGTCTCGGAATGTTCTTAGCAGGTTTCGGGTTTGGTGCTTTCCTTACGTGGGGGCCGACTTTTTTAAGAAAAGTACAAAATCTCGAAGTCTTATGTGCAAGTTTTATCTTCTCTGCCTTTTCCATAGGTGGTATCGTAGGGGCTAGTGTGTTAGGTTATCTATCAGACAAATTTGGTAGAAGAATTCTTAACGTTATCGTAGGTGTATTGAGCGGTTTCCTATTCTCCTTACTCTACGCTTACATACACCCATTTTTGAGTTTGTTGGCTTTATTGACTATCCTGGGCTTCATTTTTCAGCCATTTTGGAATCTGCTCCTAACCCTAGCACAAGAATCTGTCAACCCAGATTTTATTGGAACTGTGACCGGTGTAACCTCGAGCTCTGCTTATGTAGGTTCAATAATATCGCCATTAGCTGTAGCAGCCCTCTTAAGCTTCACCGGTTTACCACAAGCTATGCTAATTTGCGGAGCAATACCCATCTTTCTTTACGGTTTAGTATTGGTAGGCTATAAGAAACGGTGAGTCAAATGAGCAATCCTTCTGCTAGTCTAAAGTTGTGTCGCTGCGTCTATGTGATCTAGCATAGTTGGAGGAGAGCAGTAATAGGATTACTATATTAGTTCTTTTCGCTTCTATTGTCAAAGTATCAGAAGATGGTTGTGACTAGAGTTTCTGTGTTGAGCTTAACAGATTTATAATCGAAGCTTCTGAGCAAAGAGTCCCCTATTACACCACCTCCTAGGCCGATACACAACACGCTATAGTTTTGCGCATTTAGCTTAAATCATTAAATTTTTGAGGTGAACGGACGGTGAAACGATTTTGGTATCCTCATTGTGAGATAGAGAAGTCAATGAACTATGAATTTATGGGTAGAGGATTTCGCCGTAAGGGCAGTTCCCCGTCTCTCCGCAAATGCGTGAGCCTCTAAACATCATATCTGGGCATCTAACCTTGACCTTACCATCGCCATAATCGATTAGTAAAGCAACGACGTTCTCCTCTTCTCCGCGATACTTCCATTTTACATATTTACATCTTACAAGCTTAGCAGAGATAGGCTTTCTTTCCCTCGGTTCACAATCTAGAGCTTGTGAAATAAGGGGTAGGAGGGTCAGCTCACCACTAAGCTGGAGAAAGCCGCCAAATACGCTGTGGGACCTTATAGGCTGCGACGATTCGCAGACGAATACCCTCCCAGACTCGGTTTCCTTCAATTTTTCGACGATCTCGTCAACAAGCTTTCTGGGGCCTTTGATGAGCTAG
>Ga0080004_1098934_pt1 | contig 19257 bp, 24 predicted proteins | sample WasSprMetagenome_FD_69207 | JGI IMG/M metagenome (GOLD analysis project Ga0080004, IMG submission 69207) | Sulfidic aquatic microbial communities from Washburn Spring, Yellowstone National Park, USA - WS (SPADES assembly) (version 2) | ecosystem: Environmental > Aquatic > Thermal springs > Hot...
AACAACTCTACCTATCTTCATGTAGAATCTCTTAGAGATGCTCTGAATAAAACCTTCGAGAAATTCCTCAGCTACATCAATACTTCTATACATAAGCAGCCCTCTAGCAACAACGCATATATTCAAGTTTCTAGCTCTTTTAATAACTTCGAAACCCTGTCCTTGATATAACTCCAATACACATCTAGAGACCCCCAGAACGCTAAAAACCAATCCTTAGGCAACCCTACTTCTTCAGGTAGGAAGTACTTAGAGTATTTGTAGACAATAGCAGTACATGAAGGTCTGCTCCTAGGAAAGGTGAAGATACTGGATATAGCTAGGTATGTCAAGGTCTTCAGGTTAAACTCCTTCTCTCTATATATAACCTCGGGAACACCTATACTACACCCTCTAACATTATCAGCAAAATTCTTCAACAATCTAACAGCTAGCGATAACCTGTTTCTAACGTATCTATACTCCCCAAACCCTGTATGAGCTTTCTTAACATTTAAACAAAAAGATGGTACGGTAGGTATCCTTACCTCAACACATCTCTTAATAGCTCTAGCAATAAACTCCCAATCCTCGCCATAGTTCTGATCTCTCCAACCACCTATCAACTCCACAGTTCTCCTAGTAGTTAACCCGAAGTAGTTCCAAAAAGTATTATCGGAGGTTTCGTTCAGAAGATGCTTAACTACATACCCCCACCGTTTATCGAAAACAGTATCCATATCGATATACATAACATATCTCCCACGTGTTTTATTGAAAGCAAGCTGTCTACCTAACCCTCTTGAACATCGATACCTATAAACCCTAATCGGGTATTCTTTCCCTAGCTCCAGAAGAATTTCATATGTACCATCAGTAGAATAGTTATCTACAACAACAAGCTCAGCTATATCAGGTAAAGCATTGAACAAAGATCTAACACATTTCTCAACAATATAAGCGTTATTGTATACAGTAGCGTAAACACTTAACTCAATACCCATCCTCTCACTACTACAAACTCCATATATGTAACTAAAGCTCTATATCTATCCTTATATCCTTTACTAAACCTCCGATGTTGTGAAGTTTACATTGATTAGTATCAGCTTATTCAGTAGGTTTTGCAGAGTAACTATTCTTGGATCGATGAAGATACCGTTGAATAGGTATTGTTAATAGTGCTAATGGTGCTGTGTTTATCTAGGTTCTCTTTTTCGAGGTAGCTACAGATAGGTTTTTAAACCTACGCCATTGTTTGCTACAAGTTTGGTAGAGGTACATTGAGTATTAAGCTTATCAGGTACTCTCCATGGCTTGTTCATTTCAATACTGGTGCATGTAATGGTTGTGATATTGAGGTTCTAGCTGCTTTAACACCTCATTACGATCCTGAGCGTTTCGGTATTAGGTTAGCGCCTTCTATAAGGCATGGAGATATACTTATCGTTACCGGGGCTATAACTAAGAAAGCTGCGATACGTTTAAGAAGACTTTATGAGCAGATGCCTAGCCCTAAGTTTGTTGTTGCTGTAGGTGCATGTGCATATGATGGTGGTGTTTTCAAAGATTCTTATTCTCTTAGGAGAGGTGCTAGAGAAGTTGTTCCAGTTGATATTTATATACCTGGGTGTCCTCCTAGACCCGAGGCTATTCTTCACGGTATTGTTAAACTTCTTCAAAAAATTGAGAAGTTATCTGAGGCGGGATCTAGATGACTGAAGCTAGATCTTCAGAACTTGATCCGAAACAAGTTCTAGGCAATCTCGTGATTAAAGAAGAGTTTGTTAAGCCTAGTAGAAGGGTATTCGTAGTAGATAAATCGGTTATTAGAGAAGCTATTACAAGGTTGTTGAAAACCTATGGAGAGACATCTACCTATATATCTACTATAGCTGGTGTTGATAGGTTTGAGCAAGGTTTTATAGAGGTTAACTACTTCATCTCTATCCTACCTAGAAAAGAAGTTATAGTATTGAGAACACAGTTATCTAGAGCAGAACCTGTTATCGATACATTGATAGATATCGTTCCAGGGGTATTCGCTGGTGAAAACGAGACCTATGATTTGCTCGGGGTACAGTTCAATGGAAATAACACTCTTAAGAGAGGTTTCTTTGTCCCAGAAGATGTTGTAGGTAAAGGTGTTTACCCGCTTAGGAAAGACGCTAAATGGTGATCTATTTTGACAGAAACAGTTCTACAAATACCTATATCTCTAGAGGTACCTATAGGACCTCAGCATCCAGCTCTCCACGAACCTGTTATGCTGAAGGTATATGCTGACGGTGAGGAGGTTGTTAAGGTTGAGATAAATACAGGTTATAATCATAGAGGTGTTGAGAAACTATTTGAAATGAATAGCTTTTATAAAGGTGTATTTATTTCCGCACGTATATGCGGAATATGTAATACAGTACATGCGAATGTATATGTGAGAGGTATTGAGCAACTACTTGGTTTAGAGCCGAGCCCTAGAGCTAAATATCTAAGAGTTCTGGCTATGGAGTTAGAGAGAATCCATAGCCACATGATTATAAACGCTATCATGGCTGAGATACTCGGATTCGACACTCTCTTCATGTTGATTATGAGGGATAGAGAGCTTGTGATGAAAGCTAAAGAGATTTTAACAGGTGGGAGAGTTATAGCTGAATACTATATGCCTGGCGGTGTTAGAAGAGATATAGATGATGTTAAGAAGGATAGGATTCTAGATATATTGAAGAAGATTAGGCCAAGGCTTGAATACTACAAGAAGCTTTTCGAAGTAGACCCTACGATAACCAATAGGTTAGTTGATGTAGGTGTGTTGAAGCCTAGGGATATAACGCTACACAGTTTAGTAGGGCCAACAGCTAGAGGAAGCGGTGTTAAAACTGATGTAAGAGCTGAAGATAGGTACGAAGTCTACGGTGAAATACCGTGGAACGTTATTACGAGAAATGAAGGAGATTCACTTGCAAGAATGCTTGTTAGATGGGATGAAGCTATAGAATCTCTAAATATGTGTGAATACATACTAACCCATTTACCAGGAGGGCAAGCCGTTGTTGATGAGAGGAAACTTCCTAGAGTACTTCCACTAGGAGAAGCTTTTACACGTGTTGAAGCACCTAGAGGAGAACTTACATACTATATCATCGGTGGTGGGAGAGATAGACCTTATAGAGTAAAGGTTAGAACACCTTCGTTCCACAACATAATTAATAGCGGTTTCAGCTATCTAGGGTATTCAATAGCTGATGTACCTGTTATCCTGGTTAGCTACGACCCATGTATATCGTGTATGGAGAGAGCTATTCTAATTAAAGACGGGGAGAAGAAGTACATCCCACTAAGAGATATTGTTAATATGAAGAGAGTGAGATAATGTCTCTTTGGAGTGAAATCCTGAAGAATGTATTTAAGAAACCTGTAACAATTGAGTATCCAAAAGTTGAAACACCTATCGAAAAAGATTTTAGAGGTCTTCAATACGCAGATTTAAATAAATGTAATGGATGTTCGTTATGCGCTATCGAATGCCCATCTAAAGCTATTGAGATGAGGAAGCTTCCAGAAGATATAAAGTTGAAGCATAATCCTAGAGGTCTCTACCCAGTGATAAACTATCCATCATGTGTATTCTGCTACAGGTGTGTAACTATATGTCCTGTTAACGCCTACATAACAACAAATGAGTATAGACTTGCTACAGAAACAGAAAAACTTTTATCTGATACCTTAAGCTTACAAACTTTGAAAAGTGGAGGAGCATGACTGTGGAGTATTTAGTGTATTTCATACCTTTTTACATCGTGGGTTTGGTGCTATACATTTTAAGAGCTTTAAAAGGTCCAACGCTACCCGATATGGTTCTAGCTATAGATTGTATGGGGTATGTACTTGCAGCACTTCTAGTTATCTTCAGTTTATACCTAAGATCACCTCTTATAATTGCATGTGCAATAGTTTTAACTCTATGGATCTATGCACTAGATGTCTATATGTCTAAGTATTTGGAGAAGAAGGAGCTGGGTGAGTAGCCTATGAATCTCCTAAACCCTGTGCTCACAATTATAGGGTATGTACTTGTAGGTATAGGTGCTTTTTGCCAAGTTGTTGCTGGTATAGGTATGAATAGATTTCCGAATTTCTTTGTCAGACTACATGCTGCAACAATCTGTACTATAGGTGGATCTTTTGTTCCGATAATAGGATGCTCATTGATAGCACTATCTATTGAAGAACTTGGTGTTACAAGATTTTTCTTAGCTGGAGCAGGGTTTGTTACAGCGGTATTCCTACTTATTTTAGCTCCTGTTGGATCTCATCTTCTTGCAAAAGCTGCTTATTTCTCTAAAGCTGCTGTTCTACATCCTAAAGCTGTAGATCTTCTTGAGGAAGATGTGGAGAGAGGTGAGATACGTGAGTGATCTCTATAGCCTTACACCATATGTGGTGTTAGCGGTATCTGCTTTAGCTTCTACAATTGCTGTCTACCTTGCTGTAACCGAGAAAGATTTGATTAAAGCAGTACTTTACTCAGCTATTCAAAGTACTTTCTATGCATTAATATTCTATTTATTGGTGGTCCCTGATATAGTTTTGGTTTACATACCTGTAGCTGTAGGACTTCTACCAGCGATACTCATAATAGCTGTTAAGAAGACCGAGAAATATGAAGATGTAGGAGGGGTACCGAGAAGTACATCGATCATAGTATTGTTATCGGTAACGGTATTCACATTGATTGCAGGATACCTGTTAGTAGTATCACATGCTATAACATTCGATGTTTTCCCAAGTCCTGATGCAAGGTTGTTAGCTAAATGGTTTTTGGCAACAACTTTGTGGTGGAATAGATTGTTTAGCTCTATGTCTCCAGAAGCTGTAACAGCTATTGTATGGGATTACAGAGGTCTAGATACATACTTCGAGACATCTGTTATGTATTTAGCTATAATAGGTGCCCTAGCTATAGCGAGGTACCTCGATATACCTAGGAAAGAGTATAGAGAAGATGTTATGGGGATGTCTATAATAGGGAAAATGTCGGCAAAAATAATTGTGCCTATGATAATCATCGTAGCTATATCTATTGCTCTACACGGTCATTTAACACCTGGTGGAGGTTTCCAAGGAGGTGTTACAGGAGCTGTTACAGTTTCTTTACTGATATTCATATTCTCAGTATACTTCGCAACAAGATTCTTCAAGATCAACATAGCAATACTGTTGAGAATAATAGGTCTTGCAGGGATAATTTTATCAGCTACAATTGTAGCTATAATAGGGTTTTTAATAGGTCAACCAGCTTACATATTCCAAAACCAGCCGAAGATAATAGCGCAGATAGGTCTACCCTATGAGATCGGTGGAAACCTTATCTCAGGTACACTACTACTATTCAATACATCAGAATTTCTAGCTGTTTTCATGGGATTCGCAATACTATTCCTACTTCTCTCTATACCCGAGGAAAACGTTTTAGAGGTTATCAAGGGTGAGGTAGAGTGATAGATCTAAGAACATACCTATTCACAGTTACATACATAGCTATACTAGTAAACACAGTGATAGCTCTATACGGAATTTTTGTAAGACCAAATATACTGAAGAAAATCATAGCCTTATCGATATTCGGGGACTGCACCTTTGTATACGCAATAATTATCGGTTTTAGGAAAGCAGAACCATACCCAGAGATACCTATAATGATAACACAGCAACCATCACAAGAATATATCGAGCATTTCGTAGCAAAAGCTGTAGACCCTGTACCACCAGCTTTAGTGTTAACAGGTGTTGTAATAGGTTTAGCTGTTATGCTATTCCTAATATTCCTCTCAATACAAACTTACAGACTTTTCGGCACTCTCGATATAAGGAAGATCGTGAAGATGAGGGGATAGCCTATGTCAAGAATTATAAGAGCTATACCAATAGCTATACTAGCATTTATAGTTTATATAGTATTTACAGGATCTGCAACACACTTCGATATTGTTACAGGAGTTATAGGAGCTATAATCGTAGGCATCGTATTCGGGTCTGTAGTTATTACAAATACATATAAATTCCTTCACTTACAGAGGTATTTCTGGGGTTTAGCTTATGCCTTACACTACTTCTTTATAGCAGAAGTTCAGGCGCATTACGATGTTATTAAAAGGATCTTAAACCCGAAGATGCCTATAAACCCAGGTATAGTGAAAATACCTATAGATGTAGCATCAGATTACAGTATTTTAGCTGTAGCAAACTCTATCACAAATACACCTGGTACTGTAACAGTATATGTACATCCAAACAAGAAATACTTCTATATAAACTGGATTGATGTAGTAACACGTGAACCTGAGGAAGCGAGGAAAGCTATATCTTATGTTTTTGAAAAATTTGCGAAAAAAGTTTTCGATTAAGGTGATAGGCTATGGCTCTGTATATAAACCCTGTATATGGATTGATACCTCTTACGCTTATAGCAGCAGCATTTATACTACCTCTATTCTCATTCATAACGAAGAAGATAAAGTTCTTCAGTTTATACACAATAGTTATAACGTTTATAGTTTTCATTTTATCGACGATAATCTTTGTAAATGTGTACAGAGAAAGTAGACCTGTTCTCTACCCCTTCGGTGGATGGCCACCGCCTATAGGTATAGCTTATGAAATAGACTTGTTTAATGCTCTATTCGCTTTCTTTGTAGCTTTTATAGCACTGCTTATAACTGTATACGATAACTGGTACTCTACAACTGATCCGAGAATACACTACACATTCTATGTACTACTGCTTGGTCTTCTCGGAGGAACTTTTGGATGTATATATACTGGCGATATATTCAATCTATTCGTTATGGTGGAAGTACTATCTCTTGCAGCATACGCATTAATAGCGTTTTACAGATCTAATAGGTATTCATTAGAAGCTGCTCTAAAGTATACACTACTTGGAGCTGTTGCTCTATCACTATACTTTGTAGCTACAATAGTTTACTACTCAGCCTACGGATCACTGAATATGGCTGATATAGCTTACATGGCTAGGAGTAGATCTTCATTAACACCTTTCAGCAGTATCTTCGGTAATATAGTTGCTGCAACAGCTATAGCTCTTGTATTCACCTTATGGCCATTCACATTTAAATCAGCTTTATTCCCGAACCACTTCTGGTTACCAGATGTCTATAGCTCTGTATCACCAGTTGTTGCAGCTTGTTTCGCTGGTTTTACAGAAGCAACAGCTATATACATAATAGCTAGATATCTATACACAATATTTGGTTTAGATATAGTTCCAGAACTTTCACAACTTAGATCTGTTGTTCTTGGAGCTCTTCTAGTTCTAGGGATTCTAGGGGCATTGGTAGGAGCTTTCATGATGGCTATACAGAGAGATGCGAGAAGACTTCTAGCTTATAGCACTATAAACCACATAGGTTTTACATATATAGCTCTATCGATAGGGTTCTTCACGAATTCTCCAGATATCTTAGGGATAGGTCTTATGGCAATGCTTCTACACATAATAAACCACTCAATAGGTAAAGTAATGCTATTCCTATCCATAGGAACACTGATGAAGAGCCACAACCTGAACACCAGCGATCTCAACACCCTTGCCGGTCTAGGTAGAACAACCCCAATAGCTGGTACAGCTATTGTTGTAGGCGCTCTACATCTAATAGGTTTACCACCGTTCTCAGGATTCTTCAGCAAATACTATATCTACCAAGTATACCTATCAATAGGCCAGCCATTTATAGCATGGTTAGTAGTTCTCACAACAGCTATATCTTTAATGGGTTACGCAAAACTTCTACTCATAACCTTTGGAGCAAAACCTGGATATGGGAGGGTTAGAGAAGCTATACAGAGTAAAACTGTGTTAGCGATACTAATAGTTTTAACTATAGCTATATCGATAGCTCTCTACACAGATTTCTACAGATTACTGGTAAAAGTAGCAGGATCTCTTATAGATTATAGAAGTTATATAGATACATTCAATAGTTTTGTTAATACATACCTAAGTATGTTTAGGTGAATATAGATGGCTTCGACAATAATTTTAAACCCTATAGATTTAATGCTTATATCAAGTCTTTTAACAGCTATACTACTAGTATTGGTAATAGCGATATTTAGAGCTTTAGCTAAGAAAGAAGGGAGTTCAGTAGAAGACTCATCAGCAATGTATATAGGTGGAGAACATGAGAATATACTAACACTCAAATACCCTTCAACAGATGCTCTCTACTGGGCTGTTCTAAAAAGAGTTTTTAGGAATGTCTATAACTATCTTGTAAACTCTCTACACACAGGTAATGTACTAGATTGGCTTAAATATATGAGTATGTGGTACGGATTCCTAATGATTTTAGCAATACTAATCGTGATGATATACATGGTTATGGGGTGGTGATATGGATATAGCTCTAGCTATTGGATACACACTCTTCTCACTACTAATATTCCCTGGATTCATAACGATTTCAGCGATATCTCTATTGGTAGAGTGGTTTGTTAGGAAAACAGTTGCAAGAATGCAGAACAGAATGGGGCCAGCATACGTAGGTCCTATAGGGATTCTACAACCATTCGCAGACTTCTTCAAACTACTACTAGTTAAAAGATATATAGATCAGAGGTATTCAAACCCATTACTAGCTGTTGTAGGTGTTGGAGTAGGTATAGGAGCTTTAACAGCAGGACTACTACTATTCCCGTTATCACCAATACGTTTCTCATCTCCATACGATGTCATAGTGTTTATATACCTCATGATTCTATGGCCATTTATATCCCTTATAATAATATCGCTTGCATGGCCAAACCCATTCGTTGTAGCAGGAGTTTCTAGAGCTATTGCTTTAGCAATAGTTACAGAACCAACACTTGTTGCATCTATACTTATACCAATGACCATTATTAGGAGATACCCAGATATAACACCCTACTCAGTGTACTATACATCTACAAATGTTTGGAGGTTATGGATAGATACAGGTTTTGGTATACCTCAATACATAGCAACATTAATACTTTTAATAGTATCGCTTATAACATCTATAATAGCTATACAGTCTAAAATATTGCTGAAACCATTCGATATACCTGAAGCTGAGCAAGAACTTATAGCAGGTTATGCAACAGAATTCTCAGGACCTATATACGCATTCTATAGACTTTTCCACGATATGAAGATAGCGATACTAATACTTGCAATAACATATATATTGCTAGGAGGACCAGCACCATTCAAACATCTAAGTATAGAAGGATTCTTAACACTACTAGCTAAATACATAACGTTAGCATTTGTAGTATCTCTAGTTAGAGGAGCTTTCGGAAGATTTAGAATAGATCAAGCAATTACGAAGATAATCAAGTACGCATTAACACCATCAATAATAGCTCTAATAATAAGCTTCGTAATGTAGATATCTTAGATATAAGAATTGTTTTCAAAAGATTTCGCTTTGCTGTAAAGCTCTTGAATCCCTTCAACAGTTTTGATATCTGTTCTACATATGCTTATTATCGTCTTCGGGTTCTTATCTATATTCTCTACGATACATCTAGCTACATCATCTAACTGGGTAAGCATGTTTATAGCTATAGATATAGATACAGCTACAATAGATAACAACGATAGTGGGCCTAAATATGTAGAGGGTCTCTGCCTAATACCTATTCTAGCGATATCATTGGCTATTCTTTTAAGAGTATTTCCATCCTTATAGATGCAGTATATCCATATATCAGAAGAATCTACATAGTGATTAGATTTATTTACAGCATCTGTATAGATATAATCTACTAATACCCTCGATATATTCTAAAGCAGTCTCTACATTGTTTATAGATGAGATATTTGTTGTAAAACAATTACTAGGGAATCCCTAGGTATACCTGTTAACTGTCAGTAAAAAACATTACCACCACCAACTTTTGGATAGAACTTGTTTAAAGCTTTAACAGTTTCATAACCACAGCTGTCGAAAACAACATAGATCCTATTAAGAAGAGAGGTATAACTTTGAAATAGCTAAGAAAATTACTGCAATAAATATCGAAGCTATTACCACCATGGCTATTTTCCACAACATCTTAGACAAAACCGTCTAGTTATCTCGCAAAATATATTTCTATCTATAGATTTATATAGAAATTGTTAGATGTATCAATGCCTAGAGGTTTACACCTGGCATTCATAACAATAACCTTAGCAATACTAGTAATAGTGAATACATCTATATACACATAAACAACAACGGTACAACTCTACATGGATGGTTACTCGCTTGAAGCATTTTATAGAGATGTATACTTTGATTTTACAGAGATAGCTAGCACTTCTTAACAAACAAATTCGTTTAAAGTTTTATCTATTGTCAAGAACTTTATGTTTTGAGATAGAGCTACATCGATATACAGTTTAAACTTCATACCCTCAACAATACTTAGTTTCACTACAACAGCTTTCAGAACAGCAACAAATCTTCTCTTAGATACCTTAACCTCGAAAACAAGTTTAGATTCCATAACCTATACGGTGTAGCATATCCTACTACACCTAATCTGAGGACTACTCATACTTCGCTTTGAGAAATATTTTTGGCGCCGGGGGCGGGATTTGAACCCGCGCGGGGTTGTCCCCCACCGGCTTAGCAGGCCGGCGCCCTACCAGGCTAGGCGACCCCGGCGCGTCTATCTATATATCTCTTGTTTTGGGTTATAAGGTTTATGTTTTTAGCTATTTATCAATAGTTTTAGTTTTCTCTTAGAGGTTTTATGCGGTGTTGTTCGCTATGTTTAGTAAGCATGGTTTTGGTGAGTTGTTGGCTAGGGATATTGTTGTTGCTAGAGGTAGTACTGTGTTTTTTATAACTGAAAGTGCCCTACTTTTCAAGGTGAGATGAATAGAAAAGTTTATAAATTTTCATTGTTTTGATGATTAAAATTGAAAATCGTTATTGTCTCTAAGCATCTGGATGTGGGGGGTGCAACTATCTAAACAAGCTAAGATATGAGGAGCTCTGGTTCCTCTGAATACCTCTCAGATGACGGATGTAAATCCGAATAGATGAGGGGAACCCTTCGCTCTTCAGAACGAGGAGGTCAACAGCATATGGATACCCAACGATAAGCAACATGTAATATATTTCTGAGGAATTTCGCCGATAAGTATGTCTAGCTCTTTATTACCAGTTGTAAACACCATCTACTACACCTATCATTAGCTAGACCTCTACCACCTAAACACCAACTTCTATAGAACTAATTTAAAAATTTTATAGTCAGGCAAACAAAGTTTTAAACTATTCAACTTCGCTACTCTTCTTCTTCTTGAGGAATTTGTAGCTAGAGATAATCTTCTTAAACTCTTCCGGGTTCTTTAGAAGAAGCTCAGCTAATTTTCTCGGTGTTTCATCGATATCCAGGGTTTTAACTATAGGTGTTAAGAATCTCTCTACTATCCTCCTAGCTACTACAGGTACTTCATACCTCTTCAAAACAATATCTCTGAAAATAGCTGGGTTTTCGAATAAAAGAGATACACAATCTATACCAACATCTTTAACACACTGAAGATCGAAATATTCGTAGAATCCTAGAGCAGCTTTCCTAAGCTTAATCTTCACAACTTCTTTAGGGATATAGGGAACTACATACTCAGGAAGCTTGATTTTCTTAGACATCGTTATATAGAACTTAGGGTTTAGATACACGATATCATCTTCCCAATCAACGATAGCAAACCTAGATATAGCTTCTCTAACAGTAGGTTTTGAAGCACCTGTAGCTTCAAGAATTTTCTTAAGATAACCTCTACGAGGACCTTTACTTAGGAGAATAGCTATGTATAGAATAGCAGATGAAAGAGTTTTACTCTTCTTACCCTCGAACCACAGAGGATCTACTTCAGCAACACTCTCTAAAACAATACCACATAGATCCCCAACTTCGAATACAGGGCAAAGTTCATCAAGATCAACTCTCACTTTATCTATCAAAGGCTTCAACCAAACAAAATCGTCGTTCATCACAATCACATTTTTAACTATCTAAATACTGTACCAGATCTATACATTAAACTAGCTTAAAAATATTTACCAAATAATTAATACAATACACACCTTATATTATTATGTATTTAAAGTAGTTGAACTAAATACGAGGATGATTTAGATTCAACCCAAAGATATAATAGAGAATACTAGAATTAGAGAACAGCAGAAGTTTTAAATAAAATTAATGCTGTAATTATCCTTTTTGCTGAAGCTATGGTTCTTTTAACAATTTTCGAATGAGTTTAGTATATCATTTAATTTAATCTGTATGGTTTTCTAGAACCTCTTTTTCTTTTACGGGTTCTGTATGTACTGTTGCTTCATACCCAAGTCTTTCTTTAATATTTTGTTCAACTTCTGTTGCTATTCTATGTGCTTCACTTAAAGATGTTTCTCCTGGAAGATCTATATGTAGTGTTACTTCGACATGATCTCCGTAGCGATGTATATGGATATGGTGGACATTCCTAATTTTATCACTAATTTCTGATACTATCTTAGTTATTGTGTAGAGTTCTTCTTTTGTAGGTGCTTTACCTAGGAGATCGCTAGAAGTTTTCAACACAATATCTACAGCAGTTACAATAATTATCACTGAAACAACTAATCCGAGTACTCCATCTATCCACCAGTATCTCCAACCGATTAAGAAAGCTATTGCAAGTAATGCTGTTGCTATAGCATCGCTTCTATGATGCCATGCATCAGCTTCTATAGATCTACTACCAACTTTCTTACCTAATCTAAATGCCCATAGAGCTAAACCCTCTTTAACGACTGTAGAGATTATTAAAATTATTACAAGTGTTAACGAGTATATGAAGGATTGTCTATTGATAAGTTTGTTATAACTTTCAACAACGAAACTGTACCCTACATATCCTAGCATAACACCGATAACTATAGATGCTATAAGCTCAGCTCTACCATGACCAAATGGATGCTCTTTATCTGAAGGTCTATATGAGTAGTAGAAACCTATGAGAACAGCTATAGATGTTAAAGAATCTGATAATGTGTGAAAAGCATCAGCTATAACAGCTATAGAGTTGAACATAACCCCGAATACATACTTAACGATGAAGAGAATAGTGTTTACAACTATAGATACTACAGCCTCTAGATACCCAGCCCTCTTCCTCTCAACAGACAATATCGATCACCTACAACAACTCTCTACACAAAAATCCAAACCTATAAATCTTGAATATCTTGTAACTAAAGGATTAGCTCTTTATGGTTGTAGAAATATTAAAGATCTTCTCTTTTATAGGTTTATAATAGTTTCAAGTTCTCTATCGCCAAACCTACATTGGATTAAATATCTACCCTGCCTCGATATATCTATCTCTATCAAAACTTCTTGATATAGTTCTCCTCTGTAAAGATCAATAGATTTTAAAGTAAGTAGAACCCCTGTTTCTACATCAAATACCCTAAATACTGCAGATCTTATTGATTCATTAGATGGTGTGAAAATCCATAGATATGCATATACTTTAGATAGTGATTGAGTTTTTAAGAGTAGTGTATATGATTTTGTTGAACCATTCGCTACAATCCATTTTTCAAGAGGTTCGCATGAACATGGTTTAGAGCCTAGGGTTTTTATAGTTACTTTGGGGATTTCGTTATCGCTATATATAGCGAAAATCTTTAGATAGAATTTCCCAGATCCTTCTGCACTCCACTCAAGAGTTAGTGAAACGTTGTAAACCCCGTTCTCTATATTCATAGGTATATCGTAACCTGGTATAACCATCAATACTCTGTAGCATGGCTGGTTAACACTAGCTATACAAGGCATTGAAATTCTGTAACTTCTATTACTAGATTTAAACTCTATCAAACCGTTTAAAACGAGTTTAAGATCACCGCTATATTCTAGGAGTTCTGATTTAATTTGGATAGAGCCATTCTTAGGTATTTTAACAAAACCTAGATCGAAAATTTTCGACCCTGATTTAGAATCGATAATAAGATCTAGATCAATATTCAAAAAAGATGTTTTATTAACATCGACAACCCCTCTTATATTTATATCAATTAGATTCTTGATATACAAAGCAGATACCGAAATACTTATAGCAACAGTTATCAATAAAATAACTAAATATTTTCTCAAAATGTGTAACCTCTAGTAGAAATTACTTTTAGATAGATAAAAGCTTATTATAAGAAAATTGATTATGTAAATACTTTCCTATTCAATATATAGTATAATAATGATAGATATTTCTATCAATTCTTCTAATCTACAGCTACTCATCATATAATATATCCGAGGTTATATTGAAATTTTTTATTCGTCTTAGTCTATGTAGAACCCTTTCTCAATATCTTTAACAGTCTTCAAAACTATTGCAGGGCATACACGTTTAACACCGTTTATCTCCATAATCTCTTTATGTATTTTACCAGCTTCTTCATCATCTTTTGCCCATATCAATGCTACAAGTTGATGATCTCCTGTCGTAAGCCAAAGCCCTTTCAAATAGTTCTTGTTTTTCAGAATCTCAACAACTTCGAAAAGTTTCTCTGGATCAACATCTATACCTGTGAAAGAAACTACTTTATAGCCAAGTGTACGAGGATCTACAACAATGGTATACCTCTTAATAATCTTCTCCTCGAGCTTCTTAACCCTCTTAATAACAGCAACATCACTTAACCCTACAACTCTAGCAAGATCAGTATATGTAATTCTAGCATTCTCAGCTAACTTCTCAATTATTTTCCCATCTTTTTCATCTAAACCTATGCTCAACCTCTATACCCTTAGCCACTGTTGTTACTTATCAACTCTAGAGCTTAAAAACTAAACTAACTATGTATTCAAACTATGATTAAAACTAGAAAATAAACTTTTCTATATAAATAAAAATTTAAGTAAATCCTCACCTTAGTAATATTTCCAAATTTACCAAAAATAAATTAAAAATACATCAATTCAAAATAGAATCGATAACAGAGGAAACATCAATAAATATTACAATAAATAATCAATAAAAATAGTTAAAATTAGATGTAGCTATTTCATTTAATGAAAATCTTACTACATGATGTTTCCTTCGCTAGGCACCATTATGAATATTTAATTAGATTGGTTAGCTTTACTAATTTACATAAGAAAAATTTATATATGTGTGCGGAAGAAATCTATACTTGGTGTAAAAGATATGCCTGGAACAATACCTTTGATAGGAGAGAAATTCCCTGAGATAGTTGTACAGACAACGCATGGTGTTAAAAAACTTCCAGATGACTATAAAGGTAAATGGCTAGTATTATTCAGTCATCCAGCAGATTTCACACCTGTTTGTACAACAGAGTTTGTAGCATTTGCTAAAAGATATGAAGATTTTAAGAAGTTGAATGCAGATCTGCTAGGTCATAGTGTTGATAGTGTTTTCAGCCATATCAAGTGGATTGAATGGATTAAAGAGAAACTAGGTGTTGAAATACCATTCCCAATTATAGCTGATCCCAATGGCTATGTAGCTCAAAAACTAGGATTTCTACACACTCAAAATGCTACACAGACTGTTAGAGCAGTTATGATTATAGACCCCGAGGGTATTATAAGAGCGATTCTCTACTACCCACAGGAGGCAGGTAGGAATATAGATGAGATACTAAGGTTATTAAAAGCATTACAGATAAATACTGAGTATGGGTATGGAAGAGCTTTACCAGCTAACTGGCCTAACAACGAACTTATAAAAGATGCTGTTATAGTACCACCAGCAAGAAGTATACAAGAAGCTCAAGAAAGGTTGAAGAAGTTTAAATGTTTTGATTGGTGGTTCTGCTACGAAGAAGGTAAAGTCTCCGAGGAGGTAGTTAAAGAAGTTAGAAAATGGCTTGAAAGAGCAGCTAAACCTCCAACATAGAATATTTTTAATAGATTTACCAGGAATTGATCAAGGTACTCAACGAAAATTATAAAATTAAAAATATTTTTATTTTTAGTTGAAGTTAAGCCTTAGGCTAAGGTTAGGCACCGACTAGTTTGCTTAGCTCTTCTACTACTTTGAGAGCTTCTGCTTCGTCTTTAGCTTCTACTACATGTGCATGATCAGGTAGTAGAATTACTGTGTACTTCCCATGTTTAACAACGTATACAGGTCCTCTACCCATACACTCACTTACTTCAGCACCTAGCTGTGGATTCTTGAATACTCTAAGCATTTTATCTACACTTGAATATCTAAGTGCTTTTATCCCTTTAGTTAGGAATGCTGTTTCATCTTTAACAACTATTGTTTTGGAAACTTTTACCATACAACTGCACCCAAACATCCACAACCTCTCAGAGTTTATAAATCTAACCGTCCTTCCCAGAGGATATCTCAAAACATCTAATAGTTATTCAATTTACTTTCTAGAGACTTTTACCCTACTTTATAGAATCTGGTATTGCTATAGGTTTATTAATCTACTATATAGATGTAGAACAATAGCTATAATCAACCACCAACTTAATTATGTATAAAATTTTCAGTATTTATAAAGGTAATACACAAAGAAATCAAAGTCTTCACTTCAAAACTATGTAAAGATAGTAAGAGTAGATAGTTTTTGAAATTTTTGAAAATTTTGTCAATGCAAATATATGTTGATAGAGATATTTTTAGAGTTGTATATAAGGATATGGGTAGACGCTAATTGTTCTAATAAGAAAAGGTTTTGGCTTATCTTCAGCGGTGGTTCAGTTTTGGTCATCATTTATCAGTCCCGCCACACTTCATCATTTTCAAGTTTTTTATGAAGTTTCTGTAGTTGATCTTTTTAGGTATTTTGAGAGAAATAGAGATAGAGATCTTATAGTATCTCCTGCATCTTCTTCATAATCTGTAGCTATTTCTAGAGATTTTAGCATTTCATTTAAGAATAGTATATATGCTATGTTTTCGAATCTCGGTGCATTAATTATAATTTCTCTTTGAGCTTCATGTAGAATCCTATCTGCTGTTTCTTCTATCTCCTCAAGTTTTCTACCACAGCGATAAGCTTCTTCAAATTTTTTCTTCTCTAGTTCATCTATACAATTTCTAAGGATCTCTACACCAGATCTAGATAACTTAAGTAATGAAGTTGTATGTTTTCTAAGTGATATTGGTATACTTGTGAGAGGTACAAGATCTAAGTATCTAAGACACGATTTTATCCATTCACTTACGTGGTCAATCATCCTCAAGAGTATTCTAATCCCTTCTCTAATACCTTCATCAGGTATTAAAGGGAGATAGCTTTCTACAAGCTCTCTTCTAAAGTTATCAGCTTCTGTATCTATCTTAATAGCTTCGGATATCAATATCCTTATCTTCTCAAAAGCGAAAGTATCAACAAGATCTACAACATCTTCCAATTTTTTAACTATAGAAACGACTTTCTCTACATAGTTTTCAACATTCTTAAGTACATCAACTACATTATTAACAGCTTTACTCTCCATATGCTCACAGATATAGATAATTATTATCGCAAAAATAAACACTTCTTAGAAAAACACGCTAGCCGTATTTATAAAGTGTATAGATATCATGACGTAATGTGTATAGATATATAGAGTATCTATAGTTCTTTATACATTTATAAACCCTATATCGTGAGCATATCTAGAAACGATGGCTATGGAAATCATAGCTCTACACCTAGTTGTATTAGTTATAGCGATACTAGATGGTATGAATAATACAGCAAACTTCGTATCCATAGCTATGGGTAGCAGATCTCTATCCCCTAGAAATGTTGTGGTTATAGCTTCGTTAGGTGTATACCTAGGTGCATCGTTATTCGCTTTAAATATCTACGAAAAAATCCTGAAGTTCGTTCTAGACTCTCCTAAGAACATAGATACTGTATCTATAGTTCTTAGCCTAGTTGTAGCAATTCCATGGTTTTTATACGCATCTTTTACAAAAGTTGTTACCCCTATCACTATCGCTCTTCTCGGAATATTCGTAGGTTTCTCATCGAATTCTTTAACAGATTACCTATCCAAGATATCTACATATTTAGCGCTATGGTTACTACAGATACTTATCTCAGCAATAATAACAATCTCTATCACTAAGCTAAGCCGTAGAACCGGTACCTCTACTACTCTATGCATAGCTCTAGCTATAGCTATGCTAAGCTACGTATTGTTACAGAATGTATTCCTAGTTATAGCCCTAATCTTCGTTATATCTCTACTTGTTGTTTTAGTGTTTAAGAGATTATGTGTAGAGAATGGGTATCCGCGGAATATCTTCGAGAAGATATCTATAGCTATACCTCTTACAACAGCATCTATAGCTCACGGAATGAATGATGGAGCTCTACTACTTAGTTTAACAAGTACAGTCTCTTTTTCAAGAAACAATCTCTACCTCAATTCTCTATCTATAGGTTTATCAATGGTTCTAGGACTAAACCTGTGGTCTATAAAGATATCAGAATCGCTAGCAAGAACAATAACTTTAACAGATATAGAAACAGCTAAAAATCTATACGTATCACTTTTCACAACAACATTCCTCTTCAACACCATGGGTATACCAGCACCTACAACGTTCTCAACTCTAGGAACATTCGTAGGTATTGCAATATCTAAGAAACTAGGTATCGTAAGACTAAAATCTATAGCGAAGCTAATACTGATAGCCGTTGCAACTATAGCTATAACATCTATACCTACACTCACACTTAAAAACATGCTCCACCTTCAGTAAAATCTTCATTAACATGTCTTAGCTTAGGAATCTTGGTTTTAATGTATATGTAGAGATAATTACTCCCGATACCAGGGCTCACACACTGATTGGCAGACCAGATGGCGACATATACATAAACATGACTAGGAACCTAGGAATGGCAAAAGCTGGAATGGGAGACGTGTTAACAGGAACAATAGTAGCTATGTACGGCATTGGATACAGAGATGTGGGGGAAGCAACAAGGGTAGAAGTATTAGTGCATGGGTTAGCAGGAGACCTAGCAGCAAAGGATCTCGGAGAAAATGACGTAACACCAGATGACGTAATACAGTACCTACCAAAAACACTGAAGATACTGAGGGAAGAGCGTTCACCACCTGCCAAGACCTGTAGTTATCTGTGGATAGCTGTAGATACTTGGCAGGTGGTTCATCACGCTACCCCCGAGCCTCCTCACCGCAGAAGCTCACCGCTAGTCGCCTAGTGGTTCATAGCCCTGCGGTTCT
>Ga0080004_1137002_pt1 | contig 19238 bp, 21 predicted proteins | sample WasSprMetagenome_FD_69207 | JGI IMG/M metagenome (GOLD analysis project Ga0080004, IMG submission 69207) | Sulfidic aquatic microbial communities from Washburn Spring, Yellowstone National Park, USA - WS (SPADES assembly) (version 2) | ecosystem: Environmental > Aquatic > Thermal springs > Hot...
CGCGATGAGCGCCTGCCCGCCGCGGGGCACGGCCGGCATCCGGGAACTCCGCCCCTCCGCCGCACCTCGGCCCAAACCGCCGGCGCCGATCCCCGGAGCAGCCAGGCGAAGGGCAGCCCGGAACCGCGCGACCAGCGCGACACAAGCTCAAAGCCCGCCGGAGGGCAGGCGGGCCGCTCAACCCAGAGAAAGCACCACGATCCGCCGGCATCCGGCCAGCACGAACAGGCCACCGGACCCACCCCCTCCCCAAGTTCAGCGGCTGCCCAAGAAACGGGCAGGGCCTTCAAGAGGACAGCATGCCCTGCCGTCCCGCAGCACGAGCTCCAGCCCGCCGGGACCCGAGCCGCCCCGCAGGTCGAACTCCAGGTCTCCCACAAACGCGCGCTCGGTCCAGGGGTCGTACCGTACAACCCGGCCCAGCGCCTCCGCCACAGGACGCAGGGGCGCCCAGGCCCGGCCCTCACCATCAACCCAGGGCTGCACGTCGGGGAAGGCCCCCCGCCGCTCCTCCACGAAGACGTCGACCCGCCCCCCGGACGCAGCCCACCTCAGCCTGCCGGCAGGATCCCGCACGCCGGCAAACAGCCCCGCGAACTCCGCGGGCGGCCCGCAGGCAAGGAGGGAGTGCTCCGGGCAGCAGGCCCGGCGGCAGCCGAACGCCAGCCGGAAGTCCTCGGCGAAGCACTCCCACACGTACCACTCCGGCTTCCCTTGCAGCCCCCGCAGGGCCGCGTACTCCGCCCGCTGCCCGGGAGAAAGCAGCTGGAACCAGGCCAGGTGGCCGAGCTCGTGCGCGACCACAAATGCCTCGCAGCCCAGGCAGTCGAACACGCACGCCTCCAGCGCGCTCGGGGACGCAATACCGCTCACCCGGTTCCCTTCCACGGGCTCCCCGTCCGGCGTCCGGTATCCCGCCTCCGCCCACCACGAGCCCGACGCCACCACGGGCCGCGGGAACGCCAGCACGCGCGCATTCAGCCCCGGGAACTGCCGCTCCAGCCAGGTGCACTCGGCCCACACCTCCTCCAGGTTCACGCTCCCCTCCTCGCCGGCCACCCGGACCACCGAGGCGCACCACCACGGCAGGGAGCCGGCCTCGCGCACCTCCACCGCCGCCAGGACACGAAGCGGCAGGACGAGGACCAGCGCGGCCGCCAGCGCGACGGCAAACGCAGAGGCCCGGCGCACGGGAACACCACCTCCCGAAAGCAGAAGGGCCGGGGCGACAACCCCGGCCCGCAAGCTCAAGAGGACCCTTCCCGCAGCCAGGCCTTCACCACCGCAGCAGCCGCGTCGGGATTGCGCCGGACCGCCTCCGCAACCAGCTCCGTTACCGGCTTCGGAGCAGCACGAACACCTGCCGGAACGGGGATGAGCTCCTTCCGCTCCCTCCGTTCCCTCCTCTTCCTCCTGGCGGCCGCCAGCACGGCCAGCGCCGCAAGGAGCGCGGCGGCAACCGCCGCGGCAAGCACCAAGGCCGCCGGAGGCAGCGACCACGGGACCGCAGCAGGCGGCACGGGCTCCTGCCGCGGCGCCGCCGCCGCGACCACCACCACGGAGTCGCGCGACGGATCGAGCCCCGCGGCGGCCGCCACCAGCTTCTCGGCCTCCGCGACCCTCTCCGGCGGGACCCCGGCGGGCACCACCGCGGCCACGCTGACCCTACGAACCGACCCCGCCGGGCGAACGATTTCCCTGCGCACCACGGGGATCTCGAAGTTCTCCGTCGACTGGTCCTTTCGGTACTCCCCCTGGCCCGACCCCGGAGAGGGGACGAAGTACCCGGGGACGTTCGACCCCGTCCCGGGAACCCCACCCGGCACCACGCCCTGGCCGCGGTATGACTCGGCGACCTGCTGCCGGCTGACCGGCACGGGCTCCCCGGCCCGCTCTTCCGTCACCTTCTCGGAGGTCTCGTCCACCTCGACCCTCACCGACACGACTACCGGCGCCCCAAACGCGGCCTCGAGCACCCGGCGCACGCCCTCGCGGAGCGCCTCCTCCAGCGGCCGCCAGGAAGCCCCGGCGCCTTCCGGGTCCAGCAGCCGGCCGCGGTCGTCCGCCACCACCACCCGCTCGGGCGTAAGCCCCGGGACGGCCGCCGCCACAACCTGCTTTACCGCCTTCACGTCGGCCGGGCCCAGCTCCGCCCCCGGCGCGAGCGACAGGACCACCGAGGCGGACGGTTCCCGCTTCTCCCTGACGAACGGACTCTCCTCCGGGAGCCCCAGGTGCACCCGCGCGGACCTCACCCCGGAAAGGGAAGCGACGGTCCGCGCGAGCTCCCCTTCCAGCGCCCTCCGCTCCTGCAGCTTCCTCTCGGACTCCGTCATGCCGAACCGCGTCCTGTCGAACAGCTCGTACCCCGCCGTCCCGCCGCGCGGCACGCCACGCCCCGCCGTCTCCAGCCTGGCCCGCCCCAGGTCCTGCGGCCGCACCAGCACCTTCTGGCCCAACGGGTCCAGCCTGTACTCGATGCGCTTCTCCTCCAGCGCCTGCACGACCTCGGCCACTGAGGAGGTGTCTCCCGAGTACAGCACTGTCCAGGCAGGAGAACGGGACAGGTACGCCACCGCCAGCACCCCGGCGAAAGCAGCGAGGCCCACCGCAGCGACAAGGAGGCGCCGCCCGGACGGGACCCTGCCCCAGAGCCGCCCGGCGGCGCCCCGCAGCTTCTCCAGGTAGCCCAACTCGCCCACCCCCACCCGCGCTCGTTACACCTGCATGTGCATCACTTCCCGGTACGCCTCCAGCACCCGGTCCCTCACTGTCAGGACAAGCTCGAGCGCCACCCGCGCGCGCTCGAGGTCGATCACCGCGGAATGCACGTCAGCCCTCCCCTCCGCGAGGGCCAGGGCCGACCCGCCTGCCCGGCCGAGCAGCTCCTCCAGCACCCGGGCGAAGTCACCGGCCGCCCGCGCAAACCCGCCCGGAGCAGCCGGCACCCGCATGTCCGCCGCCCCCATGCCCGACAGCCCCAGCAACCGCGTTCACCTCCTTCAGCGCGACGAGACCTCCAGCGCCTTCTGGACCATCACCTTAGCCGCGGCCAGGACCGCCGCCGACATCTCGTACGCCCTGGCCGCAGCGACCAGGTCGACCATCTCCGCCGCCAGGTCCACGTTGGGCATCCTCACGTACCCGTCCGGCCCCGCATCCGGGTGCGAGGGGTCGTACTTCAGCCGCGGCGGGGACGAGTCCGCGACCACCGCCTGCACCACAACGCCTCCGTCCGGCGACGGGACGAATACCGGGACCCGCCGCCTGTACGGCCCTCCCTCCGGGGTCCTGGTCGTCTCCGCGTTCGCCACGTTCTGCGCCACCAGGTCCAGCCTCAGCCGCTCGGCGGTGAGGGCCGACCCCGCGATCGAAAACACCCTGCCCAGCACGCTTTACCTCCTCCCTTCAGTCGCCACCAGCCTGCACAGGGAAAGCTGCCCCGACGCCATCCTGAGCACCGACTGGTAGCGCAGCACCGCCTCGAGCAGCTTCACCAGCTCCGCATCCGGATCCACGTTGTTCCCGTCAGCCCTCCACACGGTCGAAGAATCCTGCACGACGCGCACCCGCGACACCTCCCCCGGCGGTTCCAGGTGCCCCGGGCGCGTCCGGATCAGATCCAGCCGTTCATGCGCCGGACGCAGGAAAGCCTCAAACCTCCTGTACCCCGGGGTCTCGGCGTTCGCTATGTTTGCCGCAGCACATGCCACCCTGGCGGCGTCAAGGTCCAGGTAAGCCCGCAGTCCCGAAAGGACGCTCAACTCCTCTCCCTCCTCCGCAGCACGCTTTTCAGCACTCCAATGCGGCCGCCCGACTCCACAGCACTCCTCACCCCGACCACCCACACCCTTGCCTTCTCGGCCCCTTCCGCGAGAAAGGGCCTGGAGTCCCGCGACCCGGGCCCGGACAGGCGGGAAGCGCACTCGGAGCAAACCTCTCCCTCGGTCACCCTCCCGCACACCGGGCAGGTCCGGCACACCTTCAGCCAGCCGCGCCTGAGCCACCTGAGCCACTTCCGCTCCGGGATCCCCGTCTCCCGGGCGGCATCCGCCACCGTCACCCGCGGGTGCAACCTCAGGTAGTCCCTGGCTACCCGGAACTCCTGCGCGTCGGCCTCGGCGCACGCGGGGCACAGCAGGCCGTGGCAGGGCCGCCCGCACTCGTCACACTCCCGCACGCTCGAGCACCTCCAGGTCGTACGAGGCCACCAGCCGCGCCAACGGGTCGAAGCTCCGCAGCGCCTCGAGACAGCACTCCCGCGCCCGCCCGACGTTTCCGGCAAACACCCAGGCCACCCCGCGCTCCAGGCTGGCAACCCACTCCGGCACTTCCACCGGGAGCCTGAGCGGAGGCTCACGGGAAACAAGGGTGACACCGGGCAGGACGAACTCCCCCTTCGTCCCCGGGTACTCCAGGCGCGGAGAAAAGGACACCATTTCGCCAACCGGCGTCCTGTACACGACCCTCACCAGCCTCGTGACCCGCGGCCCGTCGAGGGCGGCACGCAGGCCCTCCAGGCCCTCCACTGCCTCCCCGGGGCGCACGCGGAGCGCCCACTTCCCCTCCAGCGGCTCCTCCCCGGCGGCGTCGACAATGCCCTCCAGCCCCGGCGGGACGTGGCCAACGGCGACCAGCTCCGGGACGGGCACATCCCGCGGGTCCACCCGCCAGAAGTCCTCCCGCACGCACTTCTGCCGGTAGGACGCAAAGAAACCGCTCAAGCGGGAAGCCCACTTGTGGGTGAACTTCCCCCGGTTCACGCCCATCAGCATCCCGTAGTCCACCTTCGACCTGGCAAACGTGGCGGACCCGACGTGGTGGACGTACGTGTCCCCGGCAACGAGAAGCCTGCACCCGGCCGCCCTCACCCGCAGGCAGAAGTCGTCGTCCTCGAAATTGCCCTGGCCGAAGCGCTCGTCGAAAAGCCCCACCCTGTCGAAGACCCCGCGCTTCACCAGGAGGCAGAAGGCCACCAGCCTGTCGGTCTCAAACCACTTCCCGGGATCGGGCCGGTTCCACGCCTCGGCAAAGCCCACCATTTGCTCCGTGCTCGCGAAACTCACGGGCACCCTCTGGCAGCCGCTGCAGTTCGCCGTGACGGGGCCGACCGCACCGACGTCCGGAGAGCTCTCCGCACAGTAGAGGAGGTTGGAAAGCCACCGCGGGGTGACGAGAACGTCGTTGTTCAGGACGACGACATAGTTCCCGGAAGACGCCCTTATCCCGATGTTCACAGCCCGGGCGAAACCCAGGTTCTCCGGGTTGCAGATGAGCTTCACGTCCTCCCGGCGGGAAAGACGCTCCCGGGTCCCGTCCGTGGAACCGTTGTCCACCACGACCACTTCGTGCGGTTCAGGGGTGTACACCCCGATGCTGTCCAGGCATGCTTCAGTCATCTCCAGGTTGTTATGCACGGGAATGACGATGCTTACCATGCCGCCTCCTCCTTCTTGCGCGCCACGATCAGGTACTGCGCGTACATCGCTTCCGGCGTCAGACCGCACCTGTCCCGCATCTCTTCCGCCTCCAGCCTGTCGCTCTCGCTCCAGAGGACGCCCTGCACCTTCTCCACAACTAGCCCCGCCTTTTCGAACATCTCCACGGCGCTCTTCCTGGTGAAAAACCGCAGGTGGGTGCCGTCCAGAACGCCGGCCTCCCCGTAATCCCACTCTCCTCTGAGCAGGCCCTTGACCACCCTCACGTAGCACACGTTGGGCAGGGAAGCCACAACCAGCCCGCCCGGCCTCAGGTGCTTCGCCAGCCTCTCCAGCGTCCCCCACGGGTCGCGCAGGTGCTCCAGCACGTCCCCGCAGACCACGCAGTCAAAGCAGCCCTCCTCGAAGGGCAGTTCCCCGGCCTCGACGTCCGCCACAACCACCCGGTCCAGCACGGCCATCGCCTTCCGCGCCGCCAGGGGGTTCACCTCGACGCCCACCACCTCCATGCCTCTCTCCTTCAAAACGGCTCCCAGGGCGCCGGCGCCGCAGCCCACGTCCAGCACCCGCCTCGCATCCGGGGGAACGGCCTCCAGTATGAAGGGGTTCACGTTTTCGTAGTAGGCCGGGTTCTTCACCTCCACGAAAGCCGCTTCCCTCTTCCCGACCAGGCGGGCGATTTCCCTCACCCGGTGCCGGTACGTGTGGCCTCCGACGGCCAGCTGCCGCAGCCTCTCGGCCTCCCTCGCCGCGTCCTCCGGGCAGGAGAGGGCGCGCTCGACCAGTTCCGCGAGCTCCTCCGCCGACCGGTAAACCGGCACGCCCAGTTCGATCACGCCCGGCCTGGCGTCGCATATCTGGTACGCCCCGCACGCGGCGATCTCAAACAGCCGCGGGTTCGGCGACTCCGCCGGGACGCCCCTCGCGTTTCCCCCCGCGAGCTCGTCCTTCCCCCGGTGCGGGTTCAGAACAACGCCGGCCCCGCAGACCCACCGCACCCCTTCCGCCGGACCGACAAGCCTCTCCTCCACATCCACGTTCGGCAAGCTGAGGGCCCGCCACCCCGTCCCCAGCACCTTCAGCTTCCGCTGGGGAAGGGCCTCCGCCAGCCGCTCGAAGAGGTCCACCCTGCTCGGAAACCCGGTTCCCACGAACAGCACTTCCGACCGGTAGCGCCTCGGCACCTCCACGCGCCGGTGGAACTCCGGACAGCAGGCCAGCGGCAGGTAGTGCGCGGGAACGCCGACCCTCTCGTACTCGGGCACCGCCGCCCTCTCGACCGTGAACACCAGGTCGTAGCCCCGGCAGGCGTACTCCAGCGACAGGTCCACAGCGTAAGGGTCGTCGGTGGCCCACAGCGCGCACACCGCACCCGCCTTCTTCGCCGCGGCGACCAGGGAACGCGGCACGTTGGACCCGTACATCGCCAGGAAAAGGTGCGGACGAAACTCCCTGACCTCCTCGTACAGCCAGCCCAGGGCGCGCTCCAGGGACTCCTCATCCATGACCCCGCCCGCGGCAACCGCCCCCGCCGCCGCCTGCCACAGGCCGAGCAACTCGGAGATCTCGGCCCTCCTCACCTCGTGCCCCTCTTTCTCGAAGGCGTCGGACACGAAAAGGTCAATCGCTCTCGAATAGTTGCCTATCCCGGAACCCACAAAGTAAACGCGCACGGTCAGCACCTCCGCTTATCCTGAAGACAGCGCCCACGCCGGACGCAAAAAGCAGCCCCTCCCGGCCGGGGCAGCCGGGAGGGGCGGGTGCGGGTGGAGGCTACCTCAGGAGCTGCAGGACCGCCTGAGGCGCCAGGTTGGCCTGAGCGAGAATCGCGGCGCCGGCCTGCTGCAGGATCTGCAGCCTGGTGTACTCCACCGTCTCCGCAGCCATGTCCGCGTCACGGATCCGCGACTCGGCAGCCTTGATGTTCTCGTACCCGACCTGGAGGTTCGCGATCGTGTGCTCCAGCCGGTTCTGGAACGCGCCCAGCCACGCCCGCACGCGGGTCACCGCGTCGATGGCAGCGTCGATGGTGCCGATGGCCAGGTTGGCCACGCTGATCTGGCTGATCGACAGGTTGCTGAGCCCCAGCGCGCCCGTGGTCAGCGCCGCGATGGTCGTGGAGATCTGCTGGCCCCTGTCCGAGCCGACCTGGATCGTGATCGGGACCGACGCGAACGACCCGGCAAGGAGGATCATGGTGTTGTACTCCGTGGTGTTCGCGATCCGGTCGATCTCCGCCAGGAGCTGGTTCAGCTCGTACTGCAGGTCCATGCGGTCGGCGTCGGTCAGCGTGCTGCTGGACGCCCGGACGGCCAGGTCGCGCATCCTGAGCAGCATGGCGTTGACCTCGTTCAGGGCGCCCTCGGCCGTCTGCACCAGCGAGATGCCGTCCTGGGCGTTCTGCACCGCGAGCTGGAGGCCGTTCGCCTGCGCCCGCATCCGCTCGGAGATCGCCAGGCCGGCCGCGTCGTCAGCCGCCCGGTTGATCCTCAGGCCCGAGGACAGCCTCTCCATGACCTTCTGCAGCTGGAGGGTGGTCTGGAACAGGTTCCGGTGCGCGTTGATGGCCTCGATGTTGGTGTTGATCCTGAGCGAACTCACCCCGTCCACCTCCTTTCCGCCCCTTTTGCCCTTCCACAAGGGTAAGTACCCGCAGGGCCCCCGGGATTTTACACCCCCTACGCATACTCCTTCCCCGCCCGGCGCGCGGAAGACCCGCGGCGCGCCCGCGGCACGGGGCGCACGGGCCGCCGGGGCTCCGGCTTCCCCTCCGGCGCCGGAACTCCGAAGAGCGCCGCGGCGGCCTCCAGGGCCCGCACCGCCTGGAGCTTGCCGTTCAGCCTCACGTCGCCCATCCCTCAGCACCTCCTCCCAGCCGCCGGGCCAGCCGGCGGCACAGCCGCGTCACCACGGCAGGCGACACCCCCAGCACCCTCGCCGCCTCGGATTTGCCGTACCCGGCAAGGAGCAGCGCCGCCAGCGCCCGCTCCCGCCCCTCCAGAAAATCAAGCCCGCCGGGCTCGGGACCGGGGACCGCAAGGTCGCACCCGTCGAGCGCGCACCCCGAAGGAGCAAGCGCCTTCAGCTCCTTTCTCACCGCGTTCTCGACGCAGGCGCGCACGAACGGGGCGAACGGCCCCCGCGCCGGGTCGTACTCCCTCAGCCCGCGGACCACCGCCAGGTAGCCCGCCGACCGCAGGTCATCCCGGTCGGCCGCCCCAAGCCACCGGTACCTGGAGGCCGCCACCACGGCCACGTCCATGAACGCCAGCACCGCCGCCTCCCGGAGCACTTCCTCCCTAAACATCCACCCTCACCACCCCGGCGGGCCTCAGCTCCACCTGCGGGTCCACCTCCTGGTACGAAAGCACCGGTATCCTCGGCGACACGCGCTCCACGACAGCCCGCACGAACTCCCTCACTTCGCCCGGGCACACGAACACCGGCACCCTCCCGACGGCCACCTGCCGGACCTTCGCCGCCACCGCGTCGACGAGCTTCCCGGCGAAGTCCGGCTCCAGCGCGGGGACCCCGCCCGGCGCCCGCAGGGCCGCCTCCACCAGCCGCCGCTCAAGGGCCGGGTCGAACACCAGCACCGGAGCGCCGTCGGCCAGCCCCGACGACCGGGTCAGGAGCCGGTACAGCGACTTCCTCGCCTCCCTGACCAGGTGCGCGGTGTCCTTCGAGACCCGCGCCGCCCGGCCCAGGGCGTCGAGCACGCCGGCCACGTCCGTGAGCGGCACCCCCTCCCTGACCAGCGCCCGCAGGACCTCCTCGACCTCGGCCGCCGACAGGACCCCCGGCACCAGCTCGTCCACCAGGGCCGGGTACGCCTTCCGGACCGCGTCGAGCATGTTCTGCACCTCCTGCCGGTCGATGAGCTCGTGCAGGCACCGCCGGAGCACCTCGACCAGGTGGGTGACGATCACCGAAACGGGGTCGACCACCGTCCACCCCGCCACCTCGGCTTCGGCCCGCCGCTCCTCCGCGACCCACAGCGCCGGCAGGCCGAACGCCGGGTCGTGGGCCGGTATCCCCGGGATCTCCCCCGCCGGCCCGGCCGACACCGCCAGGACGTGCCCCGGCAGGACCTCGCCCCGGCCGGCCTCCACGCCCCTCACCAGGATGGCGTACGCCGTCGCCTTCAGGGCGGCGCTCTCCTTGATCCTCACCGGCGGCAGCACCACCCCCATCTCGGAGGCGAAGCGGGCCCTCAGCTGCCTCACCCGCTCGGGCAGGCCGCCCGGCCTCCCGGGGTCGGCATACTGCAGCAGGGCCGCGCCGAGCTCCACCGCCACCGCGTCCGGCAGGCACGACCGATAGAGGTCCTCGAACGACGGCGCCGCGGGAGCCGCCTCTTCCGCAGCCGGGGCGGGAGCCGCCAGCCGCCTCGCGTACAGCCCCAGCCCCAGGAGCAGCCCGCCCACCGCCAGCATCGGCGCGTGGGCCATCCCGGGCACCAGGCCCACCGCGCAGAAGAGCGCGCCGGCCCCGGCAAGCGCGGCCGGGTGCGACGCGGCCTCGCGCACCAGGGACGAACTCAGGTCGCCGGCAGACGCGGCGCGGGTCACCGCTATGCCCGCCGCCGCCGACACCAGCAGCGCCGGGATCTGCGCGGAGAGCCCGTCGCCTATCGCCAGCAGCGCGTAGCGCGCCAGCGCCTCGCCCGCGGACATGCGCCCGAACAGCACCCCGCTCAGCGTCCCGCCCAGCAGGTTCACCGCGACGATCACCAGGCCCGCCACCGCGTCCCCGCGGACGAAGCGGCTGGCGCCGTCCATCGCCCCGTAGAAGTCGGCCTCCCGCCTGATCTCCTCCCGGCGCCGCCTGGCCTCCTCCTCGGTGATCAGACCCGCGTTCAGGTCGGCGTCCACGCTCATCTGCCTGCCGGGCATGGCGTCAAGCGTGAACCTGGCGGCGACCTCCGCCACCCGCTCGGCCCCGCGGGTCACCACCACGAACTGCACCACCGTGATGATCAGGAACATCACAAACCCCAGCACGGGGTTGCCGCCGGCGACGAACTCCCCGAACCTCTCTATCACCTGCCCGGCATACCCCCGGGTCAGAATCAGCCGGGTCGAGGCCACGTTCAGGGCCACGCGCAGGAGGGTCGCCAGCAGCACCGCCGCCGGAAACGACCCCAGGTCCGCCGGCCTGCCCGCAGAAGAGACGAGCAGCACCAGCACCAGGCTCAGCGAGATGTTGAACGCTATCAGGACGTCAAGCAGCCACCACGGAAGCGGGACCAGAATCACCGCCACCACTGCGGCCGCAAAAGCGGGCACCACCAATCCCTTGAAACTCAAACAAGACCCTCCCTCCTCGACGCCCTCCACAGGCGGGCGAGAACCTCGGCCACGGCCCGGTAGAGCTCGGGCGGTATAGCCCTCCCCACGTCAACCCGGTACAGCGCGCGGGCAAGCGGGGGGTCGGGCACCACCGGCACCCCGAGCCGGGCGGCCTCCCGCCTCATGGCCTCCGCGGTCCTCCCGACGCCCTTGCCCACCACCACGGGCGCCGGCGTCTCGCCGTGCACGTACCGCAGCGCCACCGCGTACCTCGTCGGGTTCGTCACCACCACGCTGGCCCTCCTGACGTTGCGCACGGACACCCTGGCGGCCGCTACCTTCCGCATCCACTCGCGCAGCCGCCGCCTCACCAGCGGGTCGCCCTCCGCCTCCCTCAGCTCTTCCTTCAGCTCCTCCGGCGTCATGGCGATCCCGCGCTCGTACTCCCACCGCCTCCAGACCGCACCCAGCACGCCGCAGGCGAGCGCCGCCGCGGCCAGCCGCCAGATCAGCCCGGCGAACGCCGGCCCCAGCGCCGCGGGCCCGCCCAGCAGCACCTCCGGGCACGACCGGAGCACGGGATACGAGACCGCGGACACGACCGCCACGTACAGGAGCACCCGCAGGGCTTCGGCCAGGGCCCGGCCCCCGAACACGCGGCCGAGCCCGGCCACCGGGTCGAGCCGCGAGAGGTCAAGCCGCAGGGCCGGCACGAGCCCGCCCGTCACGGCGTGCGCCGCGGCAGCCCCGGCAGCCGCCCCGAGGCACGGCAGCAGGACAAGGTCCCCCAGCACCCGCGCCGCCGCCCCCACCGCCGCCACGGGGTCGCCGGCCCCGCGGGAAAGCTCCCACAGGAGGCCGGCAGACCGGCCCCAGGAACGCGCCGACGCGGCAGCCCCCGCCAACCCGCCCAGCAGGGACAGGGCCGCGGCAAGCTCCCCGCTCCTCGGGGCAACCCCCTTCCTCGCCACCTCCCGCCGCTTTCGCGGCGTAGCCGGAATCTTCCTGTCGGCCACGAGCCATCACCCGCCCCCCCGGAAGGCACCGGCCACCCACCCGACGGCCTCGCCCGCCCACCAGCCCAGAAGGCCCGGCAGCAGGGCGCCCAGGACGAGGAGGCCGAACAGCAGCCTCACCCCGAAGCCCACCGAGAACACGTTCAGCTGCGGGGCCAGCCGGCCCGCCACGGCCAGCGCCAGGTCGCAGAGGAGCAGCGCCCCCGCGACCGGCACCACCAGGCCGGCAACCAGCGAAGCAAAGGCAAAAGACACCCTCAGCACCGCGGCGGCCGCCGCCTCCGGGACGGCGCCGCCCGGCGGCACCGCGGCGAACGAGCCCAGCAGCCCCGCCAGGAAGGCGTCCAGGCCCCCCGCGGCGCAGAACACCCCCACCGCCGCCACCTGCATGAAGGTCCCCAGCAGGGGGGCGCCGGACCCCGTTACGGGATCAGCCAGGCTCGCCACGCCAAAGCCGGACTGGAGGTCCCACACGCCCCCCGACACGGACAGGGCATCAAGCGCGAGCCTGGCCGCAAAACCCGCGGCCAGGCCGAAGACGAGCTCCCCGGCCAGGGCCGCAGGGTCCCCCGGCCCGGCCGGCAGCAGGCCCCGCAGGGACCAGGCCAGCAGCCCGGCCGCCAGCACCCTCACGACCGGGGGGACGGCCGGACTGCCCACCACCGGCCCCGCCCACAGGGCCCCCAGGATCCTGGCGAACGCCGTCGTCAACGCGCGACACTCCCGGCGAGGGCGAACGCCCTCCGCATCCAGTCCACGAGCACCGAAAGCATCCACGGCCCGGCCAGGGCCAGTACGGCCGCGGCCGCCGCCAGCTTCGGCACGAACGCCAGGGTCATGTCCTGCATCCCCGTGGCCGCCTGGAGGAGGCTGACCGCCAGGCCGACGGCCAGCGCGGCCGCCAGCACGGGCGCCATCGCCCACAGCGCCGCCTCGAACGCGGAACCCAGGACGGAAAGCGCAGCATCCAGAGTCACGCCCCGCACCCCCTACCTGTAGGAAGAGAGAAGAGCGCCGACGACGGCGTCCCAGCCGCCGGCCAGCAGGAACACCAGGACCTTGAGCGGCATCGACACCATCACCGGCGGCAGCATGATCATCCCGAAGCTCATCAGCACCGTCCCCACGGCCAGGTCGATCACCAGGAAGGGCAGTATCATCAGGAACCCCATCTCGAACGCCGACTGGAGCTCGGAGACCACGAAGGCCGGCACCAGCGCGGCCATCGGCGTCTCCGCGGGCTCCCCGACCCGGAGCCCCGCGTAGTCCAGGAACATCTTCAGGGTCCGCTCGCGCGTCCTGGGAAGCATGAACTCCCGCAGGTGCCCCTCCGCCCGCGCGAGCGCCTGCCCCCCGTCGATCTCCCCCGCCAGGTAGGGCTGCACCGCGTCCCGGTTCACCGCCCCCAGCGTGGGAGCCATCACGAACAGGGTCAAAAACAGCGCCAGCCCCACCACCACCTGGTTGGGAGGGACCTGCGGGGACACCACGGCGCCCCGCAGCAGCGAGAGCACGACCACGATCCTGGTGAACGACGTCAGCATCACCAGCAGGGACGGCCCCAGCGCGATCAGCGTCAGCAGCCCCAGGACGTACACGGCGCCGCGCGGCGTCGCCAGGTCGTCGGGGATCTGCAGCCCCGCCGCGGCCGCCGCGCGGGCCGGGACCAGAAGAAGGGGGCCCGCCGCCAGGCAGGTCCCCGCCAGCCTCCACCGCACCCGCAGCACCTCCTCAGGCCAGAAAGTCCACCCCCGCGCTCCGCACCGCGAACATCTCCAGCGCCTCGATCTGCCCCTGCACCCGCGCGATCTCGGCCCACAGCCCGGCCAGGCCCTCCCGTAGCAGCCGCTCCGCCTCCCGGTCGCACTCCAGGGCGGCACGGGCGGCGGCAGCCGACACCCGGCAGGAGGCCAGCAGGGCCGCCCGGTCCTCAAGCAGCCGGGCGGCCCCCTGGAAGTCGCCCTTGCGCACCGCCTCCAGGACAAGAGCCGAGAGCTCCATCAGCCTGAGATCACCTGCTTCCACGCCTTGTACAGCTCCTCCAGGGCGCGCTCCGGGGCGTCCAGCAGCGAGGGCTCCTTCCGCGCGACCGCGTCGGCCGCCTGCCTGGACACCCAGTCGTACACCTTCTCGAGGTTCTCCGCGAGCTCGGGAGCCCGGGGCGGGTCGAGGGCTGCGGTGAGGGCGGACATGATCCTCTGCACCCTCACCCCCGCCCTCACCGCAGCGGGGTAGTCTCCCCTCTCCAGCGCCGCCCTGGCCTGCCTCAGGAACCTCAGGGCGCCCTCGTACACCACGAGCACCAGCTTCGCGGCCGACGCAGTCGACACCTCAGCCTCAAGGTAGCTCTCCACGCACAGCTCGTTCACCGACCGCACCTCCTAACCGGCCCGCGCCAGGCGTTCGAGACCCGACACCTGCGAGGCAAGCTGCGACAGCACCCTTTCCATTTCCACGAACCTGGCGACCAGGAGCTGCCGGCGCCTCTCCAGCACCCGGCGGAAGGCCTCGATCCTCTCCGACAGGTCCTCCGACATCCTCTGCAGCGTCCGCTGCCTCAGCGCCACCGAACCCGAAGAGCCAGTCCAGCCGCCGAGGTAGACGAGCAGCCTGTCTCCGAGCCCGCCGCCCGCCCCGTCGAAGAACACGGAACGCACCCCGGCCGCGTCGCGCGCCACCGCCTCAGCCAGGGCGGCCCGGTCCACAACCAGCCGGCCGTCGGCCCCGATGGATATCCCGACAGCCCTCAGGCGCGCGGCGAAGTCGGTCAGCAGCCGACGCAGGCCGACCAGCAGCCCGGAAGCGCCGGCGTCCGCCTGCAGGGTCGCACCCTTGGCAAGGAGCGAGTTCAGCAGGCCCACGAGCGCGCTGCAGGCGTCCGCCGCCCGGGCGACGTCGCCCGCCACCGCCTCCGCGTCCGGCTCGACCGCCACCTCCGCCTGCCCGCAGGACTTCAGGACCAGCGTCACGCCGGGAAGCACGTCGGAGACCACGTTGGAGCTCCTCACCACCGGGAGCCCGTCCACCTCCAGGGAGGCGTCCCGCGGGGCCTGCAGGACGTTCTTGAAGCCGGAGCCGTACACGTAGCCTTCATCCAGGAACAGCCAGTCCCCGGGCTGGTTTGCCGGGGCGAAGTTCTTGCTGATGCGGAACTTCACCCAGCGCGCCCAAGCCGAAAAAGACAGGGCCAGCTCGCGGGCGTTCGTCCCCGATGCGGTGCCCTGCGAGACGAAGTTCACCCCGTCGGCGCTCGTCAGCACCTCCACGGAGTCAGCGCAGTAGCTCGAACCCGGGCCCCCGCCGGAAACCAGCTTTACACCGGTAAGGTCCGCCACCTGCCCCAGGTCGACCGTGACCTCCACCGAGGCCGGGCCACCGCCGGGAACCCCGAGGTCGGTCCCGGAATACCCGAAGCTGAGGCCGTCTCTGAACTCCGTACCCTCCAGGCCGTCGGTGAACTCCCCGCCGGCGTCCGGGTACCCGGGACCCGGCGCGGGGCTCTTCACGTAAAAGGCCCGAAGGGCCAGATCCCCCGACCCCAGCACCCCCAGGTCGTGGAGCACGGAACCCGAGACGTCCTGCATCCTGAGGGCCCCCGACGTCCCGGGGGTGAGGCTCCTCACCACCAGCCGCCCGTCCACCACCCACGCCAGGGCCGCGCCCGAATCGCTGATCTTCCGCGCGATGTCCGCGAGCGCGTCGGAAGCCTCCACCGCAACCTCCTTCCCGTTGACGGAGAAGACCCCCGAAAGCCCCAGCGCACCGTCCGGCTGCGGGTCGGAAGCCACCGTGTGGCACGCCGCCAGGGAAAGAACCCGCACCGTATGGGTCCCGGCAACCGCTCCCGGCCCCGCGGACGCGGCCAGCACCGACTGGTCGGACGAAACCGCCCTCACCTTCGACCACGCCGAGTCCGGGCGCAGCGCCTCGAGCTTCGACTGCAGCTCGAGGAGGGCCGAGCCCACGGACGCCCAGGCATCCAGCTCCCGGGCAATCGCCTCCTTCCGCTTCTCCATGAGCTGCACCGGGCGGGACTCCAGCTCCATCAGCCTGTCCACCAGCGCCTGCCAGTCGAGCCCCGAGACAAGCCCGGTGAACTGGAACGGTGCAATGTAGTCCACCGCACGTCACTCCTTTCCGGCTCTGCTCCCCACGGCCGCAGCCGCGCGCGCCGCGGCCATGGCCAGCTCCAGCACCTCAGCATGCGGGAACAGCTCAAGGCCCCTCCGGGCAGCCTCCACCGCACCCTCAGCATCGCCTGCAGCAGCGAGCAGCACCGCCAGGCGCGCCGCACGCGCCGGGGAGGGCTCCGCCTCCCACGCGGCACGGGCCACCTCGGCCGCCTCGGCGGCCATCCCCGCGTCCTGCGCCGCCCGCGCCAGGCGGTCCAGCACCCCCGCCGGGATCCGGCGACCCGAGGCGGCCGCTTCGGCGCACGCCGCGGCCGCCTCGGCCATCATCCCGGCGCGCGCAAACGCCTCCGCCCGCTCCACCGGGTCCCCGACGCACCCCAGGGCCGACGCGGCCAGCTCCGCCAGCCCTCCCTCCGCCAGCAGGGCCCCCAGGTCCGCCATCGCACCGCCCGGCGGACCCCCCAGCAGCCACCGGCCCGCCGCGGCGTGGTCGGGAAGCGCGTCCGACACCCGGGCAAAGGCCTCCTCCGCGCCCGCCGCGTCGCCCGACACCGCCAGGCACACGCCCCTGAACCAGACGGCGGCCGGGTCGCATTCGCCCTCCAGCGCCGACGCAGCGCCGGCAGCGTCCCCCCGCTGCCACAGCGCCCGGGCCCTGGCGACCGCCCCGGCGCCCTCCACCGCCAGCGCGCACTCCGGCAGCTTCCGCCGGAGGAACACCCCGGCGAGGGCCCGCGCCGCCTCGCCTCCGGACGCGAGCGGCCGGACCGCCTCCAGCACCGCTTCCGGAGGAAGCCCGGCATCCAGCATCAGCTCAGCCAGGCAGGAGGCGGGACCGGGATGACCCGGCGCGGCACGGGCCGCAGCCGCGAAGGCCTCCGCCGCCTCAGCGCGGCGGCCCAGCTTCCACAGGGCCTCCCCCAGGCCCAGCATCGCCCGGTACCCGCCGACCCCCACCTCCGTGACGTGCTGCGGGCCCGACTCGCCCCTCAAGAGGCACTCCCGGAACGCCCTGGCCGCCTCCGTAAAGCACCCGGCCCTGAGCAGCACCGCCCCGCGGGCGTACGCCAGGTCCGTGTAGTCGGGATACGCCGGCTCGGCGTCCCGCAGCACGGCCAGCGCCTCGTCGTACCGGCCGAGCTCCCGCAGGCACAGGACTATGTTCTTCAGGAGCAGGGGGGCATAGGCCGCCTCCATCCCCGGGGGCAGCCGCAGGAAGGCAGCCCGGAACTGGCCCAGCGCGTCCTCCCACCGCCCGAACCGGACGTACTCGACCCCCAGGTTGAACCGGTGGAAGGGGTCCTCCGGGTCCTCCGCGACCACCCGCTCCAGGATCCGGAGGTTGCGGAACGCCTTCCCCGCAGCCACGACCGCCTTCCTCAGGTACCCGTAGTGGTGCACCCGCGCCCGGCACCAGCCGGCGGGGCCGGAAGCCAGCACCGCCGCCGCCACCTGCTCGTGCACCGCCCCGGAAAACCTGTGGGACGGCCTGTTGCGGAACAGCCGCATCGACGGGTGCGAGACGGCGTCCGGGCCGGGCACGTCGTCCCCCACGAAGCTGACCACCGTCAGGAAGTACCCCTCCCGGTCCCCAGGGTCTTCCACGGCCTCCCTCACCGCCTCGCCCCCGACCAGCTCCTCGTCGGCGTCCAGATAGAGCACCCAGTCCCCGGTCGCCAGCTCCAGGGATGCGTTCCGGGCCGCCGCGAAGTCCCCCGTCCAGGGGAAGGAGGAGACGCGGGCGCCCAGCTGCCGCGCCAGGTCCGGCGTGCCGTCCCGCGAGCCGGTGTCCACCACCACGACCTCGTCGGCGACGCCCCGCACGCTGGCAAGGCACCTGGGCAGGTTCGCCGCCTCGTCCTTCACGATCATGCACAGGCTCAGCCGCGCCAAGTCTCCATCACCCCAAGAAGTCCAGCAGCGACACCCGCACCAGGCCGGCCCCGGCGCGCAGCGCCGCGCGGTAGTTCGCTTCCGCCGCCGAAAGCAGGGTCGCCACCAGCGGCAGGTCGGCGTCCTCGACCTGCGCGAGCAGCTCCCGCGCGGAGTAAGAAGCCTCACTCACCGCGTCCTGCGCGGCCTCCACGCGGTTCGTGCGCGCGCCCACCGCGGCCCGGCAGGAGAGCAGCCGATCCAGCGCGCCGTCCAGGGCGCCGAGCGCCGCCGACACGGCGTCGAGGTCCCCCGACCGCAGCGCCACCTCCAGGTCCTTCACCGCGGCCAGGGCGGGACCCAACACGGATCCGCCGTCCAGCCCCAGGGCCACCACCACCCCGGGAGCGACCTCCCTCTCCAGCGGGGCGGCATCCCCCAGGTAGGTCCCGTCCGCGGCAAAGGGCTCAAGCAGCGTCCGGGAGCCGCCGAACAGGTAACGGCCCCCGAACAGGGTGTTGGCCACCTGCACCAGGTGCCCGAACAGCTGGGCCGCCTCCTCGGCAAGGGCCAGCCGCTGCGCCTGGGAAACGGTCCCGCTGGAGCCCAGGACCGCCAGCTCCCGCGCTCTGTGCAGGGCGTCAGTCGCCAGGCCCAGCGCGGAGTCCTGCGCTTCCAGCCAGGCCCGCACCTCGGCCGCATTGCGCTCGTACTGGTCCCCCCGCCGGACCTCCGAACGGTACCTCGACGCGGCAGCCGCGTCCGCCGGCCCATCGGAAGGCACGTTCAGCTTCTTCCCGGTGGCGAGCTGCCTGTGCAGCTCAAGCCGCTCCCTGAACGCGGTCCGCAGGCCCCGCAGCACATCCAGCGAGACCATGCTCTCCGTCACGCGCACGGAAAACCACCTCCTTCTTGGGATCTATCAGCTTCCGTCAGAACCTAACAGGCCGGGACATACGCCACCCCGCGCGGCCGGTTAAGAACGCGCGCCTTCGAATACGAAACTTCGAAGTTGCGGTCAGACGCAGTCCGCAGGGTCAGCGCCCGCGCCTTCAGGCTCCGCACGCAGCCGAACACCACCCTCCCCGCCCGCTCCGCCCGCACCACGTCCCAGTGGCGAAAGCCGTTCTTCTCCTCGCACGCCTTCGTGGGATTCCCCTCCCACCTCCGCCTCCTCAGCGGCCAGACCACATGCTCCGGCCCGAAGAACTTCAGAGGGCCGCAGGGGAAGAGGCACGCGGCATCGTTGGCGTGCGACTTGGACAGCCCCAGGGCCTCCCGCCACCCCTCCGTCTGCCAGCCCTCGCAGGCGCGCACCTCCCCGAAACGCCCGAGCAGCCACAGGAGATGCGCCTTGCCGAGCACGGCATGCGCCCGCCACGCGAACGTCCGGCCCTTCCTGCCCAGGGCCACCTCACCCGCGTGCAGCTTGTCATGACAGTCCCGGCACAGGGCCACCTGGTTCTCGGGCGTGTCCGACCCGCCCTC
>Ga0080004_1097890_pt1 | contig 19227 bp, 16 predicted proteins | sample WasSprMetagenome_FD_69207 | JGI IMG/M metagenome (GOLD analysis project Ga0080004, IMG submission 69207) | Sulfidic aquatic microbial communities from Washburn Spring, Yellowstone National Park, USA - WS (SPADES assembly) (version 2) | ecosystem: Environmental > Aquatic > Thermal springs > Hot...
TCTCCCCGACCTCGGCATCGCCGATGTACGCCAAATGCAAGGCCTTTGTGCCCTCGCCGATTTGGGAGGCCTTGACCTCCACGAAATTTCCGATCCTCGCCCGGGCCCCGACTTTGGCGCCGGCCCGAAGGTGGGCGTAAGGGCCGATTTGCGCCTCCGGCCCAATCTCCACCCCCTCCAGGACGGAAAACCAAATCCGCGCACCCTCAGCTACCTTGGAATCGACAAGATAAGCCTGCGGCCCAATTTGACAGTTCGGGCCGATCTCGGTCTTTCCGAGGAGAAATGAACCGGGAAAGATGAGGGTGTCTGGGGAGACCCGGACATCTGGTCCGGGATAGACCGAGGCCGGGTCCACCACGGTGACCCCTTCACGCATCCACCCTTCTAGGATGCGGCGGCGCAAAATCCCCTCCAGCCGGGCCAAGTCCAACCGATCGTTCACGCCCAAAAGATCCTCGGGATTGGGCCAAAGGAGGGCCTCCACCCGCGGGTAAAGGGCGGAAACAAGATCGGTTAGGTAGTACTCGCCTTTGGCGTTGTCCGGGGAAAGGCGGGCCAAAGCTTCCCAAACCGCTGGATGGTTCTCCAAACACCAGATGCCGGAATTTACCTCGGAAATCTGTAGCTCTTCGGCCGAGGCATCCGCGGCCTCCACGATCCTTTTGGGCTTCCCGGATTCGTCCCGGACCACCCGGCCATAGGGACTAGCCTGAGATGGGGCTAAGGTTAAGAAGGAAGCCAGGGCTCCGGCCTTCCGGTGGGCCGAAAGAAGAGCGCGCAAAGCTTCAGCGGGAACAAGAGGCACATCCCCAGGAAGGACGAAGAATCTGGGCGCGGAGAGGAACGGCCGCGCGGAAAGAACGGCATGGCCTGTCCCCAGGGGCTCCCCTTGGTCCACAAACCTAACTGGCCAATGGGAAAAAGCCTCCTCGATCAATTCTTTTCCGAAGGAGACCACAACTACGATTTCTTTTGGAGCGATTTCCCGGGCCACGCGCAGCGAGTACTCCAAAAGGGGGAGCCCACAAAGGGAATGCAAAACTTTGGGGCGGGCGGAACGCATACGCGTTCCTTTTCCCGCCGCCAGCACCACCACCTCAACCGGTTGGGCCATTAACCCATAGGACTATAGCCGGGCCCAGGCCTTCCCGCAAAATCGCAACCGGGTTGTGACCAGGGCCAGCCTCGGTCTATACTGAGGGAAAGGAGGAGCTGGTGCGAATCTTCTCGGGGATACAGCCGACAGGCGTTCTTCATCTGGGCAATTATTTTGGCGCCATAAAGCAGTGGGTTGAACTGCAATCGGAAAATTTCTGCATCTATTGCATCGTGGATTACCACGCCCTCACCAATGAAAACACCATTCCCGCAGAGCTCCGAAAAAACCGGCTGGAATTGGCTTTGGACCTTTTGGCCTGCGGGATTGACCCGGAAAAATCCATCCTGTTCGTGCAGTCCGATGTCCCGGAGCACACCGAGCTTTGCTGGATCCTGGGGTGTGTGACGTCTTTTGGGGATTTGGCGCGGATGACCCAGTTCAAAGAGAAGGCCAAGGGCCAAGAATTTGTGAACGGTGGCCTCTTTTACTATCCGGTCCTTCAGGCTGCCGATATCCTCCTTTATTTGGCCGATCATGTCCCGGTGGGCGAGGATCAGCTCCAGCATTTGGAGCTAGCGCGTCGCATCGCCCGCCGGTTCAATTGGCGGTTTGGTGAACTCTTCCCTGAGCCTGAACCAATCCTCGGAAAAGCCCCGCGCCTCATGTCCCTTGCTGATCCCACCCGGAAGATGAGCAAGTCCTACGGCCCGGACCACTACATCGGCCTTATGGAGCCGGAGGAAGAAATTTGGCGAAAAATCCGGACCGCGGTGACCGATATGGGCCTCACCCCAGGCCAGACGATGAGCCCAGGGGTGGCTAATCTCTTCACTCTGCTAGAGCTTGTGGCGCCACCGGAAGTCACGGAGGAATTCAAACGCCTGCACCAAAAGGGAAAGCTCCTTTATCGAGACTTGAAGGAAACCCTTTTCCGCTACCTCATGGAAGTCCTTCGGCCCATTCGGGAAAGAAGGAAGGAATTGGAGGCCAAAGGCGAGGTTGAGGAAATCCTCGCTTCTTCGGCGGATAAGGCGAGGAAGATCGCCAAAGAGGTGATAAGGGAAGTGCGGGCCCGCGTGGGCCTGGACTAGGCCCGGAGTTCCACAGGAACAAATTTTCGTAGCTCCAAAAGAAGGTCCCGCAGTTCCATAGGACCTAAGGCCGGCCGGGTTCGCCACTCCTCGTTCACCAAGCGCTTTTCCTTTGGGACCAAAAAAGGCTGGAGAACATAGCGTTTGACCCCCTTCAAACTTTGGGCGATATCTAAAAGATCGGGAGCGGAAAGCCCGGGAGCAACGGTGGTGCGGACCTCGTAGTCCGGAGCTAGCCGCAGAATTACGGAAAGGCTTTCCTGCACGGCTTTCACCGCTTCCTCCGCTTCCCTAAGGCCTGTGTACCCGGAATAGCGGGGAAAGGGAGCCTTGATATCCAAGGCCACGTAGTCAAGGAGCTTTTCCTGAAGGAGCTTTGTGAGGACCGCGGGATTAGTCCCGTTGGTATCGAGTTTAACAAGGAAACCCAAGTTTTTTAGGGCGCGAACGAATTCGGGGAGATCGGGGGAGAGGGTGGGCTCGCCGCCGGTGAGGACCACACCGTCCAAAAAACCAAAACGCTCGGCAAGTCCGCTAAGGACCGCCTCCGGGGCAAGAGGCCGAAGACCCGCCATAAGCTCGGGAAGAACGAGTTCAGAGTTATAGCAAAAAGGGCAGCGGAGATTACATCCAGCGAAGAACACGATGGCCGAAAGTTTCCCCGGGTAATCGCTAAGGGAAAGGGGCTGGAGGTAAACAATTTTGCCGAGCACTTTGGGAAGCCTAAACTTTAAGCCCGCTAGGGGTGGCCACGTTTGGGGCAAAGGACACGCGGTCCTTGAATTCCTCTTGTTTTCCGGAGTTCCACTGCTCCACTGGCCGGAGATACCCCACTACCCGCGAGTAAATCTCGGTGCGCTCGCCACAAAGAGGACAAGTTTCGTGAGCCCCAGATAAATACCCATGCGCTGGGCAAACGGAAAAGGTAGGGGTCAGGGTGATGTAGGGGATACGGAACCGTTGGAAGATGCGGCGCACCAAAACCTTTGCGGCCTCGGGCGAAGGAACTTTCTCCCCAAGCCAGATGTGGAACACTGTCCCGCCAGTGTACCTGGTCTGGAGAGGCTCCTGGAGCCGTAAAGCCAAAAAGAGGTCATCCGTATAGTTCACGGGAAGATGGGAGGAGTTGGTGTAGTAGGGAGCAGCGCCGCGCTCGGCCACCGCTTGCTCGTTGGCCACGATAATCCGGGGGAAGAGCTTTTTATCGAGCATGGCTAGACGGTAACTCGCCCCTTCTGCCGGGGTCGCTTCCAAATTCCAAAGATGCCCAGTGGCCTCCTGGAAGGCCACGAGTTTCTCTCGGAGGTAATCGAGGACCCGGGTGGCAAAAGAAATCCCCTCGGGATCAGCAATGGTACAGCCAAAAAGGTTCAAACAGGCCTCGTTTAGGCCGATTACCCCGATGGTGGAGAAATGGTTCTTCCAGTACTCGCCGGTGAGCTCCTTTATTGAGCGCAGATAGAACTTGGAATAAGGATAAAGTCCCTGCTCGGTGAGGCGCTCCAGGAACTTCCGTTTGATGATCAGGGATTTTCCGGCAAGCTGGAGAAGGCTTTCCAAGCGCTCGAAAAATTCTTGCTCGTTTCGGGAAAGGTAAGCCAGGCGAGGAAGGTTCAGGGTCACTACACCAATCGAGCCGGTGAGGGGGTTAGAGCCGAACAGCCCGCCGCCCCGGTACCGCAGCTCCCGGAGATCCAACCGCAGCCGACAGCACATGCTGCGCGTGTCCTCAGGCTTCATATCGGAGTTAATGAAGTTAGCGAAGTAGGGGATGCCGTAGCGGGCGGTCATCTCCCAAATGGGCTGGAAATCCGGCTCATCCCAGGGGAAATCGGGGGTGACGTTGTAGGTAGGGATAGGGAAAGTGAAAACTCGGCCTTTAGCATCGCCCTCGGCCATGATTTCGGCGAAGGCCCGGTTGAAAATCTTCATTTCCCGCTCGAATTCTCCGTATTGGGCCTGAAGCGGCTCGCCACCGACAATGGCCGGAAGTTTCGCGAGGTGTTCGGGCGGCCGGAGATCCAAGGTCACGTTGGTAAAGGGCGTCTGGAAGCCAACCCGCGTGGGAACGTTTAAGTTGTACACGAACTCCTGAAGAGCTTGTTTCACTTCCTTATAGGAAAGGCCATCGGCGGCGATAAAGGGAGCAAGGAGGGTATCGACGTTGGAGAGGGCCTGGGCCCCAGCGGCCTCACCCTGAAGGGTGTAGAGAAAATTCACGGCCTGAAGGAGGGCGGTGCGGAAGTGTTTCGGCGGCCGGGATTCCACCTTTCCCCGCACCCCCCGGAAACCCACGGCCAAAAGATCAGCGAGGTCCCACCCCACGCAATATGGACCAAGGGTCCCAAGATCATGGATGTGGAAATCCCCGGATTCGTGGGCTTTGCGGATCGGCTCAGGATAGACCTGGGAAAGCCAATACCGGCTGATGATCTTCTCGGTGAGAAAGACGTTTAAGCCCTGAAGGGAAAAGGCCATGTTGGAGTTCTCCCGCACCCGCCAGTCCTGGCCATTGAGGTAAGTCTCGACGAGGGCGGGATCCACGAGCTCCTGGATTTCCCGCATTCTTTTGTGTTGCTCGCGGTAGACGATGTAGGCCCGGGCGGCCTCGGGAATGCCGGAGGTCATGAGGACCTCTTCCACCGCGTCCTGGATTTCCTCCACGTGGGGCGGGCCAAAGAGCGGACCGAAACGGCCCTCTAGGATCCGCTCTACCCGGGAGGCCAGTTCCTGGGCCAAAACGGGGTCATCCCGACCCACCTCCCGGAGGGCGGAAAGGATGGCGGCCACGATGCGGCCCCGCTCATAAGGCACAATTGTCCCATCCCGTTTGCGGACGTGCTCAATCATGACCGGGGTTGAGAGTACCGCGTGCCCCATTCCTTGCCAAGTGGACGCCCGTCACTGGCCCGCGGTTGCGAAACTTTTGTTGTGGGATAAGCTTCGCCTTCGGATCCCCAAAGCGGAAAGAGGTGATGCGCTATTCCGGTAACCAAAGCAGCGGAAAAGGCTTTACGGAAGAGTCTTGTGCGTCGCCGGCGCAACGATCTTAGGAAGAGTGCGATTCGGTATTGGCGGCGGGAGGTGTTGAGGCTTGCCCAAAGCGGCGACCTTGAGGCCGCGCGGCGCGCCTTCGTTATGTTCCAAAAAGCTGTGGACAAGGCGGCAATCCGCGGCACCATCCACCCGAATAAGGCCGCCCGCCTCAAATCCCGCTTGGCCGCGAAAGCCTTCGGAGGATAAACAATGTTTCAAATCGATTTCATGGGAAAGGCCAAAATTTTCGGGCTCATTTCCTCAGTGCTCTTTTTCGGGTCAGTGGCGGCCCTCGTCATCCTCGGGCTCAGACCAGGCATCGATTTCACCGGAGGAATACAGCTAACCCTTCTTTACCCACCGGGAACCACCGTGGATTTGGAAAACGTCCGCGCTCAAGTCAACCAGGTCCTGAGCGAAGTTGGGTCCAAGGCGGCCTTTTATCTCCAGCGTGTCTCCGCAGAAAGACAGCTGGAAAACGGGGAGCGGGCCGTGTTGGACGGGGTAATGGTCACCGTGCGCACCACCGACGAGGCGGTGGCCGAAAAACTCCGGCAAAAGTTCATCTCCCCAAGCGAGGGAAGTGGTCTTGTTCCGCCCTTTGAATACAGCATGACCACCATCGGCGCACAAGTTTCCAAGGAGATCGTTAACCGCGCTTGGCAAGCGATCCTCGTGGCCCTGGCCGGGATGCTTGTGTACATCGCCATCCGCTTTCGGCTCCGCTACGGGATTGCCGCGGTTCTTCCGCTGGTCCACGATGTGGTCATCACGCTTGGGGTGTTCAGTGTGGCCCGGTTGGAGATCAATCTGCCGGTGATCGCTGCCCTCCTCACCGTGGTGGGTTACTCCATCAACGACACCATCGTGGTTTTTGACCGAATCCGTGAGAACGTGCGGCTACAGAAGAAAACCCCTCTCTGGGATATCATCAACCGCTCCATCAACCAAACTTTGACCCGCACGCTCAACACCTCCGGAACCACATTGGTCCCGGTGATAATTCTCCTGGTGCTCGGTGGGGTGGCTCTCCGGGAGTTCATGGTGGCCATGTTGTGCGGGGTAGTGGTGGGCACCTATTCCTCCATTGCGATTGCCTCCCCAATACTTTGGGGATTAACTCGCCTGAGCGAGCGGCTCAGGAGCCGCTAGCCTCCTCGGGAGCGATCACTACTCGGCGGTTTTGGCCTTTTCCCACGGAATAGGTGCGAACCCCGGGGAAACTCGCTAAAGCGAGGTGGATAAGGCGGCGATCTTTGGGCGGCATGGGCTCCAGTTCCACGCTGCGCTTTTCCGCTTTCACCTTTTCGGCAATGGCCAGGACTCGAGCCAAAAGCTTTTTGCGCCGCGCCTGCTCCTCGCCGTTGATATCCACCTCCAAGTTCAAACTTTGGCGCAGATTCATCTTGAGGTGAAGGTTAGCTAATCTTGCCAAAGCGCCGCGGAGCTCTTCGTCCTCAGGTAAAAGGCTTTTAAAGCGGCCGCGTAGGTTCACATAGGTCGTCTCCCCTTCCTCCCACACTTCCACCTTCCCCTCCTCCCCCAAAACCTCAAGGAGGCCGGCGAAGAACTGAACCAAAACTTCACGAACCCTCTCCTCCATCTTTCCCTTCCTCGGGCATTTGCCGCTTCTCCTCCCGAGCTAGCTCCCAATCGATGACCAGCTGCTGGCCAAATTGGACAACGGTGGTGAGGGTCCAATAAAGCCAAAGTCCTGCAGGGAAGCTCAGGAATAGCACGGCCATAACGAGGGGGAAAACGTATCCAAGAAATTGGGAACCGGAGGCCTCCGGGGGCATGCGGCGCTGGGTATACCAGGAGTAGAGGATCTGAACCCCTGTCCCGATGATCACCAAAAGATAGTATGGATCAGGTCTGGATAGGTCCGAAAGCCAAAGGAATCCCGGGGAAAGGTGGATCTTCTCCGCGGAATACATGATGGCCTGCCAAAGGAGGATCAGGATGGGGAACTGCAGGAGCATGGGCAAACAACCGCCTAAGGGATTGACCTTCTCCTGCCGATAGAGCTCGATGAGCTGTTTTTGCAAAGCCTCTCGGTCGTCTTTGAATCGCTCCTGGATCTTTTTGATCTTCGGGGCGAGCTTCTGCATCTTGGCAATGGAGCGGTATTGGTTGCGCATAAGCGGATAAAGGACGAGGCGGGTGATAATGGTGAAGAGGATTATGGCCCATCCGTAATTTCCGGTGAGGCGATATAGCCACTCAAAAAAGCGGATCACGCCCACCAAAAGAACGGTGAAGGTTCCAGAGCTTGCCAAGGGGGCAAAACCCGTGTCGACGAGGAGAATGTAGCGGTTCCGGCCCGTGTAAAACCGGGCTCGCAATTGGAGGCTATCTTGGGCTTCTAGGCCGAAAACAGGCTGCCCAGCGGCATTCCTTCCCACAAAAGGCTGGGCTTCGCCCTCATCGATGCGGAAGAAGAAAACCCTGTCCTTCCCTAAAAGGCCGAGCCCTTCAAAGCGGGTATAGGCCCCGAAAGCCAACGGAGCTTTTTGTAGTTTCCCATCGTAGATATACACGAGCTCAGGGGCATCCCGGCCGGCTGGAAGGTGCCCAAGGACCAAACGCACCAAACCATGCCCCTCCACGGAAACCCCGAACTCCCCAACATAAAGGGCATCCTGAGCGGTGATGAACTCCTTGCGTACCCGCACCCCCTCATCCGTAAAGGAGAGGACCAAAGAGACGGAACGATCCGGAAGCTCTCGCGTTTCCACCGCATAGCTCCCCAGAACCGGGGTATCCCCAAGCCAGACCTCGAAAGGAAGGCTGATCCCAGGCGGAAGGGACGTCCCTGTCCAGCCAGGCACGACTTCCAGGGGATTAGCCCCGTACGTGGAGAAATAGACGTAGGCGCTGCGCAGGACCCCGCCATCCTTGAGGAACTGGTAGCGCACAAGGCCGGTGGTGACCTGCACCGCTTCCTTCCCATCGACGATGACGTTGGTCAAATCCACGCCCTCTTTGGCCCAAGCCCCGGTGAAGGAAAGAAGAACGGCAAGCACTGTGATTACCATGGCGGGGGGACTTTACCGAGTGTTTTTGTAATCTGCAACATTGGCCAAGGAGAAGGTAAACTGTTTAGGTGTTCACGGGGATTGTGCGGGCGGTGGGAAAGGTGGTGCGGGTCGAGCCGCGCCGACTCTGGGTCAGCCGCGAGGGGCTGGATGCGGAACTCGGGGCAAGCTTCGCAGTGAACGGGGTGTGCCTCACCGTGGCTAGCCTCGATGCGGAGAAAATGGCGTTCGATCTTTCCTGGGAAACCCTTTCCCGCACGAATTTGGGCGAACTTGAGCCGGGCGATCCGGTGAATTTGGAGCCAGCCCTGCGGCCTGGTACTGAGCTCGGTGGGCACTTCGTCCTTGGGCACGTGGATACTGTGGGAAAAATCACAATTCTCTCTCGCCGCGGCGAGGATTTTCTTCTGGAGGTCTCCTTTGACCCCGGTTTTGCGGAGCTTTTGGCCGAGAAAGGTTCCGTAGCCGTGGACGGGATAAGCCTCACCCCTTTTTCCGTGGGCGAGGGAACTTTCCGCTGCGCCATCATTCCTTACACCTGGGAAAATACGAACTTGCGGTTCCGCCGCGTGGGCGACCGGGTGAACCTCGAGTTCGACATTTTGGCAAAATACGTGCGCCGCTGGAGGGAAAAATGAGGCTCGCCACAGTAGAAGAAGCAATCGAAGCGATAAAAGCCGGAAAAATGATCATCGTCGTGGACGACGAGGATCGGGAGAACGAGGGCGATCTGGTGATGGCCGCGGAGAAGGCCACGCCGGAGGCCATCAACTTCATGATCAAGGAGGGCCGGGGGCTTCTCTGCGTTCCCATGAGCCGGGAGTGGGCAGAACGCCTGGATCTCCCCCTCATGGTGAACCCGCCCCGGGACAGCCACGAAACGGCGTTCACCGTCTCCGTGGACGCCAAAGAGGGGATCACTACAGGAATCTCCGCCTACGATCGCTGGCGGACCATCCAGGTTTTGGCAAACCCCAATTCCCGTCCGGAGGATCTCGTTCGGCCGGGCCACGTTTTTCCTCTCATCGCCAAGGATGGCGGGGTCCTTCGGCGGGCCGGGCACACCGAGGCCGCTGTGGATCTCTGTCGGCTCGCCGGCCTTGCGCCTGTGGGCGTGATTTGCGAGATCATGAACGACGATGGCACCATGGCCCGCCTTCCCGACCTCCTCAAATTCGCGGAAAAACACGGCCTTCTCATCCTCACCATCGCGGACCTCATTGCCTGGCGAAAAAAGCGGGAGAAGCTCGTGGAGCGGGTGAGCGAGGCCGATTTTCCCACGCGCTACGGCCATTTCCGCATCATCACTTACCGCGACAAGATCACGGGGTATGAGCACGTGGCCCTGGTAAAGGGCGAGCTGAATGGAGAGGAGCCGGTTTTGGTGCGGGTGCACTCGGAGTGCCTCACTGGCGATGCCTTGGGGTCGCTACGTTGCGACTGTGGGGAACAGCTCCACCGGGCCATGGAGATGGTGGAAAAAGAGGGCCGCGGGGTGGTCCTCTATATGCGGCAGCACGAGGGCCGGGGAATCGGCCTTCTGAACAAGGTCTGCGCCTATCACCTCCAGGACCAAGGCCTGGATACGGTAGAAGCGAACCTCCGCCTAGGCTACCCCCCGGACCTTCGGGATTACGGGATCGGCGCCCAGATCCTCGTGGACTTGGGCGTCCGCAAAATTCGGCTCCTCACCAATAACCCCAAGAAGATCGCCGCCCTTTCCGGTTACGGTTTGGAGATTGTGGAGCGCGTGCCCATCGAAATCGAACCTAACCCCTACAACCAGCGTTACCTTCGCGCCAAAAAGGAGAAGCTTGGGCATGAGCTTCGGAGCGTGTAAGGAGGGAGTATGCCGGTATTCGAGGGAAAGCTGGACGGACGGGGCCTGAGGGTGGGCCTCGTGGTCTCCCGGTTCAACGAGCTTGTGACCCGGGAGCTCCTTTTGGGCGCGGAGGATCGGCTCCGGCGCCTGGGCGTCCGGGATGAGGACATGGTGGTCCTTTGGGTTCCCGGCGCGTTCGAGCTTCCCAGGGCCGTGCGGATCCTCGCCGAAAGCGGAAAAGTGGACGGTATCGTCGCTTTAGCCGCAGTGGTCCGCGGGGAAACCCCGCATTTTGAATACATCGCAAGCGAGGTGGCCAAAGGACTGGCGAAGCTTTCCCTGGAAGGACCTGTCCCCGTCACCTTCGGCGTCCTTACGGCCGACACATTCGACCAAGCCTTAGAGCGGGCCGGGGGGAAAGCCGGGAACAAGGGCGCCCAGGCCGCGGAAGCCCTCGTGGAGATCCTCAACCTTGAGCGGGAGCTCAAACGATGAAAGTGGAAAGCGTGCGGGGCATGCGGGACATCCTCCCCGAGGAGGCCCGCCTTTGGCAAGCCCTGGAAGACGAGATCCGCCGCACTTTTTCCCTCTACGGCTACAAAGAAATCCGGCTTCCCCTGGTGGAACTCGCGGAGCTTTTCTCCCGCGGGGTGGGCGAGGCCACGGATATCGTGCACAAGGAAATGTACGTCTTTCCCGACAAAAAGGGTCAGATCCTGGCCCTGCGGCCGGAGGCCACCGCCCAGGTGGCCCGGGCATACATCGAGCACGGCCTCTACGCCAAAGGCGACCTCGTGAAGCTCTTTTACTTCGGCCCCATGTTCCGCTACGAAAAACCCCAAAAAGGAAGGCAGCGGCAGTTCCACCAATATGGCGTGGAGGCCCTGGGCTCCATGGATCCCGCGGTGGACGCGGAGGTAATCGACCTCGCTTGGCACCTCATGGAGCGGATTGGCCTTTCCCGGGAAGGGCTTTTCCTACGCCTCAACTCCATTGGATGCCGGGAGGATCGGCCGGCCTACCGCGAGGCCCTGCGCGCCTTCTTCTCCGGAAGAAAAGACGAACTTTGCCCGGATTGCCAGCGGCGCCTCGAGGAAAACCCCCTCCGGATCCTGGACTGTAAGGAGCCCCAGTGCCAGGGAGCCATCGCCCAGGCCCCAAAGAGCCTCGATTACCTTTGCGAGGGATGTCGAAAACATTTTGAGGAGCTTCTTTCCATTCTTCGGGATCTTGGGCTTTCCTACGAGCTTGATCCCCGGCTTGTGCGGGGGATCGATTACTACACGCGCACGGTATTTGAGCTCTGCTCGCGGGAGCTCGGTGCGCAGGACGCCCTTTTGGGCGGCGGCCGCTACGATGACCTTGTGGAGATGCTGGGCGGGCCTTCCACTCCTGGCGTGGGCTTCGCCGGCGGCATGGAGCGCCTCGTCCTCGTTCTTTCTCAACGCGCTCCCGCTCAAGACGAAGCTCCGGATTTGGACGTTTTCCTTGTTCCCATTGGCGAGGACGGAAAAAGAAAGGCTTTGGAAATCCTTGCCAAACTCCGGCGGCATGGGATTACTGCGGATTTGGATTACATGGGCCGCTCACTCCGGAAGGCCGTGAGCGTTGCTGGCCGCCGCGCCCGCTACGCCCTCATCCTCGGCCCGGACGAGCTTTCCCAAAACGCCGCGAACCTAAAAAATTTGCGTACCGGCCAGGCTTCCCTGGTCGCCCTTCCCGAATTCCTAAGCCACCCCAAGGATTTCCTGAGCCCATAAAAAATCCTCTTGCGCCCGTTTGGCCCTTCCCTCCCCAAGAGAAGAAGGGCCCAAGGACCTGAAAAATCCCCTCCCGGGATGGGAGGGGAGCGAAGGAAGGGGAATCGAATTCAGACGCCTTTTGCGCCCACGGCCTCCGCTACGTCCGGGAGATCCAGAGAAACGAGGCGGGCCTTGAGGGGGATCCCCTCCCGGTTCCAGCCCCGCGCCTCGTAGTAGTCGTCCAAAAGCTTTTGGAGTTCCTCATAGGAAACGCGGTCGCCCGCGGAAGGCCCTTCAGGGATGGGCTCCTCCATGACCCGCTTGGGAAGGTGGTCGTCCTTGCGGGAGAAGCCCTCGCGCACGTTGAAGGCCCGGCTCAAGTTGTAGATGCGTTCGCCCACGGTGAGGAGCTCCGCGGCCGTGAGCTCCAAACCCGTCTGCGCGGCCACCATCTCCGGGAAAGCTTCGAGGAAGAAAATGTGCCGGGAGAATTTGCAGATGCCCAAAGTATCGTAGAGGGCCATGAGGTCCTCATGGAACTTGACTTCAAAGCCTTTCCCGACGAGCTTTCGGCGATCCACGGCCTCGAATTTCCACCAGGCGCCGCCGTATTCCGTGCCGTAAACACAGGCGGTGAGGTGATCCCCGCCCCGGAAGGCCACGGCAAAGGCCAAGGCCACGCCCTTCGAGCCGCGGATATCGTAGGCGGGAAGCTCCAAACCCTTGATTTGGATAGCGAAATCCTCGCCCTTTCCGAGTTTTTTGGCGGCGGCGCGGGAGCCATCGGAAAGGAGCTCCCCTACTTTCCCCTCCCTTCGGCCCATCTTCTCCAAAACTTTGAGCATGGCCTCGGCGTTCCCAAAGCGCAGGTCGATCCCGTCCAAATCTGCGGGCTTGAGGTAACCCCGCTCCACGGCTTCCATAGCCCAGGAGACGGTGAGGCCCGCAGAAATCGTGTCGATTCCCAAAAGGTCACAGATCTCGTTGGCTTTCGCTACAGCCTCGATTTCCGCGATTTCCGGCGCGCCGCCCAGGGAATAGAGGGTTTCGTATTCCGGGCCGTCCACCTCAACGGGCCCGTATTTCCCCTTTTCCGCGACGAAGAGCTGGCCACAGGGTTTGGTGCAAAATGGGCAAGCCACGTTGCGCTTGGAGTATTTGGGCGCCCAATAGTACGGATCGAGCTCGATCTTTCCGTCCTTGGCCCGCTCGTAGGCGCTCTTGAAGTAGCCCCACTGCCAGTTGCGGGAAGGGAAAGTCCCGGAAACCCGGTTCATCCAATCCAAAAACTCGCCTGAGCCGTATTTCATGTCGGCCTCGGTGACCGGGTGCTTGCGGATGATCTCGTTCCAATGGCGGATGAGCTCTTTTACTTTGGCTTCGTCGGCCATGGGGACTTCGCCCGTTCCCCGGACGACGATGGCTTTGAGTTTTTTTGCGCCCAAGACGGCACCGCCTCCGCCTCGCCCGGCTTGGCGGCCGTCGCACTCAATCGTGGCAATCCAGGAAAGTTTTTCTCCCCCAGGCCCAATGACCGCAGTGCGGATCCCCTCTCCGTAGCGTTCCTGGAGGGCCTTCCGGGTAGCGCGGGTATCCAGGCCCCAAAGATCCCGAGCGGACTCAAGGCGAGCTTTCCCGTCCTCGATTACCAGAACCACTGGCTCCTTACTTTGGCCGCGGATGAGGAGGGCATCGAAGCCCGCCTTACGCAGGGCTACCCCGATCCACGCGCCCGCCATGGACCGGCAAAGGGCGCCGGTAAGCGGCGAACGGAAGGAAAAAGCGGTTTTCGAAGCGGTGGGGATACCGGTCCCGGTGAGAAGCCCGGGCGCTATGGTTACGACGTTCTCTGGGCCGAGGGGATTTGCTCCTTTGGGAATGCGGTCCCAGGCGATTTTCGCTGCAAGCCCCCAGCCGCCCAAAAACAGACGAAAGAACTTCTCGGGGATCTCCTCCGTACGAATGGATCCTGCGGAAAGATCAACGGAAAGAAGCCTTCCGGCCACGCCTTTCATTACGCCCCCTTTCCTTTCAGAGTATACCATAAAGCACAATCGCCTTGTCTGGCTAATTTAAACGGGCGGACTGACAAAGTACCACCTTGTTTACAAGGGCCAGCCAGCAGGGTGGTTTTTAATCTGGACTACCGGACTACCACATATGCCTCAGGCTTTCGCCATTTCTGCGGTTTATCCCGTTGGCGTTAAAACGAACACGATAACTTTTCCACCGCCTTTCACTACCTCTGCTCGCTGCATCCCCTTATAGTCAGCCGCTCTAACTGACTCGTTAGGTAGAGGCAGCGTTCATGGATTTACACCAACCTCTAAACCTTTGAGAGCTCGCTTTCAATAACCCCGATTTATTGCACCATTTTTGCGCCTGGAGCAGGGGAAACCTCGAGAATGCGCGGTTGCTTACCAAACGTTTGGGTATATGCCTGGGAAATCTCTTTTACATAAGTGTCCCTAATCCCTGCTGGGATAAGATGGATAGTAGCCCCTCCAAATCCCCCGCCCATCAAACGTGCTCCCAATGCTCCGTGGTTGATCCCCCATTCCACAAGGAAATCTATTTCGGGAATGCTCACCTCAAAGAAATCCCTAAGAGAAAGATGGGAAGCATAAAGGAGTTCGCCCAAGGTCTTGAAATCATCCTTGTACAAAGCTTCGACTGCCGCGAGAACTCTCGCATTTTCCTCCACCACATGCAAAGCCCTTTTCCATAAGACGGCGGGCATCCTTTCTCGAACCTTATCAAGCAGCTCGCGTTCCACATCGCGCAAGGCCCGAATGTTTTTCTCAGGAAATGCACGGGCAAGCCAATGGGTGGCTTCTTCGCATTCTTTTCGTCGCGCAGCATAGCCCGAACCTGCCAAAGCTCGACGCACGCCGCTATCAATAATAAGGAGACGGACATCTTTTAAGTTTAGGGGAACTGGTCTAGCCCGTAATGAGCGGGTGTCGAGGAGGAGAGCCTTTGCCGGCTCTGCAAAATAGGCGATATATTGATCCATAATTCCACAGGGCATTCCCACGAAATCATTTTCTGCTCTCTGGCAGAGCTTCACAAGCTCAAGTCCCTCGATTTCAAAACCATAAAGTTGCCCAAGACCCGCTGCAAAAGCTACCTCCAAGGAAGCCGAACTGGAAAGACCAGAACCTATTGGCACATCGCTCACTATTACAGCGTCAAACCCATGAGGAAATGGCCCAAGCTTCGAAAATTCTCGCAATATTCCTATGATGTAATCTGCCCAATCGCTACGCCGTTTTTCTTCCCCTAAAGGGAGTGAAAGGGAAAAGGTGTCGTCGAATGCGGCAGTGTAAACATGCACGGCCATGTCCTGGCGGCGTCGCAAGGCTACCTCCGTGTAGCGGTCAACCGCGAAGGGAAGAACGTAACCCTCGTTATAGTCGGTGTGTTCCCCGATGAGGTTCGCCCGTCCTGGCGCCCTTGTCACTACTGGCTCTGGGCCTGGGCCAAACATCTTTTCCAAAAGCTCCCCAGCCTTGCTCACGGTTATGTACGCATTATGTCAGGACGTTTACGGCCGGCCACTTCCACCATGGGCCAACGCGGATCTATGGTTAAGTTTTCAAGCCCTTTTTCGGTGAGAAGGAAGGTATCCTCCACCTTGGCGCCCGGGAGAGAGGGATTCCAAGCTACCGCCATTCCAACCAGAAGCTCTGTTTTATTTTGCAGAGTGGCCACCACTTCCCTAGGACGGTAGCCTGCGATTCCACCTTGATGATGCTCCTCGAAAGCCTCCGGCCTTCCAACAGCACAGTAGGCTTTTTGGATGGAGAGAAGTACAGCATTCAAAGGGGTCCCAGGGCGTGTGCTATCCAATGCGGCCGCTTCTACTTGGAGCACTTCCCAGTAAAGTTCATCCGCGCGAGGATGATCAAAAGAACGAAGTCTTGTGAGATTCGCGATAAGACCTTTTCGCCTACCGCAGATTACCGCCATGCATAGCCTTCCCAACGTTTGGTCTTTAGGCAACGGATGACGATACTTGAAGATGCGTTCTTCTCCAGCCACAAGCAGGACCACCGGTTGTATTCCTAAAGAAAAAGCTTCCTCTGCCACCGCTCCAGCGAGTTCTCTTTCCCTCCATTCCGGCTTTGCAGCTCGCATTGCCTCCCCAACGGCCAAAGCGGCGTCGCGCCCTAACTTCCGGAAAGCTTCCTGTTCTTGGGGCGAGAGCACAAGCCTTAAAGGAGTGAGGTCGTATTCCAAGTCGTTAGGCCGCCCCGGTTCGGGAACAGCATACCAGGGGTAGACGATAACCCTCGAAATCCCTGGCAATTCCTCCTCTACTAGCCGCTTCTCCTCAATGCGAGAAGTGTGAAGTTCTACTTGCCCCTCCACTACCTCTAACCAGGCTACTCCCTCGCCGACTGCCACGGTGTTATCTCCGCCACCTGTAAGCCAGGCGAAATTTTCTGGCCGGACGATCACGAAGCGCGAAAACCTTTGCTCTTCCATCCAAGCCAACAGCTTTTTAAGAGCCGCAGGATGCATGTTAGCCTCCTAATCCCATAATTGCTTTGGATATAGTCCTTGCTGTATTAGTTCCTCAATGATCGCCTTGGCTTCTTCTTTGTCTTCCCGATAGGTTAGGCCAAACCATTTTTCCGTCGTAGGCAAGACTTTGACCTTCATGCGGCCTGCCTTTACCAAGTCTCCCACAACATCTGGAAGAAGGAATTCCGCTGTTTCGAGGCCACTTTGGTGCTCGCAAAGAAAATCCAGGAACATGGCTTCAAGTTCCGGAAAGATCGCCGGTGTAAACCCCCACATATTCATGGAAACCAGACTATCGGCGGGGATTTCTATCCAGTGTGTCCCATTTTCACTAGCTTTTACCGTTTCCCCAAACCGCTGGACTTTATGAAGTTCTTGAATGTGCAAGAGGTAGCCTCTCTCGTCCACTTGGCATAGGGCGCGAGTTACCGGCCCGTGCTTGCTTAAGGTTTTCTCCAATTTATAAGCCACAAGATACCCCTCAAGGTTTTTGGAAGCTTCACTTATCTGTGACAAGCAATCGGCCATAAGTCTGAAGGCTTCGCGGCCATAGAAATCATCCGCGTTTATCACGGCAAAAGGAGTGTCTACCACACTACGGCAACAGAGTACTGCATGAGCTGTTCCCCAGGGCTTCTTTCGGTTGGGCGGCACGACAAAACCAGTAGGAAGGTCTTCGAGTCGTTGAATCACGTACATTACTTCGCAATGTTTCTCTATCCTTTTCCCAACCTGGTTCCGGAAAGCGGCTTCAATTTCACGGCTTAGGACGAAAACGACCTTCCCAAAACCCACCTTTAAGGCGTCGTAAACCGAGTAATCACTAAAAGTTTCACCATTTGGCCCAAGGGGTTCGAGTTGCTTAGGCCCGCCATAACGGCTGCCAATCCCAGCAGCCATGATCACAAGCGTTGGTTTCATACATGAACTATTTCCCAGCCCATATATGTTTTTAGGGCCTCCTCTACCGCCCGTCCAACATGATCTTTAGCTACGGCTACATGATGCTCAAAACCTTGTTTGACTATGGTTTGCAGGAGAGCACGAAGCTGAGGAATTTCCACGACACCATATCCGCCGAAAGTCCTCACCTCATCTTCGGTGAAGCGGCCCTCTGCCACTATCCCTGCGACGATTCCCTCTGTATCACGCGTGGAAAGGCGAAGGAACGTAGCTGGCCCTGGCGCCACTTTGCCGGTAACCGTACCATACGTATTCTCCTTCCCCACTGTTCCCGCAATAATGTGTTGATATGACATTTCGCATTTAGTAAAAAAGGAACAGGGGAAGTTGCTACAATGGAAAAGAATAGCTTTGTTTGGATCATGACCGAAGTTGTTGTTCCAATCCATCAAAGCCACCGGTTTTCCAGATGCAAGCATAAGAACATACATGGCCAAAGCGCCCATTAAATCTACTTCACACGCTGCGGGAATCATGGACTCTGAAAAGAGGCTCATCACCGCGCAGGGCACAACCCCATAGATCTCTTCAATGGCCGTCCAACACTGAAAAGCAAAGGCGCTGATTTTTTCCGCCGTAATCCACTGCCCAAGGGCTACGGAAAGTCGAGCCATCTTTTGTAGGGCCTCCTTGGGAATTCCCGCAGGATGGAATGATCCCTGTAACCTCTCTAATTCCCGCTTCACTTCAGGGGAAGCAGCGTCCAATTTTTGGGCCCGTGCGATAACTTCCGAGAGGTCCAGGGTCTCTACCTCTATCCCGAACCGTTCAAGGATTTTCTCGCTATATCGCACGGTATTGAATGCAGCAGGCCGAGCCCCTACAGCCCCTAACCTCGCTCCTTTAAGGCCTTTTACAATTCGACAAATGGCCAAAAATTCTTCAAGGTCTCGTTTGAACTGCGGACTTTCAGGCGCCTCCACATGGAGAGTTGTATCCGTGAATTTGATCCCAAACTGAACCAGGTTATTGCAGAGGGAAATTTTACCGCAGAAGGCATCGCGGCGATGCTCGGGATCGAGTTTCTCTAGATCGTCGGGAAAAGCATGGACGAGAACTGGGACGGTTAAGCCAGAACGCCTTACCGCCTCAGCCGCGGCCCTTTCGTCTCCAAAGTTAGGAAGAGTAATGAGAATTCCCTCGATCTCATCGGCATGGTTCCGAAAAAGCCGCGCACATTTCTCTGCATCTTCCAAAGTTTCTACAGCTCCACATTTCGTGTCCTCGGTAGAGAGGGTTATTACCTTGACGCCTGCCTGTTCGAGCACCGAAAGGATTCTCTGCCGGCCTTCTTCCACGAGTGTATCCGGAAAGAAACCGCGGTTTCCCACAATAAGGCCCAAAATTGGTAGGCGCTTTTCCTTCATCTTTCACCCCCTTCGAGATCAGCAAGAAGATGCATGGTTTTGCTGATGTCCTGATAAAGCTTTCGGTATAACCGATAATAACGGTCGTATTTGGCGTGAACCTCCTTTTTAGGCTCGAATCGCTCCGCTACCCCTATCCATTCCACAATAACGCGGTGGTCTGGGATCAATCCCACGGCTATACCGGCAAGGAGCGCGTCCGCCAGCGGCGCCTCCACATTCCCCTGGGGAACGAGGATCGGCCTTCCGGTAACGTCAGCCAGGATCCGCACCCAAAGGCGCGATTTGGCCACACCACCCACTACCCGCGTCTCTCCTTTAATTTTCAGACCGCATTCCTGACCGGTTTCGATGCTATGCCGCAAACTGTAGGCAACGGCTTCCATGAATGCCCGGTACAAATGGGCTTTGGTGTGGTAGAGGGTAAGGCCCAGAACCGTTCCCCGGGCTTTGGGATCCCAAAGGGGGGCCCGCTCGCCCATAAAGTACGGGAGCACCAAAAGTCCCTCGCTTCCAGGAGGAACTTTCTCGGCTTC
>Ga0080004_1130561_pt1 | contig 19212 bp, 21 predicted proteins | sample WasSprMetagenome_FD_69207 | JGI IMG/M metagenome (GOLD analysis project Ga0080004, IMG submission 69207) | Sulfidic aquatic microbial communities from Washburn Spring, Yellowstone National Park, USA - WS (SPADES assembly) (version 2) | ecosystem: Environmental > Aquatic > Thermal springs > Hot...
TTTCACTATCGCTATTTCTTAATTTAAACAAACCGGGCTCACTCGGCTCTAATTTTCTTTTTAATTCCTCCAACCATTTCGAAAATGTAAAGTCACCAGTACCCAAAACCAAAATTCCTTTAATCTTTGCCCACTTATCCAAATTCTCCAAATCCATTTTTTGAGAAGTTGCTCTTGAATACTTTGAGTGCAAATGGAAATCTGCAATCAAATTCATAAATTTTCTTGTTTACTCTCCAAAAATCTTTTCTCAACATAAGAAAAACCAACTAAAACCAAAATTGTCAAAATAGTGCTTAAAATTGCAACTAAATAAAATTTTAAACCAACAGCAAGACCAATAGCTGCGCTTATCCACAAAACGCTGGCTGTAGTCAACCCAACGATCATCTTTTTTGTTCTAAAAATCATTCCCCCTCCCAAAAATCCAATTCCTGTGGCTATTGCTTGAACAACTCTCGTGGGATCTCCTCTTTGACCTCCAAAAAGTTCTTGGGCCAAAATTCCAAAGACGCAAGAACCCAAACAAACCAAAGTAAAAGTTCTCAAGCCTGCACTTTTTCTTTTATATTCTCTTTCCAGGCCAATTAAAACTCCAAGCAAAGCTGATAAAATCAGTTGCCAAATAACTTCGGCTTCCATTTTTACAATTTATAAACTTTGTAACCTTCTTTGACTTTTTGACCAACTTTTAAACCAACTAAATCTCCAGCTTTGGCTACATCTACTTTTTTGTGCTCAATTTCCATCGATTCAACAACTTGGGTAAACTCAGTGTTTGGGCCAACAATTTTTATCGTATCTCCAACTTTTAATTCATCGCTCAATTCAACAACAGCAACTCCAATTTTTGAAAAATAATGAGTTATCTTTCCGATTAATTTTTCCTCTTCCATTACTTTTTAGAATTTAGCGACCTTTTTATCTTAGTTTTCTCTTTTTTGATGGCTAAAATCAATTTCCTGACGAGTTTTTTGGGATCTCTTTCATAAATTATTTTTTTCACTCCACGATAAGGACCTGTAGCTACTATTCTTATTTTATCAGCTGTTCCCCCAGTTCCCTCTAAAACTCCTATTGGCTTTTGAATTTCAAAAGCTGTCGCAAATTCGTGCAAAGTTCCCATTCTCCCACAAATTATAATCACTCCATCTGCAGATTTTGTCATGATAACATTCCTTCCAACATAATCTGCCCCAGTGTAAACCATGACATCGAAAGCATCTGTTGGAAGTTTGTAAATTTTCAAATGAGAAGCTTCTGAAGCAGCTGGAGAAAAACCAATAGAAAAGCCTCCTGCTTCTTTGCAACCCAAAGCTGCATAATATGGAACTCCAGTTGTTGCCCCTGTAATTAAAACACAACCTTGTCTCGCAATTTCTCTCCCAACTTCCTTTGAAATTTCAACTATTTTTTTACAACAATGAGAAACTTCTGCTGCTCCAGAAACTGCAATTTTAAAACCAATTTTTTTCATAAATAAATTTTATCAATTAAAAAAAGGAAAGTAAAATTTCCAAATAATAATGACAGAGAGAGAGGATCCAGGGGCTCCCCTCTCAAAAAATCCAAGGAACTTTCATCTCACTGGGATCACCGGAGCCGCCGCCTGAACTCTTTAATATCTGTTACCACGTGACGGCCCACGGCGCGGATGTACGAAGTCAACACCATGAGGAAAGTAGCCCCCAGCACGACTATGAGGTAAATGGGCCATACAGCCCCCACCAAGCATATGGCCCCTCTGAATCGCGGGCGGTATTGGCGTGTATTCGAGTCGTACCTATGGAACAATCCAATCTCCTCCTCCTCCCACTTTACGGTCACATGGCCCAGGTATCTATAGAGTAAGCCTAGCCCTATTCCCAACACTAACAACCACGTCGTGCGCAACCATTCCATACCTAATATCACCTCCTTGCGCTCCTCCCACCCCCAGGGATAAGTCTCACCACTCCCTGGTGGGCGATAGTAGAAATTAAATAAATATTAGCTTTTTTATCTTTTCCTTGGCTCCAGATTTTGATTATTTGAAAACCAGTTATTTTTAATAATTTTTTTAATTCTTTTTCTGTAAAGCAATGAAAGTATCTCTGGATTAAAATTTTTCCTTTTGAATCTTTCCAGGGAATGAAAACATCGAAAAAATCCAATTTTGATTTTCCCACTAATTTTAAAAGTGTATGTTTCAAAAGTATTTTCCAAAATCCCTTTCTTTTCCAAAAATCCCAAACTCTCAAAAAGAAAATTCCGTTTTTTTTCAAAACCCTTTTTATTTCTTTCAAGTACAAAATTCTAAATTTTGTGGAGGGAATATGATGGAGAACCGCTATTGAATAAACTTTGTCGAAAAAATTTTCTGGGAAAGGAAGGTTTAAACAATCGGCGACTAAAAATTTTCCTTCTGGATAATTTTTCTTTGCAATTTCAATTAATTTTTCAGAAAAGTCCACTCCGTAATAATCAACATTTTTTTCTTTCAAGGCTAAAAACAATCTTCCATTCCCGCAACCTGAATCTAAAATTTTTTCTCCTTCCTTTGCAAAATCAGCTAAAAATTTTATGTCTGGTGAAAGAAAAGCTCTTTTTCTTGCAAAATCTTCAGCAATTAAGTTATAATCATTTTGAATTTTAGAGAGTAAAAGTTTTGCCTCTTTTTCGTCCATGAAAATTTTAGAATTGGCTGTCAAAAAAATGATCGAACAAAGAATCGAAAAAAGAGAGGACCTTTTAAATTTTAAGAGGAAATTTGCTAAAGAACACAAAATTGAATGCCCAAAAAATGTTGATCTATTAAAAGTTTACAAAAATTTGTTGAAAAAAGGAAAAATAAGGAAAAGTAAAATTTTAGAAAAAATTCTCAGAAAAAGACCTGTAAGATCTCTTTCAGGAATTGTTAACATTTCAGTTTTAACAAAACCTTATCCTTGTCCTGGGAAATGCATTTTTTGCCCAAAAGAAAAGGGAATTCCAAAAAGTTATCTTTCTGGAGAACCTGCAGTAGAAAGAGCAAAGAAATTGAATTTTGATCCATTTTTGCAAATGAAAGAAAGAATTGAAAGTTTGGAGGAAGAAGGACATCCAACAGAAAAAATTGAATTGAGAATTATTGGAGGTACTTTTTCTTTTTATCCAAAAAAGTATCAAATTTGGTTTGTAAAAAGATGTTTCGATGCAGCAAACAAAGGGAAAAGTAAAAATTTAAATGAAGCTCAAAGAAAAAACGAAAAAGCAAAAAACAAAATTGTCGGAATTTCAGTGGAAACAAGGCCTGATTTTATTGATTTGCAGGAGATCAAAACATTGAGAAATCTTGGGGTTACTTTGGTAGAACTTGGAGTTCAAACTGTTTTTGATGAAATTTTGCGAAAAAATTTGAGGGGACATAGTGTCAAAGATACTATTTTGGCAACAAGATTGTTGAAAAACGCTGGTTTTAAAGTGCTTTATCAAGTAATGCCAAATTTATTTGGCTCGAATTTAAAAAAAGATGAAGAAATGTTTGAACAATTGTTTAAAAATCAAAATTTTAGGCCAGATTATTTAAAAATCTATCCTTGCTGTGTAGTAAAAGAAGCTCCAATTTACAAACTTTGGAAAGAAAAAAAATTCAAGCCTTATACCAAAGAAGAATTGATAAATCTTTTGATTAAAATAAAGCAAAAAATTCCTTTTTATGTGAGAATTCAAAGAATTTCCAGGGATATTCCTTCTTTTAGAATTTTAGAAGGTGGTGCCAAAATTTTGAATTTAAGACAAATTGTAGCAGAAAGAATGGAAGCAAAGAATATTTCTTGCAAATGCATAAGATGTAGAGAAGTGAAAGAAAGGTATGATTTGAAAGAAAAAGTTTATCTTTTTAGGGAAGATTATTTTGCATCTGATGGAAGAGAAATTTTTTTATCGTGGGAAAATAAAAACAGAACCAAACTTTTTAGCATTTTGAGATTGAGAATTCCGCCAAAAGAAAATGAAGTAGCTTCGATTTTTCCTGTGCTTAAAAATTCAGCAATCATCAGGGAAATTCAAACTTTTGGAGAAATGGTGCCAACAAAAGAGAAAAAAATTGCCCCCCAACATAGAGGATTGGGAAAAAAATTGATAAAAGAAGCAGAAAAAATTGTAAAAAAAGAATTTGGTTTGAAAAAAATCGCTGTAATTTCAGGAGTTGGAGTTAGGGACTACTGGAGGAAGTTAGGATATAAATTAAAAGAAACTTATATGGTTAAAGTTTTGAGAACGAATTAAAAAAGCCAAAAGTAATTTGAAAAAATTATTAAAATTAAAATATTGACAAATTTTTTTATTTTGTTTTAATTATTTGAGCACATTCAATTGGAAATGGAATTTACTAATTTTTATTATCCATAAGGCTCTACACGATTTTTAAATTAAAATATTGCTTTTTTAAATATTAAAAAATTTCAAGTTTTGCTTCAAAAATTTTTTGCATTCTTTAAAATCTTTTTCCAAAATTTTTCTGATCTTTGGAAATCTCAAGCCAGCAGCAGGATGGTAAGTTGGGAAATAAAATTTTCCATTTTTTTCAATCCATTTTCCTCGAAAATCACTCAATTTTTCTTTTGGAAAAAATACTGAAAAGGCAACTTCTCCAAGTAAAATAAAATATTTTGGATTAATAATTTCAATCTGCTTTTTCAAATGAGGCAAACAGGCTTCAATTTCTTCTTTTTTTGGTTTTCGATTGATCGGAGGTTGGGGCAAGCATTTTAAGGGTGAAGTGATAAAAATTTTTTCTCTTTCTATTTCGGCTATTTTTAATAATTCATTCAAAAATTTGCCGGCCCTCCCTACAAACGGCTTTCCTACCTTGTCTTCCTCAACTCCTGGCGCCATCCCAATTGCTATTATTTTTGCGTTTGCTGGTCCCTCACCAGGAACTGCATTCTTCCTCAATTTCCACAAAGGACATTTTTTGCAATTTTTGATTTCTTGGTTCAACTTTTTTAATTGATCTTCATTGTTCATTTTTTCCTTAATTATTGTATAATAGAAAAAGGTAACGATTTTTCAAAATTAAAATGGGCATATTAAGCTTTTTGAAGAAAATAATTAAACAAATTTTGTTTTTCGATAAGGAAGCTTTCTCCCAGGTGACTCTAGAATTTTTCCACCAACGAAAGAGGAAAATGCATCCTAAAGAATATCTTAATTTTCTCAGAAACGAATATGGGTTTCTTTGGTCGTTAGTTGATGATAGATTGATGGAAGGAATAAATATACCAGAACATTGGGTTGATAAAATAATACTCCTTGAAAAAGAAATAGAAGAAACAGCTCGTTTAATAGGTCAAGATCCTTTTAGGGGTAAAAAAAGTTGAGCGAAGTATTAAAGAAAATCAAAATGTCAGAAAAATAAAGGTCGAAATGATTTTTAAATAAATTTAACTATCTACCGTGTGGTATTTGGCAATAGTTGTTTTCTTTATTTTGTGGTTTCTTGGAGGATTTCGGGTAATTAATCAATACGAAAGAGGAGTGGTTTTGACTTTGGGTAAATATACTACAACTCTCATGCCGGGGCTTCGTTGGATCTTTCCTTTTATTCAAACTATGATTAAGGTTGATATGAGAATCACTACAATGGATATACCAAGACAAGAGGCAATCACTAAAGATAATGTACCAGTTGGAGTGAACGCAGTAGTTTTCTTTAAAGTAGAGAGAGCAGAAGATGCAGTGTTGAAAGTTGAAAATTATTCCTTTGCTGTCTCCCAATATGCTTTGGCTGCCTTGCGTGATATTATCGGAGGAGTGGAATTGGACACGCTCTTAACAGAAAGAGAAAGAATAGCTTCTGAAATTAAAAAAGTTGTTGATGCAGAAACTGCTCCCTGGGGAATTGATATTACTGCAATAAAAATTCAAGATATCGAAATTCCAGCAGCAATGAAAAGAGCAATGGCTGCTCAAGCAGAATCTGAAAGAGAAAGAAGAGCAATAATTATTAAATCAGAAGGAGAAGTAAAGGCAGCTGAAAATCTAAAGACAGCAGCTAAAATTTTGAGTGAAGTTCCAACTGGGATTACTCTAAGAACTTTAGAAACAATAGAGAAACTTCAACCTGACCCGTTAAAAACTGTAATCTTTGTTTTGCCAGTGGAAATTTTAGAAGGGTTAAAATCTTTGGGAAGGACAAAAAGTAATGAATAAAAATTAGAAAAATAAAAGAACTAAACCATAAGGAGAGAGAGAATTTTATTTAATTTCTTTTAAAAATTCTTCTGCTAATTTGGTGGTCTCAGCTGTGCTTTGATAAAAGGCTTTCCAAACTACTACAATATCAGCACCGTTGAGTATAGCGCGCTGAACTTCCTCAATGGTGTCTCCACCAGCCACTGAAACCAAAACATCAAAATTATCCTTGATTTGGTTTATTTGATAAAAGGGAATTTGTTTTTCTTTGGAAAATTCCGTTTCGTCCACTCCTCGATGCAAAACAACAATATCGGGAAGATTTTTTAATTTTCTTAAAACGCTAACAGGGTCTGGCACATTCATCATATCAATCATTGAATCGATGCCTTGCCTTTTGCACTCTGTAATAAATCTGTCAATTGTTTCAATTGGAGCTACTCCGAGACAGGTAACTGCTTGGGCTCTAGCTTCAGCTACCATTTTTATATCGCGCAAAGCCAAATCGGCGCACTTTGTATCGGCAACAATGTAAGTTCCAGGTGGTGCTGCCAATTTAATTTCCAAAATCGCTCTTTTGCCATACATTTTTATTAAAGGAGTTCCTGCTTCAATCAAAATTCTCTCTGAAAAAGGCAATTGAGCAATAATTTTTCTTGCCTCAGAAAGGTCGCTGTTTAAAGCAATTTGGAGGTATTTTTGTTTTTTGCTCAAAATCATACTTTAGCAGACTCATTATGACCCTGAATTTATCGAAGGGTCATTTTATCTCCTTTAAAAACTCGTTAGCGATTGCGGCAATCCTTTGGGGATTTTCATTAAAAGGTTTCCAGACAACAATGATCTCAGCGCCGTTGAAAACTCCGGTTATGGCTTCTCCAATTGTTTCTCCTCCAGCTACTGCGATTAAGACATCGTCGTATACATCTTTTATTCTTTCTATTTCGTGATAGAGAATTTCCTTTTCTTTGTTTTCTTCTCCCTCATCAACGCCACGATGGAGCATTACTATTTTTGGTGGTTTTATAAGTTTACTTAAAACCTCAAAGGGATATTCAATATTCATCATATCAAGCACTGAATCTATTCCAAGTTCTTCACATCTTTTAATAAAAGCGTTTATGGTTTCTAATGGGGCTAGACCCAAACAAGTAGCTGCAGAAGCTCCAGCAGAAACAGCAGCTTTCACTTCAGTAAAAGCCCTGTCCATGCACTTTAAATCAGCAACAATATAGGGACTAAAAGCAATTTCTTTTTTTGTTGATTTAAAAGTTGATTTTTTGAAAAGAGATTTTATAAAATGATTGCACAACTCTTTAAACTCCATTGAATAACCTTCAACTGAAAGACCAAAAACTCTTTCTGACCACCATTGCTTTATCTTTCTGATTGCCTCAACGCCGTAAGTTTTAATTAAAGGATAGCCAGCCTCAATTATAATTTTGTCTGATAAAGGAAGAGAATTAATCATTACCGCTATTTCCTCTAGGGTGCGATTGAAGGCAATTTGTAAATATTTTTGTTTTCTATCTAACATTACCTTATTTTAACAAGAAAGAAACTGAATAACCAATTATTGAGAATAAAGAGACTGAGGTAAGACAACATCGCCTCTTCTCAGGATTGAAAATTTTTCTTTGTCTATTTTTAGTTCGTTTATATTTTTAAAAAATCTAAAATCGCACTTGTTTCACTCATTTCTTTAGCAATTTTTCTCATATATTTTGTTTTATAAACTGCGATAAAATCGTATTGAGTAAGAAGCGATAATAAAAATAAAATTGCTCCCATTAACAAAAGGAGATTGCTTTTCATTTTTAAGATTCATCTAAATTTTTAGTGAGCAAAAATTTCTTTTGCGACCGTAGTCTTTGTTTTGCCATTTCTTTTTCTTTCAAAGAAATTTTAGCCATTTCAATACTTTTTTCAAGAATAGAAATTATGCTATCGTAAGTTCGTTTCTCTATTTTGTACGGTGTGCCATCCTTGCCCCCAACACAAAATGAATATCTTGCTGGATCCTCATAAGAAGGTTTTGCTCCATAAATTATTTCTGAAACCAAACTCAAAGCCCTAATTGTTTTTGGCCCAACTCCCTCTGTCATTAAAAGTTGTTCAAAATTTTCTGGTTTTAAAAAGTGAGCTTTTTCGATTATTTTCTTTAGCCTCTTTAAATCAAATTTTTCTTTTTCAACTGGGTGATGATAAAATTCTACATCTTTCAGCTCCATTTCGCAAAACCCTGGCAACCTTCTTTGTTTCATCAAAGGACTCGATTTTTCAGAAATCAATTTTATATCCTTCAAAAATGTCTTTGGTTCCTCTCTTACCATTTCAACAGAAATTTCTTTGTTTTCTCTGCTTTCCCTTGCCACCAAATTTAATGGTTTTAATTTTACATCAGAAACTATTCCAGAATGTGGTTCTTCAGTAAAATCTTTGATTTTTAAAGATAACCAGTGGTACCTCCTCGCTTTTTGAATTTTAGCATTCATTCCTTGCTGAACCACAGCGAACTTTCCATCTTTTGTAAAAATGAAATTGTGATGGTAAATTTGAAAACCTGCCTGAATCAAACAAGAATCAACTTTTGCAGTAATTTTTGATGCATAAATTAACTTTTCATAAAAATCAAATCCCCTCGTCAATCCAAACATCCTAATTTCATCTGGAGTTTTCCTTGAGGTTTTTCCTTTTCCTCCGCAAACGTAAATTCCCAATTCGTCTTCTAATCCTCGAATTGCTTCTTTTAGGGCTCCTAAAGTTGTTGTAGTTAAACCGCTGCTATTATAATCAAATCCAATTACGCATCCTAAACTTTGGAACCAAACTGGGTCGGATAACCTTTTCAAAATTTCTTCTGGCCCAAATTCTTCACGAATAGTTAAAACAATGGCTCTCGACAACCTTTTCATTTTTTCAAAGAGCCATCTTGGGCATTTTCCATAATCCAGCGGAACTGTAGCAATCCCAGTTCTCATAATTTTATTTTATCAAAAATTGATTTTTTAAAAATTCTCTTGCTTTTTCTTTAAATTCTAAATAAATTAAAAAATATGAGTAAAAAATCAAAAATATATGGGAAGGAATTGATTTTAGATTTGTACGACTGCGATCCAAAAGTTATTCGATCAAAGAAAAAAATTTTGGAATATTCCAATAAAATTTGCAATTTAATAAAAATAAAAAAATACGGAAAACCAATTTGCGAAAGATTTGGCTTTAGCCAAGATTTCACTGTTGGCTATTCTTTGGTTCAACTAATTGAATCAAGTTCAATTACCGCTCATTTTTCTGAACTTTGGAATCGAGCTTTCATTAACATTTTCTCTTGTAAAATATTCAACGATAAAGTCGCCACTGATTTTACTAAAAAGTTTTTCAAGGCAAAGAGAATTAAAAAAAGAGTCTTAATCCGTTAATTGTCGTTAATGATGAAAGAAAATTGGTTTTTTGAAAGTTCCTTACCCCAGACTGAAGGAGATATAAAAATTGGATTTAAAGTGAGAAAGAAAGTATATTCTGGAAAAAGCAAGTATCAAAAAATCGAAATTTTTGATACTTTTGCTTTAGGAAGAATTTTAGTTTTAGACGGAATAATTCAACTCTCTCAAAATTATGAATTCATATACCATGAAATGATTTCCCATCTCCCTTTATTCTATCATCCCAATCCTCAAAAAGTTTTGATTGTAGGAGGAGGAGATGGAGGAGTTTTAAGAGAGGTTTTAAAACATCCTTTGAAAGAAATATTTCTAGTGGAAATAGATCCTAAAATAATAGAAATATCTAAAAAATATCTTCCGTTTTTAAAACTCAAAAGTTCTTTAAAAGAAAAAAATGTAAAAATCTTTTTTGACGATGGCGCAAATTTTATAAAAAAATTCAAAAGTTTCTTCGATGTGATAATTTGCGATTCCACTGATCCTTCGGGTTCCTCAAGAGTTCTTTTTGCCGAAAATTTTTATAAGGATGTATTCGATGCTCTTTCTAAAAATGGAGTTTTCATAACTCAGAGTGGAAACTTCCTTCAACAAATTTTTGAAATCAAAAATAATTATAAAAAATTAAAAAAATTTTTCCTTTTTGTAAAAATTCATCGTGCGGCAGTTTTTGATTACCAATTGACTGATTTTTCTTTTATTTTAGCTTCAAAGAGGATTGATTTTGAAAAGTTTAATTTTAAAAAAATCAAAAAGCGATTTAAAAATTTAGAAAGATCTTTCGGAAAATTAAAATATTACTCACCGGAGATTCATTTTTCTTCCGGAATTTTACCTCAATTTTATAAAGATAAAATTTTAAATCCTTGAAACTCTAATTAAGCCTGAACAGGGAATGGCCTCAATTCCCTTTTTTTCTAATTCATCCAAAAATAAATTCATGCCTAAAGAATCTGAGGGAGTATGGCCGGCGACGATTACATTGATATGGGATTCTTTTGCCTGCTTCCAATGTTCTTCCGATTGGTGCATCGAAATAATTGTCCCAATTCCTGCAATTGCCATTTTTTCATAAAGTTTTGGAGAACCTTCTGTTCCTCCGGTAACTTCAGTTAGAGCAATTTTTCCGCACCTGTTTTCTGGAGAACCAACAGTGATTTTTGGCCCTGCTCCAATTTTTGCTGCTTCTTTGTATTCTGGAATTTCCAAAAGCAGATCTAATAAATCTCCTAATCTTTCAGGTTTTTCTTTTTCGATTAAATCTTTTAGAAATTTTGCGACTAAATTGTCGCAAGGAGTATGAACGTTCATTAGATTTATCTTCAAAAGCTTTGCCGCATCGACAGTTTTTTGATGGACCAAAGCATGAATTCCCCTGGCAACTTCTTCAATCCTCTCTTTCATCAACCCTTCGGCAACGTTTATTGGAACTCCATAATAATTCAAAATGTCGCATTGCAATTCCATAACATCTGCCAAATTCGCAAGCCCTTTTCCCATTGGGTGATGTGAAATTACTAAATCAATATCTCCGAGTTCCTTTGCCAGCAAAATTTCTTCTGCCTCAATAGCAATTCCTGCTAAAACTTTTTTTATTTCTTTATCCTCTGCAATGTTGTAGATTCTCGAATCCAAATAGGGATTCTCAAGGGCTTCCAAATCAAAAATCTCCTTTTCTTTTTTAGAAAGCTTTTCATACTTTTTCCTTTTCCTTTCCAAAGCTTTCATTACCCCTTCCCTCCCCCTAAAATCTGCCTCAATTCCCATTTCAATTGCTTTTTTGAAGATTTCTCTAATTTTCATATTTCAATTTTTTCTTCGATAAAGTAACTATACCACTCTTTATATTCCTTTGGAGTAATTAAATGAAATTCAAAAGGAGTGGGAAATTTTTCTCTGAGTTTCGCTAAAATTTCACTCTTTTTGTCCAAGGTTTTTAACTTTGGGGAAATGATCAAAATGTCAATATCCTGGGCAACTTCTCTTTTTCTCAAAATTGAACCAAAGACGAAAACTTTGACTTTCCCTAAAAGGCTTTTAGCTTCCTTTTTAATCATCTTTGCATATTTTAAATAATCTCTGAAATATTTCTCCTTTTCTTGAAATTCCTCTATTAACAATTCAACTTCGCTTTTCCTCATAATTTTTTCAAAAAATCGACCAATTTTTCAAAAAATTCAAACATGTTTTCAATCCTCTTTTTGTTAAATTCAACTGGCAAATAGCGAGAGGTCAAATAAGCTTGTTCTAAATCTCCAATGACGCTGGCATTTTCTTCTAACAGTTTTTCCACCTCCTTTTCTCTTTTATAAATTTTCCCTAACCCTTTTAGCAATTCCTCTAAAGAATGAGTTTTAGGATATTTCCTTGCTTTCAAACCAAAGTAATACTTCAAATAAAGTTGGCAAGCTTGTTCTAAATTAAAAGCAGCCAAATTATAATATTTTTCTTTGAAAGCCCACTTCGCCAAATCTAAAAATTCATCCGACCTCTTTTTTAAAAAATCTATTTTTGCCACGATTTTTCAAAAATTTTTGGTATAACTCTTGGATCAACCTTTCCTGCTCTTTCAAATCCAAAATTTCTCTGCGAATTCTCGCTTTTTCTTTCCGAATAAATTTTCGAATCGATTTTGGCAACTTCACATCCATGATAAGAATTTTTAAATTTTAGAATCTCAATTTGCATTTTGCAATTTAAAATTTGCATTTTTATTCTCCCTTAATGACTGCCAAAGGTAAAAGTTTTGCCACCTTTTTTGATAAACCTGCGTTGTGGACTACTTCAACAACTTCATCGACATTTTTGTAAGCTTTTGGGGCTTCTTCAGCAATCCCTTTTAATGAATAACATTTAACAACGATTCCCTTTCTTTCGAGCTGATTTATAATTTCTCTTCCTGACAAACTTCTAATTGCCGCATGCCTTGACATCGTGCGCCCTGCACCGTGACAAGTTGAATAAAAAGCTTCCTCTGCCTCTTTTGTGCCAACTAAAACATAAGAGGCAGTTCCCATCGAACCCGGAATGATCACTGGCTGGCCAACCTCTCTGTACTTTTGAGGAATTTCAGGATGGCCTGATGGAAATGCTCTAGTTGCACCTTTTCTATGGACTGCAACCTCTTTTTCTTTTCCATCGATATTGTATTTCTCAATCTTTATAATATTATGAGCCACATCGTAAAGCAAGGTTAATTTTCTTCCTCTTTCTCCTAAGACATTTTTCCAAGCTTTTCTAACAAAATGGGTGATCATTTGTCTGTTTGCCCAAGCATAGTTTGCTGCAGCGCCAGAAGCAGCCAAAGCCCTTTTTCCTTCTGGAGAATTAAAAGGAACGCAGGCAAATTCTCTATCTGGAACTTTGATTTTGTATTTGTTGAGCATTAAAGGAATGAATTCTCTTAAATAATCAGAACAAACTTGATGCCCAAGGCCACGAGAACCGCAATGAATCATAATAACAATTTGATCTTTAAACAAACCAAAAATTTTTGCTACCTCTTCGTTAAAAATCTCTGCAACTTTTTGAATTTCTAAAAAGTGATTTCCAGAACCCAAAGTTCCGACTTGATCTCTTCCCCTGTTTTTTGCATGAGTTGAAACTGCTTTTGCATCTGCCCATGGCAATTTCCCTCCAGCTTCGCAATTTTCGATATCTTCTTTTTCCCCGTATCCCTGTTCAACTAAATAAGGAACTCCCCCTTCTAAAATTTTGTCTAACTCTGGAATTGAAAATTTAAGTTGCCTTCCTCTCCCAAGACCAGAAGGAACTTCTTTATAAATTTCATTTGCCAATTTCTCCAAATAAGGCTTTAAATCGCTTTCTTCCCATTCTGAAGTTAAAACTCTGACCCCACAATTTGAAACAACGAAATTGTTTGCAATAAAGTTGTGATTTGCATCTTTAATAGTGAAATCGAAGACGAAATCTCGATAAGGAATTTTTTCAATTTTTTCGATTTCATCCCAAACCAACCCATTTTCGCCAAAAGCACATTCTTTTTTATACTCTTCAAAAGAAGGAAAGTTAAAAGCTATCCTTGGTTTTCCTCTTTTTCTAACTACACCATGACTCTTTTCTTTAAAAAGGGAATGATAAAGGAATTGATAAGTTACATATTTTCCGCCGTACTTTTCTAAAATTCTTGGGGCTAACTTTTTAAAATCTCCTTTCTTCTTGTAAAAGGCTCTTATTTCCTCTCTTGCCTTTTCTCTCATTTTCGTCACTCTAAGTTTTAACCTTAAATAATTTGCTGTCAAACAAGCTTCTTTTTGCTTTTGCCTATTATATTCATAACCAACAGTTTCAAAAAACTTTATTAAATTTTCAATTTTTTCTGAAATTTGCAACCTCAAACCTATTGTCTCTCCTCTTTTTCCTTTGAAATTATATCCAGGTACTTTCTTTATTGAATAAGTTTCAATTCCGAATTCTTTTAAAAGATTGGCAATGTCTTCTAAAAATTCCCTCGCATTTTTCTCCAATTCTTTTGCTTTTGACATATTCAACTGAGGAGCATAAAAGTTGTATTTATTCAAAGTCTTAGGAGAAGAAAGTTCTGCTCCAAAGAATGAAGCCAAAAACAATCTTTTCTGCCAAAGCGGGGCTTTAAAAATCCATTTTGGAACTCTGTATTCTTTTTCAGTTTTTATACCATATGGAGTGCCCAAAGCTATTAAAAGTGTGGCGAAGGCAAAAGAACTTACTCTGAAAGATTCCTCTTTTGTCTTGAATTGGTATTCTTTCTGATATTGAGTTCTTATTTTATGATCTCTCTCGCGCGCAATAATAGACGAAGGATTAAAACCAATTTTTTTAATATCTTCTCTGATTTTTTCTAAATCTTCTCTCTTTCCGTTAAACCCAACAATTCCTTTTCCATCTTTAGCAATTGAAATGTAACCATCGCCAAAAACAAATCCCATTATTTTTAAAAGGTAAGGTAATTGCCAAGAGTTGTATTTCAAAGGAAGGAGATTAAGCTTTTCGACTTGTTTTAAAATTTGCTGAATTGAAGACCCTTTGTTCGTTTTCCCTAATTTTTTTAACGCTGTTTCGAAATCTTTTTTAGAAAGAATGATTTCATTAGAAGGTTCTTCGAAAACAACTCCCTTGAAAGGAAAAATAGCAATTTTTTCTCCTTCATTTAAAAACCTAACTTCTTTCATTCCTTCTTGAGTATAAATTGGGTGATCGCCCGTTGCGTCAATTTCTCTTCCAGAAGTAGTAACAATTCTATAAATAGTGGGGTTGTTATATCTTTTCAAAAAGTAAATCATTTCAGATTCTTCAAGTTCTTTATTTTCAAAATTCACAAATTTTACTTTCTTTTCTTTCCAAATTTTTTCTAGTTCAGAAATTGGAAGATAAGTTCCGTGCTCTAACAAAACGCAAGTTTTTGGAGAAAGGCAATTGATATCATAACCTTGCATTCCGGGAGAAATTATCCCTTCTTTTGTGTCAATTGCTGCAACTCCTCCAATTGGAGAAGAATAACCTTCGTGCATATCTGGCATTGCCAAGGCGTATTTTTGAATTCCAGGTAAAGTTGAAACATTGATTAATTGTTCAATCGATCTATCTCTAAACGCTTCTTCTAACATCTTTTCAGAAAGATAAACCCTTGCTGGAACCCTCATATCGCTTCTAAATCCTTTTGGAATTTCCCAAAGCCAAGGTGAAATTTTTTTGAAATCCTTTTTTGAGATCATAAATTTATTTTAGCAAATTTACTTTCTTTTAAAATATGAAAAAATTTGGCCTCTTGACAAGGAAGCTTAGGCCAATAAAATTAGAAAGTATGGAGAATAAAAATTTCAACACCTTCTCTTCAGCCTTTTTAAGCGTCGTTTTGATTGTTAAAAAACCTGAAAGGGCTGAGGGGTAGGTGTTGAATTTTAAATAATTCTATCTCTCAGCCCTCCAGAAAAACTGGAGGGCAATTTAATTTATAAAGTCGAATAATTAAAAGTCATGGCGGGAGTAAGGAAAAAACCTTGACTCCCGCGGTCAGCTCCTTAAAACCCGTAAGGAGGTGAGAAATTTGGAGGAAAAGAAAATGAAGTGTCCGAAATGCGGTTCTAGAAGGTTAAAAGGTTTCCCATACGAAGACCCAAGATGGTTCTTGTGTTTAGACTGTGGTTCTTGGTGCGACGAAGAAGGAAAACCGATTGAATGGTGAAGTACCTTAAAAAACTATAAAATTTTTTTCCTTTCTTTTTTATGGGACTGGAAAGATAGTATGATTTTTAAAGCAAGGTTGGGGTGCAACTCCCCACAGTCCCATATCAAAAATAAAAAGATGTTAGAGATAGAAGTTTCTTATTTATACTGAGGGTTTCAAAGGAGATAAATTTTTACGATTTTTGTAGCTTACCTAAGAGAGAAGTTTTTGAGCCATCAAAAAAATTCAAATGTCAAACAAAATCGTAGCCTGCCAGGTTCCATCTTTTTCTTGAGAAATATCCAGTTCATGATAAGTTACTCCTTTAATATGAACCCCCATTCTTTTTAGTGGTTTCCCAGTTAGCGTTGCCTCAATTTCATTTTCAGTGAATTTTTTAAATTTAACTTTCTCAAAAATCAATTTTTTAGTTTCAACTAAATATAAAACCTCGCTTAGAAAATCAACTAAAAGGGAAGGCAAATCGAGCGAAGAAATTTTAATCGTCTGCTGTTTAGTTGCTAGTTGTTTAGTTGGCTCGTATTTTGCAGCTCTAAGCATTCCAACCATCGCATTTTCAAAAAGTTCCTCTTCCGTTCTTCCAAAAACTCTAATTTTCAAATCTGCCCTATGCTCTAGAATCTCAAATTTTTTCATAGATTTTTTGAAATTCTTCCCTAACAACCTTTCTATCATCCCAGGGGATTTTTCTCCCACCAGCAACACAAATCGATGGTTCGCATCCTTTTCCAGTGATAACTACAACGTCTCCTTCTTTTGCCAACTTTAATGCTTCTCTAATTGCCTCCCTTCTATCTAAAATTTTCCTTGCCTTTCCTTTTGTCCCAGATGCTACCTGTTCGATAATTTGCCAAGGGTCTTCATCGTAAGGATCTTCATTTGTTACGATTACTTCATCGCAATAATTTGCTGCCAATTCTCCCAAAACAGGTCTTTTCCATTTATCCCTTCCCCCACCACATGCACCCAATACGCAAATCAATTTGGAATTTGGAATTTGGAATTTGGAATTTTTTAAGGTTTGATAAACTTTTTCTAGGGCATTGGGAGTGAAGGCATAATCGACGATAACTTTGAATGGTTTTGAAATTACTTCTTCCATTCTTCCTGGAACTCCTTCGAATTCTTCAAGAGCTTTTTTGCAAATTTTAAGAGAAACTCCTTGGGATTGAGCAACAGAAATTGCTGCTAAAGCATTATAGATATTGAATTTACCCATTAAATTCAAATTAAATTCGACATTTTTAACTTTAAAACTTATTCCCTTCCCATCTTCTTTTTCACCTTCAGCCAAAATTACCATTCCACTTTTCCGGAAAAGTGGAATTCTTGATTCATTCAAAGTGAAAAAAATTTTTTCTTTAGCTGGAAATTTTAAAAAATATTCAAAGTTTTCATCATCTCCGTTCAAAATATGAATTTCTTTTGTTGCTTGAAATAATTTTCCTTTTGCCTCTCTGTATTTTTCAAAAGAACCATGGGCTTCAATGTGTTCTGGTGCCAAATTTGTAAGAACTGCAGTTTTGAAATCCAAAAACCTATGGCGATGCTGTTTTATCCCCTCTGAAGTAACTTCTAAAATTGCGTATTGGCAACTTTCTTTCACCGCTCTTTTTAAGAATCTTTGAATGAAAAACCTACCTGGCATTGTCATTCTGAGTTTATTAATTTCTTCTTTTTTTCCAATTTTAAACCTGATCGAATTCAAAAGGGCAATTTTCTTTCCTGCTTTTTCAAAAATTGAAGCAATCATTTCAGTAGTTGTTGTTTTCCCGTTCGTCCCAGTAACTCCAATTAAGATTAATTTTTTTGAAGGAAAACCATAAATTAATGCTCCCAAAAATGCTAAAATAAAATGATAAAAACTCAAAACAAAATTTGGTAAAAACTTTTTCAAAAATTCCTTCATCAATAAAATTCTAACATGTTCAAGCTAAAAGCTCCATTTAAAGAAACGCCGGCACAAAAAGAAGCAATTGAGAAATTGGTGAAGAATTTAAGAACAAAGCAAAAGCACCATGTCCTTTTGGGTGTTACTGGATGCGGAAAGACTTTTTTGATGGCAAAAGTAATTGAAAAATTGCAAAAACCTGCATTGATCATTTCACCAAACAAAACTCTTTGCGCTCAACTTTATCAAGAATTCAAAGAATTTTTCCCTGATAACGCAGTCCATTTTTTCGTTTCTTATTATGACTACTATCAACCTGAAGCCTACATTCCAGAAACTGACACTTACATTGAAAAAGATGCGAAAATAAACGAAGAAATCGATAGGTTAAGGCATGCTGCAGTCCAAGACGTTTTGACAAGGAACGATGTCATAGTTTGCGCCTCTGTCTCTTGCATTTACAACATCGGTTCTCCAGAAGATTATCAAAAAGTTGCTTTGGAAATTAAGCCGGGAAAGAAAATAAAAAGAAAAGATTTTTTGACACATTTAACTTCCCTTGGATATCAAAGAAACGATTATGAATTTTCACCCTCAACTTTTAGAGTAAGGGGAAATGCAATCGACATTTTCTTAGTTACTGGAAAAGAAATATTAAGAGTTGAATTCTTTGGAGATGAAATTGAAAGAATTTCAGTTGCAAAAGATCCTCTAACTTCCAACTTCGAACTTCTAACTTCGAACTTTCTAATTTATCCAGCACATTTTTGGGTAACTCCTCAAGAAAGATTGAAAATTGCCTTAGAAAATATAAGGTTGGAACTACAATAAAGAGTAAAGGAATTAAAAAAACAAAACAAATTGGTTGAGGCTCAAAGGTTAGAACAAAGGACAAAATACGATTTGGAAATGATTGAGGAAACTGGTTATTGTCATGGAATTGAAAACTACTCAAGGCATTTGGAATTTAGAAAGCCTGGGGAACCTCCCTGGACTCTTTTAGATTACTTTCAAGAAGATCCTTTAGTTTTCATCGATGAATCCCATTTAACGATTCCCCAACTGAGAGCGATGGCAAACCAAGATAGGTCGAGAAAGGAAACTTTGATTGAATATGGGTTCAGGTTGCCATCTTGTATTGATAACAGGCCATTGACTTTCGAAGAATTCAACAGAAAAGTAAAGAAAATAATTTATGTTTCTGCAACCCCAGATGAATATGAAAGGAAAAAAGCAGGGAAGAAATTTATAGTTGAACAATTGATAAGACCTACTGGATTGTTAGAACCCTCAATCGAAGTAAGGCCAACAAAAAATCAAGTTAAAGATTTAATTGAAGAAATTAAAAAAAGAATTGCAAAAAAGCAAAGGACTTTAGTTTTAACATTGACAAAAAGGTTAGCAGAGGCACTTGCTGATTATTTAAAAGAAGAGGGAATTTCTTGCCAGTGGTTGCACTCTGAAGTGAAAACTTTGGAAAGACCGCAGATTTTAAAAGAATTAAGAGAGGGAAAATATGATGTTTTGGTAGGAAT
>Ga0080004_1178372_pt1 | contig 19205 bp, 24 predicted proteins | sample WasSprMetagenome_FD_69207 | JGI IMG/M metagenome (GOLD analysis project Ga0080004, IMG submission 69207) | Sulfidic aquatic microbial communities from Washburn Spring, Yellowstone National Park, USA - WS (SPADES assembly) (version 2) | ecosystem: Environmental > Aquatic > Thermal springs > Hot...
CTTATACACGTTTACTAGGTTAATCTCCATAATGTTTGAAGGCTGTTTTAACTCGTCGAAAAGCACAACTCGCCCTTTATCGTCAACCAACCCGCGATAATGTGTTTTTACGCCTTTATCTTCAAGTCGCTCGAAACAGTAAGCCCCCATGAGACATAGGGCTGCGCCTTTCCCTTCAATGTGGTCTGGCATTTCTCCCCAGTCGAAAACCGAGTAGCGGTCTGAAAAATGGAAACGCCCGACGCCCATCTTGTTCTTTGTTGGTTTCTTAACTATTTCCAGGTCTTTGACGCTGCCCATTCCCATTCACCTTTTCAACTTCTTAACAGCCTCATCCGCCTTCTCAATTTCCCTCTTTTTTGCAAGCTGATACTCCCTTACGCGTTCTGCTATTTTCTTATCTTCCAAAGCGAAGATTTTGGCTGCTGCAATTGCGGCGCCTTCAGGCTCTAGGGTTACAACAGAGCCTATTCCACTTGGAACCCTTAGCGAAGAGAAAATGTCTGCACCCGCAAACTTATCCGAATACGGCGGACAGGCAATGACTGGTTTGGCGGTGTTTGCGTCAACAAAAGCGCTTAAGGCGTTAGACCTTCCAGCAACAGTTATGTAGACAACCCTTTCCCCTTCATACTCCTTGAACATTTCCAAAATCTTCTCAGGAGTTTTATGAGCTGAAGCCACACGAAATTCATAATCTAAACCAAAAGCTTCCAAATGCTTGCCAATCTCCCGCGCAAACTCCAAATCCTTCTCCGAACCCATCAGCACAACAACTTTATTCGCCATCGCTTTCCACTCAAGCACTACAATAGCGAAACGCCTAATTAAAATTTTTAAGCCACAACTTCACCTCTAAATCATGAGGTGATAGTCTTGCCTCTCGAAAAGAGGCGAAGACGCAGCTTCATAGACGAATTCTTCGGAAACTCCCTTTTCGATGAAATGGATGCTCTGTTTAAAGAGTTTTCAGAAGGCGAAGTCACAGGCGGCTACTCCATAAGCGTAGTCCAAACCCCCGAAGGCACAAAGGTGAAAGCTAAAATTGGAAAAGACACAGACGCGAATGCACTCCGCAAACAACTTGAAATGCAATATCCAGGCGCAAAAATAGAGATAGAAGGCGGCAAAAAAGAACCCCTAATACGGGAGATATCCACAAAAACGTTACATGAAGAAAAAGATGAAGAAGAAGCAAAGTAAAAGGCATAACAGCCTAACCAACACAACCCCCTCCTTAAAATACGCAAGGGAAATAAACAACATCAAACTTTTAAAAAACAAAAACAGCAGCGCTCTCATCCCCACAAGTGGGGTAGTCGCCTAGCTTGGACCAAAACAGAGGTGGAGATGTCCCCCGCATTTTCTCTTTTTTTATTGTTTTATTTTATGCTTATTTTCTTGAAAGGAGAGGTTTTTAAGTTTCTTTTTCCCTTTAGAGGTTTTAGGTGACTGCATGGTTGAAAAGGTTCTTGACAATAGGGAGCTTTCAGCTAGGCTTATGGCACTGGAGGAGCGCGTGGGCCGCTTGGAGACGGCGGTTTTGAAGGGTTATGTTGCGCAGGTGAAGGCTAGGACTGCTAAGGCTGTCAAGGGGAGAGCGGCGAAATGAGCCCAAGTTCTAAAAAGGCTGCCCTAGCTAAAGAGGCAGTGTGTCCCAAATGCGGGCGAGTATGCCGCCGCGACATGAATGACATAATCAAAGAATGGAGAGCAGCAAAACCCAAGCCTGGTAAACGCATAGAGGTCTGGATTCATTATTGGCAGTGCCCAGGATGCGGACACAAGTTCCGCACCGCAACCCGCATATGGCCCAAAAACTAAAAGCCCTTTTAGTGCTGCCGGATGCCCAAACACGTGGTTAAGACAGTGCTCAGCCGAGAACAGCATGAAATCCTCAAGCGGTTAGCCCAGAGGCTTGGCACCAGCGAAAGCGAGGTTTTGCGCACTGCCTTCATGGAATACGCCAAAAGCCTCAGCCTAATCGCCGAACACGTCCATGGAAACAATTTTAATAAGCCCTAGTCCAGATCCGATCGCGGCAGCAAACGTTTGTTGTTGTTCCAGTTCCAGCCAAAACAACAACATTTAAGCGCAGCCTCTTTTTGTCGTCGTCTGCTAGATCAAGCAGTGAGTTTCATCACAGAAGAGGTTGTATTCGAATTTGTGGATTGATTGTCTATTTTTATTTTATTATTGTTAATACTCTTTTCCAGTTGATGTTGTAGCGATAGTTTAGACCGTACTTTTTCCAATCGCTCAGTATATTCAAGTCTTTTAGAATTCTGGGAATGTCTTGCAGATCTCTTATTACGTTTGTTCTTTCCGTCGCCAATTTTTCTTCAATCATTATTTCCGCCAGTTTTTCTTTGAAGTCTTGTACGGTAGCGAATCCTATGTATTCATCGTTTAATTTTTGGATTATTGTAATTATGTCGAGGTAGTTTGCGTTAAGAAGGAAGCATCGTGCGAGTTCATCGATGTACGGCTTTTTATCGGGAAGTGTGCCTAGTTGGAGGAGCCTAAAACCATCTTCTGTTAGGGAATAGTCATCTAGATTGATTAGTTGGAGGTCTCTTAGGAGAAGTTTAATGTTTAGTATCCATGCGTTTTTCTGTCTTTGGCTTTGAATTCTGCGCAGTCTTAAAATTTCTCGCCATATTGCGTTTTCTATTCTATTTTTATCTAAGCGTTGTAACTGTCTATTTCTTTCTGCTTGTATGGCGCGTAAAATTGAATGGATTTCTAACGGTCTTAAGTCTCGGTAATATCCGTATCCTCTTATTCTAGGTTCTTCTCGTTTTAAAATGACTTTAGATTCGACAGCTTGTCTGAAAAGGTTAACTTCCAAGTTTTCTTTGACTGAAAGTAGTCCTATTTCTTTTATCCAGAAATATTTTTGATAAATGTTTAATTCTTTTTCCGGCATTGCCAGATAGGAAAAGTCTGCAAAGGTTAAATAAGCAAGGGATTGTCCAAGTCCAGTCATATATTCTCTGCCACCAGCATCGCTTGGTTTGCATTCTACAAGGGCAATTTTTCCTTGTCTAAATTGGGCGGTTACATCTGGGCTTGGAAAACCTCGCCCATAACCTTTTGTGACGAGGACTACGTCCCTATTTGCTTTAAACCAATCAGCAATTGCTTCTACAACTTCCTCATGTTCCAATTTAGATTCCCTCTATTTGCGAAAGACTATTACATAATCATGAATACATATGAAGAAGTTTGAGCGCAATGATCTAAATTTCATGGTGTTTATGAAGTTCATTCTGGAAGTGGCCAATCTTGTATACTTTATAACTTTTGTATAGAATTCAAATCCAAGTTTTAACATTAAATCGGTTAAGTGATAATCAAGAGGTATAACTTGCCCTCCTCGGAGAAAACTTTCTCCGATTAAGATGCAAACATATCTTCCAGGTTTAAGAACCCTTTTTATTTCTCTGAAAACTTGCGCCATACCTAAGAGGAATTCATCCAGTGTCTCTGCAGTTGATAAATCGCCTTCCACAGAACCATGCTCTCCGCTGTAATTTATTAAGTTCCAATATGGTGGGTGCGCAAAAACAAAATCTATAGATTCGTCTTCTATACCAAGAGCCTTAAGGTTTCTTGAATCGCCGACTATTATCTTTTGTTTTTCCAGCCATCCATTTATTTCAGGATCAAGTGAGCGAACTGAAAGGTTTTCTTTGGCTATTTTCGCGATATTAGGATTTATTTCTATTCCTATACCGTATCTCTTAAGACGTGCGCACGCGACAAGCGTGGTGCCACTTCCTACAAACGGATCTAAAACTGTTTCTCCTCTCTTAGAAAATCGCCAAATACATTGTCTCGGGATTTCTATTGGGCAGTTTCCATGGATCGTTTTCAACGTCCAACCATACGGATCTCTTTCTGGAGTGTCCCATACCGAAAAGAATTGCATCCCTTCTTTTTCATATTCACGCCATTTTTTAGGATCAAGATCATTAGGTTTTTCTGGGGATTGCTTTTTTTCTTCAATCTGCACCAATTACGCACCAAACAAGTATTATTTTTCCGCATTTATAAGACTTCCAACACCGTTTTTATGTCTTCGCCTTTGTATGTTGTTGTGTTATGCCTTGTGTGAGTCTTTGGTGGTCGGTTTGGCTTTTGATTTTGTTTGTGTTTTTGGTGCTTGTGGTGGCTGTTGTGTTGTGCCTTGTATGGGCCTTTAGATGGGCCAGTTCGGCTTTTCTTTTTGTTTTGTGTTTTTTGTTTAAAGACTGTTGAGGAGTTGAGTGTTGATGGTGGATAAAGGTGATGTGCGCTATTGGAATGTTCCGGTTCCAAAGTGTTTGGATGAGGCTGTTGAGGCTGCTGTTGGAAGGGATTGGCATAGGACTAAGACGGAGTTTATCCGTGAGGCTGTCCGTCGTGAGCTTGAACGTTTAGGGTTTAAGCCTTCCGCAAGCGTGTAGAGGCTAACGTGTTGTCTTTTGGAGGCGACTAGTTTTGAGCACGGATGTTCCTGATGGGGCTACGCAGCGGCATAGTCGCATGATGGAGCTTTTAACTTTTATAAATTTGGCTGAGCCGCAGGGCGCGACTATAACACAGATTCAGTCGTACATGTTGACGGTTTTCGGCTTGAAGTTTAGGACTACAAGCGAAATGGTTAAGGAACTGGCCATTTCAGGCGTTATCAAGTCTGATGGACACGGCTTCTACCACCTCACGGAGAAACAGCAGGCCGTCATAAAACGGGTGGCAGCTCAAGAAGAAAGGGAAAAGCCTTTGACACAGTTGCTTAAACGTATAGACAACATCAAAGACCAGAAAGCCCGGGAAAAAGCCTTAAAACTTTACCAGGAACTTGTGGAAACCCTTTCAGACTCTCCAAACAACCAGCACTAAAGCTTTTTCATATGTGTATGTGTGCGTGTGTGTTTATGCATATTTTTTCTTTCTCTTTCTCTCTTTCACTCTTCTTTTCAAAAATGAAGGAAAAAGCCTCGAATGGAAAGGTGCACCGCAAACACGCCATTTTATGGAGTATATATGGAGTTTATCAATTTTGACAAGTGAGAAGCAGCCTAAATTTGACTTCATAGTTGTCGGCGGACTTCATATGGACGATTTTGAATGGGCTGCTAGAAATTTTGAAGAAATAGGCTACGCGCTTGCAGCCTTCATGATAGACTGCGATGGCTACCACTGGAAAGCAATCTACATCAAAGCAGACCAACTCATAGAAGCCACACAAAAAGGCATAGGAGACCTCATGCAAAACCTTAGAGGATAGGCCCGCTATTGACTTTTCCAACAACCAAAAACCAACAGATAAACTGCCCAGAATGCGGATCAGCCAAAACATGGCGGGACGGCATACGAAGGACAAGCCAAGGCCCAGTGCAACGCTATATTTGCCGTAGCTGCGGATTCCGTTTTTCAGACCCAAACAGTCCTAAGCGGGCTCCTCTTAACGGTTCAGACGTGTCTAAAGCTCCTCAGAGAATCTCATCAATCATTTTAAAAAGCCATGAAGCCATAACATGTCAACGCCAAATATGCGCCGCCCAGCGGAAGGGGGCGAAAAATTTGGCCGCAGAGCCGCAAACAGAAAGCCAAAAGCAGGCTGCGGGGGCCACAGGGCAGACAACCGACATCCAAGGAAAAATCATTGAGTTCATGTGGAAACTCAAAAAGGAAGCCTATTCCGAAGCAACAATAGCCGGCTACACCTACATCCTAGAAACTTTGCATAAACGTGGCACCAACCTCTGCGACCCAGAAAGTGTCAAAGAAATAATAGCCAAACAAGAAACATGGAGCCCAGCCAGAAAAAACCAAGCTTTCAAAGCCTACAAACTCTTCCTAAAGCTAACATATGGAATAAACTTAACAATGCCAAAATACAAAGTGCCTCAAAAACTGCCCTTCATACCAACAGAAGAAGAAATAGACCAGCTAATTGCAGGCTGCAGCCACCAAATAGCGACATTCCTACAGCTCTTAAAAGAGACAGGTGCCAGATGTGGAGAAGCCTTCAACCTGAAATGGACAGACATAGACTTCGCAACAGGCACCATTAGGATAACACCGGAAAAAGGCAGCAGTCCAAGAGTATTCAAAATTTCAGGAAAACTTGTAAGCATGCTTAACAACCTGCCAAAGAAAGACCTCAAAGTTTTCACATACAAAAACACCTTTTACCTAAGAAAAACATTCACAACCCAGCGCAAAAAGATAGCCCATAAACTTGGAAACCCGAGACTACTTCAAATTCACTTCCACACATTAAGACATTGGAAAGCCACCATGGAATACGCCAAAACAAAAGACATCCTACACGTAATGCAATGCCTAGGACACAAAAGAATCGAAAACACCTTAAAATATACTCAACTAGTCAACTTCAAAACAGACGAATACGTCTGCAAAACAGCCAAAACCATAGAAGAGGCAGCTCAACTTATAGAGGCCGGCTTTGAGTACGTAACGGAAATAAACAACATCAAACTTTTTAGAAAACGGAAATAGCAGGGTACTCGTCCACGAAAGTGGGGTAGTCGTCTAGCTTGGTCTAGGATACCAGCCTGGGGAACGCAATTCGCAGATCCAGAACGCTGGCGGTCCTGGGTTCAAATCCCAGCTACCCCACCAGTCTTCCACCTACCCTAGTGAATTTTGCTTTATGGCTTATGAAGAGAGGTAATAGAGAGGCAACAATTCAGAGGAAGATTAAAACTTTAAAGTGTTTGAAGGGTTCTCCAGAGGAGATGATTCGAGAAGTTTTGAGTAGAAACTGGTGTGATAAGAACAAGCAGAACGCTATTGATGCGATATGTCAGTATGCAGAGTTTCTAGGCGTTCCAGTTGAGAAGCCAAAGTTTAAAGTCTATGATAATAGGGAAATGTTTGTTCCAAACCCAGAGATGGTTAAACGACTTATCTATAGAATTAGGAAATTGGAAGTGAAGGCTAGGGTTCTAATTGCTGTTGAAACTGGAGCTACTGCAAGTGAAATATGTAATTTAAGGTGGAAAGACGTGAATTTTCAAAATAAAACCATAACGATTACTGGAGTTAAAGGACATAGAACATGGACATACCCAATAAGTGATGAGTTATGCCATCTTTTGATGCAACTTCCAAGGAAAGGAGAAAGAATCTTCAATATTAAACCAGACAACAATAACAAGGCAATAGAAGATTACAGAAAAAGGTTAGCTAAGGAGACTGGTAACCCAGACTTTTTAAAGATTCACTTTCATACCCTCAGACATTTTGCGATTAGCTGGTTCTACTTTAAGACTAAGGATATTGTGGAGACTCAACGTTTTGCTAGACATTGCAACATCCAGAACACGCTTAGGTATGTCCACATTGTTAAAAGCTGGATTAGAGAGAACGAGTATGATGTTGTTTATGCAGAGGACAAAGCTGAGCTTACCAAATACTTGAGCGAAGGATACGAGCTAGTTGCTAAGACTGAATGGGGTTATTGCCTAAGAAAGCCAAAAATGCTTACGTAAGCGAAGGAATCAGTCCCCTATTTTTTGTTGACAAAAAACATCCTTCTGTCAACTGGAATAAGCAAAATTTTAGCTTCTTCTCAGCTTAAAATAACTTACTTTAATTAAATAAGCTAAAAAAGGAGAGAGGGAGAGTGGGGATATAGTGCCAAGATTCTGTAGTGAATACGCATAAAGGGGAAGCGTTGGCTTTTCCTTATTGGGTATAAGGTTTAAAGCTATTCTTCTGGTTCATAAAATCAACTCTTTTAAACTGTTGAGTCTGAAGACTCTTCCCTCTTCCATTGTATGAGGGAGTCTCTCCTTAATAGCTTAAAATTTTGGTTCATGGGAAGCTTTAACAAAAATCTAAAATTGTGGAAAAATAAAGGCTGAAAAAGAGAAAAAGGGTTATGGGTGGTTTTGGAAGACTGGAGCTAAATTGTATTTTTGTATGATTTTCTCGTGGCTTATGAGCGCATCTGCTTCTAGGTCTGCTTTTACTGCTGTAATTATGGAGCGTTCAATGTAGGTGTTAATTGGTTCGTCTAGAAAGTCAGAGAGCAATTGCAGTATAGCTTTTGGAATCTTCACTTGAACAGTTTCAAGCTCTATTGCGTATGTATCTTCCATAACGCTCACCTTACATTCTTTACTTTCTTTGAGTAAAGAATTTAAAGACTTCCTTATATTTTTTACTTGGGTGCATATGACAAAAATACTTGGAATAGCAAAACTAAGCTCAAAAGCGCAGATAACCATACCAAAAGAAGTCAGGGAAATTATGGGACTAAACGCAAAAGACAAAATCCTATTCATACAAGAAGACGAAAAAATCATAATAAGAAAGGCATAATCTTACCCTTAGTTAGGGATAAATATTCCTTAGACTCCATTAAACGCCTTTCATGTAACACATTAAGTTTTTGAGTGTTTTAGCCTAGGTTTTCTACCTACAGTTGAGCCATTCCTGTAAACCCAGTAAAAGAACCCATCTCTGGAGAGCTTACCTTTATGCTCAGCTAAATCCTTCAGCATGGCTTTAAACTCTGGATTATTCACATCCTCGCTTTTCTCAAATTCTCCCTTCAAGCCTGAAGCCTTCTCCCATTTTATAGCGTCTGGATTCCATGAAAACTTAGTTTCAGGCTTTTGTTTTACAACTCCCACAAGCTTGTCGATTTGCCTCTTCATTTTAACTATGCTTGCCTCTAAACTATTCAGCATATCAACAAAGTCCTCAATGAAAATGGCAAAGTCTTCCTCGTTCATGCCTCAGCCACCTTCCACCATTCTGGAAAAGGCTGATAAGCTTTCCCTTCTTTTTCCATCTCTTTTAAAACAGTTTCCACAGCGTTTCTAGGCAAACTACAAAGTGAACTTATCTCGTCTAAAGATGCTGACCCTCTGACCTTTGAAGCCTCAACCAAGGCGTTCCAAACACGTTCAAAGTTTTCCTTGGTTAGTGAACTTAGTGAACATAGTGAACTTAGTGAACGTTGGGTAGAGAGGTTTTTGGAATCCTCTTCTTTTGGGTTTAAACTTTTAGAATTTCCATTGATTATCTCTTCAGTTATGCTTTCTTCGTTGCTCGATATTTGGATGCCCAGCCTTTGAGCCAAATCTTTAACTGCTTCAGGGGTTAACTTGTAAACGTAGCCTCTTCCTAAGCGTTTCTTGTCTTTGAAACCTAAACGTCTTAAAGCGTTCCCCACCCATTTAGTTGTAAGCCAATTTTGAGGCTCTTCAAACTGTTCTTCTAAGCTTTTCTTAATGTCCATAACCTTGTAATACCCTGCTTTGTCCACCATTTGTATTAAAGTTTCCACCAAAAGGTATTCTGCTGTTTCAGTCATGTTTTCTGTTAGCCTCTCTTTTGTTTTAGCTATTGCAAACTCTAAGATTCTTTCATATACTCCCTCAACCCATTGACTGAAATACTTAGCTAGAACTAGGATGGGTTTCCAAAGTTCTTGGTTTCTACCCACCAAAAGAGGCTCTCCCCAATGTTCACCACGTTCACTATGTTCACTAAGTTCACTAAATCTTTCCAAAGCGAAGATGTAAAGCATATCTCTTATTTGTTGCCATATGGGGTTTTCATGTTTTGGCTCAGAGTTTAACAGTTTAGGGTTTTTGCCTTTCTTGATAATCAGAGAAATGCATCTGTCTTCAAGCACGTTTTCCAAGCCTTTAATGTTGGCTATAGCTTTTGGCGAATACACTTCATAGTCTTCAGGCGTATGTGTGTCCTTGTTAACTCGAGAAGCGACTCCACCACGTTTATAGCCATTCAAAAGCAAACTCCTTATGTCCTCTGCTTTTTCTGGATATGCCAAGTTTTCAGTTTCGTCCAGTAGGTAGGTGCATCTTTGGCTTTCCACGTTGCGAAACAGACATGAAGAGGTGAAGCTTCCACTAAATTTGGCGTTAAAGCATAAATGGCTTAGCAGAGTTAACAGTTTGGTTTTTCCAACTCCTTTCATTCCACCAACATAGATGTATGGGTAAGCCTCGAAAATGGGGAAAAGGTATGTGCCTATAACCCACAACGTTAGGAAGTCATAGATTATGGGGTCTTCAAACTCCATGTATTCCTCGAAAACTGTTTTAACTGCAGTGTAAGCCTCTATGGGTTCAACAGTTGCTTTTCCATCAAGCCATGCTTTGATGCTTTCGAGACTCCACCTATTAGGAATCTTTACAGCTTTATGCTTAAGCTTCAAATTTCTCTTAGCCAGTTCTTTACCATGACAAAGAATCAACTCACGCTTTGAAGTAACCAAGTAATGGTGCTCTCTGATTCTCTCCCTTCCTTTATCATCCACCTCCTTGGTAGGCAAATAAACTCCAACGTAGGCAACTCCATCAACGTAATCTAATGCTGGATGCACGTCTTTCCATGAAACAGAAAAAAGGGGAAGTGCTGAAACGCCTTCAAGCTTAAAGCAATACTGAATTTTTTCGATAAGCTCTTGTTTTGTTCTAGCTAAGCCTTCTGGAATGTTAGTCGTAAAGTTTTTATCGCTTACTGCTTCCATCTCTATTAGCCTTCCTTTTCCCCCATTTTGGAAATGCGTTAGCTTAAAACGTAAACTGCTTTCTCGTGTTTAGCGTCTGGTTTTGTTTTGCGTTTTGAGCCATTACCCACGTTCAAAAGCCTATTACACCTTGGACATTTCACGATAATGTGCTCTGCAACTCTGAGGCGATGCACTGTTCCCTTGTAGTCTGAAAGCTCACAATAGGTAGGCATTTCTACAGAAGCGTTAAAGACTGCTCCACACTTGCAGACAGCAGTTAAAACCAAAGACTCAAAAGCCACATCCTCAGCCATAACCATGAGCATCCTCCACGTCTATAGCTTCTAACTGTTTCCTAATGGAGTCTCTCACAAATTCGCTGGTATTGGCGTAAAGTCCATTTCTTACTGTCTGCTGTATTGCTTCACCCATGCTTTTTGGAATTTTAAGGTTTAAGTTTACAAGCTCTTTTTTTACTTTTGTCATTATACATCACCAACGCAATTTTTATTAATTACAGCTTATACAAAGTAGGCTTAAAGATATAGCCCAGAGAGTGAGGGCTACTTTAACATAGAGACTATGTTGAAAACAGCCAAATCTGAAAAACTCTCTATCCAGCCAAGCAGTTTAAACTGCCAAACTCCCAAGAGAGAATTAAAATGAAAAACCAAAACAAACCAAAATTCCTGGGTTCAAATCCCAGCTACCCCACCACTACTGAGGCCAAGGGCACTTGTGTTTTTGTCAAGTGCGATTTTAACCTATGACCGCGCGCATAAAGATGTGAATCTATTATTTAAAGTGCCCATGTCCGCCGTCTTCAAATGTTGTTGACCAAAATTCCAAGCGTCCGACAACATTTAAAGCAAACAGCAAATTTTCTCAGAACAGCATCTACATTAGCTTGAAATTTGCAACCAAAATACTGAAGCCTCCAGCATAGCCCAACATCACCCGGACAAACCCCCCCCGGAGACTTTTCCCATAGATGATGCGGGGGGTGGGATTCGAACCCACGGAGGCCTACGCCAGAGGATCTTAAGTCCTCCCCCTTGTCTTAGGCTTTCTGGCTCCCAATGCCTATTTAGACCTGGCTCGGGTACCCCCGCACTTAGGCTACTATTTTGAAGCGTTTCTATTCAGTTTAAGCTTTCCGCTTCAGAATATTTAAGTTGAAATTCTATTTATCTAGTTATGGGCGGGTAGCCTAGTAAGGATAGGGCGCAAGCCTCCTAACATGCGAAGAGAGCTTGTGGTCGTGGGTTCAAATCCCACCCCGCCCGTTTCAGCATGAACCCTACCCGCGTCACTTACGTTTTCTAAACAGCATGACGCCGTCTGTTGCTGTGCAGACATATTCAAATCCGGCTTCTACGAGTTGTTCAGCTTCCTTGGATGTGGTTGCTGCTTTACAGATAAATTCGTCGTCCTTGAAGTCAACGAGTTGAGTGTATATTAGCGTGTTTTTGATGTTTTTATGGCCGAGTATGCGCATTACGTGTAGTATGTCTCGGGTTTTAGCGTATTCCATTGTGGCTTTCCAGTGGCGGAAGGTGTGAAAGGTTATCTGTCTCAGCCTTGGATTTTGAAGTTTTATAGCTAACCTAGCCCTTTGCCTTACGAAGCTTTTTCTCATTATGGTAACGTTTGGAAATATCGTTGTGGAATCTTTCGGTAAGGCATTTAACATGGCCATAAGCTTGCTTGAAATTTTGAGGATTCGTGGGTTGCTGCCTTTTTCTGGCGTTACTCTTACTGTTGCGTTTTCGAAATCTATATCTGTCCATTTGAGTTTGCTTGCTTCTCCACTTCTTATTCCAGTTTCCTTTAGCAATTGTAGGTATGTAGCCAATCTTTTTGTGTTTGAGCATCCAGCTATGAAGTCGTCAATTTCTCTTTCTGTTGGTATGAAGGGTATTTTTTCAACCCTTCTATATCTGGGAGGTTCCCATTTGCCTCCGAGGAATACTAGAAAACTGGTGTAGGCTTCGACCATTAATTCTTTTCTGGCTTCGCTGCAGTTGTTTTTTGCGATGGCTTCTTTAACGGATTCTGGGTTGTATAGGTCTGCGCCTAAATTTTGAAGCCTTTTTAGGATTTTAATGTGTCCCTCAATTGTTGTTTCTGCGTATCCTTGCTTTTTTAGAGTCCAAGCGTATTCGAGGATTTTTGTAGTTTTGGCTTGGCTAGTGGCGAGGTGTTCTTGTTGCTTTGTGGCTCCCGCCAGCCCGCTTTTAGACGGGTTTTCCATTGGGTCCAATGTTTTCGCCGCCTTGCTGGCGGTGGACGCTCTACATGGGGTTTCATCGCTCCATTGGCAATATTTATCTAAGATTTTGGGTGAATTTAAAATCAACGTATGAATTTTCTGAGCATGTTGCAACATGTTTCGACTGTTAATGTTTTGTTTCGCTTTTCGGTTAGTAGGGTCTGAGAATCTGTAGTAGCAGTTTTTGCATAAATAACGTTGAACGATAGTTTGGTTGTTGTATCTTTTTCCGCTGCATATTACATTGGTTGAGCCGCATTGTGGACATGTTATGGCTTGAGGCTGTGTTGGAGGCTGGATGCTAGAATTTGTTTGGTTATGCTCGTCTGAATTTGTGTTTTTACCACCAGCCTCCATGCCAGCCTCAAACATGTTAATACACCATTTTAACATGGAAAACCAAAAGTGGGGAGTTTAGGATGGGCGGCAGAAAAGCTGCCATGCACATTCGAAGCATATGAGGGCTGAAGGCGCTAGCCAGTTGCCGAAGCACCCGCGCCAGCCTCTTTTAAAGCTTCAAGCAAAGCTCGTTTCTGTTCTGCTGGTAAAGCCTTGACCTTTGAAAGCAATTCGTTTTCTTCAGTGGTTGTAGGGTTTACGTGTGCTGTTATGGATTGTTGGGGCTCGCGGTAAGGCACGCCGAAAATAATCTGCTTCTGTTCACCTCGAACCGTTTGATTTTCCAGCTTAACCTTGACCTTTTTACCCTTCCATTGTGCACTATCCTCGCCGAAAGCATCGATCAGCCTGTCCCAAGTGGTGGTGTTGAAGCCCCAAGTGTAGAGTTCGCCTGTGCGGACCAGCCTAACAACTGCATAGCCCCGCGGTCTCTCGAAACGGCTTTCTTCAGCGCTGCGCACATAAGGCTCCTCAACTATTTCCACCAGATCGTCTTGGCGAACATGGTGAGGCTTTAGAAAAGGCGGCCTACCCATTCTAGGCAGTTTCACCATCCGGCTTTTTCACCTCCTTTAAGCTTATATTTGCCACGTGCACGTGACCGTGAAAGGCGTAAATCAGGCTTAAGACGGAAAGGCTTAACATCCCGCAAAAGCTGCTCTTGAATTTCCGCTATTTCTCGTGCAATCTGTTCTCTTCTGGCTGCAATCTTTCGGAAAACACGCTCTTCATTTGGGTTTAGTGCTTTCAAAGGGCGCTGTGGATCAGGCAAGTGGGAAAGGCTGCGTCCAGGCTCACGCAAGACACGCCGCACATAACCCGGCAAATAACTACCGCTGCGCAACATAGCATTAGAAACACGCCTAAGCTCAGCCTCTTCACTTAACAGCTTATCGAGTTTGGCTTGAAGCGCAAGCCTTTCAACATTACATGTGCCCAAAAAACTTTGAACGGCTAGGTTTACAACACGGTTAAAAGGAATATTATGCTCTCTGCAAAAACGCTTTATTAATGGTGCCAAATCCTTCCAAAAATAAACCCTTACAATCATGTATGAACATCTCCTTCGGCTTCTATGCGAATATACGTATGATTGGAAAGGTGTGAACAAGGCTTATTGGTGGGTGATTTCGGCGAAAAGGCGTTGCAAGAGGCTTCTTTTGAGATATACGTATATGGTGATAGGTGCATAGGCAGTTGTTCACCTACCAGCTCAAATGCTGCGTTTTGTTTTGGATTAGTTGGCGTGTCCTTGCAAGTTCATCTGCAATCAAGCATAGTATACATTGCATTTTCTGTTCGTTGTTGGTTTTACAGTATGCTTGGTCTGGGCAGTGTTGGCAGAATAGTGTTTGAAATAGGTTAAGTGGTGCTAGCGGCTTTTTTATGGGTTTTGCGGAAGTTTGGGGTTGTTGATTATGTTGTTTGTTCATTGTTTTGGGGCCTCCGGTTTAATGATTGGAGCAATCTTCAGAATTTCGTCGACTTCTATCGCGACGGCTTCGATGTTTCCGTATTTCTCTTGTAGGAGTTCAACCCAGCTTTTTGGTAGGAAAATCGCTAAGCCTGTGCCGATTTTACATATTTTCCGCTTTATAGGCATATAGATGTTCACCATCTCGTATTTTGATACTGATATAGTATTTTCGCAATGCTTATATTTAAGCAATACTTAAATAGTATTTGAATACTGGAGAAATGGAAAATGAGGGGGAAAAGTCCATTCAATAAGCCTCAGATCAGAAAAACCGATGTTTACAGACTCCTTTTGAAGCTTGGCGGAGAGGCGCGTTGGAAAGACCTTAAAGCAAATTTGAAGCAGCTTGGCTGGGGGCCCACAACACTGAAACAGACTTTAGACGGCATGGTTGTGGAAGGAAGCATTATAAAAGAGGCGAGACTGGGAGCAAAAGGACCGGAAGTTTGGTATAAGGTTAGAATCCCCGACGAAGATATTTGGAAGTCTTTTAAGGAAAGGCTGGAACGAGGAGAAACGTCGCCAAAACAGCTCAGGGAAAGCATCAGAGATAAAGCTCAATCTCTTAAGGGAGAGGAGAGAAAGATATTTTTAAAGGCTCAAATGCGGAAAATCGCTGAATTAATGATGGAATGCCTATTGGCACATCAATATATGTATGTTAGAGGTATCTGCAAAAAGATAGCTGCCAAAGATAAAATAGACATTATTGCCAATTACTTATTCGATACCGTTTTTAAAAAAGAAGTATTGGAATATGGTGAAATCCTCGCACAATACCCTGAAGAAAGCATGGAGGTCATCCTTGAGCTTCTGAAGGAAATTGAGCTAATGCCATAGGGCTTTATAGCATGTTAGGCAGTAAAAGACTTGAATAAAGTGTTAAACTGTTTTGAATTTTGTATGAAAATTTGACCTATACCTACCCCCTATCGTTTTCACTTGCCCCTCCCCCTCTGTGGATTCAAATGTCGTCGGCGCAGAATTCAAATTGACGATGACATTTAAGCTGAAAAGTCTGTGGTTGGCATGTTAAGTGTCTGTTTTTTGTGGTACGGGCAGTTGCTGCTAAGCTCTTTCATTGGCGGCCGAAACTGCGTTTGCTGTATTTTCCACAGTTGTGGATGGTGTTTAAGTTTGGTTTGAAAGCAGTTTGGAGAATTGTGATGCTAGATATTGTCCGAAGGTCATTAATGCTTTGTCTACTTCTCTGGGTTTTTTGCCTGATTCTTTGGTGATTTTGTGGAAGAAGTTTTTGTATGTGTTGTAGGTTTCAAGGGTTTGTGGTGGTTCGGCTATTTTGCCTGTAGTTAGGTAGCGGTGTGCCCTCAGCACGTGTTGGTCTACTATTGGATAATCATTTGGTCTTGCTATGTGAAATAAGTAAACTTTCCAAATAAGTCCAGTTTTTACAATGTTAGAAACTAACTCCCAAAATTGTTTGAAGTATTCTTGGCTTACGGTCTTTAAGACTCTGAAATCATTGAATTTTTGGAGGTTTTTTATTACTTTGTTTGCGATATTTTTCTTGGCTTTGGATAAGGGTTGACCGTTTTTCCATTCAAGTAGGGGTATTATGTTGTCTTTTTGCAGCTTTCCGTCCATGTTGAGGTTGGCTTTATAGATGCTGTCAGGATATTTGCCTTCATCATAGAATTGTGCCCAGAACTCTATAAACTCCTTAAGTGCGCATGATTTTTTCTTAAGTATCGTTAGGTGCAAAATTTTTTCTTTAATTATGGGCGTCCTCCTCGGGCTCTGTTGCAGTATCTGTGCACTAGTCTTGCATTTGATGGTATGGTTTTTCCTCCTCTCCAGTAGAAGTCTACGTGGTCTACTTCAGCGTCGTCGAGTAGTTGGATTTTGTTTCCACAGATTTGGCATGTTGGATTGTTGTCATAGAGTTGTTTTTTGTAGTTTAGGCTGTAGGCTCTTGGTTCTGTTCGTGGGAAGCCTACTATTTCATGTAGGGAGTCGATCCATTTTTTAAAATGGATGTTAACATGTTCTCTTTTGTCCGTGCTCACAGTAATTGATTTTATGAAGTCATTGTCGTGTGTCATTAGCCATAATAGCTCTTCTCTAATGGCGTCTGAATATGAGATAATCTGCCTTTTATCGTAAAGCGCGAAGCCGAACATGACAATGTCGTAGAGGGCTCTGTTTACTCTGCCTTCCCAGAATCCATTGGGGTCTCGTTCTGTTCCTGCTACGAATCTTTTGAAGGCGTAATCTCCGAAAACTGTTTTTGTTAGCTCGACAGACTTCTTGAATATAGTCTTCAGTTTGTTTGCTTCTTCTTCTTGGATTTTTCTGTATTTTTCCATTTCATCGTTTAGGAACTTTTTCATTGGAGGTTTGTATTGATAGTAGGGCGTGTGGTAAAAAGCGAAAAATCTTAGAACGAGTTCTCTGTCTCTCATTCTTTTATCTGGTTCTTTTAAGCCCAGAAGGGAAAGGAAGTCTTTGTCTGAGGCGAGTTCTTTTATGAGGTTGTTGTATGGTCCTAGGTAAATGCAGTTTCTTAGTTCTTGGGCGTTTAGGTGGACGGAGCCTGTGTTTAATCTTTCGAATAATTCGAATTTTATGTCGTTGTCTGATTCGCGTCTGATTAGTATTGTTCTTATTACGCCGTTTAGTAAGGCTCTTTGGTATTTTTTATCTAGGTCTCTGAAGTATTTGCCGTTTAGTTCTTTGAAGACTGTTAGGTTTTTGAGTGGGAAATCATTGCTCCAAAAACGGTATATGGATTTTAGTCTTTGGTGGCCGTCTATGGTTAGTTGTTTGCCTTCTTCGTCTTCGGCTAGGTATATTACAGGTGTTGGGATTTGCATTAGGATGGATTCTATGAATCGGCTTGCTTTTGTGTCGTCCCAGACGTATTCTCGTTGAAATTCTGGCTGTAGAATAAGTTCGCCTTGTTGGATTCTGTTGCAGATTGTGGCTACGTCTAGGTCTAGTTTGTCGGCGTAAACTGTGCGGGCTTCTTCTTTAACTTCTAGTTCAGCCTCGGTTTCTGTTTCTTCTATTTGGATTTCACTCATAATGGACCCTCAAGGACTTATTTTCGAGCTTTTGGATGTTTAAAATTTGCGAGAGGTTTTTGGTTTAGGGTTATTGTTTTATAAATGGTTTTTGTATTTTATCTTTTGTTGGAGGTTTGGCTGGTTGGCTGGGATGAGGTGGTTGTTGGTTTTGGGGCCTTCTTTTAGGCGTAGGCGTGATGAGGGTTTGCTTTCTGCTTTGGAGCGTTTTGATGGTTTGTTTTTTAGGGTTGCGCGGAAGTATTTGGGCAGTGTTAGGGGTGTAGATGTGGTTGTTATGGTTGATGATTTGACTCTTGTTGATAGTGATACGCCTTTAGCCTATCGTGAGCCTGTGGGAAGCGAGTGGGGTAAGCAGAGGTTTTCAGAGGAAGTTTTAGAGAAGGCTAGGGCTTTTAACGAGAAGTTTTTGGAAAGGAAGCTTAGGAATGGTCGATATTCAGAGGTTTATTTGGCTATGGGGAGGCAGTATGCCAGAGCATTGCCTGATTTAGCCAAGCTTGGCGTTAAAGTTGTTTTCCCAACAAGCGGAGGGCCAGGACCAAAAGCACAAGCACTAAAACAATGGATTTTGAAAGGTGAAGGTAATGCCTAACGATTCTGTTAATAGGCTAATCGAGTCGGTTTTGCCGTTGAGAGAAATTAATCTTGATGCAATAGTTGAGGTTGGCTTTAAGGGTCTGGATAAGGAGAAGAGACAAGAATATTTCAAAGTTTTTAATGTTAAGCCTATGGTTGTTGGTCCAAGGCTTCGGAATCTTCATACATGGTTTGCGAGAAGACCCTGTTCTACTGCTCGAGCTTTAACATTAAGTGCAGTAGCGAGGTCTGAATTGGCTTACGATGTTTTCCTAGAGGCTTTGGGTTCTGGTAAAAGTATTTCTTCTGTTGGAAGGAAGTTTGGGTCTGGCCTACTTTTTTACGCGAAGCCAAATAAAACGATTGTCAGGCAAGTTGTTAGTGAAAATTTAAGCAAACAGACATCCGACATTCTTGTTTTGGATCCCATGGCTGGTGGTGGTAGTATTCCTCTTGAGGCTGCTAGGCTTGGTTTTCGGACTGTTGCTGTTGAGTATAATCCCGTTGCCTATCTAATTGTGAAAGCTAGTGTCGAGTTTCCAGCCAAGTATGCTGACGGTGGGCTTTTTGAAGAAACTTTGAAAGCGTCTAAGGAGTTTATTCAAAAGGCGCGAGAAGAGTTAGGACGCTATTATGGTGAGGATGCTGAAAACTACATTTTTGCACGTGGTGTTAAGTGTCCATTCTGCGGTGGGCTTATCCCAATACAAGGCGTTGAGCCTGCTATAACTAAGGCTCCGAGGTTCAAGAAAAGGTTTCTAAAGCTAACATATGATAAAGAGAAGAGGTTATTTTCGGCTGAAACGACAGATAAAGCCATATCTTCTGGAACCATTGCAAAGCGTGGAAACAACATTAAGTGTCCCTATGAAGGGTGTGGGAAATGGTTCCAACTGCGCGGGCAAATGAAGGATGGAAAAACAG